>Ga0156226_1376_pt2 | contig 14218 bp, 15 predicted proteins | sample RifCSPlowO2_12_FD_107874 | JGI IMG/M metagenome (GOLD analysis project Ga0156226, IMG submission 107874) | Betaproteobacteria bacterium RIFCSPLOWO2_12_FULL_62_13
CGCGCTCGCACTACGAGGCGATCGCCGATGTCCGCGCCGGATTTCGCCTCAACGAGCGGATCCGCATCCGCCGCCACGAGTACACCGTGGTCGGTCTGACCCGACGCATGGTGTCCTCGGGCGGCGACCCGATGGTCTTCGTTGCTCTCAAGGATGCGCAGGAAGTGCAATTCCTCAAAGACAACGACGCGCTCGTGAACGAGCGTGCGCGTACCGCCGCCAATCCTGCGTTCAACCGCCCTGGTGTGCCGGGATTGCTCGAGGCGGTGCAGGCGAGCCAGGCCAGCAGCCGCAATGTGAACGTGGTGATGCTGCGGCTCGCGCCGCAGGCCGACGAAACGATCGTGGCCCGCGAGATCCGGCGCTGGAAGCACCTGGAAGCGTACACGCGGGCCGACATGGACGACATCCTCGTGGCCAAGCTGATCGCCACGTCGGCCAAGCAGATCTTCATGTTCCTCGTCATCCTCGCCGTGGTCAGCGCCGCCATCGTCGCCTTCATCATCTACACCATGACGCTGAACAAGGTGCGCGAGATCGCGGTGCTCAAGCTGATCGGCGCGCGCAACCGCACCATCGCCGCGATGATCCTGCAGCAGGCCCTCGGCCTCGGCGCCATCGGCTTCATCGTCGGCAAGGCCGTGGCGACGCTATGGGCGCCGATTTTTCCGAAATACGTGTTGCTGCTTCCGGGTGACGCCGTGCTTGGCGCCGTGCTGGTGCTGGTGATCTGCGCGCTGGCGAGCATCGTCGCGATCCGCGCGGCGCTGCGCGTCGATCCGGCGACGGCGATAGGAGGTTAGGCGTGGCGCATCCGGCGATCGAAATCAGCGGTCTCACCAAGCGCTACGGCGAGGGCGACGCGGCGGTCGATGCGCTGAAGGGCGTGGACATGATCGTCCAGCCCGGCGAGGTCGTCGGTCTGATCGGCCCCAGCGGTTCGGGCAAGAGCACGCTGTTGAAGTGCCTTGGCGCCGTCATCGAACCGTCCTCGGGGCGCATGGCGCTGGCCGGGCAGACGATTTACCACAACGGCTGGAAGGTGGCCGATCTGCGCGCCTTGCGGCGCGATCGCATCGGCTTCGTGTTCCAGGCGCCTTATCTGATTCCGTTCCTCGACGTCACCGACAATGTCGCGGTGCTGCCGATGCTGGCGGGGGTATCCAACGGCAAGGCGCGCGACCGCGCGCGCGAGATGCTGGCGGCGCTCGACGTCGGTCATCGCGCGCAAGCGCAGGTGCCCCAGCTTTCCGGCGGCGAGCAGCAGCGGGTCGCGATCGCGCGCGCCCTGGTGAACCAGCCGCCGATCATCCTCGCCGACGAGCCGACGGCACCGCTCGACAGCGAGCGGGCGCTGACCGTTATCCGCATCCTGAACGAGATGGCGCAGCGCTTCGGCACCGCGATCATCGTCGTCACGCACGACGAGAAGATCATCCCGACGTTCCGGCGGATCTACCATATCCGCGACGGCCGCACCTACGAGGAAGCCGGCGCGGCGCGCGCCGCCTGAGGTGAGCGGCGGTGCATCCTTCATCCGTGCGCTCGCCTTTTCGCGCAAGCGGGATTTTCGCGGCAGCTACGAAAAATACCTACTGCAGCAGCGGCTGGCCTGAGCCAACGGCAAGCTATTTCTTTTTGGTTTTCTTGCTGTTCTGACGGATCCAGGCGGCGAAGTCCGGTTCGCTCAACTCTCCGGCGGCGACGGCGAGCATCGCCTTGGTCGCGTCGATCTGGCTGGCGCAAAGCCGGTAGCCGTTCAGTGCGAGAAACAGGCCTACTGCCAAGAAAGCAGCCCGCTTGTTGCCGTCGACGAAAGGATGGTTTTTCGCCAGACCAACGCCGTAGGCCGCAGCCAGCGACGCGATGTCGGGGTTATCGTACGCGGCAAAATTTTCCGGTCGCGCCAGCGCCGATTCGAACAGGCCGTCGTCGCGCATCCCGGCAGCGCCCCCATGCTCGGCCAGACTTTCGTCGTGCAGCAGCACCAGCGCGGTCTTATCGACCCAACGCCACCTGCGGCTCATTTCGCAAGTGTGTGCAGGGTGTCGCGATACTCGTGCATGATCTCGCGGCCGAGCTTGAGTTGTTCCTCGATTGCGGGGTCATAGGGCGTGAGCTTGAAGCCGCCCGACGTTTCGGTGAGGAAAACGGTATCGCCCTTGTCGATCTTCAGTTGCGCCAGCGCTTCTTTGGGCAGAACGACGCCTACGGAATTGCCAATCTGCGTCAATTTGAGTGTGAACATGGTCCGCTCCGGTGTTATTACAAACGTAATAATACCGGCGAACGACGATACGCGCAAGGTCTCTCGAGAACGGTTCGATCGAGCAGGTGGAGAAACTGCTCACCGACGCGATACGCAAGGGCGTGCACCAGCATTTTGACGCCGCTGCGAGCCGGCGCAAATTCGACCCGGACGACGTAAAGGCGGGTCGCGCCTACGTCGAGGCCTATGTGCCCTATGTCCACTACGTGGAGCGCTTATGGCGGGACGCGCAGGGCGCGGCGCATGGCCATGGTGAGCACCACGCCGGGCACGGGCACTAGCCGCCGCAACGGTGTGCTATCGGTGATCGAACGCCTGCATCGCCGGCACGACGAAACGGCCCTGCAGCGACAGCAACTCGGCACGGTGCAGGCGCGCCAGTTCATCGAGTACGTTTTCGCCATTCTTCAGCAGGTGAACCTCGATCCGCCGCCGATCCTCGGAGGAGCGGCGGCGTTCGACAAAGCCTTGTATTTCGCAGCGCGAAATCAGCGCGACGACGCCGTGATGCTGCGCCTGCAGGCGCTCCGCGAGTTCTCCGACCGTCGCCCAGTCGCGTCCGGGATAGCCTTTGATGTGCAGCAATAGCAGGTACTGCAGGGGTTTGATTCCGTGCTGCCGCGCGACCTGCTCGCTGAATCGAACGAATTTGCGGATTTGATAGCGAAAATCCGCAAGCACTTCGAAATCGTGCTTGTTCAGGGGGAGGGCGTCGAGTTTGGCCATGGGGCGTCCAGCGGGCGATGATTATTGGAAGAGCGCCCTGCATCCTGCCCCAATACCGCTTTACAGACAAGCAGACCGCGCGCACGGCGCGCGGAGACGGCGGTAACAGCGAATCAGTGCATCAGCACAATCTGCATTAGCAACAGCCAGGCCAGCAGGCCGGCGCCGGTAATGACCGTGGCCATTTGCAGCGCACGGACGTCGTCATGCATGCGCAACAGCGCGTACACACCGCGGTAGGTCAGACCCAGCGAGCAGAGCAGGGCCAGCCCGCCGACGGCGACACCGATGGCCAGATTCGGAACGAACAGCACCAGCGATGAAATCCACAGCGGGACCGGCGCAATCGCGGCGAGGGTGAAGCATAGGTGATAGCCAGTGGTGACGTTGTTCGCGCGGGATACGAGGTGCATCAGCCACGCCATCAACGGCACGGTGAGCAACTCGGCGATGAAAAATATTGCGGCAGAGGTATGCCACTGGCCAGGGGAAACACCGGCAGCAAAGACGTCGCCGTAATTTCCTCCGGCGTAGTAGATCATCGCCGGCGGCAACAAGGAAAAGGGCAAAACCACCAGGGCAAACATGCGGGAAATGGACGGATGGATTCGGATCAGTTCGTCCCATCCATCATGAAACGACAGGATCATCTTCGGCATTTGCGACGGGGTCATGGCGCTCTCCTGCAGTGAGGCGGACTGGTCGAGGTCCAAATTCGTTGAACAGCCAACTTTACGTGGCATGCGGCGGCAGCCGGGCGCCATGAATGCAATATATCACGTTGTGATGTATTGTCAAGGAAAACCTTCCGCTGCAGCCACCAAGACCGCTACCGGTGCGTCGCGCCGCATTCCCGGGCAAGGTCAGGCGAAGAGCGCGCCCGGCGACGCATACACATTACGCTATGCGAACCTGGTCGCGTCACGCTCCGGGGCTGCAGCCCGCTACGCCTGCGGTTCAGCCGCCAAAGGGCACGGCCGACTTCGTTAGCGCCACGGCGACGATGTAGGCGAAGGCCAGCAGTGCGCCGCCGTATGCAGTGATGCGGATCCCGCGAGTAGGCCCGCGCTTCAGGGCAACCGTGCCGAGGACGATGTAGGCGACGAGTCCGATAAGCTTGGCAGTGAGCCAGCCGTTCACCAGTGGGTACTGCCCGATCGTTACCGCCAGCGCAATGGCGCTGGCGAGCAGCACGGTATCCACCACATGCGGCAGCACGCGTACCCAGCGGCGCGCGAGCATGGGCGAGCCCTGCATCATCCACGCGCCGCGCAGGACAAAGCCCGTGCCCGAAAGCACAACACAGGCGACGTGCAGATATTTCAGCGCTGTGTAGGTTGCGGCCAAGTCAGACGCCCAATGCAGGTCCGAGCGCGGAAGACGTCAATTGCCCTGTTTGTTGCCGCGGCTGACGGCCCAGACGGCCGCCTCCAGACGCGAGCGGAACCCGAGCTTCTTCAGCAGGTTTTTGACGTGCACCTTGACCGTGGCTTCGGTAATCTCGAGGTTGCGCGCGATCAGCTTGTTCGATAGCCCCAGCGCGAGCCCGTGCAGGATTTCCTGCTCGCGCTTGGTGAGGGTGGCGCTCTCGCGCTGATCCTCGGCGGCCTCTTCCCGGATCGCGCACGCGAGCAAACCATTGAGCCGTTCGCCGATCACCGTGCTGCCGCTCAGGGTCTGGTCGATGGCCGCGAGCAGGTCCTCGGGCTCCATGTCCTTGAGCAGGTAGCCGTCGGCGCCGCTGCGGATGGCGGCCACCAGGTCGTCGGCATGGTCCGAAACGGTGAGGATTACCACGCGGCAATCGAGGCCGGCATCGCGGATCGCCTTGAGCGTATCGATGCCGTTCATACTCTTCATGTGCAGGTCGAGCAGGATCAGGTCGGGGTCGAGTTCCCGCGCCTTGGCCACGCCCTGCTCGCCGCTCGAGGCCTCGCCCACCAGCTGCAGGTGGGGGGCCATGGCGATCAGCTGCGACACGCCCCTGCGGAACAGGGGATGGTCGTCGATGATCAGGATGCGATTTCCCTGGGTCATGCGAGGGCCACTTGTGACGAAGCCGTGGCAATGCGGAACGGGCCGCGCGGGTAGAATTCGAGCTCCACGCGCGTGCCGCCCTCGGCGCGCCGGGCCACCTGCAGCGTGCCGCCGAGCGTCGCGGCGCGATCGCGCATGATCGCGAGGCCGTAGTGGTGCGTCGGCGGCTCGGCGTCCTTGATACCCAGGCCGTCGTCCTCCACCGCCACGCGGATGCGGCCCTGCTCGATCGCGAGGTGCACGTCGGCGCGGCGCGCGTGCGCGTGGTGCTCGACGTTGGTCAGCGCCTCGCGCACCACCTGCAGCACATGGATCTGTTCGCTCGAGTCGAGTTCGTGGCCGAGCAGCCGGTCGTGCAGGTGGACGTCGATTCCGGCGCGGTGCGAAAATTCGCGTATGGTCTCCTGCAATGCCTCGGACAGACCGCGTCCGTCGATGCGCAGGCGGAAGGTGGTGAGCAGCTCGCGCAGCTGGCGGTAGGCGTTGTTGATCCCCAGCTTGAGTTCTTCGACCACGTCGGCCGTCTGTTCGCGCGCGCCGCTCGCGTCAAGTTGCTTTTTGAGCCGTGTCACCTGGATTTTGAGATAGGTGAGGGACTGCGCCAGGGAGTCATGCAGCTCGCGCGCGATCACCGAGCGCTCTTCAAGCAGCGCGATGCCGCGCCGCTCATCGGTGCGCTTGGCCGTGGCGAAGGCGGCGCCGATGTGGTGACCGATGGACTCCAGCAGCTTCATCTTCCAGTCTTCGAGTTCCATGTCCGCGGGTAGCTGCAGCAGCATCACGCCGTAGGGCTTGCCGCCCTCGGACAGCGGCACCGAGAGCATGCGTTCCTCGCCGCTGCCGACGATGCGCGGGCCGGATTCACCCGCGTTGGCACCGAAACACTCGTAGCAGCGTTCCTGCTCGCACCACGACTTCGCCTGTTCGCTGTCGGCATGGAGGGCGAGCGGAAAACCGTGCCGGTTGTCGTCCTCGCGCGCGCAGATCGCGCCGGCCTTGAGGCCGACGACGCGCTCGATGTCGCCCATAACGCCGTCGAGTGTGGTCTGCGTAAGCGGGTTCTCCGCCAGCGTGCGCGTAGTGTTATACAGGACTTCCAGGGACACGTTGGTGCGCGCCAGCTGCTCGGTCTTTTCCTGCACCCGCGCCTCGAGCGTCGCGTAGCTGCGCGAAAGGTCTTCCACCATATAGTTGAACGACTGGCCCAGCTGGCCCAGTTCGTCTTCGCCCGCATGCCGGGCGCGCACGGTGAAATCGCCTACGCGCACGCGGCGCGCGCACTGCAGCAGGTCGGCTAGGGGGACGATGACCTGCGCATGCATGAGAAACAATGAAATGAACATGACCACGACGATGGCGAACAGGCCCGCACCTTGGATCAGCCGCAGCGCCTGGATGCGCCGTTCCAGATCGTGTTCGAGCAGGTACACCAGTCGGTCGACATCGAGAACATACGCGGCCATGCGCGCGACGAATGCGTCGCGCGCCGGCGCGCCCTCGGTGACGGCGCGCGCCACCGCGGGTTTGAGCGTGCCCGACCAACTGGCCGCAACACGGTCGTAGGCGCGGCGCGTGGGGTCGGCGGAATCCGAAGGTATGCCGCCCGCGAGCAGCGGGCTGTGCAGACGCGACTCGAATTCGGTCATTGCCTGCTGCAACTCGGCCGGCGGGCGCCCGATGTCGCCCGAGCGCAGCACCTGCAGCGTGATCCAGTATGACTGCATCCGGAGGCTGCCGGCGAGGTTGATGGCGGCGGCCTTGCCGGTGGACAACTCGGCAAATACGGTGGCGCTGATGGTGGCCGCGAGCGCCAGGAGCACGATGGCCCCGAGGGCGATCCCCAGTCTCACCACCAGCGATTCGGCGAAAAAGCGACGGTCCATTTTCATGACATGAACTCCTGGACGGCGTGGCGCAGTGCATGCGCCCGGACAGACAATTCCCTATTTTGCCTGTTTAGCCGGGCGCTGGCCACAGCGGCTTGAGCGCAAAGGGATGATCCCCGGCTCGCGGCGCTATAATGCAAGGCCATCGTCGTTTTTCGCGCGACACCATGCTTCTGCCCAAGCATCACACGCAGCGCTTTGATCTCAACCACGAGCTGCATGCGCGCCCGTTCGCCGAACTGCGGCCGCCGGCGCAGGCCTCCTATCTCGCACTACTCGCCGGCGAGACGACCAAGCCAGTGGAGGAGCAGTGCCTCGCCGAATTGTGCGCGTGCTACGGTCGGCCGCCACCGTCGGTCGCGGGCGATCACTACAGCGCGGACCTGGGGCCGTTCGAAATAAAGTGGGAACGACACACCGAATTCACCAGCTACACGTTTCTCGGCAACGCGCCGTCAACGCTGCCATCGGCGTTCGCAAACCTGGTGATCGATCAAGTGCCGCAGCAGTGGCTCGCCGCTCTGCCCGGTACGATCATTGCAGCGGCGCACGTCGCCGTGCTTCCCGCTGCGGCAGGGCCACCGCCGACGGAAGAAGTCACGCCGCTATTCGGCGGCAACCCCGTGGTCGGAGCGCGCATCGGCGACGGCGCGGGTGCGGCATACACTGATTTCCGTATCCATGACGACGGGTTTAGCCGGTTTTTAATTTTCGACGTGCATCTGACATCGCGTCAGGGTGGTCGCATGCTGCAGCGCATGCTCGAGGTGGAGACCTACGTGATGCTGGCATTGCTCACCTTCCCGCTGGCGCGCGGCCTGCTGCCGGAACTCTCCGTCTCCGACCGGCGGCTGGCGGAAATCACCACGCGCATGGCCGAAGCCATCCCCGCGGACGAGCCGACCCTGCTCGATCGGCTGACCCGGCTCGCCGCCGAGATCGAGCACTCGGTGTCCTCGACCCATTACCGCTTCGGTGCCGCGCGCGCCTACTATGCCCTGGTGGAGCAGCGCATCGCGGAATTGCGCGAGGTTCGCATCGAAGGCGTGCAGACCTTTCGCGAGTTTACCGAGCGCCGCCTCGCTCCGGCAATGAACACCTGCGAATCCGTGGCCCGGCTGCAAAGCGCGCTATCGGAGCGCATCGACCGCGCCAGCCAGCTGTTGCGCACGCGGGTGGAAGTCGAGCGCGAGCAGCAGAATCTGGCCCTGCTCGCCTCGATGGATCGGCGCGCCAGACTGCAGCTGCGGCTGCAGCAGACGGTCGAGGGACTGTCGGTGGCGGCGGTAACCTACTACACCGTGGGGCTTATCGGCTATTTCGCCAAGGCCGGCAAGACGCTTGGCGTGGCGCTCAACCCGGATCTGGTGATGGCGGGCGCCATCCCGCTGGTTGCGCTGCTGGCGGCGCTCGGTGTGCGGCACATCCGCAGGACGGTCTCGCGCGAGGGCGGCCGCTGACCGGCTGCGGCATCTGAGGGACCTGCCTGCTGGAGGCATCGCCCCTTGTTCGGAGCGCTCCTAAATCGGTTTTATCGCTGCCGCGACCTTTGATTGCATCTGGTCGAGCTCGGCCGCGGAGATCAACCGGTGAGCCAGGGCGAAGACTACATTGTCCTCGCGAAAAACATGCAGGCGCAGCAATTCGACCAGGTTCTTGCCCTGTTCGAGCGCTGCATCGAGCACGATCGTTGCCGATCTCTCGTCCGGAAGTCGAAAAACGAGTCCCAGGAAATTCACTACCACCGCGGCAAGCTGCATCGCTTTGGCGTGCTCATCCTCCATCACCTCGGTCGCCGTTGTGGGAACTCTCCCGCTGCCATGCTCTCCGCTCGCAATCAGCCGCTGACGCAACAGGGGGAACAGGGCCGCCTCTTCTCGCCGGCTGTGCGGGACAAATTCCTGATCAAAATAGTGGAAAAAATGCCTTAACTTGGCGTCGGAGTCCTTGGTGTATCCACTCTTTTGAATCGAAAGGATTGCCGTCTCGAAGGCACTCAACTCTTCCTGGAAAAGAGCGTGTTCATCCCTGAATTGCCGCAGAAACGGATGCAGGGCCTTCACCGGCACCGGTTCGATGCCGGAAGGCGCGTAGGCATCCGGAGGGTCCATGGGAGACAAACCCTGCTCCACTTCCAGGCCCCTCTCCGCTTGTTTGCGCAGGGGGTCGATCCAGTGCAGTTTGTGTATTTCCATGATGATCAGTTGTTCCTCGGTCGGGTGGTGGTCCATGCCGTCGCCGGGTCACGCACCCGTTTCCGGTCCCAATACCAGATGACTTGTTGATAGCTGCGCCAGGTGTAGTGAAACGGCGCCACCAGGAAGTGCACCAGGCGCGTGAAGGGCAGTATGCCGAGGATAATGAACGCCCCGACGATGTGGGTTTTGATCACCCACGGCATGGCGCTGACGGCGTCGATCTGCGGACCGAACGTCACGATCGACCACAGATACGGCGACATGTCCGACGCGAACCAATAATATCCCCAGCGATATCCCAGGGCGATCCAGAGCCCGAACACGATCTGCGCCAGCAGCAGAAGTTCGATGACGATGTCCATCCGGCTGGTCACCACGCGGATGCGGGGCTGCGAGACTCGCCGGATGATTAACCCGCTGAATCCGATGAACACGGCGAGACCGAAGGTGAAGATCGCTATCTGGGCGGTGATCATGCGTGCTGCGCCGCTGTGCCACGCCAAGATTATGCCCGGAAACAGGAAGCCGATCAGATGTCCAAGGAACACGATCAATATTCCCCAGTGAAACAGCACGGCGAATATGTAAATGCCGCCGCCTTCGAGGAACTGCGAGGACAAGGACGAGTATTTGAACCCGTTCGACTTGTACCGGTAAATGGACCCGACGAGAAACACCGCGAAGGCAACATAGGGCAACGCGATAAACAGGAAATTGTTGAGCAAATCCATTTCTGATTCTCCTTGCGCTCAGGCGTCGCAACCGCTGTTGACCGGGTTCGCATCGCGCTCGATGTCCATTTCCTTTTCCACCAGCCGCAGGAAATCCATCGTCTGCGGGCGGCTGCTCCAATCCGACAATTTGCTCATCGTTTCGGTCACCGGAAAATCCCGCGCCAGCACATCGAGCACGGCCTCGAGCGCCAGGCGATAAATGGTTGAATCGCATCCGCCGGCGGGATCGATGAGGGTCTTGTAGTGTTTCTGGTAATTCTCGTTCTTTTTCTCGATCCTCTTCGGATCAAACTCCCGGATCATCAGCATCAGCGCCGGAACCAGGATATGTTCGACCAATTCGTCCCGCAGTTCCCGATCCTTCAGTTTCGGGATCAATCGCAGCAGGTTCGGCAGATGATCGGCCAGTTCGCCCCTGCAGTCGTTTTCCGCTTCGTTGTGCTCTCGGTTCAGGTTGGACAACAACGCGCCGCGCTTGTAGTCGTCGCCGAACAGGACATAACCGGTCCCCAGGGTCGTCACCGCCTGCACGTCGAAGGTGCGCGTGTGCAATTCCTGCAGGTCGAGCGTCCTTGGCGGAATCGCATCGAGAAACCGTTCCACCTCCTCGGCGGCATCGGGATAGTTCTTGCGCAGGAAGTCCAGCAGCACCTGCCCCCGCGCGGCGAATCCCGGTCCTGGAAAATCCAGCAACTCCCCCATACTCTCATAGTGTGCGTAGTTCATCTTCGCTCACAGCCCCCTTTGCGCCGTTCCTTCCTTGAAGCCGAAGCCCACGTTGCCTTTTCTGTCGCCGGTGAATTCCAGCATTTCGATCGCATGTTCGCGATGGGCCGCCGGGATTACGAAGCGGTCATCGAATTTGGCCAACGACGTGAGTTGGTAAATGGCGTCGGCCATCTCGGGCGTATAGCCCGCGGCATCGAGCGCGGCGTTCGCCTTTTGCTCGGAAATGTCGCCGACCGTCTTCCAGCGGCGATAGAGTCTGATGGCCCACAGCCTGATCAGCCGGTCCTTGACCATGGCTTCGTCGCCCGCGCTGAACAGATTCGCGAGGTATTTCAGCGGGAAGCGCGCCTGGTCGATGGCTCCCCAAAGCTCCTCGGTACTCGTGTCGTAGAGCCAGGTGTCATCCCAGATCTTTTGTATGGATCCGAACTTTGCCGCCTGCTCGGTATTGTTGACTTCCTTGACCGTGGCCATCACCGGCAGCAGCGGCGGCACGTAGAACAGCATGGGCAGGGTCCTGAATTCCGCATGCAGCGGCAGGGCGAGTCCCCACTCCTTCACGAACTTGTAGGTAGGCGAATTCTGTGCCGCGTGTATCGTCGAATCGGCGATGCCGTTGGCTTTCGCCGAAGCGACGACTTCTGGGTCGAACGGATCGACGAGCATGCTCATGTGATGCTCGATCAGGTCTTTTTCCGGAACCGATGCCGTCTCGTGAATGCGGTCGGCATCGTACAGGATCACGCCGAGGTAGCGAATGCGGCCGACGCAGGAGTGCATGCAGGCCGGAGCAAGACCAGCCTCGATGCGCGGATAGCACAGGATGCATTTCTCGGATTTGCCCGCGTGCCAGTTGTAGTAGGACTTCTTGTAGGGGCAGGCCGTGACGCACATTCTCCAGGCGCGGCAAACGTCCTGGTTGATCAGGACCACGCCGTCCTCGCCTCTCTTGTAAATTGCGCCCGACGGGCAGGAGGCGACACAAGCCGGATTCAGGCAGTGATTGCAGATCCGCGGCAGATAGAAGAACGCCATGCGTTCCAGCTGGAACATGGCTTCCTGCTCGGCCTTAGACAGATTCTGCAGATTGGGATCGTTGCGGGCGTAATCCGGGGTTCCGCTCAGATCGTCGTCCCAGTTCGGCCCCATCTTGATGTCGATCGGCTTTCCCGTGATCAGGGAAACCGGGCGTGCCGTCGGCTGGTCATCCCCGGGAGGAGCCTCGATCAACTCGAGATAATTGTAGGTGAAGGGCTCGTAGTAGTCGTCGATTACCGGCATGTTGGGATTATGAAAAATATTCAATAACCCTTTTTTCTTGCCGGCGCCCTTGAGCGAAATCCCGCCCCCGACGTCCTCCCAGCCGCCTTTGTAGATGCTCTGGTCTTCCCACTTCGTCGGATAACCGGTGCCTGGTTTCGTTTCCACGTTGTTCCACCACATGTACTCCGCGCCCTTGCGATCGGTCCAAATATTCTTGCAGGCGACCGAGCAGGTGTGACAGCCGATGCACTTGTCCAGGTGAAACACCATCGAAATCTGTGAACGAATGTCCATTTTTATCCTCGCCGTCACCGTGTACTCAGAATACGACCTTGTCCATTCTCTTCACCGTCACGTGCGTATCCCGGTTTGGAGCGATGGGTCCCCAATAGTTGAAGTGATACGAGAACTGCCCGTACCCGCCGGCGAGGAAGTTCGGCTTGAGGTGGATCCGGGTGAAGCTGTTATGCCCGCCCGCCCTCTTGTTGCCCCTCACCTGCGATTTGGGGATGCCGACCGTGCGCTCCGGCACGTGATAGACGATGCACACGCCCGGCGGAATCCTGGAGCTGACACACGCCCTGGTGCAATAGACGCCGTGGTCGTTGTAGACCTCGACCCAGTCATTGTCCTTGATGCCCAGATCCGCCGCGTCCTTCTCGCTCATCCAGCAGGGTTCGCAACCGCGGGAAAGCGTCAGCATACGGTGGTTTTCCATGTAGGTCGAATGGATGTGCCACTTGCCGTGAGGCGTGAGGCAGTTCAGCACCTTGGCCTTGCCTTCCTTCAGCGTCTCCTTCAGGTCGCCGTAAAGCTCGGGCTTCGGTGACGGCTTATAAGTCGGCAGGTTCTCGCCATAGGCGACATACATGTCATGATCGAGGTAAAAATGCTGGCGTCCTGTCAGCGTCCGCCATGGAATGAGCCGGTCCACGTTGTAGGTGTAGGCCGCGTAAGCCCTGCCGTCGTTCATCAGCCCGGACCACAGCGGCGATGTGTTGTATCTGCGCGGCTGGGCCTGCAGATCCGCGTAGTTGATGTGCACGTCCTTGCTGCCTTCGCCCAGATCGGCCAGTTTCAGACCCGACTTCTTCTCCATGTTCTGGTAGGCGCGCAGGTTGAGCGCGCCGTTGGTCAGCGTGGACAGATTCAAGATGACATTGAGGGCTGATTTGTCCTCTTTCAGCGACGGATAGACCTTTCCGTCCAGCTTCTCCACCGGGAAATGGTTGGAAGCGGTCATCTTGTCGTATTCATCCGCGCACATGAAATGGTTGCCGTGCGCACCCAATCCCTGCGTCTTCACGTTCTCGCCCAGCGTGATGAATTTGTCGTAGAGCTTGGTGTAATCGCGACGCACCACGGCAAGCTTATGCATGGACTTGCCGAGGACCGGCTCGCATTCACCCTTGTACCAGTCCTTCACGCGCGGCTGGGTGATCTCGTCTGCCGTATCGTGCGACAGCGGCGACGCCACGATGTCCACTTGAACCTCGGGCAGGTATTTCTTGGCGGCCGCGCTCGTTACTCGCGCCAGTTCCTTGAAAATGTCCCAGTCCGTCTTCGATTCCCACACCGGCGCGACCGCGGCCGACAGGGGATGAATGAAGGAATGCATGTCGGTGCTGTTCATGTCCGCTTTTTCGTACCAGGACGCCGCGGGCAGAACGAGGTCCGAATAGAGCGCCGACGAATCCATGCGGAAGTTCAGATCCACCACCAGATCCATCTTTCCCAGCGGCGCGAGTTCGTGCCACTTCACTTCCTTGGTGTGCTGTTCGGAATCCTTCGCGATAGCGTTTGAGTGCGTGCCGAGATAGTGTTTGAACGCGTACTCATGCCCCTTCATGCTGCCGGTGATGGCGTTGCCGCGCCAGATGTACCAGACCCTGGGATGGTTTTCCGCCGCTTCGGGATCAGCAATCGAGTATTCCAGCTGCTTCGACTTCAGTTTTTCGAACACGTAATTCTTGATGCCCTCGTCGTCCTTCGCGCCTTTGGCGACGGCGTCCCGGCCGAGCTCCAGCGTGTTCTGCTTGAACTGCGGATAAAAAGGCATCCAACCGTTGCGCACGGCCGTGAAAATGGTGTCGGCCGTATGCTTGCCGGTCGTCTCGTTCTTCGGAACCGAGTTGTATACGGAGTAGTCCCCGTCATATCGATACTGGCAGGTGTTGATGTAATGCCACAGCGGCGCCTGCTGCAGCCGGGCGGCTCCTACCCAGTCGCGTCCGAAGGCCACCGTGGACCAGGAATCCTGCGGCGCGAGTTTCTCCTGGCCGACGTAGTGGTTCAGGCCGCCGCCATTCTTGCCGACGCAGCCCGAAAGCATCAGCGCCATCGCGCCCGCGCGGTACATCAGGTTGGCGTGGTACC
>Ga0156226_1007_pt1 | contig 14132 bp, 10 predicted proteins | sample RifCSPlowO2_12_FD_107874 | JGI IMG/M metagenome (GOLD analysis project Ga0156226, IMG submission 107874) | Betaproteobacteria bacterium RIFCSPLOWO2_12_FULL_62_13
CGCTGGAACGAAACAGCTTCCGCGCCGGTCAACGCTTTGCTCGCGCAGGGCGCGATCTCGCTCGCGCTGGTGCTGCTTGCTTCCTTCACCCCCGACGGCTTCCAGACGATGGTCGCCTACACGACGACCGCGTTCTGGCTGTTCTTCATGCTGACCGGTCTGTCGTTGTTTCTGCTGCGCCGTCAGGCGCCGGCCAACGCCAATCCTTTCCGCGTCCCGCTCTATCCAGTGACCCCGCTCCTTTTCCTCGGCGCCTGCGCCTACATGCTGTACCGGACGTTCACCTACGCGATGAGCCTCGACCCGGGAAGCATCGGCGCGATGGTGGGTATCGCCACCCTCGCCGCCGGGGTGCCCGTGCTGATGTGGGCCAAGCGCGTAGCGGCCGTATCTGCGCGGGGTTGATCCCGCCCCGCACCGCGGCGGAGACCGCCGGGCTCGCGTGCGCGCGAGCGCCGCGGGCTTGAAAAATCCCGGTAGCGGCCCAATTATTCAACAGATTGTTTCAGCGGAGAAATCCATGGGAGACATGGCTGCCAGGGAAACCCTGGGCTTCCAGGCGGAAGTCAAGCAACTGCTCAACCTGATGATCCACTCCTTGTACAGCAACAAGGAGATTTTCCTGCGCGAACTGATCTCGAATGCGTCCGATGCCTGCGACAGGCTGAGGTTCGAAGCGCTCACCGACAAGGCGCTGTTCGAGGATGACGTCGATCTCAGGATTCGCGTCAGTTACGACCCGAAGGCGCGCACCATTACGGTGTCGGACAACGGCATCGGCATGTCGCGCCAGGAAGTAATCGAACAGATCGGCACCATCGCCAAGTCCGGCACGCGCGAGTTCTTTCAGAGCCTCACCGGAGACCAGGCCAAGGACGCGCATCTCATCGGCCAGTTCGGGGTCGGCTTCTATTCCTCATTCATCGTGGCCGGCAAGGTGACGCTCGCTACCCGCCGCGCGGGGCTGGCCAAAGAGCACGGCGTCAGATGGGAGTCCGACGGCAGCGGCGAATACACCATCGAGACTGTCGAGAAGGCCCAACGCGGCACGGAGGTGACGCTGCACCTGCGCGCGGGCGAGGATGAGCTGCTGAACCGCTTCCGGCTGCACGGCATCATCCGCAAGTATTCGGACCATATTACGCTGCCGATCATCATGAAGGAGGAAGAGTGGGACAAGGACGGCCGCGTCTATCGGACCACGGGCAAGGATGAAACGGTCAACCAGGCAAGCGCCTTATGGGCCCGCCCCAAGTCCGAGATCACCGAAGAGCAGTATCACGAATTCTACAAGCATGTTGCGCACGACTTCGAAACGCCGCTCGCCTACACCCACAACAAGGTCGAAGGCACCAAGGAATACACGCAGCTTCTCTATATTCCGTCGCACGCGCCGTTCGACCTGTGGGACCGCGAGCACCGGCGCGGCATCAAGCTCTACGTGCGGCGCGTGTTCATCATGGACGATGCCGAGGACCTGATGCCGGCGTACATGCGATTCGTGCGCGGCGTGATCGACTCCAATGATCTTCCGCTCAACGTGTCGCGCGAGATCCTCCAGGAATCGAAGGACGTGGAAATGATCCGCGCCGGATCGGTCAAGCGCGTGCTTTCGCTCCTGGAAGACCTCGCCGGGAACCAGAAGGACAACTACGCGACGTTCTGGAAGGAATTCGGGCGGGTGTTCAAGGAAGGAACGGGCGAGGACCACGCAAACCTCGAGCGCATCGGAAAGCTCATGCGCTTTGCCTCGACCCATAAGGACACCGAGGAGCAGGACGTTTCGCTCGCGGAATACGCCACCCGCATGAAGCCCGGACAGGAGAAGATCTATTACGTCACCGCCGAGAGCTTTGCTGCGGCGAAGAACAGCCCGCATCTTGAGATCTTCCGGAAGAAGGGCGTGGAAGTGCTGCTGATGTATGACCGCGTCGACGAGTGGGTCGTGTCGCACCTTACCGAGTTCGAGGGCAAGCCGTTGCAGTCCGTGGCCAAGGGGCGGCTGGAACTGGGCAAGCTTGAGGACGAAGCCGAGCAGAAGGGACAGGAAAAAGAATCCGGCGAATTCAAGGACCTTGTCGAAAGGATCAAGAAAACGCTCGGCGAGCGCGTCAAGGACGTACGCGTCACGCTGCGGCTTACCGAGTCACCAGCCTGCCTGGTGGCCGACGAGCACGACCTGAGCGCGAATCTGCAGCGGCTGTTGAAGGCGGCGGGACAGAAAGTACCGACGTCCAAGCCGATTCTGGAGATCAACCCGCACCACCCGCTGGTGCGGCGCCTGAAGGACGAGAGCGACGATGCGCACTTCAACGACCTCACCCAGATTCTGTTCGACCAGGCGCTGCTTGCCGAAGGCGGCCAGCTCGACGACCCCGCCGGATTCGTCAAGCGGCTGAACCAGCTCATGCTCGCGATGGGCGGTAAGTAAGACGATATGTTCCCTCTCCCTAGCAGCCTGTCGGACTTAGCATGCGACAGGCTGCTAACAGCAAAACCGCCCGCCGATTTTGAATGTAACCCCGATTAACAACCGCTCTTGCCCTCCCAAAAGCACGCGAGCAGAGCAGAAATGAGGTTTTCATTGGCATTTTTCTCCCATATTCGTGCCGGCGGTTTTGCATTAGGAGTTTGTCCGACCCAAGTCCGACAAACTCCTAGCATTGGGGAGTAATTCGATTGGTTGCTAAGCGTCCGCGGCTTTAAGGACCAGGTCAATCGCGGCGGCCGGCGTCACGACGCGGGTGCCGCGCATGTCACGCCCGAACAGATGGCCGAAGTCCCGGGTATCGCCCGTTACCAGCAGATCGGCCTTCGCATGGACGGCGGCGGGGAGGACTGGTGCGTCCTTGAGCGGCAAGCCCTGCTCTTGCGCCCATATGACGAGGGCGGTCGGCGCTTCGACAACGACCGTGATCCGTGCGAGCGCTTCTGCAAGCCTGTGCTCGAACCCGGCCGACTTGAGCTCGAGATTGCGCCGCGCCTCCTCCAGCGCATGGGTGGACATGAGCAGCTCACAGCGGCCCTTGCGCGCCAGCGCAACCAGCTCTTGCGCCCGCCCCTCCTCGCGATGCGCCGCCGAGAAAATGACGTTGGCGTCGAAGAAGAGTTTCAACGCTTGCGCCGCCCGGGCACTTTCCGCACGCGGGCTTTCTCGGACGCGGTGAGCCGGTTCGCCTCCTCGAATTCCTTGATCCGGGCGTCGGTGTACAGCTCGATCGGATACACGGCAGCGGGCCGCAGGATCACGGCGCCGTCGTCGGTCGTCTCGAGGATGAGTGTTGCCGCGCCCTGCAACCCCAGCTTGCGCAGCACCCCTGCGGGCAGCGAGAGTTGGCCCTTCTTGCCAAGTTTGACGATATCCATAGTTATTTTACGAATTCCGCGAATCCGGATTATCTCATATCCGGCATCAATCGCGATACCGACAGGGTGATCGAATGACCGTGAGACACTTAGCCGCGCCCCCTCCCATTTCTCTCCCCCGCATGCGGGGGGTCGGTAGGCATTGCCCCGGATTCGATCCGGGGTGGGGGTGCGCGTTCAATCGTCCGCGATCTGCGCGGACGCCTTGTTTTTCAGCGAACCTTCTGAAGGTGGCGAATAAGCCCTTCCATTGGGACAAACTCCACGCGCAGGCCGGCGTGCTGTTCCGCAAAGGGTGTCTTCACGTCGGCGGCGACGACGAGACTGGCGCCCTCGGGATGCTGTTTCCTGAAGCAGACGAGGTTCGTCGCGTCGAAGTTCGCGCTCGTCGCCTTGCACTCGATGGCAACCGGCGGCCTGCCGCGCCCCGCGACGACAAAATCCACTTCGTGCCCGCGCTTGTCACGCCAGTAGCGGATCGAACGCGTCTGCAGTCGTGCGTGGATTTCGTTCAATACATAATGTTCCCAGAGCAGGCCGAAATCCTCGGCGCGCAGGCGCTCGATGCCGCGGTAGTGGCACACGAAGCCGGTGTCGAAGCCGTAAACCTTGGGCGCCGCAACGATCTCGGTGGCGCGGCGCGCACTGAACGGGCGCACCACGTGAGCAACGAACGTCGCCTCGATCACCGCGAGGTAGTTGCTGATCGAGGTGCGGCTTACCTCGCAGTCGCGCGCGAAGCGCGTGGCCTCGAAGAGACCACTGCTCTGAACATGCAGAAGCTCTACGAATCGCTGGAATGAGTGGCGTCGCTCAAGCCGAAAAAGCTCCAGGATATCCTTCGCCCAATAGGAATCGACCCACTCCTGGATCTCCCGTTCCGGCATTTCCGGGGCGAGAAAAAATGGCGGCAGTCCGCCGCGCAGAAATCGGCGATCGAGGCTTTCCGCGCCGAAGTCGACGAGGTCCCGGGACATCATGGGTGTGAGCCAGACTTCGGCCTTGCGCCCGGTCAGCGTATCGCGAAAGCGCCGCGAGGCGCCCAGGGTCGACGATCCCGTAGCGAGGATTCTCACGTCCGGATAATGATCCGCGGCGATCTTGAGAAGTTCCGACGGATTGCCGAGGCGGTGGATTTCATCGAGCACGACGGTGCGCCCGCGCCGCGCGTCGAAAAAGGCCTCGGGTTGAGCGAGAAGGCGGCGAACGCTCGGCAGTTCGCAATCGAGATACTCTGCGCGCGGCAGCGAACGCGCAATCGTGGTCTTGCCGGAGCGCCGCACTCCCGACAGCCATACGATGGACTTGCCGCGCCATGCCGCGGCCAGCCGCTCCAGCCAGAAATGCCTTGTTCTAAATGCGGCCATGATTGCGTATAGTAGCACCAAACGAATTCATGATTGCATTTGGTTCGATCTCCGAGCCAGCGCGGGTCGTTCGAAGACGCGCGGGCTGGCGGTTGCGCGAAGAAGTGCGAGCAAGCTCGGCCAGGGCAAGGCGACCGGCGTCACGGCGTTCACGCGCGCATCGAGCCATTCGCACGCTTGCTCGTGCTGGGAAAAGCTGCTGACGTGGAAGATGCCATGTGTGCCAAGCCCCACCGCGGGCTGCCGTTAACAAGGAACAAAGCGTCAGCCTGGCAGCAAGCCGGGCCGTGAGGCGCAGAAAGCTCCGCTCATTTTCCCGCGTGCGTGCATAATGACGAGCGGATACACGGGAAACGTATGTCCGACGAGCACATCCCAACCGCTGAGAGCGTGACAGCCATGCCACAGCCAAGGCTGCAAAGCTACGGCATGGGTGATTTGGCGGGGGGGGCCGCGGCGGCGATGGTGGTGCTGCCGCAGGCGATGGCCTACGGCGTCGCGCTTTTCTCGCTCATGGGCATGGGCGCGGCCGGCGGTGCGCTCGCGGGCCTCGTCGGTGCCGCTTGTCTCAGCCTCGTCTCCGGGCTCTTCGGCGGCACCATTGGTCTGGTGAGTTCCCCAACCGGCCCGGCCCTGGTGCTACTCTCCGGCGCGGTCATTGCTTTCCAAAGCGCGGGCCTGGCTGGTGAGATGCTCTTTGCGGCGCTGATGGCGACAACAGTCCTTGCCGGACTCTTCCAGGCGGCGATAGCGGTTTCGGGCGGTGGGCGGCTCATCAAATTCATTCCGTACCCCGTAGTTGTCGGCTTTACCACCGGCGCAGCGCTGCTGATGATCCAATCGCAGTTGAAACCCGTCTTCGGCTCAATTTTGGAAGAGCGTTGGGAGGCGTGGCGCTGGATTCCGTTCGTAACGGCTGTAGCTACCTATTTCTCGATCGCCGCCTCCTCGAAATGGCTGCCAAAGTTGCCACCGATGATTGCCGGGTTGGTGGGCGGCACGCTGGTGTTTCACTTTCTTGCGGGCATGGCTCCGGGACCGCTGCCCGTAAACTGGGTAGTCGGCAGCTTGCCCGAACCCACTTCCATCAGCGTGGGTTTCTCAATCGCGGCACTCGCGGAGCTGCCGGTCATGGCGGTTCTGTCGGCGGCGCTCGCGTTCGCGATGCTGGCGAGCCTCAACACGATGCTCGCTTCGGTCATCGCCGACATGGTTACTGAAAGCCGTCACAGCGCGCTGCGCGAATTATTCGCGCAAGGCGTAGGCCAAACACTGACCGGATTGTTGGGGAGCATGGGTGGGTCTGCAACCACCGGCGCAACGGTGATTGCGGTGAGCACAGGCGCGCGGCGTTGGGCGGGCGTCACCGCCGGTCTCGTATTTCTCCTCTTGGTGCTTTTTTTCGGGCCTGCCGGCAAGCTGCTCCCCATCAGCGTCCTGGCGGGCGTTGTGATTTATGTCGCTGCCGGCATGATCGGAGCCGACGCTTTCGAATGGCTGCGCAGCGGCCGCACGCGCATGGATGCCCTGATGGCGCTGCTGGTGACGATCGTGACGGTTGCTTACGACCTCGTGACCGCCGTCGGAGCGGGCGTGGTGATCGCAATCGCGCTGTTCATCCGGGAACAGGCGAAGACGTCCGTGGTCCACCGCCGCTCGACAGGGGCGCACAGGCATTCGGTCCGGCTGCGGACCGAAAAGGAACGTACGCTGCTCGAGCAGCACGGCGGCCGCATCGTGATCTATGAGCTGCGCGGCAATCTGTTCTTCGCGACGGCCGATCGCCTGTTCGAAGAGCTGCTGCCGGATCTGGACCGGCCGGCATGGGTGATCCTGCACCTGCGCCGCGTGAGCCAGGTCGACCTCACCGGCATCAAGATCCTGCACCAGATCGCAACCCGACTGCACGTGCATGGCGGGCAGCTTCTGTTCTGCGAGGTGCACCGGGAGATCGGGCTCGGGACGGATGTCGACCAGGCATTGTCGCGAGTCAGCCACAAGGGGACAGCCGGCCGCAGGGTGCTCACCTTCGTCGGCTCGGACGAAGCACTCGAGTATGCCGAGAACGCGCTCCTCACCAAGCTGGGCAGCCCGCCCGCCGCCGCCCACCAGCGCGTCGAGCTTGCGGCAACCGATCTCTGCCGCGACATGACCGCCGAACAAGTCTCGGCCCTGCGTGCGGTATTGAGCTCGCGCACCGCGGAAGCGGGGCGGAAACTCTTCGCGGCGGGCGAACATGGCGACGAGATGTATATCGTAGTCCGCGGCGAAGTGGACGTGCGCCTGCGGACGACCGAGCACCACTACAAGCGGCTCGCGAACTGTGGGCCTGGAACGATTTTCGGCGAGATCGCATTCCTGGATCCCGGGCCGCGCACTGCCGATGCGTTCGTGGTGGAGCCCACCGAATTGCTCATCCTCGATCGCAATGGTCTTGAGCGTCTTGAGCGGGTACGCCCGGACGCGGCGGTGTCACTGCTCGTTGCGCTCGGCAACACGCAGGGACATCACCTGCGGCGTTCCGACGAAGAAATCCAGCGTCTCGCGCAGTGGTGAGTTCGGGTGTGGTTGAGCCAGGGCACTTTATGAGACACGCTGAACGGCGCACAGGCGCTCCTCCGTGCGAGGGCCAGTCATACACGAGAAGCCGACTGCCAATCTAATCGTCTATTTGCCCGGGACGCCTTCTCGTCGCCACCGGGATGGTGCAACGTTGCCGAACAGCCAACCAGGATCGAGCTGGTGGTGAATATGAAAACCGCGAGGGCGCCTAAGCTCGAGATACCACGAGAGCTCGCGGTGCGCGCCGACAGGGTGATCGAGTGAAACTGATGAATCCCGTTGCCGAGAGGCGTTCCCGTTTCCCGCCGGGCACTGGTTCACGGAACCAGCCGAAAGGGTTTCCTCCGACTGAGACCGTAGACGGAAAACCCGCGGTGGCCTGGCGTGAACACCACGTTGGTCTGCGGTTCCTCCCTGAGGGCGACCAACGTACCGTCAGCAAGATCCATGGGAACGTCGCGATACCTTTCCATCATGGCATTTCGTTCTATGGCGGACGGGCGCGGGTCGTTCGAGGACGCGTGGGTTGGCAGTCAGGCGGTATCGTCCGAGAAAGTCGAACCGCGTTCGTAATTCGGGGGCGTGCCGGCGGGAACGATGCCACCTTTGCCAGACGCATGGACGGCCGAAGCCCTTCAGCATAGAATGGTCAGAGGCCGTCACTACCAAAGGGGAGGTTCATGGTGGCCGTTTCCGATTCCGCGGCATTCAAGCTCCGGGAAGAGGAATTGCGCGCGCTTTCCCGCGAAGGCGTCGCCCGGGCTTTTCCCAAGCAGACGGTGATCGTCAGCGAGGGCGACGAAACCGATTCGCTCTACATCATCCTGTCCGGCCGCGTTAAGGTTTTTCTAAGCGACCAAGAGGGCAGGGAGATCGTGCTTGGCACGCAGGGGCCGGGAGAGTATTTCGGGGAAATGGTGCTGGACGGCGGCCCCCGGTCCGCTTCGGTAATGACGTTGGAAGCGTCCCGGTTCGCTGTTATTCCCAAGAACAAATTCCGCGACTTCGTGCTTTCCCATCCCGGCTTCTCGCTGCACCTGATCGAAAAACTTATCCGCCGCACGCGGGCGTTGACGGAAAGCGTAAAAAGCCTCGCGTTGATGGACGTCTACGGGCGCGTGGCGCGATTGTTGCTCGCTCTCGCAGTGCCCGAAGACGGCAGGTTCGTGATCGAGGAAAGGCTCACCCAGCAGGATATCGCCAGCCGGGTAGGCGCCTCGCGCGAAATGATCAGCAGGATCCTCAAAGACCTGTCGATCGGCGGCTACATCACGGTAGACAAGAAGCGCATTACCATCAACAAGACCCCGCCGCGGCATTGGTAGGGCATCGGGATAAGCTCCCTGATCGTGTGGGCCCGAGGACCGCTAGTGAGACACGAACGGCGCGTGGATAGCGGTGATGCTCGCCGGACGGATTTCGAGAGCTCTCGCAGGCACATCGATGCGCTGACCAATGTGAATATGTCACACGCGCAGTGTTCGCCAGTTAACAGAAGCGATCACGTATTAGCCTGATACTAAGTGGGCAATTCGGTAGCAGCTGCTTTTCACATTCATTTTAGGAAAGGGAGACTGCAATGAAGATCAGAACAGATTCCTTTGGCGAGTTTTATTTACCTCTTCGAGCGGGCGCTACGTGCCGCTCAACGCGCCGGAAATTTCTCATCGCTGCGGCGGCGTTTCCCGCGGTCGCGTGGGCGGGCGCGGTCTTTGGCGAGTCCAGGAAGCCGCCGGTGCTGATCGGCTGGTTCCACGCTGGATCGCGCACTGTGGGCGGGCGCTCTCTTACAACTTTCAAGGAGGGAATGGCGGCGCTCGGCTGGAAGGAGGGTTCGAACTACGTGATCGAAGAACGCTGGGCGGACGGACGCATGGATCGGCTGCCAGCCCTCGCCGAAGAGTTGAAGGTTAAAAAGCCGGCCGTCATCGTAGCCGCGGTGGGGGCGGTATTCGCTGCGGCCAAGGCTGCGCCGGACATCCCGGTGGTTCAGGCACAGGGCGGCTCTCCAGTCGTTGCCGGGCTCGCAGCGAGCCTTGCGCGACCCGGCGGCATGGTGACGGGAGTTACTAATCCGGTGAGTGAAGTATCTGAGAAATACCTGGAGTTGCTGCTCGCCGCAGCCCCAAAACTGCAGCGCGTCGGATTTCTGGTCGATCTCACGTCTCGTAGTTATGACGCGTCCATGAAAAATGCACGTCGCGCGATCGAGCACTACCGCGTTGAAGCGCGGTTTGCCGAAGCCGCCAAGCCGGAAGACCTCGATCCCGCCCTATCGCGTCTGGTGAAGGAGGGCGTGCAGGGGCTTGTCTTGATGCCAAGCGCCGGATTGTTCAACGCCGAGCGGCGGCGCATCGTGAAGTTCGCGCTGGAGCAGCGCTGGCCGGTTGTTGCCGGACCGCGGGTTTTCGTCGAGGAAGGTGCTCTACTGACCTACGGCGCGGACGCCCAAGCAAACTTCCGCCGCGCCGCCTACTACGTAGACCGGATTCTCAAAGGCGCGAAGCCCGGGGACCTCCCAATCGAGCAGCCGACGAAGTTCGAATTGGTGCTGAACATGAAAACCGCCAAGGCCCTCGGCATCACCTTCCCGAAAGAAGTGCTGGTGCTCACGACCAGAGTGATCGAATGATTCCGAGAACACTCGCAGCCACATCGATGCACGGACCAATGTGAATCTGTCAAGAGAGAACCGTAATGAAGATCAGAACAGATTTCTTTAGAACTGCTGTGTTGAGCCTACTGACCGGCTTGCTCGTTGCCGGATGCGCGTCCAAGGAAGCGATACCCCCACCAGCACCAGTCACTGCAAAGGCAGCACCACTCAAGCAAGTGACGGCGCCCGTGAACCTGGGCCCGGTGATCAACAGTAAGCTGGGCCAAGGTGAGGTCTCATTTACTGGCGATGGCAAGACGATGTATTTCAGGTGCCAGGTGCGCCCGGGTCGTGCGCACAACGACATCTGCGTGTCGCGTCTGATCGACACATTCGAGGAGGGACGCTGGACGGCGCCGGAAATCGTCGCCCCCGGTGTGATCAGTCTGACCGAAACGGGGGAACTTGAGCCCGTGATCTCTCCGGACGGCAAGACGCTCTTCTTCATGAGCTTCAACCGTCCCGGGGGATATGGCGGTTCTGACATCTGGTATAGCGAGAATGTGAACGGCGTGTGGCAGGCGCCCAAGAATTTGGGGCCGCCATTCAACACCCCCTTCGCCGACCACTGTCTTTTCTTCAGTGCGGATGGGAACGAAGCCTTCTGGACTTCGACCCGGCCCGGCGGATATGGCGGCAACGATATCTGGACGTCACGCAAGGTGAACGGCGTCTGGCAGCCGCCGGTCAACCTCGGCCCAAATGTCAATTCGCCGCATAACGATCACCACTCCATTCCCTCTCCGGACGGCAAGTCGCTGTACGTTACCTCGACGCGGCCCGGGGGCTTTGGCGGCCAGGATAACTACGTGACAACCCGCGACGAGACCGGCACTTGGGGTCCGCTGGTGAATCTTGGCCCGCTGGTCAACTCCGACAAGGAGGATCTCTGCCCATCTTTCACGCCTGACTTCCGCGTCTTCATCTTCGAATCCGGGCGGGCGGGAAGTTACGGCAGCACGGACATCTGGTGGGTCTACTACGACCGGATAAAGCACATACGGTAGTCGTGCCGACGGTGGAGAAATCAGAAAGAGGCGACCGAATGAACCATAAACCCGGACACTTCCGTGCCGGTTTACGTCGCCGCGTTCGAGCGGGCGCGCCGCGCCGCTCCACGCGGCGGTGCATGTACAGCGCTTCTGGCATAATGGATATATATGTGTTTGTGTGTCCGGGAGGGACATGCCATGCAAAACTCGGTGCGCTGGTCGCTGAAGGTATCGCGGGAGACGGACGAAGCGTTACGTGCTTACCTCGGCCGGATGGTGGCCGCAAGGGCGATCTTTCCCGGTTTGTTCAAGAGGCCGTCGAAGCGAGGCTCAAGGAGGCGGTGCACGTGCGCGGAAAACAAGGACAAACGCCCCGCTCCCGAGCGAGCCTCGCCGAGGCGCTGGGGAACTCCGGACGAGGACCAGGACGCTGTCCAAGGCCCGGTTCGAGAAGCTGGTGGCCGAAGCGGTGGCATACGCGCGCAAGCGGCGCTAACTCGTGCTCGCGGTCCTCGACACCAACGTTCTGCCGAGCGCGTTACGCAGCGAACGGAGTTCCCCAGCGGCGATGCTGGATGCCTGGTGGGCGGGCCGCTTCTCCCTGATAACGAGCTTCGAGCAAATCGAGGAGTTCAAGAGAGCAGCGCTGCACGCTGATCAGGTCGCGACTTCGGGGTCGGGAAGGCAGGTGATCGAATGATTCCGCGCTGGCGCCTGTTCGGTAAATACGCGACGCTCATCATTGCACTGGTGGGTGCGGCATTGCTCGCGAGCGGTGGCGTCAGCCTGTACTTCTCATACCGCGAAAACCAGGAGCACCTCGTCGCCCTGCAACGCGAGAAGGCGCTCGCCGCCGCGACGCGCATCGAGCAGTACATCGTGGACATCGAGCACCAGCTCGGCTGGACCGCGATGCCGCAGGTGAGCGCCGAGGGCAACATTATCGAGCAGCGCCGCTATGAGTACCTCAAATTGCTCCGCCAAGTGCAGGACATAACTGAGGTGGCATGGCTCGATGCGTCTGGACGCGAACGGTTACGCGTGTCGCGTCTCGCAATGGACGCGATGGGCAGCGGAATCGATCTGTCTCAGGATCCCAAGTTTCTCGAAGCAAAGGGTGGGAAGACGTGGTACAGCCCGGTGTACTTCCGCAAGGAGACGGAGCCGTACATGACGATCTCCCGGCCGGCCGGAGGGAGCGGCGGTGGTATCACGGTCGCCGAAGTAAATCTCAAATTCATGTGGGAGGTTGTTTCGCGCATTCAGTTCGGCAAAGCCGGGCTCGCTTATGTCGTCAATTCGTCGGGCACGCTGATCGCTCATCCGGACATCAGTCTGGTGCTGCAGAAGACCGACCTGTCGCGACTGAGCCACGTGGCAGCGCGCCTCCGCGACGAGGGCGAAGCCGAGCCTATTGCCCGCAATCTCAAGAAAGAGGAGGTCCTGACGGCGCACGCTCGTATCTCACCGCTCAACTGGACGGTGTTCGTCGAGTTGCCGCTTGCGGAGGCTTTCGCGCCGCTGTACGCATCCATCCGGCGCGCCGCGTTGCTGCTGCTCGCGGGGCTGGCGCTTTCCATACTGCTAAGCGTGTATCTTGCGCGCCGCATGGTCACTCCCATTCGTGCGCTGCAGCAGGGCGCAGAGAGAATCGGCGCTGGACAGCTCGATCAGCGCATCGATGTCCACACCGGCGACGAGTTGGAAGCGCTGGGTGAACGATTCAACAAGATGGCCGGTGAGTTGAAAGAATCCTATGCGGGACTCGAACGCAAGGTCGAGGAGCGCACTGCGGAGTTGACAGAGTCTCTGGAGCAGCAGACGGCAACCGCCGAAATTCTACGCGTGATCGGCAACACGCCAACCAACGTGATGCCGGTGCTCAACGCTGTCACGCAGCGTGCCGCTCAACTTTGCGAGGCGCCAGACGCGCGAATATACCTGGTGGATGGCGACACGTTGAAGTACGTGACGGGGTTCGGGACATCGGAAGGCACGCTGCCTACCATACCGCTGACGCGGGGGGTGGTTACGGGACGGGCAGTGCTGGACCGGGCGGCGGTGCATATCGAGGACCTCGGGGCCGTATTGGACGAGTTTCCGGACGCGCGCGCGCCACAGCGGGAGTTCCAGAACTGGACGACGCTTGCGGTGCCGCTGATGCGTGAGAACAACGCGTTCGGCGCGATCCTGCTGCGGCGCAAGGAGGTGCGTCCGTTTACCGAAAAGCAGATTGCCCTGGTAAACACCTTCGCCGACCAGGCCGCGATCGCGATCGAGAACGTTCGGCTGTTCAACGAAATCCAGGGCAAGAGCCGCGAGCTCGAGATCGCGAACAAGCACAAATCCGAGTTCCTCGCCAACATGTCGCACGAGCTGAGAACCCCGTTGAATGCCATCATCGGCTTTTCTGAAGTGTTGAGTGAACGCTACTTCGGGGAGCTCAACGAGAAGCAGGCGGAATACATCAACGACATCCACACCTCGGGCAAGCACCTGCTCTCGCTCATCAACGATATCCTCGATCTCTCCAAGATCGAAGCCGGACGCATGGAACTGGAGGTCTCCAATTTCGACCTGCCGGCGGCGCTGCAGAACGCGCTTACGCTGATCAAGGAGCGCGCGCAGCGCCACGGGATCAAGCTTGGCCTTGATGTGGATCCGGCGCTTGGTGTGTTCCGCGGCGATGAGCGCAAGTTCAAGCAGATCATGCTGAACCTGCTCTCGAACGCGGTGAAGTTTACTCCAGAGGGCGGGTCGGTCTCAGTGGCCGCGCGCAAATTCGACGCTGCGGTCGAGGTGTCGGTGACCGATACCGGCGTGGGCATCGCGGTCGAGGACCACCAGTCCGTCTTCGAGGAATTCAAACAGGTCGGGCGCGATTACACGCAGAAAACGGAGGGCACGGGGCTGGGACTCGCCCTTACCAAGCGCTTCGTCGAACTGCACGGCGGCACGATTCGCCTGGAAAGCGCGCCCGGCAAGGGGTCGACATTCACCTTCACGCTGCCGGTGAACCGTGATGAGCAGACGGTGTAGGTCGGGTTGCCGGAGGCTACCCGACGCCATGTGCGCCGGGGAGCGTTACACGCACTCCGGCCTACAAAATGATCGCCAATCACCAACCACTAACCCGGAGTTCCCGCCTGTTTTTCTTGCTAATCGCAGTGTAAGCCTTTGGTTTGTTGA
>Ga0156226_1383_pt1 | contig 13902 bp, 13 predicted proteins | sample RifCSPlowO2_12_FD_107874 | JGI IMG/M metagenome (GOLD analysis project Ga0156226, IMG submission 107874) | Betaproteobacteria bacterium RIFCSPLOWO2_12_FULL_62_13
CGGCTTGCGCAAGTTCAGACATACGCTCTTCTTGTTGCGGGCATAGACCTTCCAGTTGGTAGCGATGCCGTTCACCAGCCAGTCGCGCAGGGGGTCGCCTTCCGGGGTCTCGATCTTGAGCACCTCCGCGCCGAAATCGGCAAGCAGAAGGCTCACCATGTTTCCCGCCACCACGCGCGACAAATCCAGCACGCGCACGCCGTCGAGCGGACACTTTGCGTTGTGATCGAACTGTTTCATGCGCCGGGGCAATCAAAATGCCGAGAAGCGCGGTACTAGCGCGAGTTGCTGCCGGCGGCGAGCTGCCTTTCAATCAGCCGCGCTTCGTTCTTCAGGAGAATGGCGAGTTCCGCAACACGCTTCTCCGTCATGCGGCTGGAGATCGCCGACACCGACAGCGCCGCGAACGGAACGCCACTGCGGTTATGCAGCGCCTGCCCGATTGAACGCACCCCGGCCAGCGTCGGTGTTTCACGCACGGCGTAACCGAGTTTTTGCGCTTTCTTGATCTGCGAGAGCAGGCTGTTCGGCGTCAACCCGTGTTCCGACAGGCGCGGGGCATTGCTGGCAATGATGTGGCGGATTTCTTCCTCCTGCAGTTCGGCGAGGATCGCCAAGGTCCCGATACCGACCCCGAGCGGCCGGCGCATGCCGATTTCAAGCGTGAAAGTCTTGATCGGAAATGCGCCCTCGTGCCGGTCGAGGCATACTGCGTCAAGCCCGCTGCGCTGGGTCAGGAACACGGTGTCGCCGGTTGCCTCCGCGACGCGCGCGAGCGCCGGGTGGCAGATCTCGCGCAGGTTGAAACGCAGGGCGGCGGTCAGCCCCAGCTCGAACAGCATTGAACCGAGAAAGTAACGGTGCGAATCGGGATCCTGCTGCACCATGTTCTCGGCAGCGAGGCATTTGAGCATGCGATGCACGGTCGGGCGTTGGAGCCCGGTGCGGCTGGCGAGATCGAGCAGCCGCGAGCCGCCGCGGTTGTGCGCGGCAATCTCGCGCAGCAGCGACAGCGAGCGTTCTATGCTTTGTGTGCCGGAGAGTTTGCCTAGCGCCGTAGTGGATTTTCTGGCCATCGCTGAAGTCCGAATCGTGAGATTAGCGTATCATTATGCCACCGACGCGGCTCTAGCGGAATATCTCCCCCTGTGCTATCGTAACACTCGATTTTTCTTCTGTTGTCGGGCTAAAGAGTCCATATTACGGCTCCGATTCCGCGCCGCCCGGCCGCTCTCCCGGGGCCATCATTCAGGAGCGCAGCACCATGAACGACCTCTCTTCCAGGATCGGCAGCCGACCCGCTTCCGCGGGCGCGCGCCTGCGCGCGGCGCTTGCCGAAGAAAAGCCGCTGCAGGTGATCGGCGCCATCAACGCGTATCACGCCCGCATGGCCGAGCGCGTCGGCTACCGCGCGATCTATCTCTCGGGCGGGGGGGTGGCGGCGGGCTCGCTGGGCGTGCCCGACCTCGGCATCAGCGGGCTCGACGATGTCCTCACCGACGTGCGGCGCATCACCGACGCGTGCTCCTTGCCGCTTCTGGTGGACGTGGACACGGGGTTTGGCGCGAGCGCCTTCAACATCGCGCGTACCGTGAAGTCGCTCACCAAATTCGGCGCAGCCGCGATGCATATCGAGGATCAGGTCGGCGCCAAGCGCTGCGGCCACCGCCCCGGGAAGGAGCTCGTCACGCAACAGGAAATGGTGGACCGCATCAAGGCCGCGGTCGACGCCAAGACCGATCCCGATTTTGTGGTGATGGCGCGCACCGACGCGCTCGCGGTCGAGGGGCTGCAAGCGGCGATCGATCGCGCGTGCGCCTGTGCGGAGGCCGGCGCCGACATGATTTTTCCGGAGGCGATCACGGAACTCGCGATGTACAGGAATTTCGCCGACGCGGTCAAGGTGCCGATCCTCGCAAACATCACCGAGTTCGGCAAGACGCCGCTGTTTACCGTGGACGAGCTGCGTGCGGCCAACGTCGCGCTCGCGCTCTATCCGCTCGCGGCGTTCCGTGCGATGAACGCGGCGGCGCTGCGTGTCTATCAGGCGATTCGCAATGAGGGGTCGCAAAAAGCCGTGGTGGAATTGATGCAGACGCGAGACGACCTGTATGACTATCTCGATTACCACGCCTACGAGCGCAAGCTCGACGAGTTGTTCGCGCGCGCCAAGAAGCCAAAGACCGGTGAATAGTGAATGGTGAAAGGCGCAGCCCTTATTCCACTCTCTCCGCGGTAAGCGGGGAGGCCAGAGAGGCATCTGGTGGCGTGTCAATCCGCGGGTCGAAGCAAGCGCGTGATCTCGCTCGCGTCCGAGCAGCGTTCGAGGTCGCGCAGTTTTGCGTACACCGTAACCGCCGCCGCCTCGGGCACGCCGCAGTATGCGGCGCAGTCCATGAACTTCCTTTCGATCTCATCCCATGAAAGTTCGCGCGATGGGTGCCCCGGCGCTTTGTCGATGCGCAGCATGTCGGTGACACCGTTGCGCAGGCGCACCTCGACCTCGACGAAGCCGCGGCTGCCGGAACTGCGCTTTTCGAACAAAGGATCGTCGCCTCGGCACCGTTCATCCTCGAACGCGGCGACACGCTCCAACAACCCGCGCACCGCGGGCCGGTTTACCGCTTCATCGGTGAACGACCACGGCGTATATTTCCCGTCCAGCGCGCCCGCCGCGAGCGAATACTGCAGGCTGAATTTCGCCTCCAGCCCGGTCGCAGGGTCCGGGTAGGTGAGCACTTGCATTCCTCCGGGCGGCATGCGGCATTCGAGGCTGGCGATATCCTCAGCGGCAAACCCGTGCTTCGCTTTCAGCGCGAGCACCCCGTCCATGGCGCGGTGCGACGCGTAGCAGCACGGGAACTTTTTCAGCGCGATGCCTGGATCGACGATCACCCACGGCTTGCCCAGCCCGCGGACGGGCAGTCCGCCAGCGTTTTGTCGTGGATGAAACGGGCTGTGGTTTCAGTAAGACTCATGTCTTTTACCCGGTTCTTGAGCCGAACGCCGTAGCCGGCGCCGGGATGCAAGATTGACGCCGGGCTGGTTCAACGTCTCCGTGCGTTCCCCGTGGTGTGCCTCAACGGCGCCCGCGCTTGCGTGTCCGTATGGTATCAGGCACTCATCGTGATCGCGGTAGCGCACTAGCGCGCTGGACGTTTGCGCGGCTCCAGGGCGGCGCGCACATCTCAACGAAGTCGTAGGCATAACGCCTCAAATAACGGTGTCGATGTATTACGATACTGGTGATTGAAGGCTCAAACAGGTGTCCAGCCGGTATCGCACATAGCCCGGAATCCGCATTTTTGTCGTAGGTAACGTCGGATAGGACCGCGATACCCAGACCGTGCTCAACGCAGCTCTTGATTACATCTGCATCGATGGCGCTCAACACCAGCTCCGGCTTCAAGCCCTCCCGTTCAAAAGCCCTCACCATTTGACGGCGCCCCGTAAACGCCGGTTCGTACGTTACAAGCGGATACTCTGCAAGGAGTTTTAAGGTGAGGCGCTTTTTGGTCAATAACTCGTGCCCACGCGGCACGATCACCACTCGCTGAAATCGCCGACACGGCAATACCAGAAGTTCCCGCAGGCGCTGTGCCGTCTCGGTGGTAACACCAATATCAGCCTCACCCGAAAGCAGCAGCTCCGAGATGCGGGAGGGATCTCCGTGTCGAAGCGTCAACTGCACCTTGGGGTAGCGCAAGGTGAAGCGCTTCATGATCTCCGGAAGCACGTAACGCGCCTGGGTGTGAGTCGTGGCGATTACCAACGGACCGCTTGTTTCCTGCTTGAGATCTCCGCTCGCGGCTTTGATGTTGGAGATTTCGGCAATAACGTTCTGCGCCATCCCCAGAATCTTCTGCCCAAGCGGCGTGATACCGGAAAGCCGGTTGCTGGAGCGGACAAAGATCTCGGCGCCCAGCTCTGCTTCAAGCAGCTTTATCTGCTTGCTGATGCCCGGCTGCGAGGTGTGGAGGGCAGACGCAACTGCCGAGATGTTCAGGCCGCGCTTGGCGATCTCGCTGATGTACCGCAACTGCCGAAGATTCATTCCTATTCCAAATCGCTATAGGGCATCACATTTTATTAGTTTTCGAAATAGCCAACAAATGCTAGTTTGAACGTGACTACACACGGGAGAACGCGATGAAAGTAATTGACATGCGCCTGCGCCCGCCGACGCCGGAGTTCAAGAAACAACATAAAGAGCATGAGGCTTATATTGCCTCCCGCTTTCCGATTCGTGCGGCGCAATATGCGGCTTGGCAAGACCAGACCTTGGAAGAGTGCGTGAAGGAGATGGAGGAATTGGATTACGTAGGGGTAGTGGCCGCCCGGAGTATCCCGGCGACGACGGTATCCAGTGACTACGTGAAGAAGCTGGCAGACGAGTTTCCGAATCGGTTTCTGGCGGTTGGGGGAGCCGATCCGAGTCCTTCGAACAGAAGGGCCGCGCAGGATGAGATCGAGCGGATCGCGAAGGTGTTGAAACTGAAGGGAGTGGCAATCGAGCCCGGGTTTCTGGATCCCCCGATGCTGGCGGATGACCGCCGGTTGTATCCTATATGGGCGCAATGCAATGATTTGGGGCTTTTCGTCGGGCTGCAAATCGGGCCCTATTCAGGGCCGACGGCGGCCTTCAGCTCGCCGTTGCAGGTGGAGCAGGTGGCGATCGACTTCCCGAAGCTTCAGATCGTGCTGTTTCATGGAGCGTATCCGTACTTCGAGGACATGCTGGCCTTGATGACCCGGTTCAAGAACATCTGGTGCCAGCCGGATACGTATGTGCGGGGCCATGCCTGGGAGCACTACATGTTCATGGCAAGCGGGCCGAGGTGGACGGATCGAACACTTTACGGGTCGGCGTTGCCGTATGGTATCGGGATCCGGGCTTCCCTGGAGTGGCATCAGAAGAACTGGAAGCTGGACCCGGCGGTAGCGGAGAGATATTTTTACAAGAACGCCTGCGAACTTTTCGGAATCGAGGTTTAGGAATTTGTCGGACTTGGGTCGGCCAAATTCCTGGACGAAATTCGCGTTGTAACTATTCGGCACAACACTTCTGCATATTCTTCTGGAGATTTCGCATGTCCAGATTCTTTGCCCTGTCGGCCGCGCTGCTGGCAGCGGTGGCCGCGCTGAGTTCACCGCCGGGATACTCGCAAACCGGTTACCCTGCCAGGTCCATCCGCATGATCGTGCCCTTCCCTCCAGGCGGCATCAACGATTTTGCCGCACGCAGTGTTTCGATTAAATTGGGCGAAGCATTCGGTCAATCGGTGGTGGTTGATAATCGCCCCGGCGCAGGCGGCACCATCGGGACCGAGCTGGCGGCCCGATCCGCGCCCGACGGTTACACTCTTTCCGTCGGCAGCGTTGCGACCCATGCGATCAGCCAGAGCCTCTACAAGAAGCTGCCGTATAACGTGCTGCGCGATTTCGCGCCCATAACCGATATTCTCAGCGCCCCGAACCTGGTTGTCGTGCATCCTTCGTTGCCGGCACGCTCGGTCAAGGGGCTGATCGCGCTCGCCAAATCACGGCCGGGCGAGATCAACTATGGTTCCGCCGGCAGCGGCACCTCGACTCACCTGTCAGTGGAACTGTTCAAGCAGATGACCGGCGTCGACATGGTCCACGTTCCGTACCGGGGCGCCGGACCGTCGATCGTTGACCTCCTCGCTGGCCAGATCAGCGTGATATTTGCGAGCATGCCATCAGCGCTGACGCATGCAAAGGCAGGCCGGTTGCGTGCGCTCGCGGTGACCAGCGGCAACCGCTCGCCGAGCGTGCCGGAATTACCAACCGTCGCCGAGGCGGGCGTGCCGGGTTATGCATTCAGTAGCTGGGTCGGTATTTTCGCCCCCGCCGGCACGCCGCCCGCGATCGTGACGCGCACGCACGCCGAGACCCTGAAGATCCTGCGCCTGCCCGAGACCAAGCAGCGCTTTTTTAACCAAGGCGTCGAGACGGGCGGCACGCCGCCGCGGGAATTTTCAGCCTTCGTGGAATCGGAAATTGCAAAGTTTGAAAAAGTCGTCAAGTTCTCCGGCGCACGCGTGGATTGAATTTCGACTTCGATTACCCGAGCACTCGTTCCATTCCGGAAAATTCCAACCAACCACCGAGGTCTACCATGGCAAAGACATACTGGGTTGCGGTTTATCGCTCGATCAAGAATCCCGAGGCGCTGGCCGCCTACGCCAAGCTGGCGGGGCCGGCAATGCACGCCGCAGGGGGGCGGTTTCTCGTTCGCGGCTCCCCCGCGAAGATTTACGAGGCGGGGCTTAACCAGCGGGTCGTCGTGCTCGAGTTCGAGAGCGTCGAGAAGGCAATTGCCGCGCATGACAGCGAAGGTTACCAGGCGGCGTTGAAAGTTCTTGGCGACGGCGCCGAGCGGGATATCAGGATCGTCGAGGCGGCGTAGAAGATTCAATCGGCGCTACCGCGGGTGCGCTCAAGAAACCTGTCGCCCTGAACATTCACAATTGAGAAATTAGGACCTTGGCATCAAAGGAAAAAGAGGAACTGAGGCCGTTTCAGGTTGCCGTTCCGCTCCAGCGTGTTGTGTTTGGGCCCGGCACCGTCGATGCCGTTGGCCAAGAGGCGGACCAGCTTGGCTGCCGCCGGGCGTTCCTGGTCGCCGGACCGAATACGAGTCGCACCCTCCTCTATGACCGGGTGCGCCGGTCGCTCGGCACGCGCTGCGTCGGCGAGTTCACCGGTGTGCAGCCTCATTCTCTGGTTCCCGATACCGAGCGCGTGGCGGTCGAGGCCCGCAACCTCGCCGTCGACCTGCTCGTCAGCGTCGGCGGCGGCAGCGCGAGCGATTCCGCCAAGGGCATCGCCATCCTCCTCGCCGAGGGCGGCGCCCTCGCCGAACATTGTGACGTTTTTACGCCTCCCGATCGACTCGTTCATCGCGATCTGCGGCGCCCGAAAGTACCGCTCATCGCCGTGCCAACCACCGCCTCCGGCGCCGAGATGACGCCGGGCTGCGGCGCGACGACCCCTGACGGGATCAAGCTCAAGTTCTGGGATCACAAGCTTGCCGCGCGGGTCGTTCTGCTCGACCCGGAGGCAACCGCTGATGTGCCCCTCGCGATCACCATCTCGACGTCGATGAACGGCTTTGCCCACTGCGTCGAGGGCCTCTATTCCCTTGGCAAAAACCCGGTCACCGACGCCCTCGCGCTCCAGGCTGTTCGACTCTTCGCCGGCGCCGTGCCGCGCCTTGTCGCCGATCCAGCGGACCGGGCTGCCCGCGGCAAGATCCAGGCAGCGGCCGCACTCGGTGGCATGGTGATCAGCAACGCCCGCACCGCCCTCCACCATACCCTCTGCCATGCCCTCGGCGGTCGCTTCCGCGTCGGCCACGGCGACGCCAACGCCGTCATGCTCCCCCACGCCATGCGCTTCAACCTCGACGTGACGGCGCCCGAGCAGGCCCAGATCGCTTGGGCGATGGGCGTGGCAGACCAGTCCGACGAGACGGCTGCCGCTCGCGCCGCCGACGCTGTTGCCGGCTTCGCCAAGCGGATCGGGGCGCCGGGGCGCTTGCGGGACCTTGGGGTGCCGCGCGACCAGTTACCGGCTGCCGCTGAGGATGTCCTCCACGACCGCGGCCTATACTTCAATCCGAAGCCAATCACCTCGGCCAAGCTAATCCTGGCCGTCTATGAGGCGGCCTGGTGAGGGGAAGGAACGGCTGGCCAGGCTCACGTTCGACGGAGCGTAAACACAATTACGCCTTATTTGACGAAAACGGACAGGAAATTCTTTTCTACTTTGCCGTTGCCGAAGTCGCTCAAGACAGCAAACCGGCAATGTGTTAAGTGTTCCGTTTGTCCCGCATAGACGGCCGGAGGAAAACATGACTCGATCATTCGCTCGCGCCGCGGCATGCGCGGCTTTCGCCACCCTTGCGCTCGGCGCTGGGGCCGGAGCGCAGACCTATCCCGCACATCCGGTGCGGATCATCGTGCCGTTCCCGCCGGGCGGCGGTGTCGACACCGTGACGCGCCTCCTCGTGCACAAGCTCACCGAGCAGATGGGCGGCTCATTCGTGGTCGACAACCGCCCGGGCGCCGCCGCCACCATCGGCGCTGCGTTCGTGGCGAGGGCGGAGCCGGACGGCTACACTCTGCTCACATCGGCGCCCGAATTCTCCATCAATCCCAGCGTGCGCTCGAAGCTGCCGTACGATCCGTTCCAAGACTTTACCTACATCTCGCAGTTGACTTCCGGGCAGTACATGCTCGTAAGCCATCCCTCCGTGCCGGTAAAGACGGTCAAGGACGTAATCGCCCTGGCGAAAGCCCGACCGGGTCAGCTTAACTACGGATCCTCGGGCTCGGGCGGCATCCTTCACCTGTCCGGTCAACTGTTTCAGTTGATGACGGGCATTCGCTGGGTGCACGTGCCATTCAAGGGCACTGGCCCCGCTAGGCAAGCGCTGATGGGTGGTGAGATCGAGTTCGTCTTTGCCGGCACCATTACTCTGGTCGGGCCGGTGAGAGCGGGCCAGGTGCGGCCAGTAGCGGTGACCGGACCCAAGCGCTTCGCGGAGCTTCCGGATGTGCCGACCATTTCCGAATCGGGCGTTCCGGGTTACAACGTGACGGGCTGGTATGGCTTCTACGCGCCGGCCGGCACACCCGCGGACATCGTGCGCCGCCTGCACGCGGAGACGAAGCGCGCGCTGATGAGCCCGGACGTGAAAGAGAAGCTGGCGAAGACCGGCAACGAGCCCGTCGCAAGTTCGCCGGAGGAGTTTGCCGCATTCGTGCGTGCCGAGATCGGCAAGTGGGCAAAGGTGGTGAAGGCGACCAAGCTGCGCATTGATTGACCGGGGCGATTTTCTCTTACAGGACAAACCTTGAACGTCAGGCCAGCAGATAGAGGAGCGCCCTATGTTGCCTAAGACCATGAATGCGGTCTCGATCACCCGCGCAGGCGGCCCGGAGGTGCTGAAACTCGATATCCGTCCGATACCGCAACCCGAAGCGGGGGAGGTGCTCATCAAAGTCGCGTTCGCGGGGGTCAACCGGGCCGACTGTGATCAGCGCATTCGCGGATCCGCTCCCGCTGGAGGCACTGACATTCCCGGGCTGGAAGTGGCGGGCGAAATCGTTGCAACGGGCCCCGGGGTAACACGCTGGAAAGCGGGTGAGCGCGTCTGCGCGCTCGTTAACGGCGGCGGCTATGCCCAATACTGCGTCACGGCCGAGCCGATCACGCTGCCGATTCCTGCGGGGTTCGACTTGAAGCAGGCGGCCGCACTGCCCGAGGCGCTCTTTACCGCCTGGCACAACGTGTTCATGGTGGGGCGGCTCAGGTCGGGCGAATGGCTGCTGGTGCACGGCGGCTCGAGCGGGGTGGGCACGATGGCAATTCAGCTCGCCCGTCTGGAGGGCGCCAACGTGATTGCAACCGCGGGAAGCGCCGCCAAGTGCAATGTGTGCCTGAAGCTCGGGGCGGCAACCGCGATCAACTACCGCGAGGAGGATTTCGTCGCGGGTGTGCAACGGATCACGGACGGACACGGCGCCGATGTCGTCCTGGACATGGTTCAGGGAGTCTATGCCAGGAAAAACCTCGAGGCGCTGGCCACCGACGGCCGTATAGTTCACCTCAGCCCCGGCCCCAATTATGAGGCCGAATTCTGCGCGCCGCTCGCTTTGATCCTAACCAAGCGCGCGATCGTGACCGGCTCGCGCTTGCGGGTCTCCCCGCTCTCGCGCAAAGTCGAGATTGCGCATCAGATCATGGAGCGCGTCTGGCCCCATCTGGGAACGAAGGTCATGCCGATCATCGACTCGATCTTTCCGCTCGCGCAGGCCTCAGACGCCCACGCCCGCATGGAGTCGAGCGTGCAAATCGGCAAGATCCTCCTTGAGGTCGCCCATTAAAGGCCGCAGGCGTTAATCGGTTCCGTCAACTTAACACCGATATCAATAGCAAGTGCCGACACGTGGGCGAGACTGCGCTGATGAACGGTGATGCGGATCACTGCCAGCAGACAGACAAGGTCGCGCCACTGCGTGAACTGGAATGCATGATATCGCGGTAATTCACCGCAGTTAGTAGATGCCGGCCAGGATGCTATGGTCCTCTTGTCTCTGAAGTGCCATGCCGCTTACCCGAGGAGGCGCGCTGTAGGCGTTCACTGTGCCGGGATCCCGGCGTGCTTGATGATATTGGCGAATTTTTCGGTTTCTGATTTGATATAGGCTGCGAATTGCTCAGACGAGCTGCCGATCGCGTCTATGCCCTGACTGGCAAGTTGTTTTTTCGTGTCAGTCCGGTTCATCACCTTCACAATTGCGCTTTGAAGCCTTGCGCTGATCGCCTTGGGCGTTCTGATCGGCACCAGGATGCCGTGCCAGGACGTGGTCTCGAAGCCGTCGAGCCCCGATTCCGCTATGGTCGGCAGGTCCGGCAGCAAAGGTGTGCGCTTCAGGCTTGTGACCGCGAGCGTGCGCAGCCTGCCCGCTCTCACATACGGCATTGCCGGCAGCGGGCTGCTGATCATCATTTCCATCTGTCCGCTGCTAAGGTCGACCATCGCTTGGCCGGCACCCTTGTACGGGACGTGCACGATGTTGATGCCCGCGGACATCTTGAACAGTTCCATAGCGAGGTGGTTCCCGGTTCCCATCCCTCCCGACGCAAAATTGAGGTGCCCGGGTCTTGCTTTTGCAAGTGCGATCAACTCTTTCACTGATTTCGCGGGCACCGACGGATGCACAACAAGGATCTGTGGCCCGCGGGTGGTCAATGAAATCGGCTGGAAATCCCTGAGCGGCTTGTATGGAAGTTTGGCGTAAAGGCTGGGGTTTGCAGAAAGGTTGCCGGACGAGCCGAAAAACAGCGTGTAGCCGTCGGGCAAGGCCTGGACAGCGATCTCGGCACCGATAATGCCGCTCGCGCCCGGTCGATTTTCCGCAATGACCTGCTGCCCGAGGTCCTCGCCCAGCTTGTGGCCCACGAGCCGCGCGACGATATCACTCCCCCCGCCCGCTGGATACGGCACCACCAAGCGTATCGGTTTGCTGGGATAGGTCTGCGCCGCATCGGCACCGGCCCCGTGCAGCATGGCAACAGCGCCGGCGGTGGTCAACAAGCACGCGAGCATATTCATGTCTCTGCCCTCCGATGTTACGATTTTCACGCTTCTGCGCCTGCGCGACGCCCCGTTTCTCAACAGCCCAAGCTGGCATAGCCGGAACCAAGCAGGTATACATCGAGCGCCGCTGCACGAGAGCTGCAAAAGAAGCGCATTAGTCTACGGCCGCCCTTTATGAACCTCCATTTCATCAGCCGCTCTCATCTTGCTAGGCCCAGTTCCTCAAGTAGTGCGCGCAGTCGCGAGTACTCCGATTCAAGATGGCTCCAGCTCTTTTTGCTATCCATGTACTCGAGTATCCAGAGGCTGTCGTCGGCGGCTTCCTTCCACTCTGGAGCATTGGTCAATTGATTTAATGCATTATCCCAGTACGACACTTGGGCGGGCCTCATATGCGGAGCACCAATGATTCCTCGCCAATTGCCCATGACCGAATTGATGCCTTGCTCTTTCCAGGTTGGCACGCTCACAAGCATGCCGCTCAGGCGTTGTGGGGCAGAAATCCCGAGTATTCGGATCTGCCCGAATTCCAAGTGAGGTAGTGATACGCTTGCGCCGACTATTGCCACGTCTATGTGGCGCCCCAATAGTGCCACCATGGCCTCGCTGGAACCTTTAAAGACTACTACTCTCAACTTTTTCGTAGCCAGACCAGCCGACTTTGCAATAAGAACCATAGCGAGATGGTTTGCGTTTCCATAACCGCTGCCCACCGACACAGCCAGCGAATTCGGAGCTTCCTTCAGCCTGCGTACGAGATCCTGACCCGTCTTCAGCGGTGAATCAGCACGAACCGCGAAAACGGGGTACTCGTTATAAAGCTGAGCTATCGGCGTAAAGTCCGTATAGGTGAGAGAGCTCTTGCCGCTGATATGGTTGGTAAGAATGTTTGGTGTGCTTATACACAGGACGTTCCCATCTTCCTTCCGCTCTTTCAGGTAAGCCCAGCTAATCGCACCCCCACCTCCCGGCTTGTTTAACACATTGATCGGCGTAACTATGATTTGCTTGTCCTGCCAAATCCGCTGGATAGTGCGCGCCGCCCGGTCGAATCCGCCGCCAGGACTGGCTGGAACGATAATTTCAATGTTTTTCGTAGGAAACCAAACCGTATCCGAGTCCGATGCTAGCGCCGCTTTCATGAGTGCGATGACCGCGGCCAGAGCAATTACCGGAAACAGCCCGTGCCACAGCACTCTCATCGAAAAATTATGGCAAGTTGCTGTCCGGTGCCTGCCAGTGCTCCTTCGTTCAATTACGTGTCGCATTTGTCCTCCTTGATCCTCGTTTCGTGCAGGCCACACAAACGCGAGCACGACGCCGCAATCAAAGGCCGATGCGGGCTTTGATGCCCCACATGCGGGATTTCCAGTCATGGTCGCGTGGGATGGGCAGGGCGGATTATTTTCCTAACGCTATCTTTCCTTATCGCTGTCGCTCCGGATTACAGATCACGCTTTTCGGTGCTACTCGATCTTAATGCCGGCGCGCTTGATGATCTTCGCGAACTTCTCGACCTCTTGATTGATAAAAGCCGCAGCCTCCGCCGGTGAGTTTCCGACCACGTCAGCGCCCTCGCCGCTCAGAAAGGGCTTGACCTTCGGATCCTGCAAGGTCTTAACGACTTCGGCATGCAGACGATCAACGATGGTCTGCGGGGTTTTGGCCGGCGCAAACAAGACGTACCAGTTGTACAAATCGAAGCCGGGATACATCGAGTCGAGCGTAGGCAATTCCGGAAGCGCGAGGGATCTATGCATGGTCGTCACCGCCAGTCCGCGCAGCTTGCCGCTGCGAATGTGGGGCAGTCCATTAAGTATGCCAGGGAGTGCGATGTCGACCTCACCCCCCAAGAGCGCAGTCATCGCCGGAGCTGCGCCCTTGTAGGGGATGTGGGTCAGCGAGATGCGTGCCATCTGGTTCAGCAGCACCCCGGCCAAGTGGCTAGTGGTCCCGGTGCCGTTGGAGCCGAAGTTCAACCCGTCCTTGGTTCTTGCGGACAGCGCCGCGAGTTCCTTCACGGTGCGCGCCGGCACTGAGGGGTGCGTGACGAGCACAAGGGGCGCCGTTGCGATGTGGGTGACCGCGATCAGGTCCGTGCGCACATCGAAGGGTAGTTTCGGGTACAAAGTGCGATTCACCGCGATAGACGCCGTGGATACCAGCAAGGTATAGCCGTCCGCGCGACTCTTGACCGCCAGTTCCGCACCGATATTGCCGCCCGCTCCCGGGCGATTGTCCACGACGACGTTCTGCCCGTAGGACTCTTGAATGCGCTGGCCGAGCAGGCGCGCAAGACCGCTGGCGCCGACGCCGCCAGCGGAGAAAGGCACAATGATTCGTATCGGGCGGCTGGGATAATCCTGCGCAACGGCCCCTGTTGCTGCCAGGACCGTCAGGCCGATGGCGGCTGCGGCCGCCGCGTTCCAGAAAGTCTTTGACATGATGCGCCTCCTCCATTGGGTTGTTTTCGTCCTCCACTTCAGACTCACGCCATATTGGGAAAGAGCTGTTGCGTCATCTGGAAATCTGACTCAGATTCGAGCACCTCCAACATCTCTTTCACCCGAGTAAACTTTTCTCTCGGTTTGCCGGCGGTTTCGCCGCGCCGTATCTCTGCGGCATCCATCTTTTGCCAGTCCATATAGCTCACCACGCGCACCGAGCGGCTCCGCAACAAACGCGTCAGTCCATCAGCGCCGGTTCTTGCGTCGGAGGGAAGACTTGGCAAGTCTGAAAGTAGTGACGTTACCGTGGCCTCGCTGTCGGCG
>Ga0156226_1048_pt2 | contig 13889 bp, 11 predicted proteins | sample RifCSPlowO2_12_FD_107874 | JGI IMG/M metagenome (GOLD analysis project Ga0156226, IMG submission 107874) | Betaproteobacteria bacterium RIFCSPLOWO2_12_FULL_62_13
CGCTGTCGCGAATGCGCGCCACTCACCTTCGGTCGAGACGACGATTGACACCCATCGATCCTCGCCCGCGCACGGATACACGTTATGCGGCGCAATCTGCGGCGCATCGTTGCCTGTGCGGCGAGGCGCAACACCGGTCGCCGCGAACTGCAGCAGCGCATCGCCAATGAAACCGCACGCAACTTCGCGCGCCGCGACGTCGACGTGTTGCCCGGCCCCGGTGCGCTTTTTGAGCAGATATGCAGCCAAGGTCGCCATCGCGGCGGTAAGGCCAGAGCTGTGGTCCATCACGTGCCGGATCTCGGTGGGCGGCCCGTCCTCATAGCCGGTCAAAGTGCCGAGGCCGCCCGCCGCGCCGAAGAGCGGTGCATAGCCGGCGTAGCCGCGCTCCGGCCCGGTCTGCCCCGACGCCGAAACCGAGACCATCACGATATCGGGCTTGACCGCTTTGAGCGCCTCATAACTCAACCCGAGGCGATCCATGACGCCAGGCCGAAAGCTCTCGGCAACGATATCGCACACGGCGACCAGCCGTTTCGCGAGATCCACGCCTCGCGGCTGCTTGAGATTGAGTCGTATCGAGAGCTTGTTCGATGCAACCTGATCGAATGTCGCCGATTCCATCCTGCCATACACCGGATGGGGCTTACGAAAAATATCGGGGCGCTCGGCCGTTTCGATCTTGATGCATTCGGCGCCGAGCAGCGACAATACATGCGCGCAGAAGGGACCGGCCGCGTGCAATGTGAAATCGGCGACCCGCACGCCGTGCAATGGTTGCGTTGGAGTATTGTGCAAATGGTCTACACCCATTTGCACCTCGAATCCCCCCTCGCCCTCCGGGAGAGGGGTCGGGGGTGAGGGCTGAGGCCGACGACCCTTGGCACGCTCGTTGGGCTCCTCGTGCCGCCCCCACTGCTCCACCTCCATCGGCTGGTGCCCGAGCCAGTCGCACCAGATCGCGTGGTTATCCGCGCCGGGTTCGGTCACCGCGCGCGCAAGCGTGAGCGCCTCTCCGCCAAGCAGGAACGGCGCCGTGAACATGGGCACGGGTCCCCAACCCGATATGTCGAGCGGCGAAAAGACACCGCGCACCTTCGATTGCGCCGACTCGAGTATGTCGGAGGGCTCGTTGTATTTCGCGAGCGGCACGCCCAGCGCCTGCCCGTTTCTCACCACGTCCTCGACATGCTGCGTTCTTGCCCACGCGCGCAGATGCTTGTTGATCTCGGCGCCGCGGCGGCCGCGCTCGAGCGGATCGCGCAGCGCCGGATCGGAGGCCCAGTCGGGATCACCCATCAGCTTGATCAGCCCGTCCCACTGATGCTGCTCAAGCGTAAGGATGCCGATATAGCCGTCGCTGCACTCCAGCACGCCGCCATACTTGAAAGAGCGGCCATGACGGTTCTCCAGCACGCCGTCACCAAGGCGCTGAACGGCGAAACAGCCGACCAGGATATTCGCGTCCTGCACTGACACATCGACGAACTGTCCACCCGCTTCCTCGCGCACGAGCAGCGCGGAAAGCGCGGCGCACACGGCTGATGTTCCGCCCATGATCTCCGCGAAGTGGCCGTAGATCTTCACGGGTGGCCGGTCCGGAAACATTTCGAGCGTAAGTCCGTTAGGCATCAAATAGCCTTCGCCACCCGCATGAAAAACGTTGAGCTCGCAAGCACGATAATCGGCGTGAGCACCGGCCGCGCCGAAAGGCAGCACCGAGAGAAAAACCAGATCGGGATGTCGCCCGGCGATCGTTTCGGGATCGAGATCCAACGCCGAACGGCGCGCTACCGGCGTGTCGTCGATCAAAAGCTCGGCGCGCCCCATGAGCTCTCCCAGCAGGCCGCGGCCCTCGGACGAAACGGCGTCGCACGTGACGAATCGCTTGCCGGCGTTCAAATAATGAAAAAGCGCGCTCGCTGCGGGTTCGCGTGTAAGCAAAGGCTCGCTTCGCCGCAACGCGCTTCCCTCACCCGGCGCTTCCACTTTGATTACGGTCGCGCCCATCACGGCAAGCATGCGGCCCGCATATGAAGCAGCGACGCCTTCGGCGTGCTCGATCACGGTGAAACCCCGAAGCGGGGCGTTCCGGTTATCGCTCATGGCTCAAACGGTGAAATGCAGGCCGCCATCGACGTTGATGCGCCGCCCGGTCACGTAACGTGCCCGGGCGGATTTCTACTTGTAAGTGGCGTGCCCGAGGTCGAGGCCGGAGCCGTCGCGGAACATCCTGGTCTTGATGTCTTTCGAGGGCAGCATCACGGTGGCGCGGCCGTTCGGTGCAGTCATCTCGCCACGCTGGTTCTCGGCCCAAATCTCGAGATCGACGAGCGCATAGCCCTCTTGCTTGTATTTCTTCGTCACTTTGCCTTTGCACCACGTCGTATCGCCCATCGTGTTGAAGCGGCGCAGCTCCGTCTTGATGCGTTTGAGGAAGCCGGCGTCGCCCATCCAATTCGTGACCAGTGCCGCAAGCCACGCGGAGCGCTGAGGACCGTAGTCATATGTGCCCGGCACGCCGACTTCTTTGGCGACCGATTCGCGGTGATGTCCGATGCCGGTGTACTCGACGCCGCCGCCGGCTTCGGGATTGCGGAAAAAATGGCCCGGATGGCGTACGGCACCCTTCAGCAGAACGCCGTGCGTGTGGCCGCGTCCGCAACCGACGAGGAAGCCCATCGTGTCCATCATCGAGAGCGGTCCCCGCGCGATTGGCGTCAACTCCTGTCCCTCTTCGACGTCCTCCCAATAGCGGATGTTGCGGCCGCAGATGTGCTTTTCCTCTTCAAGCACGGCCTTGTCGATGGCAGTAAGTTCTTCGGCCGTGTATTCATGCTTCTTGACGTCCTTGTACTTGCCCTTGTCGCGCGCGGCCTTGCGCTCGTGACGGGTGCACCAGCCGAGAACGCGTGCAATGAGATCGTCGCGCTGGTTCACGAAGTTCGCTTCGACGTACTGAATGACGAGCCGCCCCGAGAACTCGCTTTGCCTCTCATCGACCGCCACGACGCGCTCTTCCGCGCCGATGCGGTCACCCGGGCGTAAATTGCGGAAGAGCTCCCAGTCATTTCCGGCGTAGAATCCATGCACGCCGGGTAGACCCCAGCGCGTGCGGCCAAGCCAACCGTATGCCATCGGCAACATGGGGGACGCAATCACGTTCGCGTAGCGGCTGTTGCGGCCGTATTCACTGTCGCGATAGAGGGGATTGAGATCGCCTACACCGTTGCAGAAGTTTCGAATCGTATCGATCGTCACGTCCTGCAGGTATGGGCCTTCGGGACGCAGACGCAATCCGATCATCGCTTTGGCTGCAGCGATCGCCTCGTCGGTAATTCTTCCTTCAGTCGGCGCATCCTGCATCTTGCTCGTTTCGTCGATCGACCCCATGATCCTCGGCTCCATTGGATGATTGGAAAAAAACGGCCGCGTCGTCATTGAACGCTTGAAGCACTTGCGTTGCAAAAAAATATAATGCATTATATTTGTTCTAGGCGCAAGATGTTGATCACCGAACACCAGGGGAAGCTGCTGCTGGGGAAGCACGGGATCGCCGTCCCGCACGGCAGCCTCGTCCGCAAGGCGAGTCAACTGCGCAGGGGGCGCATCCGCTTTCCGATTGCAATGAAGGCGCAGGTCGCATCCGGCGGTCGCGGGAAGGCGGGCGGCGTGCTGCGTGCCGCGAACATGGAGGAAGCCGAAGCTGCGGCGCAGCGCTTGTTCGAAAGCGATTTCAGCGGCGAGCGCCCGCGGGCCCTGCTGGTGGAGCCGTGGCTGGATCATGCGCGCGAGCTCTATCTCGGCATTACTGTTGACGGAACGACAGACGGCTACGCGATGCTTTACGCGCCCGCCGGCGGGGTCGAAGTGGAGCGGCAGGCACCCCGCAAGTATCCTTTCGGAGCGCCGCGCAACTTCAAGGCGCACGACTTTCGGCGTTTGCTGGCCGACACCGAGCAGGACAGCGCACTGCGTGAGCGGGTGGTCGCGCTCGCACGCCGGCTGGTCTTTCTCGCCACGGCGATCGACGCGATCACCATCGAGATCAACCCGCTCGCCGTAATGCCGGACGGGAAGCTTCTCGCGCTCGACGCGAAAATCGTCCTCGACGAAGCCGCTGCCTTCAGGCATGCCGATATCTCGGACGAGTTGGAGCGCGCGCGGAAAAGAGAGCGGCCCACGGTCGCGAAAGCGCTCGCCGGCAACCTGATGATGGTGTGGCTCGGTGGAGAAGTCGGCCTCATCTCAGGCGGTGCTGGAATGACGATGGCCGCTATGGATCTCATCGCGGACGCCGGCCTGCGCCCCGCCTGCTTTCTCGATTGCAGCTCGAACCCGACACCCGCCGGGTATCAGCTCGCGTTCAAGGTGCTCGATGCCGAACCCGAGGTCAAGGCCATCCTGGTCAGCATATTCGGCGGCGGCACGCACATGGATCGCGTCGCGCGGGTCATGAGCGACATCATGAAGAAACGGCGGTCGCGCAAGCCGGTGTTCTTCAGGATGAACGGGACCGGACGGGACAAAGCCGACGAGGTCATGCGGGAGGCGGGCTTGTACAACCACCCGACATTGGAATCCGTGATCGACGACGTGGCAGCGGAAGTGCGGACGGCATGAGCGTACTGATCGATCAATCCTCACGTATCGTGATCCAGGGCATTGGGGGCAACTTCGGCCGATTTTCGGCGCGAGATATGGTGGCTTATGAGACACGCGTCGTCGCCGGCGTGGCGCCCGGCCGCGATACCCGCGAAGTCGAGGGCGTGCCGGTGTTTCACGATATGCGCGCAGCGTGTGGCGCGACCGGAGCGCGGGCGGCGATCATCTACGTACCCGCGCCGGGCGCGCTCGACGCCGCGCTGGAAGCGCTCGATGCGGGATGTAAAGTGGTGGTCTATCCAGGCGACGGCTTGCCGGTACAGGATGCGATCGACATGCGCGTGGCCGCCGGTCGTCACGACGCGGTCTTGATCGGTCCCAACACGCCGGGCGTCATTTCTCCCGGTAAAGCCAAGCTCGGTTTCATGCCATCGTTTTGCTATGCGCCCGGCAAGCTCGGTGTGATATCGCGCAGCGGCTCACTCTCGTACGAAGTGGCATGGCGCTTGACGACGGCCGGAATCGGTCAAAGCAGTGCGATCGGCATCGGCGGCGATCCGGTAAAAGGATTGAACGCAGCCGAAGCGATCGAACTGTTCCACGCCGATCCGGACACGAAAGCGATACTCTACCTCGGAGAAATCGGCGGCAGCGACGAGTACGCGCTGGCGCGCTATGCCGCTTGCGCGGACGCCAAGCCGAGCGCCGCACTCATCGTCGGCAGCGCAGCGCCGCGCGGGAAAAAACTGGGCCATGCGGCTGCGTTCGTTGGATCACCGGCCGACACCCAGGCAGCCAAAGCGGACGCGCTGCGCAAAGCTGGCGTGCGCGTGGCGAATAATTTGCGCGACCTGGTTCTTGCCGCGCAACTTGCCATGAGGAATTTGTCCTACCTGAGTCGGACAAATTCCTAGTCACATCAACGCGTTTGATAGAACGAGGAGGAAATCATGCCTGCCACGAAATTGTTTGTTAAAGCATGTCCATTCGCCTGCGCGCTGCTCCTTGCGACGAGTGCAACGGTCTTTGCGCAAAGCTTTCCGACGAAGCCGATCCGGTTGGTGGTGCCGCTCGCTCCCGGCGGGGGCGGCGACACTGTTGCGAGGCTGATCGGCCAGAAAATATCGGAGAGCATGGAGCAGACAGTCGTAGTGGACAACCGGCCCGGGGGGTCAACGATGATAGGCACGGAGTTGGTCGCGCGTTCCGCACCAGACGGCTACACGCTCGTCGTGGCGACCAGCAGCCACGGCATCAATCCCAGTTTATACAAGCTCCCGTACGATCCGGTGAAGGATTTCAGCGGGATAGCATTTATCGCCACCTCGCCGATGATGCTCACCGTACACCCCAGCGTCCCTGCCAAGACCGTCAAGGACCTCATCGCGCTCGCCAAGGCGAAGCCGGGCAAGCTCAACTATGGGTCGAGCGGCATGGCGAGTATCGTGCATTTGGCGGGTGAGCTTTTCAATCTCCAGGCGGGGGTCAAAACGGTTCATATTCCGTACAAAGGCACCGGGCCGGCACTCAATGAGCTGCTGGGCGGCCAGATCGATATGATGTTTGCCAGCCCTGTTCCGACCATACCGCACGTCCGCAACGGCAGACTGCGCGCGATCGCAATGGCGAGTGCCGAACGCTCGCTTGCCATGCCGGACCTGCCCACGGTCGCGGAGTCGGGACTGCCTGGGTTCGAGGCCGCCACGTATTTCATCGTGCTCGGTCCCGCCAATATTCCGGGCCCCGTCGTGCGCAAGCTCAACAGCGAGATCGTCAAGGCCGCCCGGCTTCCGGACGTCAAGAACCGGCTGTCGAGTTTGGGTGCGACTCTCGTTGCCGGCACGCCGCAACAGGCGATTGCACACATACAGAGCGAAATCGGGCGCTGGGAAAAAGTGGTCAAGAGCGCCGGAATCAAAGCTCACTGATTGTGGCCCACGCGATCGCTCGAATGGCTCGCTTCGCAGCTATGTTGCGCCCGCCTTTGGGCGCCGTGCGAGTTTGTCGGGGCCAAGTCCGACAAACTCCCAGGGGCTACGATCCCGCACCATGACCTTCAAGACCAAGGAAGAATACGTCGCGGAATACCTGCGCGAAGGGATACTTTCGGGCCGGTTTCCGCGCGGCGCGCACTTGAAGCAGGCCGAGATAGCGGAGGAGCTGAAGCTCAGCATCACGCCGGTGCGCGAGGCCTTCCGCATCCTGGAGGCGGAAGGCTACGTGCTGAGCGAGACGCACCGCGGTGTGATCGTCGCACCGTTCGATGCATCGGCCACGCGCGAGATCAACGACCTGCGCGTGCTGCTCGAAAGCCGGCTCGTGCTCGCGGCCATGGAGCAGATGACACCCGCGCATCACGCTGGGCTCGCCCGGCTGCAGCGCGAGTTCGAGGAGGCCGAGGCGGGTGGAGACCGCGAAGCAGTGCGCGCGCTCAACTACCGTTTCCACAGCTATCTTTACGCGCTCGCGCGCCAGCCGCAGACGCTGCACTTCGTGCAGGTCCTGTGGGCCAAGTACCCGTTCGATCTCATTAACCTGATCCGCGGAAGACCAAGCCGCGCCGCAGCAGAACATCGCCGGCTGTTGAAGGCGGTGAAGGCGGGCGACAAGAAAGCGGCGGTGAAGGCGGTGCGCGAGCACATCGAAGCGGGCTGGCGTGAGCTGCAATCGCACCTTTCGAAGCAAGCGCCGGCGACGCTGCCTAAAGCCCCGCAAAGCAAAACCGCACCCGTCGAATAAGAGGGCAGGCCGGTAGATTGATCACCTCAGATTGCCCCGCTGTCCTTGAGTGCCGAGATTTCCGCGGGCACATAGCCAAGCTCCACGAGCAGTTTCCCGGTGTGCTCTCCGATCGCCGGGACAGGGCCCATGCGCGCCTCGAACCCGTCGAAGGTGACCGGCGGCAGCGGCGCCGGAATCATTCCCGCGGGGGAATCCACCTCGCGCCAGCGGTTGCGCGCCTTGAGCTGGGCGTGGTTCCACACTTCTTCCGGCGTGTTCATGCGCGCATTGGCGATACCCGCGGCGTCGAGCCTCGCCACCACTTGCTCCGCCGTCATGGTCGAAAACACTTTTTCGATCAACGCCACGATTTCGGCGCGCGCGGCATTACGTTTGGTATTGTTGTCGAAGCGCGCGTCCCTGGCGAGTTCCGGCTGACCGAGCACCTTGTCGCAGAAGATCGTCCATTCGCGTTCGTTCTGCAGCCCCAGCATCACGGTGTTGCCGTCACCGGCGCAAAACTTGCCGTAGGGCACGATGGTCGCGTGGTCGGGACCGTTGCGCTGCGGCGGCTTGCCGCTGAAGTGCGCGTAGTAAAGCGGATGCATCATCCACTCCACCATCGCCTCGAACATCGTGACCTCGATGCGCGCGCCTTTTCCCGTTCGCTCGCGCTGATAAAGGGCGCCGAGAATCGCAGCATAGGCGTAGAGCCCCGTACCGATATCGGTGAGCGAAACGCCAACCTTGCATGGCGTCTCGGGCGTACCGGTTACCGATACCACGCCTGATTCGCTTTGCACCAGCAGGTCGTAGGCCTTCTTGTGCACGTAGGGGCCGGCGTCGCCATACCCCGAAATGTCGCACACGACGAGACGCGGATGCCGGGCGAGCAGCGCTTCCGCGCCCAATCCCAGCCGGCCCGCCGCCCCCGGAGCGAGGTTCTGGATGAACACATCCGCGCGCTCCATCAAGCGCGCGAGAATCTCCTTCGCCCTCGGATGTTTCACGTCGAGCGTCAGGCTTTCCTTGGAGCGGTTGAGCCACACGAAATAGGCCGACTGGCCTTTCACCGACTGGTCGTAGTCGCGCGCAAAGTCGCCGACCCCGGGGCGCTCGATCTTGATCACCCGCGCGCCGAGATCGGCGAGCTGGCGCGATGCGAACGGCGCCGCCACCGCCTGTTCCAACGAGATGACTGTAATTCCGTCGAGAGGTCGCATTCTTCAGCTTGACGGCGTGATTCGTGATTGGTGATTCGTGATTAGTGAGCCGTGCTCGGGAAGAGCATTGCAGGGTTCGGTCGAGTCACGATTCACCAGTCACCAGTCACCCGTCACCCGTCACCAGTCACCCGTCACCCGTCACCAGTCACGATTTTCAGAAGGACCTCGGCATGCCGAGCACGTGCTCGCCGATGTACGAAAGGATCAGGTTGGTCGAAATCGGCGCCACCTGATAAAGCCGCGTCTCGCGGAATTTGCGCTCGACGTCGTACTCCGCAGCGAAGCCGAAACCGCCATACGTCTGCAGGCACACGTTTGCCGCCTCCCATGAAGCGTCAGCCGCCAGGAGCTTGGCCATGTTGGCTTGCGCGCCGCATTGCTTCTTCTCGTCGAACAGCGCCGCGGCCTGGAAGCGCATCAAGTTCGCCGCTTCGACATTGACGTAGGCGCGTGCGATCGGAAACTGGATGCCCTGGTTCCTGCCGATCGGGCGGTCGAACACGACACGTTCTCTGGCGTAATGGGTCGCCCGGTCGATGAACCAGCAGCCGTCGCCTATGCATTCGGCCGCAATCAGGATGCGCTCGGCATTGAGGCCGTCGAGGATGTACTTGAAGCCCTTGCCTTCCTCGCCGATCAGGTTCTCCGCCGGAATTTCGAGATTGTCGAAAAACAGCTCGCTGGTCTCGTGGTTGACCATATTGCGTATCGGCTTCACCGTGAGACCTCGTTTCTCCGCTCCGCGCAAATCCACGATGAAGATCGACATGCCTTCGGATTTCTTCTTCACGTCCGCAAGCGGCGTGGTGCGCGCAAGCAGGATCATGAGCTCCGAGTGCTGCACCCGTGAGGTCCACACCTTCTGGCCGTTGATCACATAACGATCGCCTCTACGCATGGCCGTGGATTTGATTCTCGTGGTGTCTGTGCCGGCAGTGGGCTCGGTAACGCCCATCGACTGCAATCTCAACTCGCCGCTCGCGATCTTCGGCAGATACTTTTCCTTCTGCGAGTCGGACCCGTGGCGCAGCAGCGTGCCCATGTTATACATCTGGCCGTGGCACGCGCCCGAATTGCCGCCGGAGCGGTTGATCTCTTCCATGATGACGGAGGCTTCGGTGAGCGACAGGCCCGAGCCGCCGTATTCCTCCGGAATGAGCGCGGAGAGCCACCCTGCCTTGGTGAGCGCGTCGACGAAGGCTTCCGGGTAACCCCGTTCCTCGTCGACTTTCTGCCAGTAGGCGCCGTCGAACTGGTTGCAGAGCGCACGCAGCCCTTCGCGCAGTTCGGCGTGGGACTCGTGGTCGGAGATGCCTTTCATCTCAGAGGGGGATCAGGTCTAGATTGGCGCGGTTTGAATTATAACAGGCGACGGCACGCGACCTGGACACCTGCGCAGGCATTGCCCTCGTTGCGCCGGCGTACGAAAATGCAAGAGTTGAACTACAATGGAACAAAGGACGCATAAACGATGAAGAACGCTGCGCAGAAACAAAAGAACGGGTCACCAGCCACGGGTCACGGGTCACGCTTTTCCACTTCGTGGCCCGACCGGATCTTCAAGTTGCTGAAGGATAACCGAGTCCGACAGGTCGCCTATGTGCCGGACTTCGGGCACGCGCGCCTGATCGAGCTCGTGGGCGCAGACCGGCAGATGCGCGCCGTCCCGCTCACCACCGAAGAGGAAGGCGTGGCGCTCACCGTCGGGGCGTGGCTCGGCGGCGAGCGCAGCGTACTTCTGCTGCAGTCGAGCGGCGTGGGTAACTGCATCAATATGCTGGGCATGATCGAGGAGTGCCGCGTCCCGCTCCTCATGCTTGTCACCATGCGCGGCCAGTGGGGCGAATTCAACCCGTGGCAGGTGCCGATGGCGCAGGCCACAGCCCCGGTGCTCACGGCGATGGCCGTCGTCGTGCAGAGCGCGGAACACGCGGGCGAGGTCGCGGAAACCGTGGCAGCCGCTGCGCGGCTCGCGTTCAGTACCTGCCGCGCCGTTGCCGTGCTGATCGGGCAGCGCGTGGTCGGCGCCAAGGAGTTTCGCAAAGAATGAAGCGGTGAATAGTGAATGGTAATTCCCCCTCAACCCCGGATCGAAGCCTGCGCGGTCCGCTCGCCTGCCGCAGGGGCTCTCCCGCGTGTGCGCGGGACAGAGGGTATTACCGGTTACCGGTCACTGGTCACATTTCCAGGAGAGACTCATGCCTAGACGACGCAAACCGACGTTGGACCGGCGCGAGGCGGTTACCGAGATTCTGAAACGGCGCGGCGACGCGCTGGTCGTCGCCGGGCTGGGCGCTCCGTGCTGGGACACAGCCGCTGCGGGCGACCACCCGCTCAACTTCTACACATGGGGCGGCATGGGTGGGGCCGCGATGATCGGGTTGGGGCTGGCCCTTGCGCAACCCAGGCGGCGCGTGCTGGTCATCACCGGTGACGGCGAAATGCTGATGGGGCTGGGCGCACTCGCGACGATCGGCGTCCAGCAACCGCGCAACCTGGCGGTGATCGTCATGGACAACGAGCGTTACGGGGAAACCGGGATGCAGTTGACGCACACTCGGTTCGGCGTGGAGCTCTCCGGCATCGCCGAGGCCTGCGGATTCCGCGCGGCAGGCACGATCTATACCGAGGCTCAGCTTTCGGCGTGGATTCCCAAACTCCACCGCGAACCCGGCCCGGTGTTCGCCGCCATAAAGGTCACGACGCAGCGCGCACCGATGGTGCTGCCGATGCGCGACGGCACTGCGATCAAGAACCGCTTCCGCGAGGCCTTGCTCGGCGCGAAAGCTCTTGAATGAAGAGGTCAAGAGCGAAGCTTTTTACGAGGAATTTCTATGGACGGCGCAGCACTGACGAAATATCAGATGTTCATCGGTGGCGAGTGGGTGGGTCCCGCTACCGGCGAGTTCTTCGAAAGCGACAACCCTTACCTCGGAAAACCCTGGGCGCTGATCCCGCGCGGCAACGCCGCCGACGTGGATCGCGCAGTGCGCGCGGCGCACAAGGCATTCACGACCGGCGAATGGCCGAAGCTCAGCGCCTCCAGGCGCGGCGTGCTCTTGCGCAAGCTCGGCGATCTGATCACGGAGAAATCGAAATACCTCGCCGAGATCGAGGTGCGCGACAACGGCAAGCTCTACGCCGAAATGAGCGCGCAGACCGCTTACATGGCGCAGTGGTATCACTACTATGGCGGGCTCGCCGACAAGATCGAAGGTGCGGTCATTCCCACCGACAAGGCCGACGTCTTCAACTATACGCGTTACGAACCGCTCGGCGTGGTCGCTGCGATCATTCCCTGGAACTCACCGCTCCTGCTCCTGGCGTGGAAACTGGCGCCAGCACTCGCGGCGGGCAATACCGTGGTGGTCAAACCTTCCGAATACACGTCGGCCTCGGCGCTCGAATTCATGAAGCTCATCGAGCAGGCGGGTTTCCCGCCCGGCGCCGTCAACGTCGTCACCGGATTCGGAACCGAGGCCGGCACGCCGCTTGTGGAACACCCGCTGGTCGCCAAAGTGGCATTCACCGGCTCGGATGCAACCGGCCAGCGTATTTATGAAGCGGCGGCGCGCGGACTCAAGCGCGTCACCATGGAATTGGGCGGCAAGTCGCCGAACATCGTGTTCGATGACGCGCACCTCGACAACGCAGTCAAGGGTGTGATTTCGGGCATCTTCGCCGCGACCGGCCAGACCTGCATCGCCGGCTCGCGGCTGCTGGTGCAGCAATCGATCCACGACCCATTCGTCGAAAAGCTTGTCGCGTTCGCCAGGAGCGCAAGGATGGGCAACCCGATGAATCTCGACACCCAGGTCGGCCCGGTCACCAACAAGCCGCAGTTCGAGAAGATCCTCAGATACATCGATATTGCAAAGGGCGAAGGTGCGCAAGCCGTGCTGGGCGGCGCGCGCGCCACTCGCCCCGAATGCGGTGACGGCTGGTTCGTCGAGCCGACGATCTTTGCTGGTGTAAAAAACTCGATGCGCATTGCGCAGGAAGAAGTGTTCGGCCCGGTACTGGCGGTGATTCCGTTCAAGGACGAGGATGAGGCGGTGGCCATCGGCAACGACGTCGTGTACGGGCTTGCCGCCGGGGTGTGGACGCAGAACATGCGCCGCGCCTTTACCATGGCCGAGCGGCTGCAAGCGGGCACGGTGTGGGTCAACACCTATCGCGCGGTGAGCTATCTTTCTCCGTTCGGCGGCTACAAGAGGAGCGGCATCGGGCGCGAGAGCGGCCAGGAAATGATCAAGGAATACCTGCAGACGAAGAGCGTATGGATCTCGACCGCGACCGAAATACCAAACCCGTTTATCCTGCGCTAGCCCTAATGGGATGGTGGTCGGATGTGCTTGCCGATGTGGTCAAGCGCTCAGGCAAGCTCGAAATCGTCGCCGGTTATACGCGCTCGGAACAAGAACGGCAGGCGTTCGCGGCGACGTACGGCTGCCGCGCCGAGCCACGAAGCCGTGCTTGAAGACCGCGGCATCGAAGCGATCATGAATACTACGAAGGCTTACAAGGCATTCCCGATGTTCAATAGCGCAGCCGCTCCCAGGGCGGCGAACATCGATGCCGCTACCAGGCGCACGAGCCGGACCGGAACGCGTCGCAGCACGCGATCACCCAACAGCACGGCGGGAACGTTGGCTATCATCATGCCGAGCGTCGTGCCGGCGACGATCCACGCAACCGACGCGTAATTCGCGGCGAGCGCAACGGTGGCGACCTGGGTCTTGTCTCCGATCTCGACGAGAAAGAACGCGATCGTCGTGGCCCAGAAAACGCCGAGACGATGTTTCTTCGCGTAATCCTCTTCCAGCTTATCCGGGATGAGCGCCCACACGGCCATCGCGAGAAACGACAATCCCAGGATCCAGCGCATCACCTCGACGCCGAGCGCCCCGGTCACCCATGCCCCGAGGGCTGCGGCGAGTGCGTGATTCGCGAGCGTTGCGACCAGTATCCCGAGAATGATGGGCGACGGTCGTCGATATCGGGCTGCAAGAACCAGGGACAGAAGTTGCGTCTTGTCTCCCATTTCGGCCAGGGCGACAACTCCCGTTGAGACGAGAAATGCTTCCAAGTGGTGCTCCGAGGCCGGGAGGTTAACCAGTGACCAGCCGCCCTCCGGCCTGTCCAGAGTCAGCATGGTCAAAGGTCTCGCAAAGCCCCGGGCTGCCTGCGCCATGGCCGGGCGGCCAAGCGTGTTGATGCAGGCCCCTCTCGGAAAACGGAGGGTAGCTACTCCCCAATGACGCTCACATTATACCTGCAAGCCTGGCTTGGCGGGCGATTTGAGCTTGTGTCGAGCAACGCGCAGATTGAAGAGAT
>Ga0156226_1274_pt1 | contig 13864 bp, 16 predicted proteins | sample RifCSPlowO2_12_FD_107874 | JGI IMG/M metagenome (GOLD analysis project Ga0156226, IMG submission 107874) | Betaproteobacteria bacterium RIFCSPLOWO2_12_FULL_62_13
CGCTTTCGCGGCAATGACCGCCGCAATGAGCCCGCCGCCGCCGGGGCGGTTGTCCACGATCACCTGCTGCCCCATGCTCCCGGACATCGTCTGGCCCAGCGCGCGCGCCAGCACGTCGGTGCCGCCGCCGGGGACGAACGGCACGATGAAGCGCACGGGCTTGGTTGGGAACGATTGCGCACTCGCGGCGCCGGCGAGTGCCGCACACAGCAGCCAAGCCAGCTTCGCCCCGTAACGCGACCGCGCTCGAGCGCACGGTCTCCCGACGTTCACTTCTTTTGTCATGGCTCCTCCTCGCTCACGTGGCTCACCGCCGCGGTGCTGCGCCAACCCGGATATTGCATGAGAGGTAAGTCGCGAAACCTCCGAAGCCTTCGGTGTTCAAAGGCTTTGAGCACAATAAAGAGAGGTCTCGCCAGTGATGGAGTGTACCCGGGATTTGTTTGCAGAAGGCCGCAGGCACGGGCTAGGCAGCGTTGCGCTTTTGTTCGGACTGCAGCAAACCGAAACGCGCGTAGGCCTCCTCGAGCTGTTTCCGAGGCGGTTTCTTGTAATGGCCGACGCGGCTCACTTCGACGTTCGACACGCGGCGCATCGTAACCATCATCTCCGCCGTCTTGAGCAGACATGCCGTCGTATCCAGCACCGGCGCGCCTGCAAAACGGTACCAACCGTTGCGCATCGCGATCAGATTGAGTAATCCGCAACCCATAATGAGCACCTCGGCGCCGCCCGCAACCGCCTGCTCCGCAGCGGCGCGCGTGAGTTCATAGCACTCGTCCGGCCGGCCCGCCATGGCGTCTTCGAGCATTTGGAAAGGCACGTCGAAGTTGACGAGCGGCGCAGCGTATTTTTCGAGCCCATAGCGCTCGACGAGCCCTGCGATGTATTTCGGACCCAGCGTCTCCCCATGTGTCATGACTGAAAAACGCCGTCCTAGCATGCAAGCCGTGTGCATGCTCGTCTCCGCGATCGAGACTACGGGAATGTCGACTGCCTCCCGCAACTCTTCGAGTATGGGATCGAAGAAGCACCCGACCGCGACGGCGTCAAAACCTTCGCGCTCGGCGCCGACCACGCTTTCGAGCAGCTGGAGGTTATTCAGGAAATCGAAGCACTTGTAGTCGAGGTTCGGCGGCTCGTATTGCACGCCGCGCATCGCGATCGTGGTGCCCGGTGACATGACCTTCTGCGCGTGCTCCTCGAGCGCTCTCCTGTACGCCGGGAACTTGTGAACAGCCTTGCTGCTTTGCCACGCTATGCGGATGGGTTCCATTAGTCCTCCCGAGCCTCGGTGGGCCAATTGCAGCGAGTCTGCAGGTGCACCGGCGCCGCCATTATTGGCACCGACCGCACACTTATTAACCCCACCGCCAAAATACCAGAACCGCTTTTGTTATACAATCCATGCCATTCCTCGCTATAAGCAAAACCGGGACGAGGAGTTCGATGGGTACGACCGAAAAGCTCGCCCGCTTCGTCGCTGAAGTGCCTTCGGAGGCGATCCCCGCCGCGGCTTTCGAGCAGGCGAAACGGCGTTTTCTCGACACGCTTGGCGTTGCGCTTGGCGGCTCTCGTCATGCGAGCGCGCGCATCGCCCTTGAAACGGCACGCGCGCTCGGCGGCAACGCGCAGGTCAGCATCATCGGACACGGCGACCGCACATCGGTGGAGCTCGCCGGCTTCGTCAATGGCGTTTCGGCGCACGCACTCGAGTACGATGATTACACGCGCAGGGTAACGCACCTCAGCGCGTCGCTGGTGCCGGGCGCGCTCGCGACCGGCGAGTACGCAGGCGCGAGCGGGAAGCAGACCCTCGAGGGTTTCATCGTCGGTTTTCAGGCCGCGACCCAGATATCGAAGGGGCTTGGCGCCGCGCTCTTCGACCGCGGCTGGCACTCGCCCAGTCCTCTTGGCGCCTTCGGCGTCGCGGCAGCGGCGTGTCGCACCATGGGTCTCGATGCGATGCAGACGCGCATGGCGTTCGGCGTGACCGCTTCGGAAGCAGCCGGCATACGCAAGAACGTGGGCTCAATGGGCAAGGCATTCCACGTGGGCCACGCTGTTCGCTGTGGAATCTTTGCCGCACTGATCGCCCAGCGGGGGTTCAAAGTCGATCCGGATGCGATCGAAGGTGTGAACGACGGCTCGGCGGGACACGCGCGCTTTGGTCTCGCGGAAACGTTCAACGGAGCCGGCAATTACGATCTTTCGCTCATGGAATGCGACCTGGGCAGCGCGTGGGAGCTCACCAACAACAGCACGGTCGTGCGCATGCATCCGGGCGTAACCGCACTGTCATCGGCGATAGACGCCATGATCGACCTCGCAAACGAGCACGAGCTCAAAGCCGATGACGTAGAGCGCATCGACCTTGAGTGCACGGCACAAGTGGCGAAACTCGGCTCATATACCTATACCGAAGCCACCGACGGGCACAAAGCGCGTTTCTGCCTGCCTTACAGCATGGCCGTGTCGCTGCTGGACCGCAAAGCAGGCCTCGCGCAATACACCGACGAGCGTGTGCGCAGGTCGGACGTCCAGACCCTGATGCAGCGGGTGCGCGTGCAGGTCCCCGAGGATTTCAAAGCTCACCACGGGGCGTGGGCGGGCAAGGTCAACTGGGGCCTGATGCGGCTCACGATCCATCTGAAGAACGGCAAAACGCTGTCCGCAGCACGCTCTTCGGCTCGCGGTTGGCCGGAGCAGCCGGCGACATGGGACGACATTGCCGGGAAATACCGGGAGTGCTGCCAGGGCGTAATTCCGCCAGCGAGGATCGAAGACAGCATCGAGCTCATCAAGAACCTCGATCAGTTGCAGAACCTGTGTCCATTGTTGGAAGCACTGCGGGGTACAGCCTCAAAGACTTAGCGGCCCGGTCAGCTTTCGTGACCGCTGTGAAACGCCGGGTGTCGCAAATAAAGGAGGAGTTACGCAAACGGGCTCAGAACGGAAGGTCGCCATTGTGACCGGCGGAGGCCGAGGCCTGGGGCGCGCGATGGTTCTGGGGCTTCTGAAACACGGCGTAGCGGTCATGGCGGTCGATCGCGACAAGGAACCGCTCGCGGAATTACCTACGGCTGCGGGCGATCAAGAAGCGGCGCTCGCCACGCTTGCCGAGGACCTGATATCGCCCGGGGCGGAAGAGCGCGTTCGCACGGCAACAATGTCGGCCTTCGGACGCATCGATATCCTCGTAAACAATGCCGGCATGGGCCAGTCGGTCGTCTGGCCCGACCACTGGGTGAATCCCCTTCGCTTCTGGAACATCGAGCTCGATCAGTGGAAGCGCTTCTTCGAGCTCAATACGCACGTTACATTCCGCATGTCGAAAATCGTGGTTCGGCAGATGATGGAACAGCGGTGGGGCCGAATCATCAACGTGACGACCAGCCTTGGGTCAATGCTGCGCGCCGGCTTCGGACCGTACGGCGCTTCAAAAGCTTCAGCCGAATCGCTCACCGCCGTGATGGCAGCCGAGCTCGAACAAACAGGCGTCACCGTCAACGTGCTGACCCCGGGCGGGCTCACCAACACCGCCGCGAATCCGGGCGCACCATTCGACCGCTCGAAGATGCTACAGCCAGAGATCATGGTGCCGCCTCTGGCCTGGCTGATCTCGGATGACGCCTCGGCCGTTACAGGACGTCGCTTCATTGCGGCACGGTGGGACCGGTCCCTACCGGCTTACGAAGCAGCAACAAAGGCGGGCGCACCTGCCGGCTGGCCCGTCGGCGACAGCCGCCCAATCGAACCGGATCGTATTCTTGAGCAGAGGAGAGCGCTATGAAATCGATTTGTCGATATGTTCTTGTGATTGCGCTTGTCGCCGCCGCTGCTTCGGCGCCCACTGCCAATGCGCAGCAGTATCCCACGAAGCCGATTCGGCTCCTGATCCCCTCACCGCCCGGTGGTGGAACCGACATCCTCGGTCGCATCCTCAAGGAGGGCTTCACGAAGATGTGGGGACAGCCAATCGTGGTCGACAATCGCGGCGGCGCGAGTGGAAGGATTGCTGCAGCCGTGGCCGCCAAGGCGAATCCCGACGGATACACTTTGCTTTTTACCTACGGCGGGGTCCTCACCACCGGTTTGCCGCTCTTTCGAAACCTGCCGTACCACCCCATCAAGGACTTCGCTCCGATTGCAATGCTGGGCCACGTACCCGGCCTTCTCGTCGCGCACCCGTCTTTTCCTGGGAAAACGGTGGCCGAGCTCATCAAGATCGCGAAGTCCAAGCCCGGCGCGCTGAATCACGGGGCATCCAGCATAGGCTCCAGCTCGCACCTCAACATGGAGCTCTTCAAGCAGATGGCCGGGCTCGAGATGTTGCAGGTTTCCTACCCCGGTGACGGTCCTGCTCTTGTAGCACTCATAGGCGGCCACGTCCCATTCGCGTTCAACAACGTCGTGGCGTCGATGGCCCATATAAAGTCGGGCAAGCTGAGAGCGCTGGGGGTAGCGACCGCCGAACGCGTGCCGAGCTTGCCGGACGTCCCGACGATCGCGGAGAGCGGGCTGCCCGGTTTTGAAGGACTCCTTTTCTATGCGCTCGTCGGACCTACGAACACGCCGCCCGCTGCCGTCGCCAAACTGAACCAGGCCGTAACAAAAATCAAGCAGATGCCGGAAGTGAAGCAACAACTGTCCAGACTCGGTGCGATCTCGATCGACATGACGCCCGAGCAACTCGGTGCTTTCTTGCAGCGGGAGCTCGACAAATGGACCAAGGTCATACAAGCCGGAAACATCCAGGCTGAATAACGGGACCGGCAACATGCCGCGCCGGCTGGGCCGCATGCCGTTGCGGGCGTTCTCAGCGGGTATGGTTGCCATGAGCTGGAAGCATGCGGACGCGCTTGTATCTCGAACGAGCACGCACGCTTCCAGTTATGGATACCAGCGACTGATGCGACTGCCGTTGCGCTAAAAAGAGACGGCTATGGACCTGGATCTGTTTGGCTCGACCGCGCTCGTTACCGGTGCATCACGAGGCACCGGGTTCGCAATAGCGCAGGCGCTGGCAGCCGAAGGTTGCAACCTTCATTTGAGCGCCCCACTCGGCGTCAATCCTTCCTGGACCGATCAAGACCGACAGACAGAGGACCCGCCTAGAGGTGCGCGCGGAAGCCGCGCTGGGCAACCGCTCGCGGTGGCGCGAGCTCGTAAAGAACGCGCCGTTTGGCTGCCTTGGCCAGCCGCACGAAGTCGCCGACCTCGTGGCTTTTCTTGTTTCGAAACGTGCCTCCTATGTCAGCGGTGCGGTCATTCCCGTCGATGCCGGCAGGCTCGCCCGCAATAAAGCCTCATAAAGCTTGTCACCTACAACGAGGGAGAAACGAATGAGCAGGCTCGAAGGGAGAGTGGCGTTTATCACGGGCGCGGGTGCTGGCATCGCGAAAGCGGGCGCCCTCGCTTTCGCGCGCGAGGGGGGGCGCGCGTGGCAGTGGTCGAGGTCGATCCGGAGACCGGGAGTAAAACGGAACAAAACATCCTCGCACAGGGGGGCGAGGCGCTTTTCATCAAGACCGACGTGACCGACACCGAAAGCGTGCGGCAAGCGGTGGAGCTCACCGTGCAGCGCTTCGGCAAGCTTGACACCCTGATGAATCGTGCGGGCGGATCGCTCCAGGAGGACGTGCCCGTACACGAGATGGACCTGCAGGTGTGGCATAGGACTATCGCTCTCAACCTGCTCCATCCGTTCCTCTGCTGCAAGTACGGCATACCCCATCTCATTCAGGCTGGAGGCGGATCGATCATCAATTTCGCGTCTCACCTAGGCCTGACGGGCGCGCAGAAGCCCGCCTACGCAGCATCGAAGGGTGGAATTGTCGCATTCACCCGGACGCTTGCGGCGCAATACGCCCAGCACGGTATTCGGGCAAACGCGATCGCACCCGGGCTGGTGCGCAGCGAACGCCAAGTCAAGCGCTGGGAGGACCCTTCCGCCCCTTCAACACCGGCGATACGCTCGTACAACGCATTGCAAAAGCTTTATCCGTTTTCCGTCGGAGAGACGACCCATATCGCCGCTTTGGCGTTGTTTCTTGCCTCGGACGACTCGCACATGGTCACGGGGACCACCATCGCAGCCGATGGAGGCAAGTCCTCTTATCTAAAGGTCATGTCCTAAGAGTCTGGCCGGTAACGCCCGCGTTCGCCACTGGATAACAAGGAGAGGAGTTTGACGAAGCGGTGTCGGACTGGATCTCAGTGTTTACCCGCCATCAGAACCGAAAAGGATACGCCAGATGAAAAAACCCGCTCGGGTGGGCCTCACCTCGGTTATCGCCGCCATCTTCTCATGGGGCGCCTCACCGGTTTCGGTGCAGGCCCAGGAAAGGTACCCGGAGCGATCGATGCGCTTGATCGTCCCGTTCGCCGCCGGCGCTTCCACCGATGTCATGGCGCGCAAGCTCGGGGTCGCCTTGACTCCGCTTCTGGGACAGCAGATTAGGGTATGAAGAAGCCGCCGCTCACGTCGATGACGCTACCGGTGACGAACGAGGCGGCGCCGGATGCAAGGAACGTGACGGCGCCCACCACGTCCGCGGTGCGACCGACGCGGCGTAGGGGCGTGCGAGCAATATATTGCTGATCGACCTGGTCTTGGTTCGCGAAAGTCGCGGCCATGGCCGTCTTGATGCGTCCCGGGGCCACGCAATTCACAGTGAAGCCGTACTCGCCCAGCTCGCCTGCGAGAACACGGGAAAAACCGACGAACCGCGCTTTGGAGGCAGCGTAGTACGCGCTGCCGAAACCGGTATACATGCGCCCGGATTGCGATGACATATTGATGATGCGGCCCCACCGGCCCGCGTTCATGAGCGGAATGGTGGCGCGCGAAACGAGAAACGCGCCCGTCAGGTTCACGGCGAGTGTGCGTTCCCAATACTCGAGCGGGGTGTCCTCGACTCGTGCGCGGCGTCCCGCGATGCGCTATACCGGCATTGTTTACGAGGACGTCGAGGCGCCTGAAGCGCAATTGGATCTCTTCCAACATGCGCGAGACGGCCTGCGCATTCGACACGTCCGCAGCAAGCCCGATAGCGTCCGCGCCTGCTCCGGCGAGCTTTCATGCGGCTTCGCCCACCGCGTGCGCACGCTGGCCGTTCACGACCACGCTCATGCCGTCGGCCGCGAGCTGTTGTGCGACCGCGAATCCGATGCCCTGATTGGCGCCTGTGATCAAGACCACTCTGGCGTGCTTGTTTTGCACCAACGCTTGTCCTCTTATCGGCTTGCAGTGGAATTGAATGGCCGTTAAGCTCCTCTGTCAAGACTAGGCCAACTTTCGGTGCTGAGTCAATACGACGCCACCAGATGAAGAAAGAGAGATGCGGATGACTTTCGCCCTCGACGATGAGCAGCAGCAGATCCAGGCGCTCGTGCGGCGCGTCGCCCGCGAAAAAGTCGCGCCGCGAGCGAACGACATCGACCGCTCAGCGCAATATCCAGAGGACATGTTCGAGCTTCTGCGCGAGCTGGGTCTGTTCGCGCTGCCGTTTCCGCGGAGCTACGGTGGCACCGGCAGCACGCTGTCGGCGTGCGTCGTCGTGGAGGAGCTCGCGCGAGTATGCTACAACACCGCCTATCTCCTGGTCGTGCAATGGACGCCGATCGGTGCGATTCTCGCGGCTGGAACGGCGGACCAGAAGCGCCGTTATCTGCCTGACCTCGCGGCTGGACGGAAAAGAGCGTCCATCTCGGTGACCGAACCACAGAGCGGTTCCGATGTCGCCGGTATCGAGACGCGCGCACGAGCGGTCGCTGGAGGTTATCGCATCAGCGGCTCGAAAATCTGGTGCACGGGCGCGCCGTACGCGGACTTCATATTCGTGGGCGCCAAGACCGGCGACGGTGACAGCCGGGGCAGCATCAATCTCTTTATCGTCGAACGCGGGGTCGAAGGCCTCGAGATGGGCCGCAAAGAAGAGAAGATGGGTGCGCGCGGTCTGCCGTCGTGTCCGCTTTTTTTCGACGACGTCTTCGTGCCGGAAGAGAATCGGCTCGGCGAAGAAGGCAAGGGTTTCAAAGCCGTCATGGAAACCTTCAACGCTGCGCGGCCGGTGCACGGCGCGCGCGGCGTGGGACTCGCGCAAGGCGCACTCGACCACGCGCTCGACTTCGTGCGGGGTAGGCGAGCCTTCGGGCAAAGCATCGGCGAATTCCAGGGCATACGGTGGATGCTTGCCGATATGGCGATGCAGACGGAAGCGGCGCGCAGCCTCGTGTATCGCGCCGCTGCCATGGTCGACGCCGGCATAACGGGCCGTGAGCTTGCGCCGTTTGCTGCCATGGCGAAGTGCTATGCCACGGACATCGCGATGAAAGTCACGACCGATGCGGTGCAGCTTTTCGGCGCAGCGGGGATTTCGGCAGAATTTCCGATCAATCGCTACATGCGCGACGCCAAGGTGCTTCAAATCATCGAAGGCACCAACCAGATCCAGCGCAACATCATCGGGAAGAGTTTGTTGGACGGCATGGCCAGGCGCTAGCGAGCCGCCGGTGGAATGGTCAGGAGGAAGCAACCGTGGAGACAGTCGGAACCGGATTTCATTTCGAGGACTTGCCGCTCGGCCGGAAGTTCAAGACCATCGGCCGTACGATCACGGAGGTCGATATCGTCAATTACGTCAACTGCACAGTGTGGTGAGCAATAATTAGATCAATGCGAAGTTGACCAGATTTCCGGCGTAGGATAGGTGTGGCACGATGAGCGGCTGGCGGTGCTCATCAGATTTATCGTTCGGCTGTGTGGGACGCTGTGCGGCTCGTCGTTCTTACGTGCCGCCCGAGGTGCGCTCTGGTTGCCGGGAATTTGTTTCTTCGCCGACGCATCCTCGCTCGAGCTTGACGCCGGCGACGTTGAGGAACAGCTCCATCGCGAGGTGGGCTGAAGAACCCTGGCCACCGGAGCCGAACGTGAATTGCCCTGGCTTCGTACGGGCGAGACCCACAAGTTCCTTGAGCGTTTTCGCCGGCAACTGCAGACGTGCCACCATCATCGACGGAGCTTCGGCGATCTGGCTGACGTGGACGAAGTCCTTTGCCGGGTCGTAGGGCAGCTTGGCGAAAAGTCCCGGGGAGATCGTGAAGGAGTTGTCCGACAGAAGCAGGGTGTAGCCGTCAGGCGCCGCACGCGCTACCGCCTCAGTGCCGATCGTGCCGCCAGCACCAGTGCGGTTTTCGACCAGGACTTGCTGTTTGAACTGTCCGGCAAGCTCGGCCGCCATGGCGCGCGCAGCCACGTCAGTAAGCGACCCAGGCGCGAAGGGCACGATGATGCGGAGCGGCTTGCTCGGCCAAGGCGGCTGGGCCTGCGCCTGAAATGCCGTAAACAACGAAAGAAAGGTTACCGTCCAGAGTAGTCTTCGGGTCATTGGGAGCCTCCTGTTACGGGGATTTCAACGGAAGTGGTAAGTCCGGCGAGTGCGCCCTGCCATCGGCGCAACAGTTTTTTCCTGTACTGCTGATCGAGCAAGTCGCCCAAGCCCTGATCGATTCGGATTGGTGTGACCAGGTCCGGCTCGGAAGGAACCCCGGTCTCGCGTTCCCCGCGTATGGGGAAAAGTCCCGCCTCCAGTTGACGTTGCTGCCCGTCCCGTGACAGCAGATAGTCGAGGAACAGTTTTGCGGCGTTGGGGTGCGGAGCGCGGCTCGAGATAAATGCCACGCGCGAAACCGCGAGCGGTGGCGCGTTCGAGGCGGCGACCGCGAGCGACGAATTGGAGCGCACCGCGCGCAAGGCATACGAGCCGAGCACGTGGCAGCCCAAGGCGGAGCGGCCGCTTGCCACCTCCTCCACGAGCGCCGGGTTCGAACCGAATACCTTCGGCCTGCACGCGGCCAGAACCCGCATGAATGCGTCGAAATCCGCACCCCGCCGGCTCTCGTGCAGCAAGGCAAGAAAACCCAGGCCGTTACGCTCGATGTCGTAGGCTGCTAATCGGTCGCGGAACCGTTCCAGGTCACTTCCAAGTGCGGCGGTGAGTTCGGCAAGCGAGCCGGCCGGAATACGCGCATCGAAGCGCTCGCAATTAATGAGCGTCACGAGCGGCTCGACTGTTGTGGCGTAGGCCGTGTCGCGATACACGGCGCCGTCCGGTAGGGCGTGTGCTTCGGGGCTGCGGTATGGCAGTGCCGTCCCCCCCAGCACGAGCCCCATCTGCAGGTCCATGGCCGAGCTCCAGAGGACGTCGGCCTCGGGTTCCCCTGCCGCAAGTTCCGCCAGATAGCGTTCGTGCAGCGCGACGCTGATGCCGTCGCGAAACTCGATTTCGATGCCGGGGTGGCGCGCGATGAAGCCCTCGAGCAAGGCCGTGCAGTACTTTTTCTCGGCGGCCGAGTAGACGACCAGCCTGTCTTCGGCTGCTTTCCGCTTGGCGTCAACCGTGGGCATCGAACGGCTCAGTCATGGGAAGGCGCGCAGTGTTTCCGCGTCCTTGTGGGCTGCCGCCATTTTGCCGCGCATGTTGACTCCGTGACATAATAATGTCCAGCATAGTGGGACAAATTCCATTTACTGCGTTGGGCTACATTGCCGAAACAGGACGTGCACTACCATGCTGTGACCGTTGGAATTCTGTCATATCAAAAAAGCTAGCGCGTTATGTCGCCGCATGCCCGGAGCATGAACAGCCTGGAAAAGATGCTGAGTTTGCTGGATGTATTCACGCTGGCGGCGCCGGTATGGTCCACCGAAGACCTGATCCGCTATTCCGGGTGCTCGCGTTCGACCTGCTATCGCTACATCAAAGCGTTGCAGAGCGCGGGCTTCCTGACCCCGGTCGCCAACGGCTCGTACATCCTGGGGCCGCGCATCATTGAGCTTGACCGCCACATTCGCATGTGCGACCCGGTGTATACCGCCGGTGGACCACCCATGCAGCGGCTCGCGGCGCAGACCGGGCATAGCGCTCTGCTATGCATTCTTTTCAGCGACACGGTGATGTGCGTGCGCGAAGAGCTCCAGCCGGACGCGCCTCCGGAGCTGTTCAGCCGGGGACAGAAACGCCCGCTGTTCTTAGGCGCTGCCTCCAAGGTAATCCTCGCCAACCTGCCCGCCCACCAGTTGCGCCGACTATTTACCAAGCACCGCAAGAGCATCGCCACGGCCGGGCTCGGCGCTGACTGGGACAGCTTCCGGAAAACGCTGCGCCAGATCCGGCAGGACAGCTATTGCATGACCGCCGGCGAGTTCTCGCCCGGCATCGTTGGCATCGCGGCCCCGCTGTTCAATCGCGCCGGGAAGGTGCTTGGCAGCCTCGGCATCGCCATGTCCGGCTCGACTGCGGACCGTTCGGAGTTTCCGGTGCTCGCCCAAGCAGTCATGAAAGCCGCTCAGGACGCGACCGAGAGGATTAGTTCGGGCGAGCACGGCGTGGATCTACCCGCGAGAGCGGTCGGGTAGCAGGGGCGGGCTGTGGCGCAGCCCGGGGTAGAGCCGGAAACAATATTGAGCTGTAAGTGTTCATCCGTTTATTCCAGTTTTTCTCCAAGCTCACGGCAAGGGCGAACAGGTCGTGCGCGCTAGCGCCGTCGAAGTGGCCGGGGACCTGCTGCCACATGAATTCCAACATGTCCTTGACTTCGGCCGGGGGCACGGCGGGCTCCTCCGGGTGCGTCTTCTCGCGCATGGCGGGCGCGGACTTCAATCCGCGACTTCGAACTTCACTTCCCGGGCGAGTTTCACCCACCGGTCCATTTCGCTTTTCAGGTGGGCGGTCAGTTGCGCGGGCGTGCTGCCGGCCATTTCGGCGCCCATGGCCGCGAAGCGCTTTGCTGCTTCTGGGCTTTTCAGGGCTTTAACGGTGGCGGCATGGAGACGTTTGGTCGCGTTCGCCGGCATGCCGGCAGGCCCGAACAGGCCGAGCCACGCTTTCACGTCGAATCCCGGCAGGGCGGCCTCGGCCACGGTCGGCACGTCGGGCATGGACGCATTGCGCGTGCCGCCGCTGACCGCCAGTGCCCTCAGCCGCCCGGTCGAAATGAAAGAATGGGCGGTGGGTATCGTCGAGAACACGAACGCGATCTGCCCGGCAAGGAGATCGAGCATGACGGCGCCGCCGCCTTTGTAAGGAACGTGGACCGCGTCGATTTTCGCGGCGTGCTTGAACACCTCCGCGGTGAGATGGTTGTCGCTGCCGTTGCCGGCGGAGCCGTAGTTGAGCGCGCCCGGCTTGGATTTGGCCAGTGCAATGAGGTCTTTCACGGAACGGGCCGGGATCGAAGGGTGTACGACGAGCACGGTCGGTACCGTGATGACCAAGCTCACGGGCGAGAAATCCTTGTCCGCCCGGTACGGCAACTTTCTGAAGAGTATGGGCTGGGCGGCCAGGGCCGTGGTCGCAGCGACGATGGTGTAGCCATCGGGCTTGGCCTTGGCGACCAGGTCGAAGCCCGGGATCGCCGCACCGCCGGGGCGGTTTTCGACGACCACTTGTTGGCCGAGCTCTTCCGACATGCCCGGCGCGAGGATGCGTGCCGTGATGTCAGTGATGCCGCCGGGGCCATAGGGAACGATCATCCGCACCGGGCGGGTGGGGTAATCCTGCGCGGCAGCCGGCCCGGCTATGAAAGCGCAGCCCGCTAACAACGCAGATCCGAACGTGCGAAGAAATCGGCTCTTCATGGTGTCCTCGGAACGCGGCCCGGCAGCCGGGCAGTTTCTTGAAAATATATTACCGATTGGGATATATTGCAAACGGCCACGGCGCGTTTCGACCGCTCCGGCCCGCGCTTGTCACACCCCGAATCCGTTTTGAAGAGGACCCATGATCGACGAGCTGCGCGTTTACCGTATCGTGCCCGGTGGGCTCGCCGACTACCTCAAACTCTCGGGCGGGGTAGCTATCCCGTTTCGCGGCGACAAATTCGGCGAGCTGCTGGGGTTCTGGTATGCGGAGATCGGTGCGGTCAATACGGTGTACAACCTGTGGCGGCACCTGGATCTGAACACCCGCCAAGCGCTGCGCGCGGAGCTCGCGAAGAGCGAGGTATGGCGCACTCAGTACCAGGCGAGGATCCAGCCGCTGATGCAGCACCAGGTCATCCGGCTGATGACGCCAGTCATTCCGCTGGCCAAGCGGCCGGAAGGCGGAAACACCTACGAGATACGCCTCATCCGCACCAAGGCGGGCAAGGCCCCGGAGCTGGCGTCACGGCTCCAGAGCGAACTGCCCGCGGAGTTCCAGGCCGAGAACATTGGTCTGTGGACCACGTTCGCGGGAGAGGTGAACGAGGTCGTCCATATCTCGGCTTACCGCGATGTCCACGCCCGATTGAAACGATCACTGGAGGATGCGGACTGGCGACGCTTTCTGAAGGATTACGGGCCGCTGGTGGACCGCGTAGAGTCGAGTCTGATGCTCCCGGCCGACCATTCGCCCCTGAAGTGACCCGTTCCCGCGACGGCAGGGACGGACGTCAGGCAGTTTGAAACTTGCATGCGCGGATCGCCTGCCGCGCGGTCGCCCAGTTGGACGACAGGACCGGGCGCCCGAACTCCTGCCGCAATTCGTCCAGAATCTCGTGGGTCGGAAGCTGGGCGCAGGCGATGAACAGCGCATCACAGTCGGAGCTCATGGTTTCCCTCGCGAGCCTTGCCACCGCGTCGGACCGGATGCGTCCCAACTCTTCGACATTGGCGGCGTAGAAGCTGTTGAAGCGCTTCACCCGGATGCCCCCATCAGCGAGAAAGGCCTTCAGTTGCTCGTTGACCGAGTCCATGTAAGGTGTCACGAGCGCGATGTCCTTGGCCCCCGATTCCTGCAACGCTTGGACCATTGCTCGCGCTGTCGTGACCATGGGCTTGCCGGTGATTTCGGCGAGTTCGCCGGCGAGCTGGGCGTCA
>Ga0156226_1221_pt2 | contig 13833 bp, 7 predicted proteins | sample RifCSPlowO2_12_FD_107874 | JGI IMG/M metagenome (GOLD analysis project Ga0156226, IMG submission 107874) | Betaproteobacteria bacterium RIFCSPLOWO2_12_FULL_62_13
ACGCGCTCGATATCCATCACCGCCGCAGCGAGCGCTTGCGCGCGCTTCACACCGATCACCGGACCCGCCAGGCTCTCGAACTTGCCCTGCATTTCCTCGTCGATCATTGGGTTCTGAATCGAGCCCTTCGGGTAATCGATCTGCGAAGTGAGCTGGCGGCCGCCGCGCTGTGTCACCGTCATCTTGCAGGACACCCCACGCGGCAGCGACGCATCCTCCGAAATCGACGTGATCTCACACAACCGCTTGACCTTGGGATTCCGGATATTACGATCGCTGTATTGCTTGAGCAGCGCCTTGCCTTCGAGGAGCGCCACGGCGACCGAGAATGGCAGTGATACCTGCGCTTCGTGATAGGTGCGGGGCGCCTTGTTCTGATGATACTGCGCCCAATCCGGATGCCGCGCGACGTGGATGCGTTCAATCGCACCGGCATCAAAACCCGGCTGTGCGCGCACATCCAGGGCGCAGTCAATCGCGTTGTGGATGGGACGGGCACATGAATAGGGTTTGAACTCGATCATCAGTTCGTACGGCTGCTTGACACCGTCGCCGAGAACTTCCGGACAACTCTGGTCACTGAAAGCCTTAAGGAAGCCGCGCTCGCCTTCCAATATGGTGTCCGCACCGGTGAAGCCGAGCTGCGCCATCAGGGCGGCGGTCACGCCATTGCGCGCCGCCGGCCCCGGATTGAACCGCTTCTGCATGGAGGGCCCATACATCTCCATGAGCCCCGAGGCCTGTGCACCAGCGAGGCCCAGGGCCGAGACCATCTTCTCCCGGGAAAGCCGCAGAACTTTCCCCGCCGCGACGGCTGCGCCAAACACCCCACAAGTTGGAGTGGTGTGAAAGCCGCGGTTCCGCAGCGACGGATTCGTCGCCTTGCTTGCGCGCTCCATCATTTCGCAGCCCGCGGCAAGCGCGGTCAGCAACCGTCTCCCGTTTGCGCCCGTGTATTCGGCGGCTGCCAAAGCCGAAGAAAACACCGGCGGACTGAAATGAAATAGCGCCAGCACATCGATATCATCGAGTTCAATGCTGTGCGATGAAATCGCATTCGCCAAGGCCGCTGCGGTCATCGGCACGCGCGCGTTATCGCCGATCAATCGCGCCTGGGGCGTTCCGCCGCCGTGCTCTTTGGCGAAGCGCCTGGCAATGCGGCCGCTCTCGCTTTGGCTACCGGCCAGCGCCACGGCGAGATAGTCCATGAGCAGGCGCTTCACAGCGGCGCGAGAGCCGGGGTCGATATCGCCATAGGAAAGCGCCGAAAACCGGGCGGCAAGCTGGTGTGCGTACGTCTTCTGTTCCACGAATCTTCCTCGCAAGTTGGTTGCGGTTAATTGCGGCCTGTGCCAGACGCCGCGCAGATATCAATCAACTCCGACGTGCTCGAGAGCTGATCGAGGGCGCCGGCCAGCCTCACCACCTTTTCGATATCGGACTTTGATAGACACGCCCCGACGACATGCCGGAACTTGTACTCGATGTCCTCGGGTTTTAACGGATTCTCGGGACTGCCGCGCCGATCGGGCAGAAATTTCTCGAAAGTGCGTCCTCCCCGCGCCGTAACCTTCATCTTCGCCGCATGGCGGAACGGTGCGCCCATGCCCTCGATCTCGGGATCGACGTAAGCCGTGATGCGTCCGATGAAATCCAGAATCCGGGGATCGTGCAGCCGGTCCTCACGGTACTGATCGGCGAAAGCGACACCATCCAGCGCGATCACGGCAAGGCCGTAATAGAGATTCATCTGCGCCGCGGTCACGCCCTGGGCCTTGTATTCCCAGGCGCAATGCACGTGAGTCATGGGGCTCAAGCCCGCCTCGACCTTCTGGATGTCCTCCGCGGCGAGCTTGTTTTCCCGCATGATTTCACCGAGCCCGTCGAGCGCGGTGTGAATGCTGGTCACGCTGGCGTGAGGCTTGTAGCCGACGTTCAGGGTCTCCCAAGTGGTCCCCAGGCCGGCTGTCAGGCGCGCCGCATCGGGCTTGTCCGAGTAGCAAGTCAGATAACCGCCATACGCAGCCTCCAGCACATCCGTGATTCCGGTGAACCCCGCCTTGGCGAGCAGCGCCGAATAAACACCGCTCTGCGCCGCGCGGCCGGAGTGAAAGCGCTTCACCATCGCGCCTTCCTGCGCCGCCATCAGTCCGCCGGCCTGCGAGCCGACGATCCCCAGCGCATGCTGGAATCGTTCGGCGTCGAGGCCCAGCATCCGTCCCGCCGTGCCGGCGGCGGCAAACGCGCCCGAAGTCCCCTGCGGGTGAAAGCCGCGGAAGAACAGGCTCATCGTGGCGGCGTTGCCGACGCGCGCGCCGACCTCGTAGCCCGCCACCATGCCCGTGATGACATCGCGGCCGGGAGCGCCGCCGCGTTCCTCCGCGAATGCGAACGCAATCGGCGTGGCAAGCGAACCGATATGAACGATCGACTCCTTGTGGATGTCGTCCAATTCGAATGCGTGGCCGCTGGTGCCATTGACGAGCGCCGCGAGCGCGAGCGAGGTTTTCTTCCCCATGCCCAAAAGCGAGGCGACCGGAGCGGCGCCTTCCGCCATCGCGAGATCGGCCACCTTGCGCGTCCAGGGAAGCGTCGCGCCGAAAAGACAGCACCCGATGCTGTCGAGGACACTCAGCTTGATCCGCTCCACGACCTCCCGCGGAAGGTCCTCATAGCGCAATGCCGCGGCAAACCGGGCGAGATCACGCGTCGCGTTGTCCAGCAATGGTGGTTTCGAGCTGCTCATCTGCGTTATCCCGATATTGTTGTAAATGATGCGAAATCCGATCCGTCAACTCTTCGGCATGACATCGAGCCGCACGGCGATGCCCTCGAGGTCCCGGGACGCCGCCGGATAGCGCACCATGACCAGCGGATCGTGGCCCGGAACGATGTGCTGCGGTGACTCCGCGAGCCGGCGCAGCGTGTCGTAGCCCTCGACCGTGTCTCCGACGTGAAATATGGTGGGAAAGCACCGCCCCGTCTCGAAATGCTCGTAGTAGTGGCTCGCGTCGGAGGCCAGCACGACCCATCCGCGCCGGGTGTGGACGCGCACCGATTGCAGTCCCGCGGTGTGGCCGCCGATGTGGTGGAGGGTGAGTCCCGGCGCGAGTTCCGCCTCGCCGGCGTGAAACTCGACGTTTCCATCGTACACCAGCCGCACCATCCCGACGATGTCCTCGACCTCGTAACCGTGATTGAAGCGGGAATGCCGCATGTGCCGGCCCGTCGCGTAGGCGATCTCGGCGTCCTGGAGATGGAATCGTGCCGCCGGAAAATCGTGGAAAGTCCCGATATGATCGTAATGCAGGTGCGTCACGACCACGTCCCGCACCTCCTCCGCCTTCACGCCCAGCAGCGCGAGCCCCTCGCGCGGCGCGCGCAGAAAAGTGCGCTTGCGTTTCGCGGCCACCTCGGCGGTAAAACCGGTGTCGATGACGATGGTGCGCGTGCCGTCGCGCACGAGCCAGACGAAATAATCCATCGGCATCGACACATCGTGCGGGTCGCCGCCGATGAAGTGGGCGGCGCGCCGCGCATCGCGCGTCGCATACTTGATCGCATAGACCTCGTAAACTGGAAGCTCCATGTCTTACCTCACGTTGTTAAGGCCGTTGCTGCGACACGATCGCGAAATCGGTGATCGACACTCAACGCGACCATCCACGCGTCGCGCAGGCACGAGAGGAAATCACCCGGGCGCCAGGCGTCCCCCACCACGGCAAACGGCACGCCGGCCTCTTCGCACAGGCGGGCGCCCTGCGCCTCCGCGGCGGGACTGACCGCAATGATCAGGAACTCCCCGATATCGAACCGGGTGGTCGTGCCATCCGCGCCTTCGACCTCCAGATGCCCTGCCTCCGCGTCCAGCACGGTGGCGCGCGTCAGGATGCGCGTTCCGCGCGCTTCCACGCGCTCGATGAGTTCCATGCGGTTGTTGCGGGCCATGCCGTTGGCGACCGATGACAGCGTCTCGACCACCGTGCAGTGCACCCCGCGCACGCTCACAAGATCGGCGGTCTCCATTCCGACCATCCCGCCGCCGATGATCGTCGCGCGGCTGCCGGCAGGTATGCGCTCCGGCGCGGGCAGAACGTCCCAGGCCTGCATCACGGTCACGTCCGGATCGAGGCGCGAGGTATCGAACGGGCACGGGCGCGGTTGCGCGCCCGTTGCGACCACGACGAACTCCGGGGCGAAAGCGCGAATGGATTCCACAGTCGCCGCAACACCCATGCGCACCGCAACCCCGATTTCCTGTATTTCCTCCCACCGGTAGCTCCAGATTGGCTCGACCTCGAGTTTATCAGGCGCGGCGACCGCGAGATGCATCTGGCCCCCCGGGCGCGAAGCTTTTTCCCAGACTTCGACCCGATGGCCGCGGCCCGCGAGCACCCGCGCCGCCTCGACGCCGCTCACCCCCGCGCCCAGCACCAACACGCGCCGCGGCCGTTGCGCGCGCGCCGCGGGGTACAAATGCGGCTCCGCGTGCTCGAGCGCCTCGAACTCGGTGCCGATCATCGGATTGTGCACGCACGCCACATCCTTTTCCAGCGTCAGCCGCTCGAAGCAAACGTTGCAGGCGATGCACTTGCGGATCGGGGCCTTCACCTGGCCGAATGCCTTCAGGCACCAGTGGGGATCCGCGTAAAGCGCGCGTCCCACCGAAACGAAATCGGCGCAGCCTTCGGCCAGCACCGCCTCGGCGTCCGCGGGATCGACGATGCGGCCGGCAACCAGCACCGGAATCGAGACCGCTTCCTTGATCGGCTTCGAGTAGGAGGCGAGGCAGCGGCGGGGAAACGATGGCGTCTGAATGCAGAACTTGGAAAGCTGCGGGCTTTCGTTGCTGCCGCCCGAAATGTCGAGCGCCACGGCACGCCGAAAATGCCGGATGAGCTGGACCAGCATCGGTGTCTTATGATTTACGTTCCGCACACGCATCGTTATCTCGGCTGGAACTTCGCCTCGAACGGCGTGCCGTTCTCCAAAGTTCCCTCCGGAATCCTGAATATGAATAACTCGTATGCGTTGCTGCACGCAGCGATAGCCGGCGCCGGCATTGCAAACATTCCGACGTTCACTGCATTCGATGCGATCCGCTCGGGATTGCTGGAGCCCATACTGCGTGATTACGCATCCGTAGGCCCGACCGTCTGGGTGGTGTATCTGGAGCGTCGCCACCTTTCCCCGCGAGTTCAGGCATTGATCGATTTTCTGACGACCCACATACCGCCCTTGCCAGCGTGGGATGCTTTGGCAGCGTATGCCACCCCACCTCGCGATTCAAACTACATCGGGCTTGAGAAAGCCTTGCGGACGCCATGCGGTGAGTTTACCGCAGCGCCTCGCAAGACTCCGTTCGTATCGAGCATAGCAGCGCGAAGTCGAGATGCGAACGCTGCGTGCCAGGGTTTCCTTTAGCGCCATGGCCATGGCCTTGTCTTCGGTGCCGTCCAAGCCGAGCGACCGGCGGCTCTTACTTGCCGTACTCGTCGAACTTCGGAAGCTCCTGCGTTTCGACATACCACGGCGCTCTCGATGCCCAGAAAATGCTGCCGTCCGGACGCCGGTCCGGATTCGAATCCAGAATTCCCGCCGGCACGAGGTAATTTTCCGTGCCCGTAATCTTGTGCGGCACGCGCGTCCCACATTTGGTGCAGAAGCAGACCGCAAAGCGCTTGGCGCCCGGAAGATCGAAACGGCGGTTCAGCGATTCGCCCGAGATCCAGGTCAACTGGCTCTGGGGAAGGAAGACATTCGCGGCGTGCGCGCTCCCGGTCGCCTTCCGGCAGCGGCTGCAGTGGCAATACCTGAAACCCGATAAGGGCCGCTTTATTTCGAAGCGGACCGAACCGCACAAGCAGCTTCCTGCGATTGATTCCTGTTGCATACTGAAATCCTTTTCTGAGCGATAGATTGCACCAGTGTAACTGATTAATCGAACGTCTCGCGAACCGGTGTTCATCGGCCCGCCTGGCAGCCGCGAGTACTTCTTCGCCGAAATGCAGAAATGGCGTAAGGTAATGAAGGAATCGCCGCTGAAGGTGCATTGACGCATTTCGTCATTCCGGTAAAAACCGGAATCCAGTAAACCGCCTGGACCCCGGCTTCCGCCGGGGAGACGGGGCGCCGTTATTCCATAAGGGAGACACGCAGTGAACGACATGTTCGTATTGAACGCAGATCAGCAGGCCATCCTGGATACGGTGCGCCGCTTCGTCGATGAGGAGGTGAGGCCGCGCTCGGCCATGTTGGACTCCAGGCAAAATCCGGAGGACTGCTTCTCGTGGGAGCTGGTGGAGAAGGCCCACGAGCTCGGCATCCGCACCATGACTCTCGCGGAAAAGTGGGGCGGGCTCGGGCTCGACTCGCTCACCACCGCAATGGTCGTCGAGGAGCTCGCCATCGGCGACATGGGCGTCGCGGTCGTCATGGCCCAGACTTTCAAGATCGCCCAGCTCATGCAGCAAGCGTTCAACGAAGAACAGCAAATGCGGGTGCTGCCCGCCATCGCCAGGAATCCCCGCAGTGTGCTCGCCATCGGCATGTCGGAACCGGGCAACGGCTCGGACAAGCACACGAACCAGCCGGTGCCGTTTCAAACCGGTGCAGAGCGAACGCGCGGCGGCTGGATCGTGAACGGCATAAAACACTTCATCTCCAACGGCAACCGGGCGAGCCATTACCTGGTGATGGTGCAGACCGACCGGCAGAAGACCATGGCGAATGGCTCGACGTGCTTCCTGCTGGAGCGCGGCCATCCCGGATTCACGATCGGGCGCATCCACGAAAAGATGGGCGAGCGGCTGGCGAACAACGCCGAGCTCATCTTCCAGGACTGCGTCATGCCCGACGAGAACGTGGTCGGTGAAGTCAACAAGGGCTCGGAGATATTCGCCCGGTTCTCGCCGCAGTCCAACGCCTATGCCGGGGCCACGGTGCTCGGCGTAGCGGTGGCGCTGCACCGCAAGGCCGTCGAGTGGGCGAAGCTCCGGGTGCAGGGAGGCAAACGGCTGGTGGAGCACGACGGCATCCGGGCGCAACTTGCGGAAATGCGCATGCTGATCGACGCCTCGCGCTCATACATCCACCGCGCCTGCTGGTTCGCCGACCGCCCGCAGCTTGGCTGGGATAAGACGCTCGGCGCGCTGCCCAAGGCGATGGCCGCGCAGTCCGCGTGGAAGATCGCAACCTGGTGCCTCGAAATCCACGGCGGCCACGGTTACATGAAGGAGACGGGGGTGGAGAAACTGGTGCGCGATGCGGCCGCGTTCCTGCACTCGGATGGCGTCAACCGGACGCTTTTCCTGAAGGCGGCGAACTCCATGTTCCGCGACTGACAGGACGCGCCGGCCGCGACAAGGAAATAACCGCGAACCGGGGACAGACTACGGTTCGTTTAACGTTTTGGTGCGAACACGAGATCCGGTACCACGACTTCCCAGCGCTCGCAACGAGCGCGCTCGCGAAATTCGGGCTGCTCATCGTCCCGCCAGCGCGTAATGATTGCTGCCACATGCGCAGCGATGCACTCCATCCCCACTGGCGGAACGAATCCGCGAGCAAGGCGTCCGATAATAATACCCGCGCTATCCACGAGCTCCCAGCCCGCCCGTATCTGACGTAACCGGAGCGCATCGCCAGCCGCAAGCGCCGAGATGGCTCGATGCACTTTATGGCCAGGCGCATGGCGGCCCGCGAAACCGAGATTCACGTCTCCCAGTGTGAGTCGTTGATAACGGCGCGCCAGCTCAGGTGCCGGCGGCGGGAGCTGGGTTGGCGCACGGTGCAGAACAGCCGAGCTTTTCGCCAAGGCATCGAGCATCACGTGGGTTCCATCAAGTCGGGCGAGCGTCAAGGTTTTCCTGGCCCGAGTCATGGCAACGTAGTAAAGCCGGCGTGGGGCATCGCGGCCCTCATTGTTACCCACTTTTTCCCAGCCACCGTCCAGCACGGCGACATGGTCGAACTCCAGCCCCTTGGCCCTGTGCCCGGTGAGCAGCATCAATCCGCTTTGCCTGCGACGCACCTCCCGTCCCCACTCAGCCAACCACTCGATAAAATGGCCCACCGGCAGTTCAGCACCGCCGGTTTCGAGCGCATAGTTCTCGACCGCCTCCTGCAACAATGCCCACCAAATGCCACGATGTTGTCTATCGATCCAACGCGCGATAGCGCCGGTATCAACCAGCTTGATTTTCCGTGTGCGCAACCACTCGACCAGAGCCTGAGTCTCACGCAAGCGCCAGAAGTTGGGCGCTTCTTCGTCGGCCATCTGCGCCGGAATGCGGTTTAATTCGCAAAAACTTCTGACCGGCTCGAGGTATTTCCACTCGCGCGCAATCACAGCCGATCTGGCCCAATCCCAATCTGAAGCGAGAGCGGAAAGCCGCTGTAATTCCGTCATCACCGCCACTGCCTGCATCATTGAGTTCATCCCGGCCGGCAGAATCTGTACGCGACCCCTGCTGACGGAATCGATCTTTTCCCACTCACCGCCGGCAGGAGCCTTGGATCGAAGGCGGTCGATGCTGATCGGATGCCCGGCCTTCATGCGGTCGCGAGCGGGATCAATGACGAGGTTGGCGGCGCCGATGATGTGCGCGGTGGATCGATAGTTCTCGGTCAGGAACGCAGGTTTCGCCGCATAGTCCAGCTCGAAGCGGCGGATGAATTCGACAGAGGCGCCGTTGAAAGCGTACACGTTCTGGTCATCGTCCCCTACCGCGAAAAGACTCAGTCGCCGGTCTTCGTCTTGCAGGGTGCGTCCGGCCAACGCAGAGACAAGCTCATATTGTTCGGGACCGATATCCTGATACTCATCTACGAGAATCCAGCGAAAGCCGGCAAGCAGCCGCTCGCGTTGCTCATCAGCCTCCTCGGGAGGCAAGTCCTCGCCCTTCAGTAGCGCCACCGCCTGCTGCAACACCTCCTTGAACACATCGCCGTCAAGCTTCTCTGCCCGTCCGGCAAAGCTGGCCCCGGTAAGACGCATTGCGAGCGCGTGGCAGGTGAGCACGGTAACGCCCTTTGCGTCATCGCCGATGAGGTCCGCCAGACGGCACCGAATCTCCACTGCCGCATGGCGGTTGTAGGCGAGCGCGAGAATCCCGCGTGGATTCTCGCGCCGCACCCGAACCAGATACGCGATCCGGTGCACCAACACTCGCGTCTTGCCTGAGCCGGGACCAGCGAGCACCAGGACATTGGCCTGCTCGCGATCGTCGGCAACGATGCCCTGCTGCACTCGGTTGTTCAGCGATTCCACGATCGCACGCCAGGATGCCGGCGTCGTCTGCTGCAAAAGCTCCTCTTCGCGGTTTGGCAGCCAACGGCGTATGAACTCGTCGCGCTCGAGGGTGAAGTAGTCCATTGTCAGGCGCAGCGCATCGGCCATCGCGCGAAGACCTTGTTGCACGTATTCCGCCATTACATGAATCTGAACCACTTGTTCGTCGTAATGAAGCTTCAGCCGAGCAAAATCGGCCTTCATGAAACCGCGCTTGTCCTGCGCCAGGCGGATCGTCATCGCCGGACGGAACACGGCAAGCCCTTTGTTGAGGCGGATCGTTTCCTGTTCGTGCAGCCACAGGAGCGCCCGCTCAAGGAGCTTTGGCGGATCCTTCATTTCTGTCTTGATGATGAGGTCGCTTTCGAGAGCTGCAAGGAGCTTGCCGAGTGTAGTCTCCGCCAGAAGGTCCGTGCCCCGTGTTCCCTGAGGCAGACAGCCAAGCAAATGTTCCAGCAAGCGCTCTGCTGCTGCGCGCCGCAACTGCGCAGTCTTTGCAAGCGCGAACCATTCTCTTTGCAGTGTCACCTGTACCGTTTCCGCATCGAGCCGGCGCAACCGCAAGCTTCCCACGCCTCCATCCTCGCTGCGACCGTCGGTGGAGAGACTCCGGACAATGCGCCAGAGCTTTTCCGGAAGGGCGTGCGAATGACCGGCATCCTTCAGACGTTGGGTTATGCGCCGAAGCTGGAGCAATGACTCCTCGCCCTTTTCCAGCTCGGGCGCTGCCTGCCGCAGTTCGTCGATCAACGCCGTCTCCAGCGCCACAGCCTCCTCGAAGCGTTTCAGCGAGGACCGTTCCACGCCCGCATGGACAAAGGCAGTCAGCGCTGTGTCGTTGCTGGCGATGCCCAACTGTTCCAGGTCGTAAAGCGCCTTGCGGACGTTCTCCGGACTCAATCCCGAAACACCCATCAGTTCGTCGGTAGAGATGCCTTCGTCCGCATCGGCTGAAATGAGGGCGTCTACAATTAAGAGCAATTGGCGCCGGTAGCCCTCAACCATGGACGCTTTGGCGAGCTTCTCACGCGCCTCCTCCACCGAGCGCACTCGGAGCGAGGACGGAAACACCTGAACTTGATTTTCCTCCCGAGAAAGCAACGCAGCCTCTTCCAGCCAAGCAATGCTCGTCCGTACCCGAGTGTCGTCGGTGGCAGAATCCCGCTCGAAGGCCCCGGTCTCCTCCTCCGCGAGAATCTCGCCGGCTGTGGCCACCACCTCGCCGCCCAGTCGCTTTCTGCGGTCCAGGTTTCTGAGCGACTTCAGAATCGCCTGGATTTCGTGATGCGTGAGGCGCGAACGCGCCGACATGCCGAATTGCCGCTCGACATCCTCGGGCGCATAGAGCAGCACACAGCGTGCCGCCGCCTGATCGCGCCCGGCGCGCCCTGCCTCCTGCAAGTAGTTTTCCAGCGAACCTGGAATATCGGCATGGATCACCAGTCGAACGTCAGGCTTATCGATACCCATGCCGAATGCATTGGTGGCAACAATTGCCCGCGACTCGCCGCTAATGAATCGCTGCTGCACGGTTTTCTTCGTTTCTGGCTGGAGCCCTGCATGGAAATAGTCGGCGGCCAGTTCCTTCTCACGCAAAAACCCTGCGACCTCCTCGGTTTGCCGGCGCGTGGCGCAGTAAACAATGGCGCCGCCAGGCGCCTCCGGCGGCAGGTCGGCGACCAACACCTGGTGGATATGCGCCAACTTCTCGGCGGGTGTAGTGGGCACTACAGCAAAGTCCAGATTGGTACGGTTGGCCCCACCGTCGAAAAGCTTGAGTTCGATGTCCAACTTTTCGCGGAAATAACCCAAGATGTCCACCACCACATCGGGCTTGGCGGTCGCGGTCAGGCACAATACCGGCGGCACCGTTCCATTTCCCGCCTTCTCTTTGATAAATCGCCCCACGTAGCGGTAATCGGGTCGGAAGTCGTGCCCCCACTTAGAAAGGCAGTGCGCCTCGTCCAGTACCCAGGCACCGATCTCGCGCTGCGCCAGCACCTTGCGCAGAAATCGGTTACGCAACTGCTCCGGCGACACAATGAGGATACCGACATCTCCCAGCCGCACGCGGTCCAGCGCATCGGCCCGCTCGGGCATGGAGAGCAGGCCATTGATAGCCGCACAAGATGAGATACCGCGCGCTTCCAGCCCCGCGACTTGATCCGCCATCAATGCCACCAGAGGGGAGATGACAACGGTCAACGCTCCGGTCTTGTCGTAGCGAGACAAGGCTGGCACCTGGTAACACAACGACTTGCCGGTGCCGGTAGGCAGTATCCCGAACACATGGTCGCCACGTATGGCCGCTTCGACAATGGCCTGCTGCATGGATCGCCCGTCCCTCCCTGCAGGTTCAGGACGAAAGTTGCTGAACCCGAACCAGCGACCGAGTTCCTTCCGTGCATCGTGCCTATCCCGGCACCAAGTACAACCTGCGTCGTTACAGGGCGTATCGCGCAAGCATCGTACGAGCATCCCGGCCTCGGGGAACTGATGGCGCACCCAGGGCGGCATGACTGAATTGCCTCCCGACACCGACAGCCAGGCCAGCGCGTAGGCCAACGCCCAGCCGTAGCGCTCTGCCTGGGCTCGAATCTCCCGGCCATGAGTCAGGCAGGCATGGCCCGACAAACGCTTTTCAATAGCTGTGCGGGTCTCTGCATCGGCAGGGCGCAGTTTGCGGCGCAGAGTCGAAAAGAAAGCATTGAGCCCGGATACCGCCTCGTCTGCCGTCGTCAGCCAATGCCATGCGAGCAGCAGATCCGGTGCCGTTTCCTGCAACGCTTGTAAAGCCCGATGCTGATCGCGGAACACTTCAAGGGCCAGCCGGGCATCGAGTTCCGGATCGTTCAGCCGCCCGCGCTTGAGCTTCCCGTCCTGATAGTGCTTGACCAGGTGGTGATATGGGTTGCGGGGAAACGCCAGAGGATTGAGGCGCAGCGTGTCCACCATTGGCAGCTTGAGCAGGCGAAGATCCGGCTTCGCTGCAGCAAGATGCGACGCATCGAAACCGATCAGGTTGTGGCCCAGCAGAAATGCAGCGCCATCGGCAAAGTCGTCAAGCCTGGCAAGCGCCGCCGCGAGATCACCGTTATGGAACACGAAGGACCGTCCCGTATCGCCCCGCACGGCGGCGAAGCGGCGGATGCGCGCGTCGCGCACACCCACTTCGAGATCAATGGACACACAGCGGGGTGCAAAACCGCCGGCTTCAAGAGACTCTCGGACGTGTTCGCTCATGCCGCGGGTAAACGGCGTAAACGGGGGACAGACCACGGTTTCTTCCCTGGAATTTCTATGGCGGAGCAAATGCAGCTCACGAAATTAGCAAATTAGTGGTCCCCGAAACGCCGGTAATCGCTCCGGTGTTTTCTCGAGCTTGGCAGGCTAGCGCGTGTTGTTCGAGCGCGAGGCTTGGGCATGATCATTCTGCCCGGGAAGCCCGCTGCGACTCGTCCGGACCGCGTTTATCCGGATGCGCAAAGCCACGCTTTGAGCCTTCGATGAAGCGCACGAGTTCCGCCACCGCAGGACTGTTGAACGCGGCGAGCAGGGCTAGCATTTCCTTCAGTGCAGTGCCGGAGCGCAGGACAAGGAAAGCGCGCCGCAGGTGATGCACTTCCTCCGGCGAGAAGCCCGCGCGTCGGAGTCCCACCAGGTTCACGCCCCGGGCGCGCCCCGGCACCCCCTCGGTGACGATGAACGGCAGGCAGTCCATGGTTACCCTCGTGCTCTGGGAGATCATCGCCAGGCGGCCAACGCGGCAGAACTGGTGGACGGTGACCGCGCCGGAAATGAACGCGCGGTCTTCCACCGTGACAAAGCCGGCGAGCAGCGCGCCGTTTGCCAACGTTACCTGGCTGCCGAGACGGCAGTCATGGGCGACGTGGCTATAAGCCATGAGCATGTTGCCGTCGCCGATGCGGGTGACGGCGCCTTTCGCGCTGCCGCGATGGACGGTAACCCCCTCGCGAATAACGTTGCCGTCGCCGATCTCCACCCAACTCGGACAGGGACGAAACTTAATGTCCTGGGGCTCGCCACCGATCACCGCGTGCTCGTGGATGCGGTTTCCGCGCCCCATGCGGGTGTAGCGCCGGATGACGGCGTGGCTGGCGATCTCGCAGCCGTCGCCGATTACCGTGTCCGCCTCGACCACGGAGTAGGGGCCCACCGTCACGTGGGCGCCCAACTGCGCTGCCCCGTCGACGAGCGCCGTGGGATGAATCCGGGTCATGATCAGAAGTGGACTTTAAAGCGCAATCCGAGTATTGAGCAAGGAAAATGCAGCGGCCCTGAGCGTCTTTCTTGTCGGACGCAATATGATTCCGGGGAGAATCAACCGGGGACAGACCAGGTAAACGGGGGACAGTCCACCGTTTCTTCCCTGAATTTTTATGGCGGAGCAAATACAGCTCAGCAAATTAGCAAATTAGTGGTCTGTCCCCGAAAAACGTTTTTGTTTTGCGGCTTCCCCCTCACCCTCGGTGTCCCCGCCCCGGAAGGTTACGGCAGGCGCCGCGGGTAAGCGCGAGCAG
>Ga0156226_1387_pt2 | contig 13814 bp, 15 predicted proteins | sample RifCSPlowO2_12_FD_107874 | JGI IMG/M metagenome (GOLD analysis project Ga0156226, IMG submission 107874) | Betaproteobacteria bacterium RIFCSPLOWO2_12_FULL_62_13
CCATCCGGCAGGCTCGCGATAAAGTCGTGAATGTGCGCCGCCTGCGCCGCCGCGATCACCTCCTCGCGCGCCGCTTCGGGCCGGCCATACTGAATGTTGTAGTAGATGGTGTCGTTGAACAGCACCGTGTCCTGCGGCACGATACCGATCGCCGCGCGCAGGCTCGCCTGCTTGAGATCGCGGATGTCCAAGTCGTTCACCAGGATCCGGCCGCCGCTTACGTCGTAAAAGCGAAAGAGCAGCCGCGCCAGCGTCGATTTCCCGGCGCCGCTCGCGCCCGCCACCGCGACCTTGCTGCCCGCCGGCACTTCGAAGCTGACTTCCCACAGGATCCGGCGTTTGGGATCGTAGCTGAAATCCACACAATCGAAACGGATCGCGGCCCGACCCGCCGGCAATGCCACGGCGCCCGGCCGATCTTCGATCTCCCGGTGTTCCTCGAGCAGTCCGAACATGCGGTCCATGTCGATCAGCGACTGCTTGATCTCCCGATATGCCATCCCGAGGAAGTTGAGCGGAATGTAGAGCTGGATCAGAAGCCCGTTGATCAGCACCAGATCGCCCAGCGTCAACGCCTGCGCCACCACGCCCTGCGCGGCAAGGATCATGAGCACAGTGGCCGCCACGGCGATGATCAAGCTCTGGCCGGCGTTGAGGATCCCGAGCGAAGCCTCGGTTTGCACCGCCGCCGATTCGTAGCTCCGCAGGTTCTCGTCGTAGCGCCGCGCTTCGTATTCCTCGTTGTTGAAATACTTGACGGTCTCGTAGTTGAGCAGGCTGTCGATCGCGCGCGCGTTGGCCCGGGAATCGAGCTCGTTGGCGCGGCGGCGGATGGCGGTGCGCCACTCGGTGACCGCGATGGTGAAGCCGATATAGAGGAGCACGGCAAGGAAGGTCACCGCCACGAACCGCCAGTCGAATTTGGCGAACAGCACCGCCGCCACCAGCGCGAACTCGAGGATCACGGGCAGGATCGAGAACAGCATGTAGGACAGCAGCGTCGATATCCCGCGCGTTCCGCGTTCCATGTCGCGCGACATCCCGCCGGTCTGGCGCTCGAGATGGAACCTGAGCGAGAGGCTGTGCAGATGCCGGAACACGGCGAGCGCGATGCGGCGTGCGGCGCGCTGCGTGACGCGCACGAACACCACGTCGCGCAACTCGGCGAACAACGTCGTCGAAAGCCGCAGCGCGCCGTAGGCAACAAGCAATGCAAGCGGCACGGCAAGCATCGCCTTGTCGGCATCGAGCGCGTCGACGACCTCCTTCAATACCAGCGGCACGCCGACGTTGGCGAGCTTGGCCGTCACCAGGAACACGAGCGCGCTCGCTACGCGCCATCTGTACTCCCACAGATAGGGCAGCAGCATCGGCACCACGCGCCACTCGCGGCGCCGCGCGAGACCGCGGCCGGCGGGGGCGCTCGCCGATATGGAACCGGAATGCGCGATCATCGCTTAATGAATGGATTCGAATACAACCGGACGTCCTGGCCTACGCGGGAAAAATCTGCTCTAATCTTAACACGCCTCACTCCTTACGCCTCTCGCCTCACACTTCACTCCTCGCTCCTCACGCCCTACTCCTGCCCCCGTCCATAGGCAAAGACACCCGTCAACAGCCGCGCCACACCGTACGCGAGCCACGTCGCCATCCTGCGCGGCAAGGGCTGCCGCTTCCAGCTCTCGCGTTTCACCTGCCGCGCGCCGGCCGCCATCGCCGCAATGAGGCTCTGACGCAGGTCCGTGGCAAATCCCCTGTCCTCGACCACGATGTTGGCTTCGCGCGCGAGCAGCAGGCTGAACGGATCGATATTCGACGAACCGACGGTCGCCCAGCGGCGGTCGATGACCGCCACCTTGGCGTGCAGGAAACTCTTGTGGTACTCGTGGATCTCGATGCCGGCGTCAAGAAAGGCGCCGTAGAGCGCGCGTGAGGCGTAATGCAGCAGCGTGTACTCGACCCGCCCCTGCAGTAGCAGCATGACCCGCACGCCGCGCGCCGCCGCGTCCATCAGTGCGCGGCGAAAGCTCAAACCCGGGAAGAAATAGGCGTTGGCGACCAGGATCTCCGAGCGCGCCGCGGCGATCGCGGCCAGGTACGCCTCCTCGATATCGCGGCGGTGGCGCAGGTTGTCGCGCACCAGAAACGCCGCGCGCTGCCCGCCTTGCCACGCTTGCTGCGCCGTCAGCAGGGGACGGTTGTGCCAGTTGCGTCCGAACTGCATGAATTCGACCAGCGTCCACAGGCGCCTTACGACCGGATGGATCCTGGCGAGCAGCGGCCCCTCCACGCGCACCGCGTAGTCGAAGCGTGGGGGCGTATGACGCGGGGTGTGCATGTCATCGATGATGTTGATACCGCCGACGAACGCGATCCGCGCGTCGATCACCGCCACCTTGCGGTGCATGCGCCGCAGCCGCCGGCGCAGGAATACGAGCGGCGTGATATCGGGCCGATAGACGAGAATCTTGACCCCCGCGCTTTCCAGGTCGCCGACGAGCGCCGCATTGAGCTTCTTGGAACCGTAGCCGTCCAACAGCACATGCGTTACAACCCGGCGTTGCGCCGCGCGCTTTAGCGCCGCCGCGATACGCCGGCCCGCAACATCGTCCTCGTAGATGTAGGTCTCGATATGGATTTCGTGCTGCGCCTCGTCGCACGCCGCCTCCAGCGCCGGGAAATACTCGGCCCCGCTTTTGAGCAGCGTAATGCGGTTGCCTTCGACCAGTTCGGTCATAACCGCTCAAGAACGGTGGTGAGCGCCACGTGATCGGACATGCGCGCCCACGCCTCGCCGCGGTGCGCATGCGCGTAGGTGACGCGGAAGCCGCGCACGTAGATGCGGTCGAGCCGGAAAAGCGGCAGTGCCGCCGGGAAGCTGCGCGCCGGAACGCCGTGAATGAGCTCGAAAACCTCATGCATGTCGAGCGGCTGCGCGAGTTCATGGCTCGCCTTGTGCCGCCAGTGCCAGTCGTTGAAATCTCCCGCCACGATGAGCGGTGAGCTCGCCGGCACCAGCGTCTCGATCCGCTGGCGCAGCCACTCCATCTGGCGGCTGCGGCCGCGCGCAAACAGGCCCAGGTGCACGCAAATGCAATGCAAACGCTGCGGCCAGCGGGGAACCTCGATTTCACAGTGCAACAAGCCGCGGCGCTCGAAGCGGTGAGCGGAAACGTCCTGATTGTCCCAGCGCGCGATCGGAAAACGCGACAGGATGGCGTTGCCGTGATGGCCGGCGTCGGACACCGCGTTCCTGCCGTAGGCGTAACCGGGCCACACCGCATCGGCGAGAAACTCGTACTGCGGTTCGGCCGGCCAATCCTGGTGACGCGCGGCATGCCGCTGGTGGTCGCCGAGCACCTCCTGCAGGAACACGAGATCGGCATGGAGCGTACGCAGCTTCTCGCGCAGCTCATGGATCACCATCCGGCGCTTGAACAACGAGAAACCCTTGTGGATGTTGTAGGTCGCGACCCGCAGCGGCTGATTCACGGTGGCGTCATCTCAAAATACTTTTCGAACAAATCGGCGTCGTCGAAGTGCCGGCGGCCGACGAACGCCGTGGCATGCCGTCCCCATTGGCGCATGGCGCCCGGCTCGGGCACGCCCATGGGCCGGAACAAATCCAGATTCGGGCGTTCATACCGGAACCCGCCTCTAGGAACCGGGATGAGGTGGCGCGGGCCGCAGCGCGTGGTGCCGGCGCACGATTTCATCGACCAGCGCGCTGAACTGCCTTTCCACGTGTGTTCTGAGCACGAACGTGCCGATCAGCGGCGGCACCAGGAAGTCAGGCGTCATGCGACCGCTGTAGCGCAACCGGATGCGCCTGTCGCCCGCCTCGAGATAATATGCGCCGACCATCTCCCTGAAGTCTCCCGCCACCGCGCGCGAGTTGATCTGCTTATGAGGAAACTCGTCGATGGCGAGCCGCACTGCGATCGGAAAACTGAAAAACAGCAGGCGCGCTTCGCCTTTCTGTTCGACCAGGACGCTGTTTCCGGTGCGCGCGAGGACCCGGCTCACGCGCATTCCGGGGATGAACTCGGCCAGATGGTCGTAATCCGTCAGCACCTGCCAGGTCTCGCGCACGTCCGCGTCGAACTCGGCGCTTGCTTCGACAAGCAGCACTTCACCGCGGCGTGAAGCGTGAACCATGACGTCCGCCGCCTGCGCCGCCCCGACCAGGAGCAGCGCCCATGAGCAAATCAGACGCAGCGCGGGTGCCAGCATGGCGATGCATACGGACGGAAGCTGTGTGCCGGATAGGGTAACACAGCGCGCTCGAAGCGGCGGCGGGCAAACGCCGTTTACTCGACTGCGTTGACGCTAGTTGTTGCTACGACACCGCGAGCATGCGGTCGAGCGCGATGCGCGCAAGCTTCGCTTCATGCGGCGGGACCTTGATCTGGTTGACGACCCTCCCCTTGACCAGGTTTTCGAGCGCCCACGCCAGATGCTGCGGATCGATGCGCTGCATCGTCGAGCACATGCACACGGTGGGCGCCATGAACTGCACCACCTTGCCTTGCGGCTTGAACTCCTCGGCGATGCGGTTCACGAGGTTCAGTTCGGTGCCGACCAGCCACCGCGTGCCGGGCGCACTGGCGGCGACCGTCTTGATGATGTACTCGGTGGAGCCGACATAGTCGGAAAGCTTGCACACCTCGAAGTTGCATTCGGGATGGCTGATCACCATGCCCCCCGGATGCTGCTGGCGCCAGCGCAGGATATGCTGCGCCTGGAACATCTGGTGCACCGAGCAATGCCCCTTCCAGAGCAGGATCTTCGCCATCTTGATCTGCTGCGGCGTAAGTCCGCCCATCTCCTCGTCCGGGTCCCATACCAGCATTTCCGCGAGCGGGATATCCATGAGATAGCCCGTCCAGCGGCCGAGATGCTGATCGGGAAAAAACAGCACCTTCTCGCGCCGCGCCAACGACCACTCGAGGATCTGCCGCGCGTTGGTCGAGGTGCAGACGATGCCGCCGTGCTCGCCGCAGAACGCCTTGAGATCGGCCGCACTATTGACGTAGGTGACCGGCGTGACATGCTGGCCGGGATCGAGTACCCGCTTCAGTTCACGCCATGCACGTTCGACCTTGGAAAGATTCGCCATGTCGGCCATCGAGCAGCCCGCATTGAGATCGGGCAGGATCGCGATCTGCTCGGGATGGGACAGAATGTCAGCGACCTCCGCCATGAAGTGCACGCCGCAGAACACGATGTACTGGGCATCCGTCTGCGCCGCAAGCTTCGAGAGCTTCAGCGAGTCGCCGGTAAGATCGGCGTGCTTGTAGACATCGGCGCGCTGGTAGTGGTGGCCGAGGATCACCGCGCGCTTGCCCAGCGCTTTTCTCGCGGCGATGATGCGCTCCTGGCAGGCTTCGTCTGCCAGCGGCTTGAAGCGTTCAAATGTGATCGTGCTCACGTCCATTGTGTTCTCGTCACACGGCGAAAAATGGAATTTCAAACATTACCACAATATGACAAGAAATCCAGCCTGAAAGTGCCCTTTGCATGGCGCAAGTCCACGGCGATGCCGTGGTTATCGGACTGGCATAACGAAATCTGATGTGTCCGTTCCCGGCTTTTGTCATATCGTGGACTACGCGGCGCTTTAACGGGGCTCAATAGGCCGCGACGCGTTGCGGCAATTCGCGGATGGCCTCGGCATTGCTCCAGGAAAACACCTTGTCTGCTGCATCGCGCCACGGCAGCCACGCGTAGCGCAAATGCTCCTTCGGCGCCAGCGTGATCGAAAGCGGAGCCGGAACGCTCAGGCCGAATACGTGCTCCGTGTTATGCGTCACACCGGGTGCGTAGCGATGACGCCAGTTGAGGTAGATTTCGTAGCGATTCTGCTTGTGCCAGTCGATCAACCGATAGCGCGCCGCGTCGAGCCCGGTTTCCTCCTTGATTTCGCGCAACGCCGTCTGCTCCAGCGTTTCGTCCCCGTCCTGGCTGCCGGTCACCGATTGCCAGAAGCCCGGACGGTCCGCGCGCTCCAGCAGCAGCACTTGCAGGTCTGGTGTGTGTACCACCACCAGGACCGAGACCGGAATCTTGTATCCCACACCGTTCACAATTCAAACAGCGGCAAGTCGCTCGCGCCGTCCACCAGCACAATGAATACCTTGCCGCGCTCCTTCCAGAAGGTTGCGGCATCGCGCAGGATTTCAAGCGCCGTGGCGTAGTCTTCGGGTACGGCGCGGGCGAAGCCGCGAGCATCCCGCAGATGCAGCACGTAACCCGCCGCGTGTCGCCAGGAGAGGTCCTGCAGGCAATCGGCGAGGGCATCCCAGTTGGCGCCGAAGGTATCGGGGAAATCGAGGGCCTGCGCGCAAGCGGCGAGAAAGCGCGGTTTGGCGTTGACGCTCTCAAGGTCGAGCCTCAACCAGGCAAGTTTGGCCGCGGCAGCAGCGCGGCGCAGCCGATCGACCGACGGCGGCGCCCGGTAGACCCCGGAGCGCACGGCGGCGAACTCTTCGGGTGCTTTGGTCATTCCCTGATCCGCTTGAAACTCCGGTAATGGTCGTCGGTGTAATACAGCTCCCCGTTTCTGCCGGTCACAATGCGCCGCGCGCCGCGATGTTTCACGCCACGGGTCCGCACCGTGTACTCGCGATAATATCCGCGCTCCTTGAGCGGCAGCCGTTTCTCGATGTTCCCGAACGCCGCGCCGTCGCGCTCGTATGGAAACGGCCCGCTCCGCCGGATGAGCTCGAGCGTCTCCCGCGCCTCGCGCGGAAGTTCCGCCGCCGCAATTTCAGGAATCGTGGCAGCTTGGCGGGCCCCGGCCACCCCTGTGACAACGAACAACGTGAGGGCGAACAGCGCTGCCGCGAAGCGGCGCCACGCCTCACTCCTCACTCCTCACTCCTCACTGCTGCTGTTGCCGCAGCCGGATGTGCAGCTCCCGCAACTGCTTCTCGTCCACCGTGTTCGGCGCGTGGGTGAGCAGGCACTGCGCGCGCTGCGTCTTCGGGAACGCGATCACGTCGCGGATGGATTCCACACCCGCCATAAGCGACACGATGCGATCGAGACCAAAGGCGATCCCGCCATGCGGCGGCGCGCCGTACTGCAGCGCCTGCAGCAGGAACCCGAACTTGGCTTCGGCTTCCTCTGGGCCGATTGCGAGCGCGCGGAACACTTTCGACTGCACGTCCTGGCGGTGGATCCGCACCGAGCCGCCGCCGATTTCCCAGCCGTTCAGCACCAAGTCGTGGGCCTTGGCGCGCGCTGCGCCGGGATTGGTGTCGAGCAGGTCCTCATGGCCGTCGACAGGTGACGTGAACGGATGGTGCATTGCGTTCCACCGCTTCTCGTCCTCGCCCCACTCGAACATCGGGAAATCGAGCACCCACAGCGGCCGCCAGCCGGGTTCGACGCAGCCGCGTTCGTGACCGATTTTCACGCGCAGGGCGCCCAGCGCCTCGTTTACGATTCGTCCACGGTCGGCGCCGAAAAAGATGAGGTCGCCGCTCTGCGCCGCAGTGCGCTCAAGAATGACCGCGATCGCCGCCTCCGGCAGAAACTTGAGGATCGGCGACTGTAATCCTTCGGTGCCCTTGGCGAGATCGTTGACCTTGATGTAGGCGAGCCCCTTCGCACCGTAGATCTTGACGAACCCGGTGTAGTCGTCAATCTCCTTGCGCGTAAGTTCGCCACCGCGCGGGACTCTGAGCGCGGCGACGCGGCCATCCTTAAGCTGCGCCGCGTCGCGGAACACCTTGAACTCGACAGCGCGTATGACATCGGTGAGTTCGGTGAGCTGCAGCGGCACGCGCAGATCGGGCTTGTCCGAGCCGTAGAGCGCCAACGCCTCGTCATACGGCAGGCGCGGGAAGGGATTCGGCAGGCTCACGTCAAGCATTTCCTTGAACACGCGCCGGATCAATTCTTCCATCAGTGCGGTGATTTCCGCTTGGTCGAGGAATGATGTTTCGATATCGATCTGGGTGAACTCGGGCTGGCGGTCGGCTCTGAGATCCTCGTCGCGGAAACACTTGACGATCTGATAATAGCGGTCAAAGCCCGAGATCATCAGAAGCTGCTTGAAGAGCTGCGGCGACTGCGGCAGCGCGAAGAAATGCCCCGGGTGCACGCGGGAGGGCACGAGATAGTCGCGTGCGCCTTCGGGCGTGGAGCGCGTGAGCATCGGCGTCTCGATGTCGATGAATCCGTGACGGTCGAGAAAGTTGCGCACCGCCATCGCCGTGCGGTAGCGCAGCCGCAGGTTGTTCTGCATCTGCGGCCGCCTCAAATCGAGGAAACGATACTCGAGGCGCACGTTTTCCGAAAGATTTTCGTCGTCCATCAGGAACGGAGGCGTCAATGACGGGTTGAGGATCTCGATTTCCTTCGCCAACACCTCGACTTCGCCGCTCACCAGATTCGGGTTGACGGTGCCCTCGGGACGGTTGCGGACGCGGCCCACGACCTTGACCACAAACTCGTTGCGCAATTTGTCCGCCACCTGGAACGTGTCCGGCGTGTCCGGATCGCACACGATCTGCACCAGGCCCTCGCGGTCCCGCAGATCGATGAAGATCACGCCGCCGTGGTCGCGCCGGCGGTGCACCCATCCGCACAGTGTGACGGTCTGGTCGAGATGCTTGCGGCTCACCCGGCCGCAGTATTCGCTACGCATGGTTCACTTCAGGATCGAGGATTGAGTGAAAACCTCAACCCTGTTGTTTTACGGCTTGCGCCTGCCGCCGCTTGTCGTTGCCCGGCTGGAGGAGCCGCGGATCGAGTTTCCTGCTGCCGTTCGGCGACACCACGCCCATCGAGATGATGTACTTGAGCGCCTCATCCACGCTCATGTCGAGCTCGATCACATCGGCTCGCCGCACGATCACGAAATAACCGCCGGTAGGGTTGGGGGTGGTCGGCACATAGATGCTCAGATAGTCGCCGGGCAAATGCTTGATCACGTCTCCGCCAGGTGTCCCCGTGAGAAAAGCGATCGTCCACATCCCATCGCGCGGCCATTGCACCAGCAGCGCCTTGCGGAACGCTTGCCCGGAAGGCGAGAACAGCGTGTCGCTCACCTGCTTCACGCCGTTGTAGATGGAGTTCACTACCGGGATGCGGGCGAGCACGCCCTCCCAGAACGCGACCAGGCGTTGCCCGATAAAGTTGGCGGCGGCGAGCCCCGTTAGGAATACGATGAGCAACGTCAGCAGCACGCCCAGCCCGGGAATATGCATGCCAAGCCACCGCTCGGTGCGCAGCGCGGGCGGCAGCAGCAACAGTGTCTGGTCCATGGTGGTCACCAACAGGTTCAGCACCCACACCGTGATCACCAGCGGCACCCAAATCAGGAGGCCAGTAATAAAATAACGCTTGATCAAAGTCTTCTTGGTCATTTTCCAACCACGGACACCCGCGGGCGCCGTGCTCTTAACGTTCGTTCGGGGTAAACCGCCGCGGACGGAGCGCGCTCATTACAACGAAGCGGCGTTTTGGGTGAAACCGCGCCACCTACGGCGTGCGGCGCGGACGGGAGGACGCTATGGCGCACATGCCGGGTCTGGCTAAAACCAAGGCGACCAACCCGGACACGCGCGGCCTAGTGCCGTTCCAACTTGACTGGCCTAATGACTGCGAGCACCTTCGGCTGAATACCCTGTTTGGATCGCGCCCCACGGATAGCTCGAAATGGTTGGAACGGCACTAGCTGCAGGCCGGACAAGCGCCGGTGCCGCAGCCCGTCTCGGCTTGGGATTCCGATCTCGTGGTGCCGGCAAGCTTGCCCTGCTCCTTCTTGGGCTTGGCGCCGTTGTTCCTGAAATCGGTGGTGTACCAGCCGCTACCCTTGAGCTGAAACCCGGCCGCCGTCACCATTTTGTTGAATGAGCGTTTGCCGCATTCCGGACAGTCGGCAAGCGGCGCGTCGCTCATTTTCTGCAAATACTCGTTCTGATATCCGCAATCGGAACAGCGATACTCATAAATCGGCATGGCGACCCCCCAACAACGAAAAACCATTATACCTGAAAAGGTTACAATTCGTGAATCACGAAATGGGGGCGATTTTCCGGTTTGCAAGACCGACGGGGCGAGCGAGGCGGGACAATGGCGTTCGCTACCAAGAATCGGCACAATCACGGGCTTTGAGTCTGGGAGTTTTCTCGCCCAGATCCGACAAACTCCTACGTTGAACATGTTTTGCCGGTCCTATTTTCGAGCTTTGCTGCGTGGCCTGGCGGCGAGCCTCATGCTATGGCCTGCGATTACGCCGACAATGGCCGGCGGCGATAAGGACGCGGCCAACGTCTACATGACCGGCGCCGAGGTCATGATCGACGCCCCCGTCAGCGGTGACCTGTTCGCGGCCGCGGGCCGCATCAGCGTGGACCACCCGGTTAGTGGCGATGCGGTGCTGGCTGCCGGCTCGATTGATTTGAGAAGCGGAATCGGCGACGACCTGCGCGCGGCCGGCGGCTTCGTCAGCGTCACCGGACGCGTTTCAGGCGAGGCGCTCATCGCGGGCGGCAGTATTGCGTTCGGTCCCGACACGGAAGTCCTCGGGCGCGTCTGGCTCGCCGGCGGCGACATTGCGGTCGCAGGGTCGCTCGCCAACGGCCTGCGGGTCTACGGCAAGAACATCCTGCTGCTGGGGGAAGTCAACGGTGAAGTCCGGCTCACGGGTGAGCGCATCGAGATTCTGCCGTCGGCACGGATCAACGGCGACATTATCTATTCCAGCAACCAGGAAATAAGAATCGTACCGGGCGCGTGGGTGCGGGGCACCATCACCCGCGCGCCCGGATCGTTCGAATTTCCGCACCCGAAGTTCGACGTGCCGGGTCTGCCCGCGCTGCGCCCGTTGCTCTTTTTGGGGCTGCTCGCCGCGGGCGCGCTGCTGCTCGTGCTGTTTCCGCGCTTTACCGCCGCCTCGCTGCAAACGGTCCAGGCCGCGCCCTTGAAGAGCCTGGGCCTCGGCATCGCGATTCTTTTCAGTCTGCCGCCGGTAATCCTGCTCCTCATCATCACTATCATCGGCGTACCGATTGCGCTGGCCCTTGCCGCGTTCTACGCAGTGGCGCTCCTGACCGGCTACCTCGTCACGGCGTTCTTCATCGGCGAGAAGCTCGCGCGCGCTGTACGCAGGCAGATCGAGCCGACATTCGGCTTGCGCATCGGCTCGCTTGCGGCAGCGCTGCTTCTGCTGTGGTTGGCGTACACCATTCCCTATGTCGGCGGATTCGTGATCCTGATCGCGCTGATCGTCGGGCTCGGCGCCATGGTGCTGCAAGCTTTCAGCAGCTATGCCACTCGCGCATGAATCGGAGTAACGTCTTGAACAAGCAAACCGAAGCCTTCGCGCGGCTCATTGCGCGCAACGAAAAACTGCCGCCGCTGCCCACGGCCGTGGTGCATCCGTGCGACCCGGAGTCGTTGCGCGGCGCCTTCATGGCTTGGCGCAGGAAGCTGATCCGGCCCGTACTGGTGGGCCCGGAAGCCAAGATTCGCCGCGCCGCGGCCGAGGCACGCGTCAACCTGGGCGGCTTGCCGATCGTCTCCACCGAGCACAGCCACGCGGCGGCGGACGCGGCCGTGGCGCTCGCCCGCGAAGGGCGCGTCGAGTGTCTGATGAAAGGGAGTCTCCATACCGACGAACTCATGGCCGCAGTGGTCGATTCCAACGGCGGTCTGCGCACGGCGCGCCGGGTGAGCCATGTGTTCGTGCTCAACGTGCCCACCTATCCGCGCCCGCTGCTCATCACCGACGCTGCGATCAATATCAATCCTGATCTCGAAATTAAGCGCGACATCGTGCAGAACGCCATCGATCTCGCGCACGCGCTCGGCATTGCGCGCCCGCGGGTGGCGATCCTCTCGGCGGTCGAGACCGTAACACCGAAGATCCCCTCCACCATCGATGCCGCCGCGCTGTGCAAGATGGCCGACCGCGGCCAGATTACGGGCGCAATTCTCGATGGTCCGCTCGCTTTTGATAATGCGATCTCCGAAGCCGCGCGCCGCGCGAAGCACATCGAGTCCGCCGTTGCCGGCCGTCCTGACATCCTGGTCGTGCCGGATCTCGAAGCGGGCAATATGCTGGTGAAGCAGTTGCAATACCTCGCCCGGGCACAATCCGCGGGCGTCGTACTCGGGGCACGAGTGCCCATCGTGCTGACGAGCCGCGCGGACCCGGTGCGGGCGCGGCTGGCCTCGTGCGCGATTGCGGCATTGCTGCGCGATCACAGCATGAAGCGGGGCGTGCGATGAGCGACGCGATTCTGGTTCTCAACGCCGGATCGTCGAGCGTCAAGTTCGCGCTCTACCCGGTCGACGGCGCCTGGACGACCGGCGTCATCTTCCGCGGCCAGGTCGAGGGCATCGGCCACGCGCCGCGCATGCACGCGTGGCGGCCCGACGGAACCACGTTGTGCACGGCGCTCGCCGCCGGCGCAGACCGTTTCGGGCACGCCGAAGCGATTGCCGTTCTCCTGGATTGGATCAAGTCCAACATCGAGGACTATCGGCTGATCGGAGCAGGCCACCGCGTAGTGCATGGCGGCGAGAATTACGCCGCCCCGGTGCTGATCGACGAGAAGGTGATCCGCACGCTGGAGGGATTGATTCCGCTCGCGCGGTTGCATGAACCCTACGAGCTGGCGGCAATTCTGGCTTTCGCGAAACTCAATCCGGGCATGCCCCAGGTCGCGTGCTTCGACACTGCATTTCATCGATCGCAGCCCCCGGTTGCTCAACTGTACGCGCTTCCGCGCGAATTCACGACGGCAGGCGTAAAGCGTTACGGTTTTCACGGTTTGTCGTACGAATACATTGCCATGGTGCTGCCTGCGTATCTCGGCGCTGGCGCGGACGGGCGGATCGTGGTAGCGCATCTTGGCAACGGCGCCAGCATGTGCGCGATGCGCGGGCGCAAGAGCGTGGCGACGACCATGGGTTTTACCGCCCTGGAAGGTCTAATGATGGGTACGCGCAGCGGCGCGCTCGACCCCGGCGTGCTGCTGTACCTGATTCAGGAAAAAGGCATGAGTCCACAGCAGGTGAACGACCTGCTTTACAACCGTTCGGGGCTGCTCGGCGTTTCGGGCATCAGCCACGACATGCGGGCCCTGCTGGCGAGTGCCGACCCGCATGCCCGCGAGGCGGTCGAGCTCTTCGTCTACCGGGTGGTGCGCGAGCTGGGATCGCTGGCGGCGGCGCTTGGCGGCCTCGACGCGCTGGTATTCACCGGGGGCATCGGCGAGCACGCAGCAGAAATCCGCGCCCGTGTCTGCGAGCAATCGCAATGGCTCGGAGTCGAGCTTGACGCGGGCGCCAACGATCGCGGCATGGCGTGCATCACGCGCAGCGGCGCGCACGCCTCAGCCTGGGTGATCCCGACCAACGAGGAAATCGTCATCGCGCGGCAGGCCTGCCGGATCCTCGCGCCGCGCCCGCGCCGGCGGGAAACAGCGGCAGCCGCGCCGCAATGAAAGAGGGTATACGTACCATGAAGATCCTGGTCCTCGGCGCCGGCGGCACCGGCGGTTATTTCGGCGGGCGGCTCGCGCAAGCGGGCGCTGACATCGCTTTCCTGGTGCGGCCCAACCGCGCCACGCAGCTCGCACAGAGAGGTCTTGTCATCAAGAGCCCGGCAGGCGATGCGAAGGTGCCGGTCGCCACCGTGCTCGCCGAGGACCTCAAACCGGTCTACGATCTCGTCCTCCTTACCTGTAAGGCGTACGATCTCGAGGCGGCGATCGCTTCGCTTGCTTCCGCAGTGGGACCGCACACGGCGATTCTGCCGACGCTGAACGGCCTGCGACACGTCGACATTT
>Ga0156226_1390_pt1 | contig 13733 bp, 17 predicted proteins | sample RifCSPlowO2_12_FD_107874 | JGI IMG/M metagenome (GOLD analysis project Ga0156226, IMG submission 107874) | Betaproteobacteria bacterium RIFCSPLOWO2_12_FULL_62_13
AACTGACCAAGTTACGGGGATACTCCATGATTGATCGTGACGGATATCGCCCCAACGTTGGCATCATTCTTTGCAACTGGAAAAACGAGGTTTTCTGGGGCAAACGGGTAAGAGAGCACTCGTGGCAGTTTCCGCAGGGCGGCATCAAACCGGGTGAGACGCCCGAAGCCGCAATGTATCGCGAGCTCAGGGAAGAGGTGGGCTTGAGCCCCCACCACGTGAGAATCCTGGGCCGTACGCGCGATTGGCTGCGCTATGAGGTGCCCGAGCGGTGGCTCAGGCGCGACTGGCGCGGTAACTATCGCGGACAGAAGCAGATCTGGTTTCTGCTGCGCCTGATCGGGCGTGACTGCGACGTGTGCTTGCGAGCGACAGAAAAACCGGAGTTCGATGCTTGGCGCTGGAACGATTACTGGGTGCCGGTGGATGTGGTGATCGACTTCAAGCGCGAGGTGTACCAGAGAGCGCTGCAGGAGCTCGCGCGTTATCTGCGGCGTCGCGGCCGGCGGCCCGCGATCGAGCGGCAGCAACAGCGGCTGAGCGTCGTCGAGCGCGGATAGGCGCGCCGTGCTCCGATGATCAGGCTGCTTGAACTGAATGCGCGCGGCGTGTATTGCGTGCCGGGGAACCGTCCCGCGGTTTTCTATCTCGCCGATCAGCATTGGGACAGTTGAAAGGAAAGCAGGGCGCGTGCTCAGAGATTATTCAGCGTTGACTTCCGTCATGCTTCAACCCGGCGTGGGCTATGCGCAGCCGAGCCAAACATTGCCGGAAAAAGTCACGCTGGAGGATTCTGCGCTGCAGGTGTTCACCGACTTCCAGCGGACAACGGCGGTCATCATCCTGTCCGGCGACACGATGGATGAAGCGCATCGGCGTATGATCCAGCGTGGTGTCAGACTGCTGCTCGTTGTCGATCAGGACCGCAAGGTGATGGGGGTGATCACGGCCAACGACATCCTTGCCGAAAAGCCGGTGCAGATGATCGCCCAGCGCGGCATCAGGCGGGAAGAACTGCTGGTGCGTGACGTCATGACGCCCCAGGAACGGCTCGATGTGCTCAGCTTCGCTGATGTGCGTGCAGCCAAAGTCGGCCACGTCGTCGCGAGCCTCAGGAAATCGGGACGGCAACACGCGGTCGTGGTGGAAGTCGAGGACACGGGTCGCCAAAAGGTGCGCGGGGTTTTTTCGGCAACGCAGATCGCGCGGCAGCTTGGCGTAACCATTCAAACGAGCCAGGTGGCGCTGACCTTTTCAGAGATCGAGGCCATGCTCGCACGCTGAATTCTCACGCCGCCTTGACACCGGTTTGAGGCGAGGCTTATACTGAGTTTACAGATTAGAGTTAGTCTAAAATCTGGTGTTATCCAGTCAAGAAACCGCGTTGTGCGGCGTTTTTTCGCCCCCGTTTAGTATTTAAATCATTGATGACAAGGAGAAAATTATGCAACTCAAGGGATCCAAGACTCACGGCAATCTGAAAGCCGCATTTGGCGGCGAATCGCAGGCCAATCGCCGTTACCTCTATTTCGCACAGAAGGCGGACGTCGAAGGACAAAACGACGTTTCTGCGGTTTTCCGCTCCACTGCCGAAGGCGAAACCGGCCACGCTCACGGCCATCTGGAGTACCTCGAGTCCTGTGGTGATCCGGCGACCGATTTGCCAATCGGCAAGACTCGCGACAACCTGAAAGCGGCGATCGCAGGCGAAACCCACGAATACACCGACATGTATCCCGGCATGGCGAAGACCGCACGCGAGGAAGGCTTCACCGAAATCGCCGACTGGTTCGAGACGCTGGCGAAGGCCGAGCGCTCTCACGCCAACCGCTTCCAGAAGGCGCTGGATCAGCTCGCCGACTGAACGGCAAGGCGGAAGGATGAAGGCGGAAGGCGGAATCAAAGCGTTTTTGCTTCATCCTTCATCCCTCATCCTTCATCCTTAGACGGTAATGACAATCCGCGAAGGCAGTCTCGAGGCCCCAACCCGGAATCCGCTCGATTGGAATTCGGCGGACTTCTACGACGAAACGAAGCTCTTCAAGGAACTCTCGCGCGTCTTTGACATCTGCCACGGATGCCGCCGCTGCATCAACCTGTGCACCGCGTTTCCGACCCTTTTCGACCTCGTCGACGAGAGCAAGACGATGGAAGTGGATGGGGTAGCGAAGCAGGACTACTGGAAGGTCGTCAACCAGTGCTATCTCTGCGACATGTGCTTCATGACCAAATGCCCGTACGTGCCGCCGCATCCCTGGAACGTCGATTTTCCCCACCTCATGCTGCGCGCCAAGGCTGTCAAGTTCAGGAAGGGCGAGGTCAGGTTCCGCGATAAGCTGCTCTCCAGCACCGACGCGTTAGGCACGCTCGCGACGATCCCGGTCGTGGTTCAGTTCGTCAATGCCGCGAACAAGACGGGGTTTGCGCGCGGGGTGATGGAGCGCGCGCTCGGCGTCCACAAGGACCGTGTGCTGCCGGAATACGCGAGCAGCAAATTTCGCAACACCGCGCGCCCTGAGGCGTCGTTTCCGGTGAGGGACGGCAAGAACACTCCGGGCAAGGTCGCGGTCTTCGCCACGTGTTATGTCAACTACAACGAGCCGGGCATCGGCCACGATCTGCTCACAATCCTCGCGCACAACGAGATTCCGGCGGGGGTGGTGGAAAAGGAAGTGTGCTGCGGCATGCCCAAGTTCGAGCTCGGTGATCTGGGTGCGGTTGCGCGCAACAAGGATGTCAACATTCCGGTGCTCGCGAAGCTCGCGCGCGAAGGTTATGCCATCTTGACAGCGGTGCCCTCGTGCACGCTCACGTTCAAGCAGGAGCTGCCGCTCATGTTTCCCGGCGATGCGGATGTGAAGGCGGTCGCGGAGGCCATGTTCGATCCGTTCGAATACCTGATGCTGCGGCACAGGGACGGATTGCTCAAGACCGATTTCAGACAGGCGCTGGGCAAGGTCTCTTATCATGTGCCTTGCCACCTGCGGGTGCAGAACACGGGTCAGAAGACGCGCGAACTGCTGGAAATGATTCCCGAAACCAAAGTGACCACGGTGGAGCGCTGTTCCGGTCACGACGGCACATGGGGCGTGAAGCGCGAGTACTTCGAGCAGTCGATGAAGATCGGCCGTCCGGTGTTTCGCCGGATGGCCGAGGCCGCTCCGGACTACATCAGTTCCGATTGCGCGATCGCCGGCCGCCACATCAAGCAGGGAATGGGAGAGACGAGCGCGCAGAAGCAACACCCGATCACGCTGCTGCGAATCGCCTATGGCTTGTGAGTTGAGGGTTCAGAGTTTAGTGTTGAGAGTAATGGCTTGGCACCCGCGCGTTCCACGCTCAACGCTGAACTCTCAACTCTTAACGGTTCCGAAGGATACTTCATGGCCCACATCACCCGCGACAGCCTCATGACCCTTGAAGCCTATGCCAAAGCGCGCAAGGCGTTCCGCGCCCAGGTGATGGCGCACAAGAAGAGCCGCACGCTGCCTCTCGGCGGGAGCGTGACGCTGATTTTCGAGGATGAGCTGACCATCCGCTACCAGATACAGGAAATGCTGCATGCCGAGCGGATTTTCGACGAGGAAGGCATAAAGAGCGAGCTCGAGGCCTACAACCCGCTGATTCCGGACGGCAGCAACTGGAAGGCGACGATGATGATCGAGTATCCGGACGCTGACGAGCGTCGGCAAATGCTCGGCAGGCTGATCGGCATCGAGGACAAGGTCTGGATCAAGGTCGCGGGCCATCCGCGCGTTTATGCCATCGCCGACGAGGACCTGGTGCGCGAGACCGCGGACAAGACGTCATCGGTGCATTTTCTGCGTTTCGAACTCGAGCGCGCGATGGTGCAGGCTTTGAAGCGCGCCGCCAGCCTGTCCGCCGGCATCGACCACCCGCAGTACACTGTGACCGTCGAGGACGTCAGTGAGGTAGTCAGAGATTCACTGACCACCGACCTTGTCTGAGCGGCGACGGACCACATGATGGAAGCTCAACTGATCAATCGCATCGAGCGGCAGTTGCGTGAGCTCGGCCTGCCGCTCGGCGTGAGGCTCTGGAGCGGCGCATCGCTGGCGCCGGCGGCGCAGCCGCGCGTCACCCTCACCGTGCGCTCGCCGAAGGTGCTCGCGTCGCTTGTCAATCCCAGCATGGGCAAACTGGCGCGGCACTACGTGGAGCAGGAACTCGATGTCGAAGGCGAAGCGCGCGAGATCGTGCGCATGGCCGAAGCGCTGAGCGGGGCATCCGCATCCGCGGGCGGCAAGGGTTCGCGTATCCGCAGGTGGATCGGACATTCCCGGCGGTTTGACCGCAAGGCGATACGCTATCACTACGACGTGAGCGACGATTTCTTCGGCCTGTGGCTCGACCGGCGCCGCGTCTACTCCTGCGCCTATTTCCGGCGGGCGGACGACACGCTCGATATCGCCCAGGAGCAGAAGCTCGACCATATTTGCCGCAAGCTGCAACTCAAACCGGACGAACGCTTCCTCGATATCGGCTGCGGCTGGGGCGCGCTCGTGATTTGGGCGGCGCAGCGCTACAAGGTGCGCGCCACCGGCATCACCCTGAGCCGGAATCAATATGATTATGCGCGCAGCCGCATCGAAGAAGCGGGACTGGAAGGGCTGTGCGATGTGCATCTGCTTGATTACCGCGACGTGCCCGAGAATGCGCCGTTCGACAAGATCGCGAGCGTCGGCATGTTTGAGCATGTCGGCAGGAAAAATTTGTCTCTTTACTTCGCCAAGATATTCCGCCTGCTCAAGCCCGGCGGTCTGGTCATGAATCACGGCATCACGCTGAACGTGCTCGGCCAGGATGAACTCGGCAGCGGCATCGGCGAATTCATCGACGACTATGTTTTTCCGGGCGGGGAACTGACGCACATTTCGGAAGTGATCGCTGAAATGTCGGCCCAGGGTCTTGAGTGCCGGGACCTGGAAAGCCTGCGTCCGCATTACGCCAGGACGCTGTGGCAATGGGTGGAACGACTCGAGGCGAACCGCGAGGCGGCGCTCGCCAAGGTGGGTGAGAAGGTATTCCGCATCTGGCGCGTCTACATGGCCGGCTCGGCACACGGGTTCGATCGCGGCTGGATTTCGGTGTTCCAGGTGCTCGCCGGCAGGCCGATTGGGGAGGGCGCGCTGCCGCTGCCGCTGACGCGTGATTACATATATGAAATTTAGAACGCGTGAACGGTAAATGGGAAATGGGGAACGGTGAAACGCTGTTGCGGCAGCTACGCGACCCGGTTCATAGTTCATACCATTCACCATTCACTATTCACCGGTTCTATCGGCGTTCATCGGCGGCTGATGTTCTTGATTTTGTTTAAGGCCCTTAGGCCGGCGCTGCTGCTGATCACCTTGAGCGTGACGCTCACGGCAGCGGCGCAGTGGAGTCTTTTCGAGTCCGATTTCGACGACGCGCAAAAAACGTGGAAGGAAATCGAGGCGCGGCTGCCGCCTTATCCCAAACCGGAGAACCTGGTTCCTTTCGAGGCCGGCGCCGCCACCCCGCACCGGTTTTTTGTCGACGCTCCGTCGATCTCGGTGGGCGAGGACGGCGTCGTGCGTTACACGCTGGTCGTCAGGAGCGCGGGCGGTGCGGCCAACGTCAGCTTCGAAGGGATCCGGTGCGAGACGCGCGAGCAGAAGTACTACGCGATCGGCCAGGCTAACGGCGCCTGGTCAAGAGCGCGCAATCCGCAATGGCGGCGCATCGAGTACAAGGAAATCAACCGCCACCACGGCGTGCTCTATGGCGATTTCTTCTGCAACGGCAAGTCCCCGGTGCGCAGCGCAGAGAGTGCGGTCGATGCGCTGAAATATGGTCCAGCGGAGCCTCGGTGATGACAGAGGGGAACGGCGTGAGTCCGCTCACCGCTCATTGCTGAGTCTCGTGCAAATGGGTGACAACCCATGCGCACCACGAATCTCCCCTCGCCCGTCCCCGGGGTCGGGGGTGAGGGCTGGAGGGGCGGGGGGTGAGCCGGGAATTCTCGGACGCGCCTGCGCGCGTCCGTGCCGGCGAACGCCTGAAGGGTCCCGCTTCGGGCCGGAACGGGCCGAGCGGAGTCAGGTATTTTCACGACGCTCGGTAGTCACGATCATTTCGTGCATGCGCCGATGTACTTGCCGGTGTAGCGAATGGTCATGTCCACCGTCCGGTTTTCCTGCTTCACCGACATCGTGCTGGTGCCCGTATATGTGGTCTCGCTGAAGGTGATGCTGCCGCTGCCGGTCATCGCGTTCTTGCCGTCGCACCCCATTTTCCACGTCACCTTATTGGCCTCCAGCTTGTGGTCCGTGACTTTGCACCGATTGCCGCGCGGGTCGGTGCTTGAAGTCATTTTCTGCGGGTCCTGGAGGTCTTTGTGACTGATGCAATGCCGCACCGTTGTCGGCGGCGTGGAGGCAAGCCTGTCCGGCGCTTGCACCTTGGCCGTGACTTCCCAAAGGCCTTCCTTCATGTTCGGTGACGCGGCTTGCGCAGCGGTTCCCATACCCAGGATGAGGACGGCGCTTACAGGCCTGCACCATTTCGATATCGACATCGTCAGCCTCCTTGTTGATCAAGCGCAGTAATCGTCAGCCACAGAGATCACAGAGCACACAGAGAGTCATACGGCTGATGTTGCCGTTGTCTTGTATTTTCCTCTGCGAACTCTGTGTCCTCTGTGGCAAAGGGTCTCGTTTCAGAGCAGGACCAGATTGTCCCTGTGGATGAGCTCCGGCTCGTCGACGTATCCGAGCTTCGCTTCGATCTCGGGGGACGGGGTGCGCAGGATGCGGCGGGTTTCGATTGAGTTGTAGTTGATCAGTCCGCGCGCCATCTCGCGCCCGGATTCATCGAGGCAGCTCACGACCTCGCCGCGCTCGAAGTCTCCGGTCGCCTGGTGCACACCGATCGGCAGCAGGCTCTTGCCGTCGACCCTGAGCGCCTTCACTGCGCCGGCGTCGAGCAGCAGCGTTCCCCGCACCTGCAGATGATCGGCGAGCCATTGCTTGCGTGCGGCGAGCGTCGCGCTCGGTGCGATGAGCTGGGTGCCAATCCGCTCTCCCTGCGCGAGCCGCAGAAGGACATTGTCTTCGCGTCCGGAGGCGATCACGGTATGGGCGCCGCTGCGCGCGGCGCGCTTCGCCGCAAGCACTTTGGTGAGCATGCCCCCGAGGCCGATATGACTGCCTGCGCCTCCCGCCATCGCCTCGAGTTGCGGATCGCCGGCGTTTGCCTCGGCAACAAGCGTGGCGGTGGGGTCCCTGCGCGGATCCTTGTTGTAGAGGCCGGCCTGATCCGTAAGGATAATCAACGCGTCGGCCTCGATGAGGTTGGTCACGAGCGCGGCGAGCGTATCGTTGTCGCCGAAGCGGATTTCATCGATCGCCACCGTGTCGTTTTCATTGATGATGGGGATGACGCCGAGCGCGAGCAGCGTGCGCATGGTCGAGCGCGCGTTGAGGTAGCGCTTGCGGTCGGCGAGATCCTCGTGGGTGAGAAGAATCTGCGAGGTGAGCAGGTTGTGCTCGCGGAAGCACGATTCGTAAACCTGGATCAATCCCATCTGTCCCACTGCGGCAGCCGCCTGCAGGTCGTGCAGCGCGTGCGGGCGCCTCTTCCAGCCGAGCCGCTGCATGCCTTCGGCGATCGCTCCGCTCGACACCAGCACCACTTCGCGCCCCATGTGCCGCAGCTCTGCGACCTGCCCCGCCCAGCGCGCCAGTGCGGCGTGATCGAGTCCCTGGCCCTGGTTCGTGACCAGACCGCTGCCGACTTTTACGACCAGCCGCTTGGCGTCTTTCAGAACCGATTCCATAAACCCCAAGAAACTTGCAACCGCCGATGAACGCCGATAAACGCCGATGAACAATTCCAATAAAGCCAGCCACAGAGAACACAGAGATTACAGAAAAGGACAGATATAGCCAGCCGCGTTAGGCCAGAATCCTTCTGGCGTTTGACTTTGATCCTATCTGCGTTCATCGGCGTTTATCTGCGGTTTCCGTTCTTGCTTTTCCTTGGCGGCGAGTCTTTTCTGGCTTTCTTCCAGGTAACCCATGATCGCATAGGTGAGCGCTTTGCAACCTTCACCGGTGAGCGCGGAAATGATAAAGCTTTTCCCCTTCCAGCCCAAATCCGTGGCGAACTTCTTCGCGCTTTTCTCCCGCACCTCGGGAGCGAGGAGGTCGGCTTTGTTGAGCACCAGCCAGCGCGGCTTGCGGTGCAGCCCCTGGTCGTACTTGCGCAATTCCCGGACGATGGCTTTCGCATCTTTGACGGGGTCGGCCCCCGCATCGAGCGGCGCCAGGTCGACGAGGTGCAGCAGCAGACTCGTGCGCGCGAGGTGGCGCAGGAACTGGTGACCGAGCCCGGCGCCTTCCGCGGCGCCTTCGATCAGGCCCGGAATATCGGCGACAACGAAGCTGCGGTTCTGATCGACGCGCACCACGCCGAGATGGGGATGAAGCGTCGTGAACGGATAATCGGCAACCTTCGGGCGCGCGGCTGAAACGGCACGGATCAAGGTCGACTTGCCGGCGTTGGGCATGCCGAGCAGCCCTACGTCCGCAAGGACCTTGAGCTCGAGCTTGAGCTTGCGGCTTTCGCCCGGCTCGCCGCGCGTGAACTGGCGTGGCGCGCGATTGATACTCGACTTGAAATGCAGGTTTCCCAGGCCGCCCTTGCCGCCCTTGGCGAGCAGCGCGCGGGCGCCGTGTCGGTCGAGATCGGCGATCACCTCGCCGGCGTCAAGATCGCTCACTACCGTGCCGACCGGCACGCGCAGCTCGATGTCGGGCGCGGACCTGCCGTAACAGTCGGACCCCTGGCCCTTCTCGCCGTTCTTCGCGCGGTGGATGCGGGCGTAGCGGTAGTCGATCAGCGTGTTGATGTTGCGGTCGGCAACGGCATGGATGCTGCCACCGCGGCCGCCGTCGCCGCCGTCGGGTCCGCCGCGCGGCACGAATTTCTCGCGCCGAAAACTCGCAACCCCGTCGCCGCCTTTTCCGGCGATGACTTCGATTATCGCTTCGTCAATGAATTTCATTGTGTTTGAACCGCCAAGACGCCAAGAACGCCAAGGAAAAACAAATCTTCAACCACAAAGGACATAAAATAGACAGCAGAAGTCTTTTCAAATGCAAACCCAAACTCCGGGTCCTTCGTGCCCTTGGTGGTTCATCTTTATCGTGTTGGACGTCTTGGAAATCTTTTCGCTTTTCTTGGCGGCCTTGGCGTCTTGGCGGTTACAAATTAAAAAGCCCTGTCGTTCGACAGGGCCTTGTCGCTTGAACACCCTGGCGTCAGGCGGGAACGACGTTCACCATCTTGTGGTTGCGCGGGCCCTTTTGCGAAAACTCGACCTTGCCGGTTACCTTGGCGAACAGCGTATGGTCTTTGCCCATGCCGACATTGACCCCCGGATGAACCGCGGTGCCGCGCTGGCGCACGATGATACTGCCCGCGGGCACCACCTCGCCGCCGAAGCACTTCACACCCAGCCGCTTCGCTTGCGAATCGCGGCCGTTGCGTGAACTGCCGCCTGCTTTCTTATGTGCCATGACAATCTCTCCTTAGCCTGCGATGCCGAGAATCTCGATCTCGGTGTAATTCTGCCGGTGCCCCTGGGTCCTGCGATAGTGCTTGCGGCGGCGCAACTTGAAAATCTGCAGTTTTTCGCCGCGCCCATGCGCGAGGACCTTGGCCTTGACCGAGGCGCCGGCAAGCAGCGGCGTGCCCATCTTGACCGCTTCGCCGTCCGCCACCATCAGCACCTGATCCAGTTCGATCTCGCTCCCGATGTCTGCAGGTATCTGTTCTACTTTCAGTTTTTCGCCGGCGCTCACGCGATACTGCTTGCCGCCGGTTTTTACGACCGCATACATGGATAACCCCACTTGCGCTTGTCTGGAAAACCGTGCATTTTACAAAACCGGCACCTGACAGTCAAAGAAAAACATTCCGGCCGGTCTGCGGGAACGGTTTCACGTCAAGGGGTTGGACATGCTTCACGAGCCACTGCGCCGCTCCTCCGGCGCAGTACGGCGGCCATGGCCAAGAGGATTATTACTGTTATCATCAACCTCCTTTTGTCCCACCCGCCAACCGTGACCATCGACGCCATACGCAACTTCATTGCGGCCGACATGCGAGCCGTGGACGAGGTGATCCGCACCCGCCTGCATTCTGACGTGCTCTTGATCCGCCAGGTTGCCGAATACATCATCGGCGGCGGCGGCAAGCGGCTCAGACCGGCGCTTCTGATCCTCTCCGCCGGCGCCTTCGGCTACCAGGGCAAGCACCATCATAAGCTCGCAGCGGTAATTGAGTTCATTCATACCGCAACACTGCTGCACGACGATGTGGTGGATGAGTCCGCCTTGCGGCGCGGGCGGCCGACCGCGAACTCTCTTTTCGGCAATGCCGCCAGCGTGCTGGTCGGCGATTTCGTCTATTCGCGCTCCTTCCAAATGATGGTGGGCATCGACAACATGCACGTGCTGCAGGTGTTGGCGGACGCTACCAACGTGATTGCCGAGGGCGAGGTGCTGCAGCTCATGAACTGCCACAACCCGAACATCGACGAAGAGGGTTATCTGCAGGTGATTCACTACAAGACGGCGAAACTATTCGAGGCCGCGACCCGGCTCGGCGCGATCCTCGGCAACGCTTCGCGCGAGGCGGAAGACGCGATCGCGGCCTACGGAATCCACCTCGGCACGGCGTTCCAGTTGATCGACGACTTGCTCGATTACTCGGGCGACCACACCACCACCGGCAAGAACGTCGGTGACGATCTCGCCGAAGGCAAACCGACGTTGCCGTTGATCTTCGCGATCAAGCACGGCACGCCGGAGCAGGCGGCGCTTGTTCGCGATGCAATCGAACACGGCGGGCTCGATGAACTCACGGCGGTGCTCGACGCCATCCGGCAGACCGGCGCCATCGACTATGCGCGCAACCAGGCGCGCACCGAATCGCGCGCAGCGTGCGCGGCGCTCGCTGCTCTGCCAAATTCAAAATACCGCGATTACCTGCTGCAACTTGCCGACTTCGCGGTGACGCGCACATATTAGAACCCATCTCAAAAACCCTGCGCCGTTCGTCCCGAGCGTAAGGGCGAAGCGCCGAAGTCGAGGGATGAACGGGCCACGGGCGGGGTTCGCCTCTCGACTTCACTACGTTACGCTCGAGACGAACGGGTTTTTGAGATGGGTTCTAGGAAACATGATCCCCAACGCGGCCGGCGCCCGTCGATCTGCCCTCCGCGGCGTACGCCGGCATTGACGCCCGATCGCGCGCGGGGTAGGATCTTGGTGTCCCTGTAAAGACACATTCCGAGGCGAACACGACGATCCGGTACCGCACCATGAAGGACCTGAAGGAGAGGACGAAGAGCGTGCTGGGCGACCTGCGCCGCTCCGTCGTCGTGATCACGAACCGCGGCGCGCCGGCGGCGATCCTGCAGCCGTTCAGCGCCGACGAGCTTCTGGCGCTCCAGCTCCTGGAATCGAAGCACGTGCGCGCAGTGCTCGAGCGGGCGATGCGCGAGGCGCGGGCAGGCCGCACCGTTTCCGCGACTGCGGTCATCGAGCAGGCCGCGGCCTCTGCGTGACCTATCCGGTCGAGTACGCGCAGTCGATCTACGAAACCCAGGTCAAGCCCCTTCCAGCCGAGGCGCGCGCCGAACTGGATGCGCACGTCAAGCGCCTGGAAAGCGACCCGTTTCCGGGTAAATGGGTGTTTCGCCTGCGAGTCTCGGGAGCCCTGCGACAGGCCGGCTCGCAACCGATATTCGCCGCGCGGAGCCGGCGCTTCATCGTATTCCATACGGTCCTGGACAATCGTGTCGTAATCCTGGGCGTGTTGTCGGCCGAGGTGAGGCGCTGACAACCCATGTCCCAAGAGGCGGTCTTTTACTTCGACGTCCTGGGCTTTCGCCAGATGGCCGAGCGCGGTTCGGCAAGCGCCGTCGATGCCCTGAGCGACCTTGCGGCGTTGCTGCAGCAGGAGCGCCTGTTTCCCGGTGCGCAGACGTGGACACATCGCTACGCCCTGGGCGACAGCGTCTTCCGGACGCAGACCGACCCGGTGGCGGCGATCGAGCAGGCGAGCGACCTCGTCTTCAATCTGTTTCAGTTGAACCGGTCGAGACCTTTCCTGATTCGAGGCGCCATCGCGCTCGGCGAAGTTGAGCACCTCAAGGGAATCTTCCTGGCCGGCGAAGAGCCCGCAAACATCGTAGGGCCTGCCGTGGTGCAGGCGGTCGCGCTGGAACAAGCGTCGGGCCTTAAAGGGCCGCGGATTCTGGTGCCGGAGGCCCTGGCCCAGAGTACGCCCGCCTCGCTCCAGGAATGGCTGCTGCGCCCAACTTCGGCGCCGTGGGTCTGGGAGATTCTCTGGCTCCTGCCTTCAAGCCCCGGGGCCTTGGCGGAGTGCGAAGACGGCATCAAGGCCGTCTGCGAGACGGCACTTGAACTGCTCGCGCTCGGCGGACACGCCACCGCAGGGGCACACTACCGCGAGTTCGTCCTGCTTGTTGCGCGGAGTCTCGTCCGCCTGCGCCAGCTTGCCAAGACCGGCGGCGTCCGATTGAAGACACCGGTCGAGGACTTTCTGTCAGCAGAAAAATTAAGAGGCATCCTGAATTCGACCAGCGGCCTGCCCGACGATTTCGTGTCCTCCTTGACGGCACTGATCGATTCCCTGAACGCGGGTTGAACGTCACGGCAGATTTCCAACGGTGACAAATGGCTGCTGGACGCACCGGCGGGGCGGACCTCGCCGTGACGCGCACGTATTAGAAAAGCGGTGAGCGGTGATCACCCATCACCCATCACGAGCCACGTACCACGATCCCGTTCTGCGGCAACTGTTCGAGTGGCATCAACCTACTTTTTCCGTTTTTACACCGAGCGCAATGGCCGCATTGGCGAGCATCTTATCCCCTGTGCAGAAGACCGCGCCCTGACGGGCGCAAATCGCCAGGTGCAACGCATCGCCCGCGCGCAAGCCGGTCTTAAAGTGGTCAAGCAGTGCGGCGGCGCGCTCGAAGTCGGCGGGTTCGGGTGGGGTGAGGGTCAGGCGTCCGGCGGCGAAGCGGCGAAACTTCACCAAGGCCTCGCGGTGTAGTTTGGGAGCGATCTGACCGGCGCGCGCCCTAAGTCCGGCAGCGCTGGAAACTTCTGTCAGGCTCCAGTGGCTCGCCATAATCGGCTCTACTCCGGCGGCATGTAACCACGCCAACGCGGCATCGGTGCCGGCATCGCGGAAAAACAGAGACACCAGCAGGCACGTATCGGCGTAGCGCGTCAATAGCGGTTGCCGTCGCGCATGCGGCGCATCAGCTTGACCGCCGACTCCGCTTGCAGTGGCTGCGCCATGACAAATTTTTGCAACGCTTTCAGCACGGCGGCGGCGTTCCCCACTGGTCGCTCGGCTTCGCGCACGATGCGCACCACCGGGCGGCCTCGGCGCGTGATGACGATTTCCTCGCCGGCTTCGACCAAATCAACCGCGGCGGACAGACGGGCTTTGGCATCGGCCAGGGTCATGGTTCGCATTTTTTGCCCCTCGTGACTACTTGACCAACTCATTTTAATGCATATTCGCGTATTGCGGAACCTTTCTGCGGACAGCGGAGAATTGGAACGTATTCGTCACAACAGCGCAAACCACCACCGGCCCCGGATTTCGTTTCACTCCATCCAGGCTGCGACTGTCATTTC
>Ga0156226_1107_pt1 | contig 13450 bp, 10 predicted proteins | sample RifCSPlowO2_12_FD_107874 | JGI IMG/M metagenome (GOLD analysis project Ga0156226, IMG submission 107874) | Betaproteobacteria bacterium RIFCSPLOWO2_12_FULL_62_13
CACTCGGCAGCGTGACGCTACCCGAGTTTGAGGCCGCGAATGCGGCAATCTCTTTCGCTATGGTGGGCGTGGAGCAGGATCGAACTCCCGACCTTGGCATTGCGAACACGTTGCCTGAGTTCCGTCGATGCTGTTAACGTAACCCGCTACGCGAAGCCCGCAACGTGGCTGATCCGGCATCCTGAGGCGACCATACGGTCCAATGGGCCAAATGCACCGGAACCAACCCGTTTTGTGTCCGTGCATATGTCCTTCTGAAACGTTACCTGTAAATTATTAACATAAAAACAAATACATATTGTTACCATGAAACTGGCGACCTGGAACGTCAACTCGCTCAAAGTCCGTCTCGCACAAGTTCTCGACTGGGTCGGCAAATGCGGCCCTGATGTGCTCTGCCTGCAGGAAACCAAGCTCGAAGACGCAAACTTCCCCGCGCAGGCCGTGAGCGCTGCGGCCTATCAAGTGTTATACAGCGGACAGAAGACGTATAACGGCGTGGCCATATTGAGCCGGCATCCCGGCGGCGACGTGCTCACATCCATCCCGGACTTCGATGATCCGCAGAAACGCGTGCTTGCCGCGACCATAGACGGCGTGCGGGTCATCTGCGCTTACGTGCCCAACGGCGAGAGCCTCGACTCCGACAAGTACCAATACAAGCTCAAGTGGCTGGCGGCTCTGAACGCATGGCTGAAAGACGAACTGTCACGCTTTCCGCGGCTCGCGGTGCTGGGCGACTTCAACATCGCGCCCGAAGCACGCGACGTGCACGATCCAATAGTGTGGGAAGGACACGTCCTGTTCAGTGCGCCCGAGCGCGAAGCATTCCAGGCCCTGCTGGCGCTGGGCCTCAAGGACGGCTTCCGGCTTTTCGGGCAGCCCGAAAAATCGTTTACGTGGTGGGACTACCGGATGAATGCGTTTCGCCGCAAGATGGGCTTGCGCATCGACCACATCCTGCTCTCCGCTGAACTGGCCAAGGCCTGCACAGCATGCACGATCGATATCGAGCCGCGCAAGGCGGAACGCCCGTCCGATCACGCGCCCGTCATCGCCGAACTGAAGCTGTAAAAGCTTCACCGCCAAGGACGCCAGGGACGCGAAGGAACAGAAAAGCCTCACCGCAAAGGACGGTAAGGGAAAATAATTAGAACCGAATCCCAAAAAGGGCAAGACAACGCCAAGGTGAGTTATGTTGTTTCTTCGCTTTCCCTCTGCGTCCTCGGCGTCCTTCGCGGTTCAGCTCTTGCCTCCTTTTTCTCTTGGCGTCCTCGGCGGCAAAGCTTTTCTGGCGGCGGACTTTCAGCTTCCGTTGCCGTCCTTGCCGGTGTCGATTCCGAGTTCCTGGATCTTGCGGGTGAGCGTGTTACGCCCGAGCCCGAGCAACTGCGAGGCTTCGATGCGCCGTCCACCGGTATGCGCGAGCGCCCTCACGATCAATGCCTTCTCGAACTTGCGCGCAAGCTCATCCATGATGGCGGTGTCGCCGCGGTCAAGCAGCGTCTCGACCTCTTTCTCGAGAACGGCAATCCAGCCCTGCGCCCCCGCCGCGGCAGTCTCCGACCGGATCTCGGGTGGCAAGTCCTTGACTTCGATATTGAACGAGGGCGCCATCACGGTCAGCCAGTGGCACAGATTTTCGAGCTGCCGCACGTTGCCCGGGAAATCCTGCGCACTCAGGTATTTCAGTGTCACCTCCGACAGGCGCTTTGCCTCAACGCCGAGCTCACGCGCGCATTTTTGCAGGAAGTGTTTCGCCAGCAGCGGGATGTCTTCGCGCCGTTCGCGCAGCGGCGGCAGCCGCAGCCGGATGACGTTCAACCGATGGAAAAGGTCCTCGCGGAACAGTCCCTGCCGCGCGCGCAGCTCCAGGTCCTGGTGAGTGGCGGCGATTACGCGGACGTTGGCCTTGATCGGCTGGTGCCCGCCGACGCGGTAGAAGTGCCCGTCGGAAAGCACCCGCAGCAGCCGCGTCTGCAGGTCCGCCGGCATGTCGCCAATCTCGTCGAGGAACAGCGTGCCGCCCTCGGCCTGCTCGAAGCGTCCGCGGCGCATGGCCTGCGCGCCGGTGAAGGCGCCGCGTTCGTGCCCGAAAAGCTCGGATTCAAGCAATTCCTTCGGAATCGCCGCCGTATTGATCGCGATGAAGGGCTTGTCGGCGCGCGGGCTGTGGCGATAAAGCGCACGCGCCACCAGCTCCTTGCCCGTGCCCGATTCGCCTGTGATGAGCACCGTCGCGTGCGACTGCGCGAGGCGCCCTATCGCCCGGAACACGTCCTGCATGGCAGGCGCCTGGCCGAGGATTTCCGGGGTTGCCTCTGTCTCCTCGGCGGCGCTTTCCTTGCGCATGCTTTCTTCCATCGCGCGCCGGATCAGTTCGACCGCATGGTCGACATCGAACGGCTTGGGCAGATACTCGTAGGCGCCGCCCTGGAAGGCGGCGACCGCGCTCTCCAGGTCGGAATACGCGGTCATGATGATGACCGGCAGGTTGGCGTAACGCTCTTTCGCTTTCTGCAGCAGTTCGAGGCCCGACTCGCCCGGCATGCGGATATCGCTCACCACGACCTGGGGCGTCTCTGCTTCGAGCGCGCCGAGCGCCTCCTGCGCGGATGAAAAGGTCCTGAACGCGATGTTCTCCCGCGTCAGCGCCTTCTCGAACACCCAGCGAATCGAGCGGTCGTCGTCGATGATCCAGACGGGTTTCATAAAACCCAGTGATGGGTGATGAGTGATGAGTGATGAGTGAAAGCCACCATGTTCTGCCCATTACCCATTACTCATTTCCCATTATCCACGTCGTCCACCGGCAGCAGGATCGTAAAGCACGTATTTCCCGGGACGCTTTCGAAAGTGATCGTGCCATGATGCTGGTTGACGAAATTCTGGGCGATGGTAAGCCCCAGTCCGCTGCCGTCATCGCGCCCGGACACCAGCGGATAGAATATGCGCTCGCGGATCGCTTCGGGAATGCCGGGCCCGTTGTCCAGAATCTGCAGCGCAATGGCGTGGCGGTAGCGTTTGCGCGCGAGCGTGACCTGGCGGGCGATGCGGGTCACGACACGGATTTCGCCCTTGCCCTGTAATGCCTGGACGGCATTGCGCATGATGTTGAGCACGGCCTGGATCAACTGCTCCTTGTCGCCCTTCAGGAGCGGGAGGCTCGAATCATAATCACGCCGGATCACGACGCCCTGCGGATACTCGGCGAGGATGACGCTGCGCACGCGCTCCAGTACCTCGTGGATGTTTAGCCGCGCCAGCTTCGGCAGCCGGTGCGGCGCGAGCAGCCGGTCCATCAACGACTGAAGTCGATCGGCTTCCTTCATGATCACGTGCGTATACTCGTGCAGGTTGGGCCGTTCGAGTTCGCGCTCCAGCAGTTGCGCAGCGCCGCGGATGCCGCCGAGCGGATTCTTGATCTCGTGCGCGAGGTTGCGGATGAGCTCCCGGTTGGCCCGGCTCTGGTCGAGCAGGCGCTCTTCGCGCGCGATCTTGAGTTGCTGCTCGATGTGGCGGAACTCGAGCAGGAAGGCGCTCGTGTTCATGAGTTCGACCGGCGTCACCGTGCAAGCGAGATGCAGCGGGCTGCGGCCCGCGACACTGAGCGCAAGATCATGCTCGGTATAGCTGCAGTTGTTCTCTCGCGCATAGCCGATCGCCGGCGCAAGCTTCGCATCTTCGCTGAAAAGCTTGCCGAGCGCGAAGCCCGCCACGTTGTTGCTGCTCAGCTCGAACAGGTTTTCCGCTGCTGGATTCATGTATCGGACGGCAAGCTTCTCGTCTACCAGCATCACCGCCGTGGCGAGCAAATCGAGGCCGCAAAATGCTTCTGGTGTCATGAGTCAATTCGGATGGACTCCGAAGCAAGAACCGCGCCAAAACTCGGGCAAGGAGAGGTCGCAGCAGGCGGCGTGGCGAGCGCCCGCTGAATTCGAATCGCCGCGCATGATCGCAACGGGTGCGTTCCTCCGCGCTACCTCAGGTTGGCCAGTTCCTTCTTCAGGTTGGTGACATTGTCCTCGTGCAGCTTGACCTTCTTCTTGTATGGCTCGAGGCGGTCAAGCACACGCTGGTAGTTACGTTCACTGCCAAGACGTATCGACTCCTGTCCCGCCAGCTCCTTCTGCGCCTGATCGAGCAGCTTCTGCTCGTTTGCAAGCTCCTGCTCCAGGATGCGGCGGCGGTCTGCGTCGCGCTGCCTTTGGGTCTGCGGGTCGACTTTGGGAAAGTTCACCGGCCCGGGCGCGCTCTTCTTCGCCTGCGGCTTGGGGGCAGGCACTGTGTTTATCGGTCCGATGTCAAGCAGCTTGCAGCCCTTGGCTTCGGACTGGATGTTGGTAAAGCGCTTGATACCATTGGGCTCCACGCACTCATAGATTTGCGCGTGCGCCGCGAACGCACACAGCGCCAGAACCAGGAATGAAACCACTTCACGCATTGGGTTCTCGATTGACTTCGGTCGATTTCCTTAAAGGCAACGATCGCGCGGCGCCCCGGTTGACGGCGCCACGCCCACACGACATGCTAACTCTATGTCAACAAACCAGATTTCGCAATGCACTTGAATGGTGCGGCGGTCCAGGAATAACAAAAAAAGGGCGGGATCACCCCGCCCTTCGGATGTTACACCGACTGGGGCCTACAAGCTGTAATACATTTGAAACTCGATCGGATGAGTGGTCATGCGGAACAGCGTGACCTCCTCCATCTTGAGCGCAATGTAGGCATCGATCATGTCGTTTGAGAATACGCCGCCGCGAGTCAGAAACTCGCGGTCTTTATTCAGGCATTCGAGCGCTTCATCGAGCGAGGCGCACGGGTGTGGGATCTTTTTTGCGATTTCCGGCGGCAGGTCGTACAAGTTCTTGTCGATCGGGTCGCCGGGATGAATCTTGTTGTGGATGCCGTCGAGCCCCGCCATCATCATTGCGGTGAACGCGAGATACGGGTTGCAGGTGGGGTCCGGGAAGCGCACTTCGACGCGGCGCGCCTTCGGGTTCGCCACCAACGGCACGCGCACCGCCGCGGAGCGGTTGCGTGACGAGTAGGCGAGGTTGATCGGCGCTTCGAAGCCGGGCACCAGCCGCTTGTAGGAATTGGTGCCGGGATTGGTAATGGCGTTAAGCGCCTTGGCGTGCTTGATGATGCCCCCGATGTAGTGGAGCGCAAGTTCCGACAGCCCGCCGTAGCCGCTGCCGCTGAACAGGTTCTGGCCGCCCTTGGCGAGCGACTGGTGCACATGCATGCCGGAACCGTTGTCGCCGACGATGGGTTTGGGCATGAAAGTCGCGGTCTTGCCGTAGGAGTGGGCGACGTTGTGCACCGCATACTTGAGCATCATCATCCAGTCGGCGCGCTTGACGAGCGGCGCAAACTTGGTGCCGATCTCGTTCTGGCCGGCCGCCGCGACTTCATGGTGATGCACTTCGCACTCCACGCCCATCTCCTCGAGCGCGAGTACCATCGCGGACCGGATGTCCTGTAGTGAATCGACCGGGGGCACGGGGAAATAGCCGCCCTTGATTGGCGCGCGGTGACCCATATTGCCGCCCTCGAACTCCTCGCCCGAGGACCACGGCGCCTCTTCCGATTTGATCTTGACGAAGCAGCCCGACATGCCGACGTTCCACGTCACCGAGTCGAAAATGAAGAATTCGGGTTCGGGACCGAAGAAGGCGGTCTCGGCAACGCCGGTGGACTTGAGGTAGGCCTCGGCGCGCTTGGCAATCGAACGGGGATCACGGTCATAACCTGTGCCATCGGAGGGCTCGATCACGTCGCATTGGAGCAGCAGCGTCGGTTCATCGGTAAAGGGATCCATGCGGGCCGTGTCCGGGTCCGGCATCAGCACCATGTCGGAGGCCTCGATGCTTTTCCAGCCGGCGATGGACGAGCCATCGAAATAGTGGCCATCGGTGAATTTGGCCTCGGTGAACGCCTTCACCGGGACCGATACATGCTGCTCCTTGCCGCGCGTATCGGTAAACCGGAGATCCACAAATTTCACCTCATTGTCCTTAATCATCTTCATCGCTTCGGCAACAACCATTTTCTTCTCCTAATCGCTTATTGAATCAAAAGAGGTAATCGGATTCCACGACCAGCACGAATTGTGCCAAGGAAAAACGAAAAAAAGGCATTGTGCCATAACTGAAATCACCCGGATATCGAATTTTGTCGCACTATTCTGGTGCTAAACGCCAGCTCTTCGCACCAATGTAGTGCCGAATGAACTACATTGGTGCGCATGCAATAATAGGTTCTTCATTACGGCAGGAAGCGAATCAAATGGCAATTACCGAGATCCTGAAGGCGGCTCGCGAGCGGGCAAGACAAATGGGGTTGCCTTACGAAGGGGCCCTGCTGCCCTCCGAGGCTTGCCAGATCTGGAAGGCTGCACCCGGCGCCAAACTTGTCGATGTGCGCACGCGCGCCGAGTGGGATTGGGTCGGCCGCATTCCAGGCGCGGTCGAAATCGAGTGGCTCACCTACCCCGGCAGCCGTCTCAGCCCTTCATTCCTCGCCGAGCTCGAGCAACAGGTTGACAAGGAAGCGCTGGTGATGTTCATCTGCCGCAGCGGCAACCGCTCGCACCACGCAGCCTTGCTCGCCATGCAGTCCGGCTACACCGAATGCTACAACGTGCTCGAAGGGTTTGAGGGCGACAAGGACCCCCAGGGGCACCGCAACACCACGGGCGGCTGGCGTGTTGCGGGCTTGCCGTGGGCGCAAGGCTGAATGATGAATGCGGAATGAGGAATGCGGAACTTCAAACGGAAAACCGCTTTCACGGCCAAGCCGTTGTTTGTTCATCATTCATCGTTCATCATTCCCCATTTGCTTTCTTACGCCGACCAGCTCACCGCACCGCTATAGCCAGTCGCCAGCACCACCAGTCCAAAAACGATGCGGTACCAGGCGAACACGCTGAAATCATGTGTCGAGATATAGCGCAGCAACCAGCGTACGCAAAGAAACGCCGACACGAACGCCGCGATGAACCCGATCGAGAACGCTCCCAGATCAGCCGAGTCGAACAGCGCGCGGTGCTTGTAGAAATCATAGGCGCCTGCAGCCACCAGCGTCGGCACGGCGAGAAAGAACGAGAACTCCGTTGCCGCGCGGCGCGACAGTCCGAACAGCATGCCGCCGATGATCGTCGCGCCGGAACGCGAAGTGCCGGGGATCAGCGCGAAGGCTTGCGCCAGGCCAACCTTGAGCGCATCTTTCCAACTCATGTCGTCGACGCTCTGCACCATGGCCTGGCGCTCGCGGCGTTCCACCCACAGGATGATCAGTCCGCCAACGATGAATGCCAGCGCAACCGGAATGGCGCGGAAAAGATATGTCTTGATCGCGCCGGCGAAGGCAAGCCCGAGCAGGGCAGCCGGCAGAAACGCAATCACGAGATTCAGCGCGAAACGTTGCGCCGCGCGATCGCTGAACAATCCTGCGATGACCCGTGCAAAGCGCTCTCGATATTCCCACACCACCGAGAGCATGGCGCCGGTCTGGATCACGATCTCGAAGACCTTGCCCTTCTCGTTGTTGAAATCGAGGAGGTCACCGACCAGGATCAAATGACCGGTGCTGGAAATCGGCAGGAATTCAGTGAGCCCTTCGACAACGCCGAGAATCAGGGCGTTCAGATAAAACGCGAGGTCCATGCGAAGGCGCTATTCTACGCGACGATGAAGCGGTAATGGGTAATGGGTAATGGGCGAACAGATCAACCCGCGCTTTTACTCATCACCCATCACCCATCACCGGTTCTATTCGTAGCGCAGCGCTTCGATCGGCAGCAGCGTCGAGGCCTTACGCGCCGGGTAAAAACCGAAGAAGACACCGACCGCGGCCGCAAAGCCCACCGCCAGCGCGATCGCCTGGGTGTTGACCTCGATGCGCCACTGGGCGAAATATCCGATTGCGTAGGAACCCGTCACGCCGAGCACGATGCCGCACAAGCCGCCGATCAGCGCGAGGGTAACCGCCTCCACCAGGAACTGGGAAAGAATGTCGCGCGCGCGCGCGCCCACCGCCATTCTGAGACCGATCTCGCGTGTGCGCTCGGTGACCGAAACCAGCATGATGTTCATGATGCCGATACCGCCCACCAGCAGCGACACCGAGGCGACCGCCGCCAGCAGCAACGTCATGATGCGGCTCGACTCTTCGCGCGCCCCCAGCACTTCGGACAGGTTGCGCAGCGTGAAATCGTCATCCTTACCGAATTGCAGGCGGTGCCGCTGCCGCAGCAGGCTTCTGATTTCGCTCTCCGCCTCCGCCATATCGGCGCCCTCGCGAATCTTGATTGAGATCGATCCCACTGAGCGCCGTTTGGCGATGTTGCCGCCCAGTACGCGATTGCGCGCGGTGGAAATCGGCATCAGAATTACGTCGTCCTGGTCCTGCCCCATCAGGCTCTGGCCCTTGCGCTCCAGTGTGCCGACGACCGTCATCGGCACTTTGCGGACGCGCACCACCTGGCCCACCGGATCAGCGTCGCAGAAAAGGTTGCGCGCCACGGTCTCGCCCAGCAGCGCCACTTTGCCGGATCCCGTGAGGTCCGCGGGCTCAAATCCCTTGCCGGAGGCGATCACCCAGTTGCGCGCTTCGAAATACTCCGGCGTGACGCCATAGAACACGGTGGACCAGTTGTTGTTTCCCGCCACCACCTGGCCGGTGCCGCGCAGCGCGGGCGCCGCCGCCTGAATTTCCACGATCTCGCGCTGGATCGCGTAGGCATCGTCTTCGGTGAGCGAGGAACGGGAGCCTGCGCCCATGCGCACCCCGCCCGATGTCACCGAGCCCGGCAGGAGAATGATGAGATTGGAGCCAAGACTCCTGATCTGCTCTTCCACCCGCGCCTGCGCGCCGGCGCCGATCGCAATCATCACGATCACCGCCGCAACACCAATGATGATGCCCAGCATGGTGAGCGTGCTGCGCAGCTTGTTCACGCGCAGCGCGCGCAACGCAATCTGGATGCTTGCAAGAAAATTCATGCCGCTTCCTTCTCAAGCCGCGCCCGCATCGCCTGGGCATCGTTCGGCACGACACGCTGATCGTCCACGACATGCCCGTCACGGAAGCTGATGATGCGCCCGGCGAAGGCCGCAATGTCGTGTTCATGCGTCACCAGCACCACGGTCATTCCGTTGCGGTTAAGCTGCTGCAACAGCGCCATCACTTCGCAACTGGTGCAGGTATCGAGCGCGCCGGTGGGTTCGTCGGCCAGGATGAGCACCGGGTTGTTCACCAGCGCGCGGGCGATCGCCACCCGCTGCTGCTGGCCGCCCGACAACTGCGCCGGGTGGTGACGCGCGCGCTCCGCGAGCCCCACCTCGGCGAGACGCGCGAGGGCCTGATTGCGCCGCGCCGGCGCCGGGACATGACTGTAGAGCAAGGGCAGTTCGATGTTCTCCAGCGCTGTGGTGCGCGGCAGGAGATTGAAGTTCTGGAACACGAAGCCGATGCGCCGGTTGCGGATCGCGGCAAGCGCGTCGCCCGTCAAACCTGATATCCTTTGACCGCCGAGGAAGTACTCCCCGGAAGTCGGACTGTCGAGGCAGCCCAGCAAGTTCATGAACGTCGACTTGCCGGAGCCCGAGGGGCCCATGACCGCGACGAATTCGCCGGCGTGGATCTCGATCGACACTCCGCGCAGGGCATGCACCTCATACCCCTCGAGGTGATAATCCTTCGCCAGACTGCGGGTAACGATCAACTGCTCTGTCATGGAAAAGCGGTTATGGGTAATGGGGAATGGGTGAGGGTCAGTGGTCAGTGGTCAGCCGTAGGGTGCGCTTGCGCACCACCAACACATCCAGTCACGGGTCACGGGTCACGAGTCACGGGTTTCTAAAAGAAGCGGGGGCCACCCGATGGCTGGGTGCGCCCTGTGGTGGTGCCGGCGGCGCCGAGTATGACCTGCACGCCCTCGGTCAACTCGCCGGAAACGACCTCGCCGAACGTGCCATCGTTCAGCCCGATTCGCACCTGGACCGGCCTGGGTTTCCCCTGTTCATCGAGCACCCAGACGCGTCCGGCGCTGGCCGCGCCCCGCCCGCGCGACGATGTCATCGTTTCGTAGCGCGCCCGCTGCTCGGCATTCAGCATCTCGCCGATGCGGGCGCGCGATTCCGCGCGCAGGCGCTCGACCTGCCTGCGGCGTTCGTCCTGATTTTCGACTCTGAGCCCCCGGATCTTATCCCGCGTCTCGTTGGAGATCCCTTCCAGTTTCGCTTGCTGTTCAGCGTTGAGATTGAGCGCCTTCACCAGCCGCTCGCGCCCAGCTTGCCCGCCCTGTCCTCCCGGCCCGCCGCGACCCTTGCCTGTATCCTCCGCAGCCACGGCGCTTCCCGACTCGTGCTCGGCGCCGGGCCCGCGCGCCTGGACCGCGCCCGTGGGACGGAAACGCAACGCGGCGTTGGGGATCCTCAACACGTTCTCGCGGCTATCGACCACGATGCGCACGTTGGCGGTCATCCCGGGGAAAAGGCTCAGGTCCGGATTGGAGGTCGCGATCACCGCGGTGTAAGTCACGACGTTCTGCACCACCTGAGCGGCCTTGCGCACCTGAGCCACCTTGCCGCGGAAACTCCTGCCCGGAAACGAGTCCACGGTAAAAGTCGCGGACTGCCCCACGCGCACGCGCCCCACTTCGGCTTCGTCTATCGAGGTGTCGACCTGCATCTCGCGCAGGTCCTGCGCGATCACGAACAACTCCGGCGCCTGGAGGCTCGCAGCCACAGTCTGCCCCGGCTCGACCGATTTCTTGACTACGATGCCATCCACCGGCGCGCGGATCGAGGTGCGCTCGAGGTCCACTCTTGCCTGCGCGAGCTGCGCCTCGCGCTGCTTCACCAGCGCCTCCACGTTGCGCACGTGCGCCTCGGCCACGGCGAGCTGCGCCTGGGCGATCTTCACCTGCTCCTGCGCCGCATCGAACGCGGCCTGGGATTTGTCGAGCACCGAAGCCGAGATGAAGTTCTTCTCGGCGAGCATCTTGTTGCGCTCGAGCTCGCGCCTGGCGTCGGCAAGATTCACCCTCGCTCGTGACACTTCCGCTTGCACCGCGGCCACGTTGGCGCGCTGCGTAAGCACGGTGGCGCGCGCCGCCTCGAGGTCCGCCATCGCCTGATTCACCCGCAGCCTGAACGAATCGGGGTCGATGCGGGCGATCAACTGCCCCTTCTTCACCTGCGAGTTGAAATCGACGTAGAGCTCCGTGACCTGCCCCGAGACCTGCGAGCCGACCTGCACCGACACAACCGGATTGAGCGTCCCAGTGGCTGACACCACCGCGGTGATGGGGCCGCGTTCGACCTTTCCGAAACGATAGGCCTGGGTCGATTCGCGCCCCTTCCACCAGTAGTATGCCGGGGCGCCCGCGGCAGCGAGCGCGGCGATCAACGCCAAAGTGAGGACAATGCGTTTGCTCATCGGTTGAATGACCCGGCCGGCGAGCGGCCGCCTGGAACACAAATCACGCTCAGGATTCTAACCGAGGCAGCCGCCCGCGAACACCGTGGGCACGGTTTCTTGTAACCAAACATTGCGAGCGCTGGCGTGGAGCGTGAGGCGGCCGCCGTCGGAGTAAATGGCGTGCCGGGAGGAAGTGCATAGCCCCTCCTTTACCCGGACCCGCTAACCCGGCTTAACGGCCGGGCGAGGCCGGCGGTTTACACCTTGCTATAGATCTCCGCCCCGTGTTCAACGAACTCGCGCGCTTTCTCTTCCATTCCCTTCTTGAGCGCTTCGTCCTCGGACACGCCCTGCCTGGCGGCGTATTCGCGCACGTCCTGGGTGATCCTCATCGAGCAGAAATGCGGGCCGCACATCGAGCAGAAGTGCGCGAGCTTGGCGCCCTCCTGAGGCAGCGTCTCATCGTGGAAGGCCTTCGCCTTGTCCGGATCGAGCCCGAGGTTGAACTGGTCTTCCCAGCGGAACTCAAAGCGCGCTTTCGACAGCGCATTGTCGCGAATCTGCGCGCCGGGATGGCCTTTCGCAAGATCCGCGGCATGGGCCGCAATCTTGTAGGCCATGATGCCGTCTTTCACGTCCTCCTTGTCCGGCAGTCCAAGATGCTCCTTGGGCGTGACATAGCACAACATCGCCGTGCCGTACCAGCCGATCATCGCTGCGCCGATAGCCGAAGTGATGTGGTCGTAGCCGGGCGCGATGTCGGTTGCGAGCGGGCCGAGGGTATAGAACGGCGCTTCCCTGCAGTACTTGAGTTCGAGGTCCATGTTCTCCTTGATGAGCTGCATCGGCACGTGTCCCGGCCCTTCGATCATGACCTGCACGTCGTGCTTCCATGCGATATCGGTCAATTCGCCGAGCGTTTTCAGCTCCGCGATCTGTGCCTCATCGTTAGCGTCATAAATCGACCCGGGCCGCAGCCCGTCGCCCAGAGAGAACGCGACATCATAAGCTTTGAGGATTTCGCAGATTTCCTCGAATTGGGTGTAGAGGAAGCTTTCCTTGTGGTGTGCGAGGCACCATTTGGCCATGATCGAGCCGCCGCGCGAGACGATCCCCGTCATGCGCCCGGCGGTGAGCGGGATGTACGGCAGCCGCACGCCGGCGTGCACGGTGAAGTAGTCGACACCCTGCTCGCACTGCTCGATCAGCGTGTCGCGATAGATCTCCCAGGTGAGCTCTTCTGCCTTGCCGTCAACTTTTTCAAGCGCCTGGTAGATGGGCACCGTGCCGATCGGCACCGGAGCATTGCGGATGATCCATTCGCGGGTCTCATGGATGTGTTTGCCGGTGGAAAGATCCATCACCGTGTCGGCGCCCCAGCGCGTGGCCCAGGTCATCTTTTCGACTTCCTCCTGGATGCCGGAGCTTATGGCGGAATTGCCGATGTTGGCGTTGATCTTCACCAGGAAGTTGCGGCCGATCACCATCGGCTCGGTCTCGGGATGGTTGATATTGGCGGGGATGATCGCCCGTCCACGCGCCACCTCATCGCGCACGAATTCGGGCGTGATGACTTTCGGAATCGCCGCGCCGAAATGCTCGCCCGGATGCTGCCGGGTGAGCGACTCCATCAACCCTTCACGGCGCTGATTCTCACGGATGGCAATGAATTCCATCTCCGGCGTGATGATACCGCGGCGCGCGTAGTGCATCTGGGTGACATTCGTGTCCGGCCTGGCGCGCCGCGGCTTGCGCTTGAGATTGAACCGCAGGCTCGCAAGCTTGGGATCGACCAGGCGCTCGCGGCCATATTGCGAGGTCGGGCCGTCGAGCTCTTCAGTATCGTCGCGTTCCTCGATCCATTGCAGGCGCAGCGCCGCGAGTCCGGAGCGGATATCGATCCTCGCCGCGGGGTCGGTATAGGGCCCCGAGGTATCGTAGACCAGGATCGACGGATTCTTTTCCGCGCCGAACAAGGCCGGCGTGTCCGACTGCGTGATTTCGCGCATCGGCACCT
>Ga0156226_1108_pt1 | contig 13371 bp, 14 predicted proteins | sample RifCSPlowO2_12_FD_107874 | JGI IMG/M metagenome (GOLD analysis project Ga0156226, IMG submission 107874) | Betaproteobacteria bacterium RIFCSPLOWO2_12_FULL_62_13
TCAGCCTGCGCTTTCCTTCGAACTCGGCACCGCGTATCCGGCTAGCCTACCATGAAAGACCCCCGGCTCGAGCGTCGTGGATCAACCCATTGTGCACGATCGCTCCCGAACACGTTCTCTTCGCTTGCATATCAGCCGCATATCTCGCGAAAAGTGCGCAAGAAGTTGCCGCCCACAATTTTGACCACGGTCTCTTCTGGGAGGCCCCGACGCAGCATCGCAGCCGTCAGATTGGGCCATTTATCCCATGTCTCCATATCAAGGACCTGCATGTTGGGATCGAAACGGTCCTCAGGCCGCCAGCCTACCCAATCAAAACCTGATGTCGACTCGCTTACCATAGTTGGGGCCCACGTCAGGGAACTATAGTAGGGCTTGCCCCAGTCGGTACCGATTCCCACGTGATCGGCGCCAACGAGGTTAACGATGTGAAGGACATGATCGACTACAGTGTCCAATGTCGCCCAGCCAGTAGGTTTGCCGAACTTTGCGGCGCGGCCGTCGCCACCCGGAGGCAAAAGAAATGCCGGCAGCATCAACACACCGATATATCCACCGCGATCTGCGATTGCCTTCAACACGTCGTCCGACAATGCTCTCGCGTGGCCGCTGATAGCCCGCGCTGCCGTGTGGCTAGCGATGACCGGCATGTTGGAGGCCGCTACTGCGTCCGACGCGGTACGCGGGCTACCATGGGAAACATCTACCATCATCCTGCGTTGGTTTAGCTTTTGCACCAACGCTTCACCGAAACGACTAAGCCCACCATCGTTCTTCTCCAGGCAACCCTCCCCAAATCGAGTTCTCAGGTTATAGGTAAGTTGCATGCCTCGCAGACCTAAACCATAGAGTGTGTCCACCCGCTCCAATTTATCACCGATGGGTTCGGCATTCTGAACGTTGTAGAAAACGGCGCATCGTCCTTCCTGATGTGCCCGCTTGATGTCTGCTGCGGAGTTAGCCTGCACGAGCGCGCCCCCTAATGCTTTTACCATTTGGCCGGCACGGCCGAATCCGTCCATCAAGGATTCCCACGCATTGCCGGGCTGGCCGGACCCGAATAGAGTGTTATTGCACGCTGTCACCCCAGCTCGACGCCAATACGCCAAATAAGCCTCTCTGGTTTCGGGTTCACTGGCACAATGCTCGATCAAGTAGTTCGCCATGACCGACCGAATGGCAGAGCGCGTTTTACCTTCCAACTGTAGCTTTTTAGCCAGTTCAACCATCGGTGGCGTTAATACCCACTCGGTGATGAAGTGCGGGGCCATCGAGTCAATGACGATGTGCTCAGCGTGAATACGTTGCGCCCTTTCCAGTGCTTCTTTCTCTGTCATGGTTTTCGTGCTCACACTTGTCTCTCCTGAATCGTTCGGCAACTTCGGCGCGTGCAATTTCCCTTCGCTCGCGACGAGCTCATCGGCCCGCTTTATTGAGCCTTAATGCCCGCAGACTTGATAATCTTGGCATATCTGGCGATATCAGCTTTAATTTTCGCGGCAAACTCTTCAGGTGTACTCCCGGTCGGTCTGACAGCAAGTTCAGTGAAACGCTTGATAACGTCTGGCAACTTGAGGACCGCATTGATTTCCTTGTTCAGTCTTTGAATCACGTCGCGCGAAGTCTTGGCTGGCGCCAGAACACCCGTCCCTCCATACATCTCGTAACCCGGCACACCGGCCTCGGCTATTGTGGGAACGTCTGGTAATAATGCCGAGCGCACATTATCTCCAACGCCAAGAGCCTTGAGCTTCCCGTTCTTGATGTGCGGGAGAAGTGCCGCCACGGTGTCTATCGTCATATGGACCTGGCCAGATATGAGCTCCGGTAGCGCGGCAGCAGTTCCCTTGTACGGGACGTGGATTATACTGACCCCCGCCATCATCTTGAACTGTTCGCTGTTCATTTGGCTTGATGACCCCAGGCCTGCCGAAGCAAAATTGATCGTACCCGGGTTCGCGTTGGCAAGCGCGATGAGTTCCTTTACTGAATTAACCGGAAGCGAAGGATGGACCACAAGGACGACCGTACCTGCAGCCACCGTCGTAATCGGCTCGAAATCCGCGACCGGATCGAAGGGGAGTGATTTTCGAAGCGATGGGTTGATCGCGTGCGAAGGCGAGATAAAGAGCAGCGTGTAGCCATCGGGAGGCGCCTTAGCCACCAAGTTAGTCGCGATACTGCCTCCCGCACCCGGACGGTTGTCCACCACGACTTGCTGGCTGAGACGTTCCGACAGCTTCGGCGCGACAATACGAGCGTACGTGTCTGTCCCGCCGCCAGCGGTAAAGCCAACGATTAATCGGATCCGCCGATTTGGATAGTCATCGTTCGCCGTCGTTGGCCCCCAAAAGCCGAGGAGTCCCAATAAGACTAGCGGAGGAAGCGAAAACAAGGACGAGTGTTTGCAAATCATGCTTTTTCTCCTTTTCTTTCAGTGCACGTTTAGCAGTGTCAACATCCCAGGCGACAAGAGGCCTTTCGTTCGTCTTCGCATCATCCCGGCATTCAGACACCCGTGCCAGTAACTCAGCATTCGAAAAAACTCAAGGAATGCAGCGATAAAGGGCGCATCGCAAGAGCAGCGATTCTTACCGTGCATCACCAATTTAGTGATCACCCATCCAAGATGTTATTCACGACAACTCATACCCTCAGCCGCTCAAGTCACAGCCTCATCGGGCGCATGAACGTCAGAATCACATCCTTGGAGCTGATCGAAGTAGCGGTCTCGATCGCCAAGGCCTCACGCACCCATTCGTCGAGCGCGTTGAGCGTGCGAAAACGCGAGGGACACTTCGTTTCACTGGATTCCTCGACCGGTCGCCACCCCCGATTCCGTACGTGCTAAAGCTTGTTCTGCGGTATAACCAAGTAGTCTTGTCAGGACCTCAACTGTATCCTCGCCCAAAAGTGGCACATATGGTTGTGCGCCGGTTCTTAATCCGGGCATTTGAAATGGTGCATTAGGCACCCAATATTCTCCAACCGTGTCATTAACGCGCGATAGTACTCCGCGTGCCTGTACATGGGGATCCTGTATCGCGTCCGCCAATGTCTTGTAGCGCGTGCATGGCACACCAGCGGCAAGCAGAACGTCTTCGCATTGCTGGCCGGTGCGCATGTGCGTCCACTCCTCGACCAGTTTCATTAACTCCGACCAATGCCTTTCGCGCGTATCAGTCTTCTCAAACCTGGGGTCGACAATCCATTCCGGATGACCAACCGCTTGCGCTAGCTGCTCGAAATTTCTCTGACTTGTCGGCGCGATAACCACGAAACTATCCTGCGCCTCTAATGGCTGGTACACGCGGATCCTGTCGTTAGACGGCGCCTGCGTTTCTTGAAATTCGTTCACCAGGAGATTCAACATGCAATCCATCAAAGCCACGTCGATGTACTGACCTTTGCCAGTCTGCCTTAAATGAAACAGTGCCGTCTGTATCGCTGCAAAAGCCGACATGCCACCGAAGATATCCGCTATGTAGGTACCAGTGTTGCCAGGTCGGCCACCGACCTGGTACTCCACCTGCGCAAGATCGTATCCGCTCGCAGCATGCACTATCGGCGCGTAAGCCGGGTGGTGTGCTTTGGGTCCTTGCTGCCCGAAACCGGAAATGGAACAGTAGACAATGGCGGGCTGAACCTTCGCTACCGCTTCGTATCCGAGGCCAAGCCGAGCGGCTACGCCAGGACGCCAGTTTTCGACGACAACATCAGATTTTGCAGAGGGAGCGATGGCTACAGCGTGGCCAGCTTCGGATTTCAAGTCGAGAACTATGCTCTTCTTTCCGCAATTCAAATGACCAAAGAAGCTGCTATGACCCTGCCGTACTGGGCGTCGGTGTCTGTTGTGATCACCCGCCGGTGGTTCGACCTTGATGACCTCAGCGCCCAAATCGGCGAGTAGTCGAGTACAATATGGGCCGGACAACATGTTAGTGAAGTCCAGTACTCGCACACCCTCCAGCGGAGCATTCGATGCGGGCGTCTTCATACCAGAGCTGCCGTTAATGGTTTTGCTCCATGGTTACTTGGACACAATCCTTGCCTCCTTGATGATTTTTGCCCAGCGCACCATCTCGGTCCTAATAAACTCGCCGAAATATTCGGGCGTGCTCGCGACAATCTCAGCCCCTTGGGCATTTAGGCGCTGTACGAAGTCCGGACTACGAGCGATCTTCACCAGCTCCGTGTTGAGCCGCGCTATGACCTGAGGAGGAGTCCCGCTGCGCACCACGACACCGTACCAGACACCCGACTGGAAACCGGGATATCCGGACTCAGCTATCGTCGGCAAATCAGGAACCGCTGTCGAGCGTTCCAGACTGGTAACGGCGAGGCCGCGTAGCCGACCTGTCTTGATATGCGGGAGGTTCGTCATCACGTCGTTGAAGCCCAGCGATACCTCGCCCGTCACGATAGCGAGCACAGACTGCCCGGTTCCCCGGTAGGGCACGTTGACCATCTTTATCCCTGCCACCGAGCCAAACAATTCCGTCGAGAGATGGCTCGACCCGCCAGTGGCTCCCGATGAAAATGTCAATTGTTCCGGTTTTGCCCTCGCAAGCGCGACAAGCTCCTTCACAGACTTCGCTGGTAGCGAGAGATGCACACCGAGCAGGTGCGGCGACGTAGCAACCAAGGAAATCGGAGCAAAATCGCGTATGGCATCGTACGGTAATTTTGGCATCATGCTGGGATTCACCGTGAACGTCGGTGTCGCGATCATGATTGTGTAACCGTCGGGCTGTGATTTCGCAGCCAACTCGGTGCCGATCGCAGCGTTCGCGCCGGAGCGATTCTCGACGACTACCGTTTGCCCCAATGTCTCAGCGAGCTTTTGCGCAAGCGAGCGCGCAATCAGGTCAGTGCCGCCTCCCGCTGCAAATGGCACAATGAAGCGGATGGAGCGACTCGGATAAGTCTGTGCCGCGCTCGGCAATACAAAAGCGAATAAGAGTAACAGGCTGATAATTAACCGTGTCATAGTTTTTCTCTCCTCTCGTGGCGCCGCTCACCGCAGAGTATGCGAGCAGCTCAGTTGCGGCACGTGTTTCCCATGTCAGGGCGACGCCCTTTACCGGCTTTGATTTCGATCGTAGCGAATACCGGCTTTCCACTCTGCCATGACTTTCTTGAATCCTTCGGCTTCGATCTTCGCGCCCCACTCTCTCCGCGTATTACTGAAATGGCCAGCAAGGCTTATCTCGAAGTTTGTTTCCATCATTTCCCGTAAACCGAGCCGGTTCACGCTGCGGTTGATTGCGAGCTTTTTCATCATAAGGATCTCAAGAGGTACTCTCGCGATTTCCGCCGCCATATCATCAACCAGTTGTTCCAGCTGCGCCGACGGAACCGACCTCGTTGCCCAGCCGCACTGCTGAGCCTCGATACCACTCATCGTGCCGTGCAAGAAGGCGAAATCCTTGGTCTTGCGTATGCCGACAAGCGGCAGCCACGATCCCCAGATCAGTCCCATTACCATGCCCGGAGCTGCCTCGACAGGGCCGATCTTCGCATCATCGGCAACAGCCACGATATCCGCGAGTCCCGCGAGGATCGTTCCGGCAGCTATACAGGGTCCATGCACCTGCGCAATCACCGGCTTGGGTATGTCCCACACGCGCATGTACGCACGAAAACGCTTTTCAAAATCAATTCGATGCGCCTCTGTGTCGTAGCCGGTCTCCCTCTCACCGGGCCTAAAGTTTTCCTTGCTGTAGTCGTGCCCGGCACAAAACCCCCTTCCTGCGCCCCTCATAACAAGCACGCGAACTTCGCTGTCGTCCTCCGCGGCAAGCATGGCTGCCTCGAATTCCCTGGTAAGTTTCTCGTTCAGCGCATTTATTTTCTCGGGACGATTCAACGTAATGGTGACGCGATGTTCGGACTTTTCGTAAATCAGGTGCTCATAACTGGTCCCGGTCATGGTCTTTGTCCCTCGTTAATACATCTTATCCCCTGCATGGCGTCGATTGTGGGCTGACCGCCTCTTTTGGTCCAACTTGATTTTTTCTCCCTCATAACTTAGCGCCAAAGGGGCCAGTCGTGTTGCGCGTTAATCCCAATCTCAGCCACGTGAAGAAGAAGCTGCCAGCAACTCGCGGGATATTTCGCGCAATCTTGCCTTTTGAACCTTGCTACCGTTGGCGCCAGGTGTGACCGGAAAATTGTCAAGCCGGAATACCCGATGCGGAACCTTGAATCCCGCCATCAGCCGCCGGCAATGCGCGATCAGCGTGCCCTCATCGAACATGGCCTGCGGTTTCATGATGACAAAAGCGATTGGACGCAGCCCCCGCGGCCCGTCCACGCCGACGATCTGACTGGACGAGACCAGCGGATGCGAATCCAGCACATGCTCGATCTCCACCGGATTCACCAGGAAACCGGCCAGCCGCAGAGCGTCGCCGATGCGCGACTGGAAAACGAATTCCCGATCATTTAGCACAAATCCCAGATCCTCACTGCGAAAATATCCGTCAGGGGTAAATGCCTCTACTGTTGCCCGCTCGTTGCCGACATATCCCGCCATTCTGCTCGGCACCATGAATTCCAGCTCTCCGCTCTGGCCGAGCGGCAGAAGTTCACCGCTCACCGTATCCCGGGCGCGGACGCGCGCGCCTGGTGCGATAAGAGTTCCGCCGCCCAGTTCGCGTATTTCGGGGTTGCTATCGGAGTTCTGCCGCCACACCATCGCCTGAATTTCGCTTGATCCGTACACACCAATCAAATTCAGACCTCTGCGATGCGCCCCGGCAGCTTGCCCCGCCCGGGCGCCGATGACCGTGCGCACGCTTGGAAATGGCCGCTCCTGCGGCGCTGCCCCCAGGAGCTGAGCCACGATGTAGCCGGCAGCGGGGAAATGTGTCACGTGCTTATTCACGATCATGGCGGCAGCCACCCCCGCCTCGAAGGTCGGGAGCATTACCAACGGCCTGCCGGCTGCGATCGCGCCAAGCGCATTGCACAGACCGAAGGTGCCACACAACGGCAGCGTCAGCAGCACGCAGCCATCAGGCGCATCGAATCCGAAGGCCCGCCCCACATCCGCCGCATGGCGCGCAGTGGAGGCCTGCGTATGCAGAACAAACTTGGGAACATGCGTCGTGCCCGAAGTGGGAAAGATGATTGTATAAAGTTATGCAGAAACTAAATATTTCCCATGAACCTCAAGCAGCTCAAATTCTTTTGCGCGGTCGTCGATTGCGGCTTCAACATGTGGAGCGCGGCTTCGGCGCTGCACACGTCCCAGCCGAGCATAAGCCGCCATATCCAGGCGCTGGAGGATGAGCTGGAAGTCGCGATATTCAGGCGCGGCCGAAAGCGGATAAACGGGCTGACTAGGCCCGGCGCCGAGGCGCTCAAGGTCGCCCGCAGGATGCTGCAGGACTCGGAGAACCTGCATCAGCTTGGCCGCGACTTCAGCGCGCAGGATTCCGGCCGACTCGTCATTACGACGTCGCACACCCATGCTCGCTACGCGCTGCCCAAGGTGATCGAGAAGTTCACCAGCAACTACCCCAAGGTTCATGTGAGCATCCTACAGGGGCACCCGGTCCAGATCACGCAATGGTTGACGAACGGTGACGCCGACATATCCATATCGTCCAATCCGAGCTGGCCGGTGCCAAGCTTGGCCATGCTTCCCTGCTACGAATACCCTATCGTTATACTCGCGTGCCCGGGTCATCCACTACTGACCCATCGGCCCGTGAGCATAGTGGCACTGGTGAAGTATCCTCTCATCACCTACAACTCGGAGTTTTCCATCCATAGGAAGGTGATGCGCGCATTTGAGCTCAGAAACCTGGAGCCCAATATCGTATTGAGCGCCACGGAGGTCGACGTGATGAAGACCTACGTCAAGCAAGGAATGGGCGTCGCCATTGTCAGCGCGCCTGGATACGACCCAAAGGGGGACAGGCACCTCAACGCAATCGATGCCAAGCACCTGTTCGGGTCAACACCAATCTGTCTGGGCGTGCGAAAGTTCAGCTACCTGCGCAGCTACACATTTCACTTCATCAGCCTGTTCTCCCCGGCGCTGTCGCGCGACATGGTGACCCGGGCGATCTTTGATCACGCCGATCTGCCGCGGCGCAAACAGGAACGTGCGGTTCCTACGGTGAGGAGTTGAGCCGCCCGGCATGCCGATGGTCGAAAAACGCATAAGCGGACTGACCAGCCCGGGCACAGAAGCTCTAAGGTCGCGCGGCGGATGCGTGGCGTCGGTACTGCGGGTTCATCGACGCTGCGTCCCGGCTCGCACAGCTTCAAGCTATCGTAGTTTCCCGCGATCCCAATTTGGTAACATAGACCCAAAAAACTTGCTTGGCTGCCGCCGTGCAGCCCGATTCCCGCGGCGTACCGCCCATTGACGAGGACGAAAGGCGCGCCCGCGCTCGTCGTCGCCTGGAGCAGGAGCAGATTGAAGCGTTCCTCGAGCACGCATTCCATGGCGCCGATCACAACCGGCAGGTAGCCGGGCTTGCACCCCGCCGCGAAGTGATTCGCGCGAGCCGATAAGTTTCGCATAACCGCGCGCCTGCTGGTATGCCGCGGCCTTCACCACGGAATTTCGCGATGTCGCGCCAATATCCGCGCACTATCCGAAGATAAAGCCACACCAGCGCATGAGATATTCAAAGCGATACGACGCGCGTGGGCTTGCCTCATCGGCTGCCCGCATAGCACAATCCCTCGCCTGCGCTGCCCTTCACGACAAGGAGATCACGATGTCCGCCATCGACCGCCACCTCCCCGAAGGCCGCCTTTCGCGCGGCGTCGTCCACGGGGACCTCGTCTACGTCGCCGGCACGACCGCCGACCACCGCGCCAGGCCGATCAAGGACCAGACCGCCGAGGTCCTCGCCAAGATCGACGGGATCCTGGCCGCATGCGGCAGCAATAAGTCGCGCCTCCTCACGGCCACCGTTTATGTCGCCGACATGCGGCTCAAACCCGGCATGGACGAGGCCTGGCTCGCGTGGGTGGACGGGGCGAATCCGCCAGCGCGTGCCACCGTCGAGGCCCGTCTCGGCACCCCGCAGGAGCTCGTCGAGATCCAGTGCATCGCCGTCGCGGTCAAGAAGTGGAGGTCTCCGCCGCCCCCGCCACGTGGCCTCCGCACCGATTGCAGCACCGCAATCACGCAAATCAACCCGGCGGGTGACGTCCTCCCCGGAACGCCGACCGCGCCGGACGCGACGCAGGCGGCCCAGGATCGGCAGCACCGCAAGGAATTCGTCCGGTGCGCGGAGAAGCGCTGCAACTGCCTCGGTTTCACGTTCGGTCGAGGCCGCTGGGAGATCGACACGACGGAAGTCTCAACGATTCTCCGCGACAACTATCACCGCGTGGTCGAACAGCCTGCCCGGGTGTGCGACGTGATCGTGTACGGAGTTGCCGGCGGCACCTATGATCACGTCGGACTCGTGGTCGAGGTTACGCGAACGGCGCGCCTGCCAAGATCCGCAGCAAGACCGCGACGAGCCCGTTCGTCTACGACCATCCCCCCGACGTCGCGCCCTACGGCAACGACTACGAAATCCACGAGCGCAACGCCGTCGCCGCCCTGCCCGCGGCCGCGCAGACGGAGATCGCCGCCGCCCACGACGCCGCGGAACTGCTCTGCAAGAAGAAGAACACGCTCGTCGGCGCGTGAGCGCATCGCTCCCCCATCGCGCAGCCTTCCGTCATTCCGCTTTTTCTTCGACGTCCATTCGGGGCCGCAATCGACGCTGATTGGCGCGTTGTCGGCTTTCCGCCGCGCGGCAACCCTGAAGCCAAAGTGTTCCATGACCGGCAACACGGAGGGAAAAAGCAGGCACCGGCGACAACGATCATATGATAGACCCGCAAGCTCACACGCCTGGAAGAAGGCGCACGCCGAGCCCGGCGACTGACCGTTGCTGGTAGACTAACGTCGTAAGCGGTCGCTCTGAGGCGGCCCGAGGGAGCGTACAAGATGCCCGAACCGCCGGATTCCACGCGCGCCCTGGCGCGTTTCGTATTGGCGACGCGCTACGAGGACCTCGACGCCGATCTGCTCCGGCACGTGCGGCGCAACATTACCGATTGTCTGGGCGTGGCGCTCGGGGGCGTGGACCACCCGGCCACCACGCTGCTGCTCGACCACGTGTCCGAGCTGGGCGGCGCACCGCAGGCGACCGTCTGGGGCGTGGGAAAGCAGCTGAACGTAGCCCGCGCCTCCTTGGTAAATGGGCATCTCGGGAATGTGCTGGATTACGACGACACCCTGCTCACCTCGGACACCATCCTGCACGTCAACGCCCCGCTGCTGCCGGCCGCGCTGGCCGTGGCCGAGTGGAAGCAGCGCTCCGGTCGTGAATTGATGGCGGCCTTCGCGGTTGGCTACGAGGTGGAGGCCCGCGTGGCGCGTGCCGCAGGTTTCAGCCACCTGGACCGGAAATGGCACCCGAGCGCCACAGCCGGGACCTTCGGTGCTGCCGCGGCTGCCGGCAAGCTCCTTGGGTTGCACGAGACCCAGCTCTGCCACGCCTTCGGCATTGCCGGATCGCAGACCTCTGGCAGCCTGGAGTTTTCCGGCGGCGACATGAAATCCATCCAAGTGGGCTTCGCAGCGCAGAAAGGCACGGAGGCGGCGCTGCTCGCGTCGCGTTACATCACGACCTCGGAGCGCGCGCTCGACGATCGGCCCTCGTGCTTCCTGCGCATGTACAGCGACAACCCGATCCCCGAGCGGCTCACGGACGGGCTGGGGGAGCGCTGGGAACTGCGCGACGCGGCGTTCAAGGCGTTCGCCTGCGGAATCGTCGGCCAGCCGCTGATGGACGGCATCATCCAGCTCCGGGAGAGGCATGACATCCGGCCGGAGCAGGTCGCCGAGATCGAAGGACGTGTCAACCCGTTTACGACCGTGGCGATGTGGCGACGCGAGCCGCGCACCGGACTGGAAGGCAAGTTCAGCATCTGGCACAGCGCGGCGGCTTTCCTGGTGGATGGCACCGCCGGCAAAGCGCAGTACTCCGACGAGCGCGTCAACGATCCGCTGGTGATGAACGTGAGAAAACGGGTGAAGATCGAGACCGACCCGTCGCTCGCCAAGCACGAGGCGCACGCGCTCATCCGACTGGTCGACGGGCGGGCATATGACCTCCACGTGGAGCACGGCAAGGGCACGCGCGGGAATCCCCTCGGGGACGACGAGCTGTGGGCCAAGTTCCAGTCGCTCGCCGAGCCGGCGATCGGCGCGGGCAGCGCAGCGCGGCTGCGGCGGACCATCGAAGGACTCGATACGCTGGCCGATGCGGGTGAGCTCGCACGTGCCACGGTTCCTGAAACCCACGGTGAACCTAGAAACCGCAGATGAACGCGGATGCACGCAGATAAACCCTCGTCAATCAAATCATTGTGAGAGATGTCATGTGTACCCCAGCAGGTGCCACAAACTTCCGTGCCAAGTCTCGAATTCATCGGCGTTTATCGGCGGCCAACTGCCTTTTTAAGGGTGAATCATGCACCAGGCAAATTCGATTTCCCAGTCCGAGCGAAGCGAGCGGTTCAGCGACGTTGAATTCGCACGGCGCCACGCCGCCGTGCGTGCGATGATGGCCGAGCGGGGACTCGACGTCCTGATAGCCCACGCCAGCTCGGCCATGCCGGCCAATGTCCGGTATTTGACCGGCTGGGGGCCGTACGGCAACGGCCCGGCGTTCCTGCTGTTCCCGGCGACCGGCAACCCGCTGCTGCTGGTCGCGATCTTTTCCCATGTCGCGAGCGCTCAGCGCAGGGCCGTCGTCCCGGCCGACTTTGCTGGTCCGAATCCCGGCGTCACGCTGGCGGAGCGGCTGTTGGATCTCGGGCTGCAGCGCGCGCGCGTCGGCCTGGTCGAAGTGGACAGCGCCCGCAATCGCGGGATGCCGTCAGTCGTTCTGGACGAGTTGCGCAAGCGCCTCCCGGAAGCGTCGTTCGAGTTCGCCACCCAGGCCGTCGAGATGATCCGCCGCTTCAAGAGCGACGAGGAGATCGCCGTGCTCGAGCGCGCCGCGGACATGGCGGAGCAGGCGCTCGAAGCCATGGTAGGTGCCGCGCGCCCCGGAAATACCGAATGGGATCTGGCGGCCGCGGTCCACGGTGCGGCGGCCCGCGCCGGAGGCACGGTGGAGGTTGCCCTGCTCGGGTCGACTCCGATGGCGAATCCGTCGATGGCCACGCCGCGCACACAGCCCACGATGCGCCGGCTGGAACGGGGCGATGTCATACTCAGCGAGCTGAGCGTCGGCTGCCTCGGCTATTCCACCCAGCTCCTGCGACCGATCACGATCGGGCCTCCGAACGATCTCTACCGCCGCCTGATCTCGATTGCGACCGAGGTTTACCGCTCGGTGCAGGCGATCCTGAAGGTCGGGGCTACCGAAAAGGACGTGCAGCAGGCGGCGAAGGCGCTCGCGCAGCCGGGCATCGCCGCGGAGGCGCCGATCGTTCACGGCTGGTCCCAATGGTCGGAGTTCGGTTTTCACATTACGATGCCCGGCGACGAGGCCCACTGGCCCAGTCGTCCGGTCCGTTTCGACACCGGCATGTCGATGAGCATCGAGCCGAATCCCTGTACATCGGACTTCCGTGCCGGCGTCTTCATGGGGGATCTGAACATTATCTCGCCTGCCGGCGCCCGCTCCCTCCACCGCTGGCCACTCGAGACCATCGTCGTCTGATCCTGCCGCGCCGCCGAGACAGTGTTCGTCGTCACCGGCTTGCATCGGTGCGGTTCTGACACCGGCATCGTGGCGGCTGCTGCAGACCATGCGCCACGGCCTCGAATCGGCCTGCCCGAAGTCCCCGTGCGCTCGATGCGCGTTAGTAGTAGTTTGACAAGGGTGGGGTCGGGGGTTAGATTGGCCACGCGGTGCGACACCATGCCGGCGACAAAGCGCGCGCCGCACAAACCAAGGGGGGTTCCAGCGTGAAGCCTTATCGTGGCGGGTGTCTTCGTAGAGGGGGTCCTTCGGGCGTGCGCCCGAATGCGGTCTGCGGCACGATCGTGAAAGGATGTTCCCTGGCCGTTGCCGTCCTTGCCGCCGTTGCAGTCTCGAGCGCATGGGCGCAGCAGTATCCGTTCAAGCCGATCCGGTTGATCGTCCCGTACGCTGCCGGCGGAGGCACGGATATCATGTCGCGCGTCCTGGGGCAGCGGATATCGGAGCTGCTCGGACAGCCCGTGGTGGTGGACAACCGCGCCGGCGCTGGCGGAACCATCGGGGCCGAGATGGCGGCTCGCGCCAACCCCGACGGCTACACGCTATACACAACGACATAAATAATTGCGCATGTTTGTAAATGGTGAGATCATGGTGGCATGAAACCTCTCACCATTACTGACCC
>Ga0156226_1399_pt2 | contig 13309 bp, 12 predicted proteins | sample RifCSPlowO2_12_FD_107874 | JGI IMG/M metagenome (GOLD analysis project Ga0156226, IMG submission 107874) | Betaproteobacteria bacterium RIFCSPLOWO2_12_FULL_62_13
TTTGATCTCGGTGTTGGCTGCGGTAACCCCCTCGACCAGGGCTTCGAGTGGCGCCTCTTCCTGGAAAGCAATCATCAAGACGTCGTTCGTACTGCCAAAACTGCCCGACCCGAGGTGTGGTTCCGTGCCGTGGCCCTTTCCTTTGACCTGATCCCAGCGCGTGTAGTAATCGATGCCGATGTCCTTGAGAAGCTGCATCACGCGGGAATTGACATATTCGTTGTAGACAACAAAAGCGATTTTCATGCGATTACCCTCCTCAAATCGGGCAGGTTATGGCAGGTGATCCAAAACGCTCGATCCAGAATCGACTTTTCCTTCAGGCGGATGGTTCGAAACTTCGTCTTGCCGCCCCCGGTTCGCCGGACTTGAACCAGACATTCTCAATAATATACTACCTGGCGCCGAACCCGCATTCGGCAAAGAGAGGGATTGGGCGCGGCGCACGCTGGCGGCCCACAATCGGGTATCATTATGAGCACACGGCGCCGCCAACCGGGGTCGTACCTGCTGTTTCGCTTCAACCCAACAATCGGAGAAAAGGCATGAATGCATCACGTTTTTCGCGTCAGTCGTTGTTGACGCTGTTTCTGACTGTAGCCGCCGCCGCTGTTTTCGCGCAGGCACAGCCGGCAAGAAATGAATACGAACCGCAAGTCGGCCAGGAAGGCAAGGACGTCGTGTGGGTGCCGACCCCGCAGGCGTTGGTGGACAAAATGCTCGACATGGCGAAAGTCACTCCGGCGGATTATGTGATCGACCTCGGTTCGGGCGACGGGCGCACCGTCATCACCGCCGCCAAGCGCGGCGCCCGCGCCCTCGGCATCGAGTACAACCCGGACATGGTCGAGCTCTCGAAGCGCAATGCCGCCACGGAAGGCGTCAGCGACAAGGCGCGCTTCGCCAAAGCGGACCTCTTCGAGAGCGATTTCTCGCAGGCTACCGTGATTACCATGTTTCTGCTGCCTGATATCAATCTCAAGCTGCGCCCGACGATACTCAATCTCAAACCGGGCACCCGCATCGTGTCGAATTCCTTCACGATGGGCGATTGGAAGGCCGACCGCACTGAAACGGTAAGTGACGGCTGCACTTCCTACTGCACGGCCCTGCTCTGGATCGTCCCGGCAAAGGCCGGGGGCACATGGCAGCTCCCGCAAGGCGAGCTCACGCTCAAGCAGGAGTTCCAGATGGTCTCAGGCACGCTCAAATCCGGAGCCACTACCCTGCAGATCACGAATGGCAGGCTGCGTGGGGACCAGATCAGCTTTAATGCCGGCGGCGCCCGATACACCGGCCGCGTGACCGGCAACACGATCGAAGGCACCGTGAAGTCGGGTGGCAACGCCAGCAGGTGGAGCGCAACCCGCGTTCGCAAGCTTTCGATGCTGGATTCCTGGAGCCGCTCGCGTCCAGAAGGTGTGGGTCGGGTTGCCGCATCGGCGGCTGCCTGACGCCTGTCTGCGTGCGGTCACGCACAGGCAGGCCAAGTGGATGTCGGGGAACGCTGCGCGTACCCGGACCACGTCCAATTCCGCCCAAAATCCTGAAACAGGATCACCGCCACCAGTCACTGGCCGTCCCGAAGGAAGGCCAGGGAGGACGCCGCCGTGCGTTCGAGGCTGTTCTCCTTGTGCTTGCTGGCGATCGACCTGCAGCGACCGACAGACATCCCGAGTACGCTATATTTAACGAAACTTCAATCCCCCGAAGCACCCGGGGGATTGCTTCAGGCCGCTACGTGATCGCTTCAAACACAGGAGAAAATATGACTGCCACCGCTGTGGAAAACCGAACGATTTTGCTGTACGAACCCGTCGCGGACGAAGCCAGCGACCAGGATCGGCTGGCGCAGCGACCGCCTACGTTAAATGGAAGGGTGATAGGTCTGCTCGACAATACCAAGGACCTCGTGGACACGCTGCTTGGCGAGGTGAAGACGCTTCTGCAAAATGACTTTCCCCAAACCGATTTCCGGTACTTCCGGAAGGAGTCCGTGAGCGGCGCAACCCCCGAGCTGATGGAGCAGGTTTCAACGTGCGATGCGGTCGTCACCGCGGTGGGCGACTGAGGGTCGTGCTCGTCGTGGAGTGTCCGCGACAGTATGACTCTGGAGCGCCGGGGCATTCCCACGGCGACTTTCGTCACCCACGTGTTCTCCGATTACGCGCGAGGCCTGTGCCGGATGCAAGGGATGGAGGCGCTGCCTATCGTCGTCATCCCTCATCCCGTCGCATCCCGCCCGTTGGACGAGTTGCGCCAGAAGGTCCGCGGTGTCCATGGGGAGCTTCGGGCGGCACTGACCGGGAAGCAGTAACCCTTTCGAATATTGGTCCGGATTCCGGTAAGACCGCCGGATCAAGACTCGCGCGCAGTTGAGGAGTGCATATGAACGACGCCAGTCCCCTGGGTTCCCGCCAGTTCGAAGCGGACGATTCGCTTGAGCGGTTTTTCGAATTTTTCGATCTCTGTTACGAGCAGGGCTGGACGGACGGCCTGCCCGTTTGCCCGCCCACGGAGCGCGCGGTCAAGAACATGCTCCGATTCACCGACAGGGGCCAACATGAAGTGGTGGCCGTAATCCCTCCGCGCAACGGAGCCGCGACCGTGGAGAAGGTCGCGATCAACGCGGTCATGGCCGGCTGCCGGCCAGAGTACCTGCCAGTGCTGATTACCGCAGTGGAGGCGATGGTCCAGCCGGAGTACAACCTCTACGGCCGGCAGACTACCACCCACCCCGGAGCTCATCTGCTGATCATCCACGGCCCAATTCGCAGGGAACTGGATGTGAACTGCCGGCAGAACGTGTTTGGCCATGGGTGGCGGGCGAACGCGACGATGGGCCGCGCGCTGCGTCTCATCCTGATCAACATCGGCGGCAACAAACCCGGCGTCACCGACATGGCGACGCATGGGCACCCGGGAAAGTATTCTTACTGCATCGGGGAGGATGAGGAGGGAAGCCCGTGGAGTCCGTTGCACGTCGAGCGCGGTCTCGCGCCGGAGACCAGCGCTGTCACCCTGATCTGTGCGGAGGCGCCGCACAACATCAACGATCAGGTAAGCAAGACACCGCACATGTACCTGGGGTCGGCCGCTTCGACGATGGCCACGCTGGGCGGAAACGCGCTCTACCTCAGCGGCCACCGCAGCGAGCACATGCTGGTGATGTCTTCCGAGAGCGCGCACTGGCTTGCCGAGTTCGGCTGGTCCAAGGACGACGTAAAGATGTTCCTCTTCGAGAAGGCGAGAAAACCTCTACGGGAGCTGCGTGATCGCGGCGGCTGGGGGAAGTGCCCGCCGCCCAAGTTCGTGGATCCCAACGACGACGATGCCACCGTGCCCATCGCGGCTCGTCCCCAGGACATTCTGGTGGTTGTCGCCGGCGGGCACCAGCGGCACATGAACGCGATCCTGACCGCGGGCTACACCCTGAGCGTCACTCGTCCCATCACGTTCAAAAACGGACAGCCGATTCGCTCGACGCAGGACTTTCTTGGATGAACCCTTGCCCGCTGGTCTGATCCGAATTCCCGGAGGCCGAGAATTCCTTTCTCAAGTCTGAAGATTAGAGTAAGAAACGGGCGGCGATGGCGCGCCAATCGCGCACAGCCTCAAGGTGCATGAACACATCGTGCACCTGCCGTGCCAGCGCTTCGCCCCAGATCGGTGTTCCCAGCTCAAAAAACTTGCGCGTCAGCTCTTCCTCACGAATCGGATTTGCCGGCTCCCCCTTTGTCATGGTGCAACGTCCAGTCAATGCTGTGCCATCTTTGAGCGTTACCACGACGTCACATTTTTGCTCTCGCGGATATGCAGCGGAATAGGCCGGGTTCTCCCTTACCTCGACGCGCGCCGCCAGCCGCCGGATGACCGGGTTAGCGACCGCGGCCTCGCTGAAGCTTTCCAGTCCGGACCGACGGTGGTAAAGAATTGTGGCGATTGCAAATGGAATTGAAAATTTGGCGCCAAAACTACTGGTCACGAGCTGCTGTGCTTTGCTTGCCGCCCGCCGATACGTGCTGACCTCGATCGTTTGTATGTGCGCCGTATCAATACCTTGGGGCGGCAGTCTAGCCATCAGGTCCTCCAAGGCGTCGATCGCGGTCTGAATCGTCCGTGCCGTGGGGTGCAGTTTGAAATAACCGTCGGCGACTACCCATTCGTCACCCAGACCAGCGACGACTGCACCGCGATCGAACTGCTCGGCGAGTATTTCGCCGAAAGTCGTCGCCACCCCGTCGCGTTCTCCGGAAAATCCGCATTGGACCAACTGTGCCGCGATCTGGCCCATGTAGCCGCTGTGTCCTGTGTATATATTGCGTACCGTGGCGCCCTCGGACAGCGTACGGTAGCTTGTCGCCATGCTCATGGAAGCCGCGACATTGAAGAGGGCGAGCGTTTTCCGTTGATCGAAACCGAAAAGGCGCCCAACCGCGATGGCGGCGCCAAGCACGCCAAACGTTCCGTGCGGATGGACGATCTCCCGCATGTGCGCGGCGCGACTGATTCGCGAAGATACTTCGTAGCCCAACGTCACCGCGGTGAGCAACGCTTCGCCCGTCATCCCGTGTTCCTGTGCCACTGCAAGGGCGGCCGGAACGACTTGAATCCCGGGATGGCCTTTGGCGTATGTGTTACCTTCATCGAGTTCGAGCCAGGTGCCGGCGGTACCGTTGAGCAACGCCGCGTCGAGCGTTGCCGCGCGGCGACGGGCGCCGATTACCCATGCGTCCCCCGGCGTGGCGTGCGCAAGGTGGCGCGCGACGAATGCCTGCATCTCTGCGGTCTGCATTCCGGCAGCGATTACCGGCACGCAGTCAGCGATTACCCAGCGGGTCCGCTCGATCACGCTCGACGGGAGGTCAGAGATGCGGATACGGCAGACGAAGTCGGCAAGTGCCCGCAGGTAGTCGGGTGCGGAACCGACGTTCATCGCTTTTCTCTTCTCTTTGATCGGGGATCGGATGGATCCGCGGCTGCGCCGCCGGGTTCGTCTTTTCCGTCGTGTGGGCTACTGAGTTGACCCGCTTTCGATCACTTTGCTGACCGGGATATGGGGAAGAATCTCGAGCGAGAAACCCGGCAGATACACGGCATGGATTCCTGTTCCACCCATCACACCGATCTGGATCTCATCGGGGCTATCCACGAGCGAAACCTTGCCCCCCACAACGCGTCCCTTTTCTTCCATTATCGGCAAATCGGTCTTCCTGAAGTGTGACGTCGGCAACAGGCTGTATTCATAGAGCATAGCCTTGGCCTGGGACTTTGAAATACCTGCATCCGCCAGCAATCGCGTCCGTTCGGGATTGAACAGCACCAGGCACGAGGTGTTGCCGGCGTATAAAGCCGTGTTGCCTATGGAGACCATGGACAGCGCCGTGTGCTCCAAGAGGGCTTGCGCGGACTGCGCCCAATCCAGCGGAGCAAGCAAGGCGATGTAGGAAGTCGCGCGGAATACGGATATGACGCTCTGGACATTACTGAATCCCCGTTCGACGTGAAACGGCTCCCACGCCGAATTTTCCTCGTCCTCTCCAGCGCAGAAAGTATACTGCAGCGGCGAAGAAAAACAACTGCGCGCATAGCCGCCCGGAGACAGGCCTCCCATGTTGATCATTACGAGACGGATCGCTCTGCCAATGGTGGAATTGGCTCTCCAGCCAGGCCCGAGACAACCGATGCCGCAATTGAGATTGATCTCTTGTCTTACGGGCCCGTTGATTAGGAAGAACGGCGTCTCGGGTCTCATGCCGACCAGGAGCCTCAAGGGAAACGACGGATCGTTGATTGCTTCGACCGCCGCGACGACGGTTGGAAAGTACTCGGGAAGGCACCCGGCCATCACGGCATTCGCGGCGATGCCTCGAAGCGATGCCGGCCCCTTCCGTGGCGGCATCACGGCGATGACCTCATCCGGATCCCGGTCGACGGTGGCGAGAAATCGACCTATCCGCTCGGGTGTCGGTGGGATCACCGGCAGGCCGTCCGTCCACCGGTTTTCGTAAGCGACATGGAAGAAGTCGCCATATGGATCATCCACTGAGGTGACGGGCACCCGAACGGTATTAGCCATTGCTCTCGAAGGTTACAGTGAAAAATCGCTCCAAAAAGATTGACATGCTCATCCGATCCACCTGGCGATTGCCGTCGGTGTAGCCGACAATGTCATCACGGCAGATTCTGGGCGGCGAGCTAAACGTATCGACCACTCGATCCGGGCAAACCACCTTGGTGTAGCTACGAGCCGGAGTCACACAGCGATTCCACCAGCCTGGCTAGCAAGCCGTTTACGCGCTCATGAATTTCGGACTCGTTCAAGTACATGACGGGATTCGCCGTCACCAGTACGGGTATGTCCGGATAACCCAAAGACCTGAGAATCTGGTGCGCGGGCTTCTCGAAGTTGTCTGTTACAACGACGGTTGCGGGGATGCCCCTCTTTTCAAATTCGACACATGCGTGGCAACTCCACAGCGTGCATCCCCCTCAGTCCCCGATGCCTGACACCATCAACTCGCACTCTCGGGCAAACGCATCCAACTCGCGACCTATTTTTCCTGCACGTTCAGGATGGTTGAACGCCCAATCGGAACGGTCGCGCATGAACGCACGCTTGACGCCCGTTTCTTTTGCGAGTCGCTGCGCCAGCGCCTCCAGGAAAGGGGATGAAATAGCCCTGAAATTCGGCAGCAGCGCAACGGTTTTCCCTTTCAGGCTCCTTGGCCTCGATGGATGAGTGGACGCCGATTCGTTCTCATCCTGGTAATCCGCCACCGGCACGACGATGTCCAGGAATGATTGTTTCGCTTTTTCCGCCATACGTTAGCCTTTGCAGCCAATTATCGCGTGATCTTGCTGCCGTTGTTCCCCTTCTTCGTGCACTTCACGTCTGCGGCGTGCATTTCATCCTGTTGCAAAGTATGAATATTATCCAATGTTGAGTCAACAAAGACGGTGGATCATTCCCCCGCCCGGAAAAGCTTTTTTTCCCCAGTTTCTGAAATTGGTTCGGCGATCTTCACAAATCAAATGAGTTTCGTTGACGGCATGGTGCGCCAGACTTCGGCCCGGTTGCCGCATTTGCGCAGCGCCCGTATCGTTCGCAACACCGATTGTTAAGGCAACTCAACGAACTTGAATGCCCGTGGTCTCAATTACTTTGGCCCAAATTTTGGTTTCCGCCTTGATTTGCGCAGCGAACTGCTTGGGGTCTTTGACCGCGATCTCGAGGCCCAATCGTAAATACTGTTCGCGCACGTCGGCCAGTTGCAATGCTTTCCGAACAGCTTCATACAGAATATTGACGATTCTGGACGGGGTCTTCGCGGGCACCAGCAGTCCATACCACGAACTCATTTCGAATCCAGGGAAACCCAATTCCGCGATCGTACGAATGTCCGGTGCCGTCGCGGCGCGTTTCGGCCCGCTCACCGCGAGCGCCCTGAGCTTGCCGGCCTTGACGTACGGGATCGACGACGGCAGGCTGGCAAACTGCACTTCCACCTCTCCGCCAAGCTGCGCCGTAGTGGCCGGCCCGCCGCCTTTGTATGCCACGTGCACTATATTCACGCCCGTTCTCGCCTTGAACAATTCTGTAACAAGGTGCGACGCGCTGCCGATACCGGATGACGCATAGTTCAGGGTACCCGGCTTTGCCTTCGCGAGATCGATGAATTCCTTCAGCGATTTCGCCGGCACCGACGGGTGCAGCACGAGCACGTACTGCCCTTCAACGAGGTTGATGACCGGCTGCAGATCTCTTGCGACATCGTACTTCAGCTTATAGAGCATGGGATTCGCCGTGAGCGTAGTACTGAATCCAAGCAGCACCGTATACCCGTCAGGATTGGCTTGCGTCACGATTTCCGTCGCGATATTCCCTCCTGCACCGGGACGGTTGTCCACCACCATTTGTTGGCCCAGATCCTCGTAAAGCTTCGGGGAAATAATGCGCGCCACTGCGTCAGAACCACCGCCGGGCGGGAAACCCAATACCACCCGTATGGGGCGTTCCGGAAACGCCGAAGGTGAGGTCGCTCCAACAGCAGCACCAAAGGAATTTATCGCCAAAACCCCAGCAACGGCTAATACCCGATACACACTTAAATGGTGAGTCATAAGGAACCTCCTCGCTTAGCGGTGTCGGGATGCTTGAATCGTCTCACTGTGCATAAATCCAAGCATAGACAAGTCAGCTAACCTTTACAATTGCGAGGGAACATGAACCTTCGATCAGATATAGTTGCTTTGTCCGTAGGGTTTATCGGAACCGCATGGTGCAGCGGATTGCATGCGTAGAGAGAGGACGATAATTTTCTCCATGTGACAAAGCGAGTGCGATGTCGACACCACGGCGCGCGATACTCTCACTTTTCAGTGGGATGCCGGCTGTTTGGAGGCGATCGGTTATACTTTCAACGGAGATAGCCGCGAGTTTTGTAAGATTCCGAGGGGAATTTGATGACGTCGATAACTGCGAAAAAGCCGGCAATGCGGTTGAACGAATTAACCGCGACGGAAATCGTCTCGGCGATTGCCGACGGCAAGACTACCTGTGAAGCGGTGGCACGCGCGTGCCTTGACCGTATCGCGGCGCGCGAACCGCAGGTGCAGGCGTGGCAGTACCTTAATTCCGAACAGGTGATCGCCCGGGCGCGAGCGCTCGACAAGAGCGGAAGGCGGGGCCCCCTTCTTGGCGTCCCGTTCGGCATCAAGGACATTATCGACACCTGTGACATGCCGACTGAATACGGCTCGCCAATCTACAAGGACCATCAGCCCAAGAACGACGCCGCGTGCGTGGCGCTCGGCCGCAAGGCGGGCGGGATTTTGATGGGCAAGACGGTGACCACCGAATTTGCCAACCTTACTCCCGGCAAGACGCGCAATCCGTTTGACCCCGCGCGCACGCCGGGCGGTTCCTCGAGCGGTTCCGCGGCAGCGGTGGGCGACAACATGGTGCCGCTCGCGATCGGCACTCAGACCACGGGATCGACGATACGGCCCGCTTCGTTCTGCGGCGCCTTTGCTTATCGCCCGACCTATGCGGACTTGCGTTGCTCCGGTGTGAGAGAGGTGGCGGGCTCGCTCGACACGTTGGGACTGGTCACGCGCTCTATCGAGGACATCGCGCTCTATCGCGACGTGCTGCTCGGCATTGAGCCGCAGCCGTTGCCTGCGGAGAGCGGGGTGCCGCGCATCGGTTTCTGCCGCACGCACCTTTGGCCGATACTGGAGCCATACACCCGGCAACTGCTCGAAGACGCGGTGGAAAATCTCGCACGGGCCGGCGCGAAAGTGGTCGATTTGACGTTACCGTCCGAATTCGAGAGCATCGAGGACGCACACCGCTGGATTTCGAGCTTCGAGTTCGCGCGTAATTTCACGTGGGAAATCGACAGCCATTGGGAGCAAATCGGCGAGAGGGTGCGCGAGGGGCGCATCAAGGATGGGCTTTCGTGCAGCTTCGAGCGTTACATCGAATCGCGCAGCTTTGCCGAAAAATGCCGCGCAATGTTCAGTGACGTATTCGGCGATTGCGACGTGCTGCTCGCCGCATCCGCCGTAGGTGAAGCGCCGATCGGATTGCATTCGACCGGCAACGTGCGGCCATCCGCAATCTGGACGACGATGCACGTGCCGGTAGTGACGCTCCCGGTGTTCAAAGGTCCGAACGGCCTGCCGGTCGGTGCGCAACTCGTTGCCAGGCGCAGCGACGATCGCAGGCTCTTTGCCGCAGCACGCTGGGTTTACGGGCAACTGGTATAGACGCGCCTAGCCCTCAGGCCAACCCCTTTGCCGTAAGACGCGAAAGAGGTTTGCGAAGAGACGGGTAACGCTAGGAGTCATCGCTTTCGCGAAGGCGCGCCTCGCTGAACTACGCTTCGTCCGGTGCCGAGCGACGATGACGGCAATAGTTGAACCTTGACCGGTTCTCCTTGATCTGAAACCCCGTGCGCCGAAAACATCCTCTTTCGCCTTCAGGACTTTCACGCTCACGCGCGCGCAAAAATATCTCTTAGTTCTTCGCGATGCCTGGTATGGGCGAGGGCGACCATCAGCAGGATACGAGCCTTGACGCCGCTCAGGTATCCCGCCGATATGGCGCCGTGCTCGACGACGCTGCGCAAGGATCCCGGATATCCCTTCGACGGATGAGGCGGGCCCGCCAGGTGACGCGAGCTGATCACGACCGGTATTCCCTCACGCAAGGCGTCGCATACGCCATGGTAGAAGGGCAGATTCAGGTTTCCAGCGCCGACGCCGTCGACCACGATGCCGTCGACTCGATTTTGTATGCACGCACGCAACAAAAGATCGTTCGAGCCCTGCGTCATGACGACGAACTGGACATTAGTCTTCACATGGTCCACTTCGAGATGAACGCGTCGCTCGGGCCGGCTGAAATAGATCACGCCTTCCTTCGAAACCATGCCTATTCTTCCGGCGTCGCGCGAAGTGAAAGCGTTTATGCTGTACGTATGGGACTTGACAGCTTCACGAGCCGAATGAATTTCCCCGCCCAGTGCGACTAGAACGCCGCGCTCGACGGAGGCCGGGTCCGCTGCAATTTTTACGGCATAAAGCAGATTCCGGGGTCCGTCGGAATCCTTCTCATCGAAATCCCTCTGGCTGCCTGTGACCACTACTGGCTTGCTCGCGCCCAGCGTAATATCGATCATGTAAGCGGTTTCTTCGAGGGTCGCGGTGCCGTGAGTCACCACCGCGCCCGCGACCTTCTCGTCTGCCAGCAGCTTGCGCAGCGTGTCCCGGAGCGCGAAGACAGTCGCGGTGTCTATGCACGGACTATTGACTTTTGAGTGCTCTACGGCGTGGATTTCGGCGATGTCACGCAGTTCGGGAACAGCCGCTATGAGCTCCTCGGTGCTCGCGGCCGCGACAACGCCGCCAATCTTGGGATCGTACCTCGATGCGATGGTTCCGCCCGTACCTACGATCCAGACTATCGGTTTCGGCATCGGTCTTCCCCCCGGGCCACAGGCCCTCACCTTCTCGTTTCGGATGGTCAAGAATCCGCAGCAACAAATATACAAGAAGACAAACACGGGAAACAACAACGGACTCCCGTACACCCGCGTACGCAGTTTGACCATTATTGCCCGGAGACCGCCGACTGGGTAAAGTGGTGCTCACCCTTTAGCCGCTCGGAGGTTGTTTTCTGGAGGGGAAACATGGCCATCACGCTGATCGAGAATTTCCGCGCAGCCTTCTATGCGCCATTTTATGCGTCGTGTGCTCTGGGTGCGTATGCGGAGGAAGGGCTTGAAGTCAACGTCAAGACGTCATTGGGCGCGGCTCAAACGATCCAGTCACTGCTTTCCGGTCAGGGGGAGGTGTCGTGGGGCGGCCCCATGCGGCTGATGGGAGCGCTTGAATCGGATCCCGCGCGCGCGCCTGTCGTATTTTGCGAGGTTGTGGGCCGTGACCCTTTTTTTCTCCTCGGTCGCGAACCGAGCGCGGAGTTCCAGTTCAGGAACCTCCTGGGTAAGAAGGTTGCGACGGTCAGCGAGGTACCCACGCCCTGGATGTGCCTTCAGTACGATCTTCATCTCGCGGGAGTAGATCCGTCGAAAATCAGTAGAATCCCGGCACGTTCCATGCTGGAGAACGTGTCCGCGCTTCTTTCAGGAGAGGTCGATGTCATCCAGGTGTTCCACCCGTTCGCCCGACAATTGGTGGAGCAGGGTTCGGCGCACATTTGGTATTCGGCAGCGGATCGAGGGCCCACTTCCTACACCACGCTCAATACAACAAGGGATTTCATCGAACGAAATCCGGAAGTTTTGCTCCGAATCTCCCGCGCCATGTATCGGACGCAAAAGTGGATCGAGGCACACGGCGGAAGGGACTTGGCCGAAGCCGTCGCCGCCTTCTTTCCTGAGATTCCCATTCCGACCTTGACCGCGTGCTACAACGACTACAAGGCGCTGGGGATTTGGAATCGGACACCCATATTGTCGCGGGAAGGTTTTGAGCGGCTGCGCAACGCGGGATTATCCACCGGGCGCCTTCGGAGAAATTTTTGCTATGAGGAATGCGTTGACCTGCGGTTTGCGGGGCAAGTAGTGAGGGAAGACCCGCCCTCTCTGTAAGACCCTTTACGGCGCCTTGAGGCCCGCCTGCCGGATCACCTTCGACCACTTGCTGATTTCTGTGGTGATCATCTTCTCGAGTTCCTCGGGAGTACTGCCAACGATCTCGGTGCCATGCGCGGCGAGCCGGCCTTTCATGTCCCGAGACCTTATTGCCTTCACGAGTTCCCGATTGAGCCGCTGAACGATCTCTCGCGGTGTCCCGGCCGGGGCCAGGACGGCATAGAATGGCTCTACGTCGAAGCCCGGCAAGCCCGACTCGGCGATCGTTGGAACCTTCGGCAGGACTGCCGATCGCTTCAGACTCGAGATTCCCAAAGGTCTCAATTTGTTGGCCTTGATTTGCGGCAGCGCGGGAATCACGTTGCTGAAACTCAGGTCGGTCTCACCGATCATGACGGACAGCGTTCCGGGGGCGGCGCCTTTGTACGGCACGTGAACCATCTTGACGCCGGCTTTAATCTGGAATAATTCGGCCGACAGATGATTCGTGTCGCCGGGCCCCGACGAAGCGAAATTGAGCTGGCCTGGCCGTGCTTTCGCAAGCGCGATAAGTTGCTTGACGGAACGTGCCGGCACGGATGGGTGAACGACCAGCACATAAAAATCGGATGCCAGGAGCGATATCGAGGCGAAGTCCCCAGGCGATTGGTAGGGCAGCTTCGGAAACAGGGCGGGGGCGATGACCATTACGGTGGCGGTGGCCATCAGCAACGTATAGCCGTCAGGCGTGGCGCGCGCCACAAATTCCGTCCCGATCCGCCCGGCGGCGCCGGCGCGGTTGTCAACGACGACCTGCTGTCCCAAGGTAGCGGTCAGCTTGTCGGCAACCAGGCGTGCCATCAGATCTGTGCCTCCGCCGGGGGGGAACGGTACCACCATCCGCACCGGTTTGCGCGGGTAGGCTTGCGCATGAACGCTCGCCGTACCGCAGACCAGCGCTGTAGCGTAGATTGCGAACGCCGCGGCCAGTGAAGCTCTAAGCGACGTTTTCATCTGCATCCTCCTCCTCGGTAACTCCAAGGCACTCGCGCGAGAAGCCCGCGCGGGGAAATCTAGCTCAAAACAGGATTCTTGGCCTTGTGCAATATAGTATGAGTCTGCACGGGGGGACGTAGTTCCAACGAGGTATGAGTCTGAAGCGAAGTGATTGGGTCGATCATTCAGGGCATGGTGATCGACATGAACGA
>Ga0156226_1042_pt1 | contig 13241 bp, 17 predicted proteins | sample RifCSPlowO2_12_FD_107874 | JGI IMG/M metagenome (GOLD analysis project Ga0156226, IMG submission 107874) | Betaproteobacteria bacterium RIFCSPLOWO2_12_FULL_62_13
TCAAGTCGAAGATTGCCGCGCCCGAGGAGATGGAACGCCTCGTGAACGGCGAGAGCTACAAGAAATGGTGCCGTGAGTATCTGCGCTGACGCGCCAAGCGGCTTGGATTTGGTGCTTTACTGAGCATTGCAGAAATGGATGACAGTGCTCAGCCCTCACCCCCGACCCCTCTCCCGAGGGGAGAGGGGAGGCAATTGTTTCCCTTCTCCTTCTGGGAGAAGGGTCAGGGATGAGGGAAGGGAGAAGGGGGATTCGAGGCGCAAACGGATTGTTATCCATTTGCGCAAAACTCAATATGGGCGATGGCCCGCGCGCTCAACCAAGCGCGGCGAGATCCTCGGGCGTGAGTCTGAGCAGCGCCGCCGAAGCGTTTTCCTCGAGGTGCGCAATCGAACTCGTGCCGGGGATCGGGAGCATCACGGGCGAGCGGGCGAGAAGCCAGGCGAGCGCCACCTGCGCGGGTGTCACGCCCCGCCGCGCGGCGAACCGCTTCACTTTTGCCGAGCGGAGCGCCCGGCCCGCGCCGAGCGGGAACCACGGGATAAAGACGAGGCACGCCTTCTCGCATGCTGCAAGCACGTCGTCCGCGGCACGGTTCTGCAGGTTGTACTCGTTTTGAACGGAGACGATGGGCGCGATGCGGCGCGCCTCATTAAGCTCGCGCACGTTCAGGTTGGAGAGTCCCAGGTGCCGCATCTTGCCGGCGCGCCGCCGCACGGTCCTTCGGCTCGCCCCAGATGTCGGGCCCTGCGACGCGCATCGCGCCGAACGCCAGGGCGATTCACGGTCAGGTCCCCGAGCTGCAGTGCGCCCGCAGCGGAGGCGGGCTTCTTCGCGTCACTCATGATGCCGGCAGCCTACACTTTGGCGGTGAACGGCGCCTCGAAAAAAAAGCGCCGCAAGGTGCGGCGTATTCATGCCACAATAAGCGGCGGAGCCCGGGACGGCAAACCCGCGCCCACCTGCCGCGGTATCAACCGCGTTGCCCTGGTCGAAGCGAAGTGAAGGAGGATCGACGGAGGAACGGTGCATGAGTGAAATTCGCATATTGTCGGCCACCGGCATATTGGGCTCCGGATTCCGCGAGGAGACGCTCAAGCGTGCCATGGCGCTGCGCCCGGATTTCATCGGGGCCGATTCCGGTTCGACCGACCCGGGTCCGTATTACCTCGGCTCCGGCGAAACGCTTTTCTCCGACGCGGCCTACAAACGCGATCTACGGCTGATCCTGCTCGCCGCGCGTGCGGCGGGGGTTCCGGCGATAATCGGATCGGCCTGCACGGCGGGGAGCGATGTGCAGCTTGAACGACTGGTGAAGATTGCGTACGAGATCGCGCGCGAGGAGGGGCTTCATTTCAAGCTCGCCGCGATCCACAGCGAGCAGAACAAGGATTACCTCAAGAGGAAGCTGCGCGAGGGCAAGATCACGCCGCTCGCCAATGCGCCGGTGCTCGACGAAGCGGTCATCGACCGCAGCACCCATATCGTGGGCATGTGCGGCATCGAGCCCTTCATCGAGGCGCTCCAGAATGGCGCGGAAGTCATCATTGCCGGCCGTTCGAGCGACACCTCGATTTTTGCCGCGATGCCCGTGATGAGAGGCTTCAATCCGGCAACCGTATGGCACGCCGCGAAAGTGCTGGAATGCGGCGCGGCGTGCGTTGTGCTGCGCAAGTACCCCGATTGCATGTTCGCCACGGTCACGAACGAGAGCTTCGTGATCGAGCCGCCCAACCCCGAGTACCGCTGCGATCCGGTCAGTGTGGCATCGCACAACCTCTACGAAAACTCCACGCCCTACGAGCTCATCGAGCCCTCGGGCGTGCTGAATACCTATTCCGCGAAATACGAGGCGGTGTCCGACCGCGCGGTCAAGGTATCGGGCAGCACCTTCAAACCCGCCGGACGTTACACCATCAAACTGGAAGGCGCGGAACTTGCCGGCTACCAGAGCCTGATTATCGGAAGCGTGCGGGATCCGATCATCCTGCGCCAGTTCGATTCGTGGTTCGAGGGACTCGTGAAAGCGGTAAAGGACCGCATCCTGGCGGTGTTCGGCGCGGGCATCGAGAGCAAGTACCGGTTTGACGCGCGGGTGTTCGGCAAGAACGCGACGATGGGCCGGCTCGAGAGCGAAACCCGCATCGGGCACGAGGTGGGGCTGCTCTTTCAGGTGACGGCGGATACACAGGCGCTCGCAACCGCATTGATGAAATCGGTCGGCCACATCGCGGTGCATTATCCGATTCCCGAATGGACCGGTCTGATCACTTCGATCGCCTATCCCTATTCGCCGGCGGAAATTCAGCGCGGCGCGAGTTATCGCTTCAACATGAACCACGTGGTCGAGCCGGCTACCCCCCTTGAGATGTTCAGCATCGACTACCAGCAAGTGTGAGGATGAGATGCCCAGACTGTGGCAGGTCACGAAACTGATACGCAGCAAGAACTCCGGACCGTTCGAGCTCACCTTCGACGTGATATTCAAGGACCGCGAAACCTATGTGAAGGTGCGCGACGCAAGGATAATCAATGCGCAATGGTTCGCGAAGACCTATCAGTTGAAGCCGGAGGCGGTGTCTGTCATCAACTACGATGCGGCAAGTGCGATCAAGATCACGATTCCGCGGCCGGCGATATCGGGGGACATCGACGACACCGACGTATTCGGCGGCCAGCAGTACGGGCCACTGGTCGATCTCGAAGTGCCCTACTGAGTCTCGTGCAAATGGGTGACAATCCATGTGCACCGCAAATCTCCCCTCGCCCTTTGGGGCGGGGGGTGAGCCGGGAATTCTCGGACGCGCCTGCGCGCGTCCGTGCCGGCGAACGCCTGAAGCGTCTCGCTTCGGGCCGGAACGGGCAGAGCGGAGTCAGGCATTTTCACGACGCTCAGTAAGTCAATCGCAAGTCATGCGCCGACATCCGGAGGAGGAAATAATGTGCGCCATTCTGAATCGTGGTGGGCTGGTCGTTGTATCGCTTTTTGTCGCGTTTTTCGCCGGCGCAACCGGCGCGCAGAGCTATCCCAGCAAGCCGATTCGACTCGTCGTGCCATTCCCCGCGGGTGGCCCGAGCGACATCGTGGGCCGCGTGCTGGGCCAGAAGCTCGCCGAGCAACTGGGCCAGAACGTGGTGCCGGACAACCGCCCGGGCGCCGGCGGCAATTTGGGGATCGGCCAGGTGGCTAAAGCGCCGCCCGATGGCTATACCATCGTCGTGAGCGCTCCTACGGTCGCCATCAGTCCCTCGCTCTATTCCAACCTGACTTACGACCCGATGAAGGACCTCGCGCCGGTCGCGCGGCTCGCCACGATCGAGAACGTGCTCATCGTGCATCCGTCGGTGCCCGCGAAGAACCTGAAGCAGTTCATCGCGCTGGCTCGCGCCCATCCGGGGAAACTCAACTTCGGCTCCGGCGGCGCGGGCACGACCAACCATCTCGCCAACGAACTCCTGAAGCATCTCGAGAAGCTGGACATGGTGCACGTCCCGTACAAGGGCGCGACGCAGGCGACCCTGGCGCTGATGGGCGGGGAGGTGGACGAGGTAATCGTGTCTGTCCCGTCATCCTTGCCGATGATCAAGTCCGGCAAGGTGCGTCCCCTCGCCGTGCTTTCCGAACGGCGGGTGGCGGCTCTCCCGGAGGTGCCAACGGCGATAGAGTCCGGCGTAAAGGGCTTCCAGATATCGATCTGGTACGCGCTGTTCGCACCCGCCGGCACGCCCCGCGCGGTAATTTCCAAGTTGAGCCAGGAAGTGATCAGGGCGCTCGAGTCGCCCGACCTGCGCCAGCGCATGATCGCGATCGGCGTCGCCCCGTGGCCCGGCAGCCCGGAGGAGCTGGCGAATTTGTTGCGCACGGAGACCGCGCGCTACGCGACGCTCATCCAAAGCGCCGGCTTGCGCCAGGAATGAGCTGGCGGGCAATGGGTAATGGGGAATGGGTAATGGGATAAACCCATCACTCATCAGTCGTCACCCATCACCCGTCACCGCATTTCCCTGATTCAGTTGTCCTTCGGCTATGACTACCATCGTTTTCTCGAAGCGGTGGGAACCGACGTTCGATATGCCTACCAGCGAGGACCTCTACGCCTACCGGATGGCAGGCGTCACGCAAAAGGACATCGACGTGCTCATCACGTATGATGCGTTCTCGCCGCTCGTGCTCTTCGGGCTCGAGCGCTTCGGTTTTTGCGGACCGGGCGAGGCCCGGGAATTCGTGAAGAACGGCCGCATCGAGATCGGCGGCGAGCTTCCGATCAACACTTCCGGCGGCTTGCTCTCGGAAGGCCACGTCATCGGCTGGAACCTGTTGATCGAGGCTGTCCGCCAACTGCGGCACGAGTGCGGCGAGCGCCAAGTGAAGGACGCCGAGATCGTCCAATACGGCAGCTTCCTCGGCGAAACCGTCATTTTTCGGAGATAGGTTCCATATGCAACCTTCGTTCAAATTGGTTGATGAGAAGACCGGGCGTTACCTCCCGCTCATCTACCCCGAGGAGCTGCCGTTCTGGGAGGCCGCGCGCAAGCGCGAGCTCAAGCTGCAGCGCTGCGGCTCGTGCGGCAGGACGTGGTATCCGATCGGGCCGGCATGTTCCCACTGCTTCTCGATGAAGTGGGACTGGGCGCTGATGAGCGGGCGGGGCACGCTGCACAACTACGTCATCTATCACAAGGCCTGGACCAAGTGGTTCGAGCAGCGCGTGCCGTACGCGGTGATCCAGGTCGAGCTTGAAGAAGGCCCCCGGCTCACCACGAACCTGCTCGGCTGCGACTTGAAGGACATCAGGATAGGAATGGCGGTCGAGGCCGCGTACGAGGACGTCACCGACGAGATCACACTCGTCCAGTTCCGCCCGGCGCGCCGATAGGAGGACCGATGCAGGCCGCAGCGGCAGCACAGGACCTTCTCGATCGGGACACGCCTGACACCGTGCGGCTCAGCGTATCCGACGCAGTGGCTCTCGGAGCGCGCGCGCTCCAGCGCGCCGGCTACAGCGGCGAGGATGCGCGCATCATCGTCGATCAGCTCGTGGACAACGCGCTGTGCGGCTACAAGTTCGCCGGGCTGCCGAGAATACTGGCGATCGCCGGCGACGAAAAGACGAGGCAGGGCCGCACGCCAGTGAAGACTGTCCACGAGACACCCCTATCGGCGCTGATGGACGGCGGCAACAACGTGGGCTACATCGTGGCCTACAAGGCGGCGGAAGTCGCGATCCGGAAGGCGCACGCCGGCGGCATGGCGTGCGTCGGCGCTTATAACAGTTACTACAGCGGCCGCAACGCGTATTTCGTGGAGAAGATCGCGCGCGGGGGTCTGGTCGCGTTTCACGTCGCGAGCGCGAAGCCGCGCGTGCTGCCGTTGGGCGGGGCGCGCCCGGCGCTTGGCACCAACCCCATCTGCTTCGGCTTCCCTGCGGAGAACGGGCCGGTGATCTTCGACATGGGAACGGCCGCGCTCATGTGGGGCGATGTGATGCTGCACGCCCATCTGGGAGAGCCGCTTCCCGAGGGAATCGGATTTGACGAAGACGGGCGGCCCACCCGGGATGCGAACGCGGCGTTGCGCGGCGGGGTGGTTCCGTTCGGCGGTCACAAGGGGTACGGGCTGTCATTCGCGGTGCAGGCGCTGGGTTTGCTGGCGGGCGCCGCGCTCGCGCGAGGCGAGGTGCAGGACTACGGGTTCCTGTTCTGGGCGATCGACCCCGACGTGATGTTGCCGGGCGGGGACTTCAAGAGGCAGATGTCGGAGCTGGTGCGCAAGATCAAAGCGACACCGCGCCAACCCGGCGTGGACGAGATCCGCATCCCCTCCGAGCGGGCGGCCCGCGAGCGCGAGCGGCGGCGCAAAGAGGGCATCGTGCTCGAGCGCAAGGTGCTCGAGGCGCTGCAGGCACTGTGATTTGAATGACACCACCGGCGGGATGCGCTGCGCTTTCCCGCCCTACGCGTTCTGGGTCATAGAGACGAGTCCGTAGGGTGTGCTCCGCAAGGCGGAGCGCACCGGTCCGACGCCTTGGTGGTGCGCAAGCGCACCCTACGCGTGCTACGCGTTCTGGGTCATAGAGACGAGTCCGTAGGGTGTGCTCCGCAAGGCGGAGCACACCGGTCCGACGCCTTGGTGGTGCGCAAGCGCACCCTACGCGTGCTGGCGTACGGGTGATGGACGTGGCGCGCATGGTGGCCGCAGGCGCGGTGCGGGCCGAGCGCGGATAGCATCAACATCGATCATGAAAACCTTGCTGCTGGTTCTGCTCACCGCGTACGGCGCGGTCCATTCGTCGTTCGCAGGCGCCCAGCCGATCTATCCTTCCCGGCCGGTGCGAATGCTCGTGGGTTTTGCGGCGGGCGGGACGACCGACATCATCGCGCGGCTGCTCGCGCCCGCGCTGAGCGAATTCTTCGAGCGGCAGTTCTACGTGGAGAACCGCCCCGGCGCCACCGGCAATATCGCCACGGAACTCGCCGCCAAATCGCCCCCGGACGGCGGCACACTGCTCGTCGTAGCGGCCGCCTTCTCGAGCAACATCAGCCTCTATTCCGGGGCCGCCTACGACCCGCTGCGCGATTTCGCGCCCATCACGCGCGTCGCCGCCGTTCACAACGTGCTCGTAGTGCACCCGTCGATCCCGGCGAAGAGCGTGAACGAGCTCATCACGCTCGCACGCAGGTACCCGGGCGAACTCGTTTTCGCGTCGCCCGGCCACGGCAGCACGCCTCACCTCGCGTTGGAGCTGCTGAAGATGAGAGCCGGCGGACTCAACATCCTGCACGTGCCCTACAGAGGCATGGCGCCGGCGGTGCTCGAGCTCGTCGGCGGGCAGGTGCACGCGCTTGTGTCCACCATGCCGCCGGCCGTCTGGCACATCAGAAGCGGGCGGTTGCGGCCCCTTGCCGTGGCGAGCCTCAAGCGGGCCGCCGTGCTGCCTCACGTCCCCACGTTCGCGGAAGCCGGCTACCCGGGCTTCGAAGCCGCCGCGTGGAACGCGGTGCTCGCTCCCGCAGGCACCTCTTACGACATCATTACCCGGCTCAACCTGGCGATCGTCGGCATCGCCAAATCGCGGGAATTCAGGGAGAGGCTCGCGGCGCTGGGCGCGGAGGTCATCGGCGATACGCCCGATCGGTTCGCCGCGTACCTGCGCGCCGAGGTCGCGAAATGGGCGCAGGTGGTCAAGCAGAGCGGGGCGAAGCTCGATTGAGGGATGAGAGAGGAAGGAGCACATTACCCCGGCGAAGTGGGTGCCGCTGCCCGCGCCGCCCGAAGCGAGTTGAGCATACGGCGTTTCCTATCCCTCGCAGGGATTCACCCAGCGCAGCCCGGAAAAACGCGCGAAGTCGGCGTCGGTCGAATACAGCACATAGCCCCGCTCCATCGCCAAAACGGCGAGATGGGCGTCGGTGGTGAGATTGCCCGCCGCCCCGAGCCGCTCGAGTTCCGCGCGCAGCCTCGCGAAATGCGTCTCCGACGGGTGCGCCAGGTGCACGTGCGGCAGCTCGAGCCAATCATGAATGCGCGCCATGACGTCGCGAACCGCGAGCGGTCGCGCCACCACCTTGCGGTTCGTGGTGATGCGAACAAAGCCCAGAATGGTGGCCCACGCGAGCCCGACGCCTTCCGAACCCGCGAGGCAGCCATCCCACCACCGCCGCGCCGCTTCGTGCACCCGGGAGTCGGCGTTATGCGCGTGAACGAGAACGTTGACGTCGGGCAGGATCATGCGATCTTCCCGTTGAGGTGGCGTAGGCCTCGGCTTCCATCTCGTCGGCGAGCTGGCCAAGCTTGTCGAGGTCGATTCCCGGCCTGAACCCGAACGAGTGGGGAATCGTCTTCGGCGCCGCGCCGCGGCGCGTCTTCGCCGCCTCGCCCAGTCCGGCGCGGATCGTTCGATTGACTGCTTCCTTGAACGGCACGCCCAGTTCGCGCGCGCGCCGCTTGAGGAGCCCCGCAAGATCGTCGTCGATGGTCAGCGTTGTGCGCATTGAAGGCATCATAGATGTCTTACTTTTTGATGTCAAGACATCACCGCTGAACGGTGCGCGTGGCACACCCTACCTCCTCAAGAGAGCCGGGTGATCGTGAGATCGGGAAATCGTGAGAGGGAACGTCTGTTTCGCTCTCCCGCCCTCTCGCTCTCCCGCTCTCCCGCCCTCTCGCTCTCCCGCTCTCCCGTCCTCACGCCTTCACGCTCTCCCGCCCTGTATCACTTCGCCTTGAGGCCGGCATCTACGACCAGCTTGGATAACGTCTCGATTTGCACGCGCAGGAATTTCTCGTGTTCGTCCGGCGTGCTGGGTGCGGGAATGAAGCCCATGGCCTGAAACCGTTCCTTGATGTCGGGCAGATCGAGGATGCGAGCAATCTCTTTGCTGATCTGACTCCGGATGGGATGCGGTGTCCTGGCTGGCGCGAGTAGTCCCATTCCGCCTTCAGGTCTCTTCAGCTCGGGCAGCGTCTCCGCCATCGTCGGCACCTCCGGCAAAAGGGGTGAGCGCTTCAGGGTGCTTACCGCCAACGCCAGCAACTTTCCGTCCTTGATCATCGGCAGCACGACGCCGAAGTTCAACACGGCATAGTGGACGCGCGCGGTAAGGACTTCTATCAGCGCTTCCGGCTGGCCCTTGAACCCCACGTGCACCGCCTTGATACCAGCCGCAAGCCTGACGGCCTCACCCCACAGGTGAGCAACGCTGGCCCCGCCCGAGGATCCGAAGAAGATCTTGCCGGGCTGGGCTTTACCGAACGCGATGAGGTCCTTGACCGAGTTCACGCCAAGCGCAGGCGGCACAACCAGTGCCAGCGTGCCCGACACGATGTGGGTAACACCCGCGAAGTCCTTCAGTGGGTCGTAAGGAAGCTTCGGCTGCAGCGCCGCGTTTATGGTAAAGGAGCCCGAATTCAACAAGAGCGTATAGCCGTCCGGCGCAGCCTTGGCGACGAGACTGGTGCCGATCATCGTGGTTGCTCCCGGGCGGTTTTCGACCACCACGGGCTGCCCCCAGATCTCGCTCAACTTCGGGCCGATCAGGCGCGCCACGATGTCGGGTGGCCCCCCGGCCGCGCTCGGCACAACGATGCGCACCGGCCTGGTCGGGAATTTCTGCTGTATCTGTGCAAGACCTGGCGCCGCCGTGATGGCAACGCCTGTCGAGACCACTGCTGCGAATAGTGCACTTTGTAAAGTATGCATGGCGCCTCCTTTCGCCGCGCGAGCGCGGTTATCGCCCGGCTCAGGCGCGGCGCGCTGCAGCCGGCGGTTAGGCCCCACGGTTCAGAGCGGCTGTTACCATCACGGAGCGGCAGGCTCCATGCCTTTCGCCTTGATCACCACGGTGGCCGCCGGTGACGTAAGAAACTTGATCAGGGCCTTGGCGGCTTCCGGTTGCTCGGCGGCGGCAGCGACTCCCGCGGTGGACACGATGTAACGCTGCAGCTCAGGCGGAAACGGCCCGACAAGCTCCACACCGCGGACGGCCAGAAGGGTGGTAGTGAGAAAAAACGCCAGCTCGGCCTCGCCGTCGGCGACGGCCTGGAGGGCACCCTTCGTGACCTGCTGCGGCTTGCTCTTGGCTTTCATCTGCTCGGCAATGCCGAGGCGCTCGAACACCCTGGCAAGATGGATGCCGGTCACGCCTTCCGGATTATAGGTGACCGACTTCGCGTTGAGCAGCGCGCGCTTGAACGCGTCGACCGAACTGATGTCGGGCTTGGGAGCACCCGCACGCGCACCCACGCCCATGCCGACGCGGGCGATTTCAGTGCGCGTGTCGGCATTGATCTTGCCCTGTTTGGTGTAATCGTCCAGACCCCGACTGCCGGTAACGAGGAGGTCGAACGCTTCACCGGCGCCGATCCGCCGTTTTACCGTGCCGGTAACCCCGTACCAAATCACGATCTTATGGCCCGTCGCGCGCTCGAACTGGGGGGCAAGTTCCTCCCATGCCGCGCGCATTCCGCTGCCCGCGACAACCTTGACTTCAGCGGCCTCCGCCGCGAGGCCTTGCGCCAACAGAATCATGAATCCGATATTCGCTGCTGCGAGAAATGAACGTGTCCTCATGCCGTCCTCCGTTGAGATGGTCACCGTTCGGACCTAAGGGCCAGATTGACACTATCCGTTCATATGCGCAATTATCTGGCATTCATTACTTGATGAATCGCAGCTATGAAGATGGAGGCCCGCGATATCCAGTATTTCGCCGTGGTCGCCCGCTGCGGGAACGTGGGGCGGGCAGCGGAAGAATTGGGACTGAGCCAGCCCGCGCTCAGCAAGAGCTTGCGCCGCCTCGAGAGAGCCGTCGGTGCGAAATTGGTTACGCGGACGCCGAAAGGCATCGATTTGACCGCCGTCGGCTCCGCGCTGTCTGCGCGCGCTCGCGGGCTTCGACTGTCGCTGGACGACATCGCGCGTGAGGCTGCAGATCTGAGTCAGGGTCGCGCGGGGCTGGTGCGCATTGGCATAGGCCCGGCGCTCTCCGGCAGTCTGTTGCCCGCGACTTGCGCCGCCATGTTAAAAGAAGCACCAAGAGTCGCCCTGAAGATTGTTGTTGCGACCGACGACATCGTGGCGCCAGCATTGTCCGCGGGAGAACTTGACCTGGGTGTCATGGTAACTCGGCCGAGCGGCTACGACCACGACGAACTCGTCCACGAGCACCTTTTTGAAGAGGCGTTCGTGGTGCTTGCTTCCGCCCGACACAGGCTCGCCAGGAAAAGACGGGTGACCCTCGCGGATCTTGCGCAGGAGCGATGGTCACTGGCGGAGCGCGGCCCTTTTCGGGATGCGCTCTGCCAGGCGTTCGTGCAAAGTGGTTTGCCGCCGCCCACGGTCGCAGTGGAAACGATCGGCCTCCAGTTCAGGCTTGAACTCTTGCGATTGACGAATTTGGTGGGATTCGGCCCGCGGCAATACCTCCGGCAAAGCACGTCCGGCTTGCGCTTGGTGGAACTTCCCGTAAAGGAGCTGTCCTACCGGCGCAGCTTCGGCGCGCACTACCGGAAAGACGCCTACCTCTCGCCCGCCGCACGCCGCTTCATGGAGATACTCAAGACGACGGCGAAGGAAATCGATGAAGAAAAAGACCGGTGACCGCGGGCGCGGCGCGAGCCCGGCATTTCCGCAAGCATTGATCGTGATAATCAGATCTCGCTATACTGTTATCATGATCCGGACACAGATTAGCCTGACGGAAAGCGAATACGCCGCCGCGAAACGCGAGGCGCGGCGGCTGGGCGTGTCGTTAGCCGAGCTGTTGCGCCGTTCGCTGCGCACAATACTTCCCGCCGACGAGTCCAAGCCCTGGATGCGTTACGCGGGCATGGTCGAAACCGGAGATCCGCGGTCAAGCCGGAACATCGACGACGTCGTCTATGGCCAAAAGGATTGAGGCGTACGTCGATACCTCCGCGCTGATTGCTTTCGTCGACCGCTCGGACACGCACCACCCGCTTTTTCGCCGGCTGTTTTCGGAACCGCCGGGCATCATCACCAGGACCCTGGTGGTCGCCGAAGGTCATGCATGGTTTCTGCGCCGCTACGACCGCACCCGCGCGCTCCAGTTTCTCTCCATGATTGAAGACATGAAGCCACTCAAGGTCGCGTCCGTTGGCGTGGCCGAACAGGCGGGCGCGGTGAGGTTGCTGCGGCGATACTCCGATCAGGACCTCACGCTCACGGATGCCGTGGGTCTTCACCTCATGCGCGAGCAGAAAATCAAGAGCTGCTGGTCAACGGATTTTCATCTCGGGCTAACCGGCGTGTCCCTCGTTATCGACAAATAAGAACGCGGCCCGGATGAAGCACTGCACGGCGGGATGCGCTGCGCTTTCCCGCCCTACGAATTCTCACAACTTTCCAATTTTCCGATCACCCGATCTCACGACTCACGGTTTGTCCAGTCACGATTCACCTGTCACGCTCTACCAGTCACGAGTCACCAGTCACGTTTTTTTGACGGGTGTTGAAACGGTGGTTCTTACAGCGGATTGTCTGCGCAAGGTGATTCCGTCATCTGGCCGGTGACGCGTGCCGTTACTTCGCCGGCGGAGCGCGGGCAAGACCGATCTCGGTCAGGATCTGTTTGACCTGGCCGTACTGCTGGTCGAGGTACTTGCGCGTATCCACGCTGCCGAGGTAGGTGTTCGAGAGGAAGCAGCGAATTGCCTCCATTCAAGCCTCAAAATATGCCATAGTTCACCCACCGGAAACCACACTTGGGAGACGATGATGAGGCTCTTGTTCTTTGACGAATTCAAGCTGGGCGTGCTCAAGGGCGACGTCGTGGTGGATGTGTCGCAGGCGGTGCGGGATATCCCGCACACCGGGCCGCACAACCTCATCAGCGGGTTGATCGAGCGGTTCGCGCAGTACCGGTCGGCATTGGAGCAGGCGGCGGCGCACGGACAAGGCGTGCCGCTGAGCCGCATCAGGATCAGGCCGCCGCTGCCGAAGCCGTATAACATCGACTGCATGGCGGTGAACTACATGGAGGACGGAACCCGCGCGGAGCCGGCGCCGATCAACGCATTCCACAAATCGCCCAGCGCCGTTATCGGCGACGGTGAGACGATGGTGCTGCCCGATGTTCCCGCAACCATATTCGAGGGCGAGGCGGAGGTGGCGGTGGTCATCGGCAAGCGGGCGTCCAACGTCAAGGCTGCGGATGCGATGGACCATGTTTTCGGATACATGAATTTCATCGACGGGTCGGCGCGCGGCTTGCTGCCGCCGGGCAATACCTTCTATCAGATGAAGTCACGGGACACGTTCGCGCCGATTGGCCCCTGTATCGTGACGGCCGACGAGATCCCCGATCCGCACCGCCTGCAAATCCGGCTGTGGGTGAACGGGGCGCTCAAACAGAACTTCAATACGAGTGACATGGCGCACAAGATTCCGCGGTGCATCGAGTGGACCACTTCCATCCACGCGCTGGAGCCGGGCGACATTCTCGCGACCGGGACCAATCATCGTGGCCTGAGCGCTTTCCAGGACGGAGACTTGATCGAACTCGAGACGGAAGGGCTGGGGCGGCTGCGCGTGCACGTGCGCGATGATCTGAAGCGCACCTGGGCGAGACAGACGCGCCTCGAACGCCGGCAGAAGGGCCTGGAGGGACAGACCCCGCAGCTCACCGGGAAGTACGCGGCCGCCCGCACGTAACGTCTGGAGCTATTGCGCTGCCAGGGGCATCGTCCGGCGCTTCGATATGGGCGTCACGAGACACCCGGC
>Ga0156226_1403_pt2 | contig 13240 bp, 11 predicted proteins | sample RifCSPlowO2_12_FD_107874 | JGI IMG/M metagenome (GOLD analysis project Ga0156226, IMG submission 107874) | Betaproteobacteria bacterium RIFCSPLOWO2_12_FULL_62_13
CGGTCTCCTGCATCGCGCGACCGAAAAGCTGGCCGAGCACCGGACATACCTTCAGAACCTGCCCTACTTCGACCGCTTCGACTACACGACCATGCTGTGCAACGAGCACGCGTACGTCATGGCGGTCGAGAAGCTGCTCGGCGTCGAGGCGCCGCTGCGCGCCCGGTACATCCGCGTGATGTTCGATGAGATCACGCGCATCCTGGCGCACGTGTTCAGCCTGGGCGCGCACGGGCTGGATCTCGGCGCGATGACGGTGTTCCTCTACTGCTTCCGGGAGCGCGAGGATCTGTTCGATGTGTACGAGGCGGTCTCCGGGGCGCGCATGCACGCGGCATACTATCGGCCGGGGGGCGTATATCGCGATCTGCCGGAACGCATGCCGCAATACACGGCATCGAGGATCCATGACGAGGCGGCCGTCCACGAGCTCAACAGGAACCGCCAGGGGTCGGTGCTCGACTTCATCGAGGATTTTACCGAGCGTTTTCCCAGGTGCGTCGACGAGTATGAAACGCTGCTGACGGAAAACCGTATTTGGAAGCAGCGCACCGTGGGGATCGCTGTTGTCCCTCCGGAGCGCGCGCTTGCCCTCGGCTACACCGGCCCGATGCTGCGCGGCTCCGGCGTCGAATGGGATCTGCGCAAGAAGCAGCCCTATGCGGTGTACGAGCGGATGGAATTCGACGTGCCGGTCGGCGTCAACGGCGACTGCTACGACCGGTACCTGGTGCGCATCGAGGAAATGCGCCAGTCGAACCGCATCATCAGGCAGTGCGTCGACTGGCTGCGCACGAATCCCGGCCCGGTGATGATCGACAACTACAAGATCGCGCCGCCATCGCGCGTGACGATGAAGACCAACATGGAGGAGCTTATTCACCACTTCAAGCTCTTCACCGAGGGCATGCACGTGCCGGAAGGCGAGGCGTATGCCGCGGTGGAACATCCCAAGGGCGAGTTCGGCGTCTACCTGGTGTCGGATGGCGCGAACAAGCCTTATCGCATGAAGGTCCGCTCCCCGAGTTTTACCCATCTGTCGTCGATGGACGAATTGGCGCGGGGACACATGATCGCGGATGTGGTGGCTATTATCGGCACCTGCGAGATCGTCTTCGGGGAGATCGACCGATGAACGCGCCGATGGTGCTCTCGCCCGAGGCGCTGGCGAAAATCGACAAGGCAGCGGCCAAATATCCGCCCGGTCAGAGACAGTCCGCAGTGATGGCGGCACTCGCCATTGCCCAGGACGAAAAGGGGTGGCTTTCCACCGAGACCATGGACTTTGTCGCCCGGTATCTCAATATGCCGCCAATCGCGGTCTTCGAGGTGGCGTCGTTCTACGGCATGTACGACCTCAAGCCGGTCGGCACACACAAGCTCACGATCTGCACCAACCTGCCGTGCGCGCTGCAAGGGGCGACCGGCGCCGCGGAGCATCTCAAGAAGAAACTCGGCGTGCGCTTCGGCGAAACCACGGCCGACGGCCGCTTCACCCTCAAAGAGGGCGAATGCATGGGGGCCTGCGGGGATGCGCCGGTGCTGTTGCATAACAACAAGCGCATGCTCTGTGCGATGACTCCCGACAAACTCGACGCCTTTATCGAGGGCTTGAAGTGATGGGTCTGCCGGTTCCACCATTTGCAGCCGACGTGTTTGGCCCCGATGCGGTCATCATGAAAGGACTCACCGGCCTGAACTGGCGGCTCAAGGGCTATGAGGAGCGCGGGGGCTATCAAGCGCTCAAGAAAATCTTCGCCGAGAAAATTCCGCCCGAGCAGGTCGTGAATGAAGTCAAGAAATCGGCGCTGCGCGGCCGTGGCGGCGCGGGTTTCCCGACGGGGCTCAAGTGGAGCTTCATGCCGCGCCAGTACCAGGGACAGAAGTATCTCGTGTGCAATTCCGACGAGGGCGAGCCGGGCACCTTCAAGGACCGCGACATCCTGCGCTACAACCCGCACATCGTGATCGAGGGCATGATCATCGCCGGCTACGCGACGGGCAGTTCCGCCGGCTACAACTACATCCACGGCGAGATCTGGGACATCTGCGAGCAGTTCGAGGAAGCGCTGGATGAGGCGCGCGCCGCCGGCTATCTCGGCAAGAACATCCTCGGCGCCGGCTTCGGCTTCGAGCTCTACGCGCATCACGGTTGGGGCGCCTACATTTGCGGCGAGGAAACCGCGTTGCTCGAGTCGATTGAGGGAAAGAAGGGGCAGCCTCGTTTCAAGCCGCCGTTTCCCGCGAGCTACGGGCTTTACGGCAAGCCCACCACGGTGAACAACACCGAGACCTTTGCCGCAGTGCCATGGATTGTCCTGAATGGCGGCGAAGCCTATGTCGGTCTCGGCAGGCCGAACAATGGGGGCACCAAGATTTTCTCGGTGTCGGGCGATGTCGAGCGTCCCGGTAACTACGAGGTGAGACTCGGCGCGCCGTTTCCCAAACTGCTGGAAATGGCGGGCGGCATGCGCGGCGGCCGGACGCTTAAAGCCTGTATTCCGGGTGGCTCCTCGATGCCGGTATTGCCCGGTGATTTGATGATGGTGACCGACCTGGACTACGACTCGATCGCGAAGGCGGGATCGATGCTCGGCTCGGGCGCGGTCATCATCATGGACGAGACCCGCTGCATGGTGCGCTCGCTGCTGCGGCTGTCGTATTTCTACTACGAAGAATCGTGCGGCCAGTGCACGCCGTGCCGCGAGGGCACCGGCTGGCTCTATCGCATGGTGCACCGGATTGAGCACGGCAGGGGCAAACCGGAGGACCTCGATCTGTTGGGCAGCATTTCCGACAACATCCAGGGCCGCACCATCTGCGCGCTGGGGGATGCCGCGGCGCTTCCCGTGAAGAGCTTCGTGCAGCATTTTCGCGACGAGTTCCGTTATCACATCGAACACAAGAAGTGTCTGGTGGCGGACTACCTCTGAGTGTTGAGTGCTTAGTGTTGAGTGTTGAATAAAGAGCGATGCATGCTTGAAATCGAAGTAGACGGCAAACTGCTTGAGGTCCCGGAGGGCAGTACGGTGATGGACGCTGCCAATCAGGCCGGCATCTACGTGCCGCATTTCTGCTATCACAGGAAGCTCTCGATCGCGGCGAACTGCCGCATGTGCCTCGTGCAGGTGGAGAAAGCGCCGAAGCCGCTTCCGGCGTGCGCCACGCCCGTGACCAAAGGCATGCGGGTGTGGACGCACTCCGAGCAAGCGGTCGCCGCGCAGAAGGGCGTGATGGAGTTCCTGCTGATCAACCATCCGCTCGACTGTCCGATCTGCGACCAGGGCGGCGAATGCCAGTTGCAGGACCTTGCCGTTGGATACGGCGCGAGCGGCTCGCGCTACGAGGAAGAAAAGCGCGTGGTGGTCAACAAGAACCTGGGCCCGCTGATTTCCACCGACATGACGCGCTGCATCCACTGCACGCGCTGCGTGCGTTTTGGCCAGGAAATCGCCGGCATCATGGAGCTGGGCATGATCGGGCGCGGCGAGCACTCGGAGATCATCACCTTTGTCGGCAAGACCGTGGATTCCGAGCTCTCGGGCAACGTGATCGACCTCTGTCCGGTCGGCGCCCTCACCTCGAAACCGTTCCGCTACACCGCGCGCGCATGGGAATTGACCCGCCGGCCCTCGGTGAGTCCGCACTGCGGCCTTGGCTCCAATCTTGTGGTGCAGGTCAAGCAGAACCGCGTCATGCGCGTGCTGCCGCGCGAGAACGAAGCGATCAACGAATGCTGGCTTTCGGACAAGGACCGCTTTTCCTACGAGGGGCTCAATTCCGAGCAGCGGCTGGCTAAACCCATGCTCAAGCGGGGCGGGGCGTGGAAAGAGGTGGAGTGGCAGGTTGCGCTCGACTTCACCGCGAGGGAGCTCAAACGCATCCGGGACCAGCACGGCGCCGCGAGCATCGGAGCTATGGCGACGCCGCACCAAACGCTCGAAGAGCTTTTCCTATTGGGCAAACTCGCACGCGAGTTTGCCTCCGGCAACGTCGATTTCCGCGTGCGTCAGTCCGACTTCAGCGCCGACGACAAGCTCGCCGGCGCGCCGTGGCTTGGCATGAAGATCGCGGAGATCGGTGACCTCGACCGCGTGCTGGTGGTCGGCAGCACGCTTCGGAAGGACCATCCGCTGATCGCGCACCGCCTGCGCCAGGCGGCGAAGCGCGCGACCCAGCTCAATCTGATCAATCCAATGGACGACGATCTGCTGATGCGGGTGGCGCATAAGGCGATCGTGGCTCCCGCCGCCATGCCTCATGCGCTGGCTCAGGTGCTGAAGGCGGCGGTGCAGGCCGGAAATGCGGAAATCCCGGGCGGCTTGCGCGGTGCGCTTGAGGGTATGACGGTGTCCGAGGCGGCGCAGCGCATCGCGCAAAGCCTTGTATCCGGCACCAATGTCGCGATATTCCTCGGCAATCTTGCCCAGCACCACCCGCACGCAGTGCAGGTGCACGCACTGGCGCAGGAACTGGCAATTCTTACGGGGGCGCGCTTCGGTTTCCTGGGCGAAGCCGCAAACAGCGTCGGCGGGTACATCGCGAATGCCGTACCGCTCGGCTCCGAGCCGCGCGGGCTGAACGCTTTCCAGATGCTGCAACAGCCGCGCAAGGCCTATCTGCTGCTGGGTCTCGAGGCGGAACTGGACACTTATGATCCGCAACAGGCGCTTTCGGCGTTCAGGCAGGCCGAGCTGGTGTTGGCGCTGAGCCCCTATCAGCACCGCGCCGTTGAGTACGCCCACGTGATGCTGCCGATCGCGCCGTTTACGGAAACCGCGGGCGCATTCATCAATACCGAGGGCACGATCCAATGTTTCAATGGTGTCGTGAAGCCGCTCGGAGAAACGCGTCCCGCCTGGAAAGTGCTGCGCGTGCTCGGCAACCTGCTCGGGCTGAACGGCTTTGACCACGACAGCGCGGAAGCGGTGAGGCGTGAGGCGGCAGGCGGGCGCAACCTCGCGGGGAAACTGGATAACCGGCTCACGTCCACAGCGCTCAGCGTCATTGCACCGCCGCAGACCGGTGCGTTGCAGCGCATCGGGGAGGTTCCGATCTACAACGCCGACGCGATTGTGCGGCGCGCATCATCGCTGCGAAAGACCCGCGACGCGGCGCCACCCGCGGCCTGGATGAACCGTGCGACAGCGGACAAGCTCGGGTTGCGCGATGGTGACCACGTTCGCGTGTGCCAGGGCGGGGGCCACGCCGTCGTGCCTTACGCGGTGGACGACAGGCTGCCTGTGGACTGCATCCGGCTTGCCGCCGCGCGCGAGGAGACTGCCGGGCTTGGCGCCATGTTCGGCGTGGTCAGCGCGGAGCGCGTCGCGGCGCGCGAGAAGATGGCGGTGTAGGCGATGGAGTTTCTCGGCGTTCTGGAGAATTTCTTCGGCCCAACCTGGCCGGCCGTGTGGACGCTCGCCAAGATCGTTGCCATTGTGGTGCCGCTGTTGCTGTGCGTGGCCTACCTTACGCTCGCCGAGCGCAAGGTCATCGGTTACATGCAAGTGCGGATCGGTCCCAACCGCGTGGGTCCGAAAGGCTGGCTGCAGCCGATCGCCGACGGGCTCAAGCTTCTCGTCAAGGAGATCATCGTTCCGAGTGGCGCGAACAAGTTCCTTTTTGTGGTGGCGCCGATCATGGCGATCATGCCGGCGCTCGCGGCGTGGGCGGTGGTGCCATTCGGACCCGAACTGGTGCTTGCCGACATCGACGCGGGGCTGCTCTACATTATGGCGATCACCTCGATGGGGGTCTACGGCATCATCATTGCGGGCTGGGCGTCGAACTCCAAGTATGCATTCCTGGGCAGTCTCCGCTCGGCGGCGCAAATGGTGTCGTATGAACTGGCGATGGGATTCGCGCTGGTGTGCGTGCTGATGGCGGCGCAGAGCCTCAATCTGGGCGAGATCGTCAGAACGCAGGATGGACGCTACGGACTTCTCAACTGGTTCTGGATCCCGCTGTTCCCGATCTTCCTGGTGTATCTCATCTCCGGGGTCGCCGAGACCAACCGTGCGCCGTTCGATGTCGCCGAGGGCGAGTCCGAAATTGTCGCCGGTTTCCACGTGGAGTACTCGGGCATGGCGTTCGCGGTGTTTTTCCTCGCGGAATACGCGAACATGATCCTGGTGGCGACCATGGCTTCGACCATGTTTCTTGGCGGCTGGTTGTCGCCGGTGCCCGATGTTCTGGCGAACGCGATCGCGCTCCCGTGGATTGCGGCAGACGGCTTTCCATGGCTCGCGGTCAAGGTTGCGTTCGTGCTGTTGTGCTTCCTGTGGTTCCGCGCGACCTTCCCGCGCTATCGCTACGACCAGATCATGCGGCTCGGCTGGAAGGTTTTCCTGCCGCTGACGATACTCTGGATCGTCGTGTTGGGCGCCTGGATGCAGACGCCGCTCTGGGTGTGGTGGAAGTGAGGCAGTCGTGATCGACCGCATTCGCGAATTCTTCCGCACCTTCCTCCTGTTCGAGCTGTTAAAGGGCATGATGCTCACCGGCCGGTATCTTTTTGCGCGCAAGATCACCGTGCAGTTTCCCGAGGAGAAAACGCCCCAGAGCCCGCGCTTCCGGGGGCTGCACGCGTTGCGCCGCTATCCGAACGGCGAAGAGCGTTGCATCGCGTGCAAGCTGTGCGAGGCGGTATGCCCGGCGCTGGCGATCACCATCGAGTCCGAAGAGCGCCCCGACGGCACGCGCCGCACGACGCGCTACGACATCGACCTCACCAAGTGCATCTTCTGCGGCTTTTGCGAGGAATCGTGCCCGGTCGATTCGATCGTCGAGACGCGCATTCTCGAATACCACGGGGAGAGGCGCGGGGACATGATCTACACCAAGCCGATGCTGCTTGCCATCGGCGACGCGTATGAAGAACAGATTGCGAAGGACCGCGCTGAAGACGCCGCGTATAGATAAATTCATTAGCCACAGAGGACACAGAGAACACAGAGAAAAAGCATTAAAAATCTTGGTCGCCGTTTAATTTTCGATTCTCTCTGTGACCTCTGTGACCTCTGTGATCTCTGTGGCCAAATTTTATGACTTTTAACGAGTTTGTCTTTTACTTCTTCTCGGCGATCCTCGTATTCGCCGCGTTGCGCGTGATCACGGCGCGCAACCCGGTGCACGCCGCGCTGTTCCTGGTGCTGGCGTTTTTTACTTCCGCTGCCATCTGGGTCCAACTGCAGGCCGAGTTCCTCGCGATCGCGCTGGTGCTGGTGTATGTCGGCGCGGTGATGGTGCTGTTCCTGTTCGTGGTGATGATGCTCGACATCAACCTCGCGCGGCTGCGTGAAGGTTTCTGGAACTATCTGCCGCTGGGCGCATTCGTCGCGCTGCTGCTTGCGGCGGAGATGGCGATCGTGCTGGGCGGCAGCTATTTTGGCCTGGCCGGCTCGCCGCCGCCGCCGCTGCCGGCGGACTACAGCAACACCAAGGAACTGGGGCGGCTCGTGTATACCGAATACGTCTATCCGTTCGAGATTGCGGCAGTGATCCTGCTGGTGGCGATCATCGCGGCGATCGCGCTGACTTTGCGCCGCCGCAAGACGAGCAAGTACCAGAATCCGGCGCAACAGGTCAAGGTGAAGCGTGAGGATCGGGTGCGGATTGTTTCGATGCCGGCGGAGAAAAAAGAGCAAGGATGAAGGCGGAAGGCGGAATGATGAATAAGACAAGGATGAAGGCGGAAGGCGGAAGGCGGAAGGGAAATGCTCCGGAACTCTACTTCATCCTTCATCCTTCATCCTTCATCCTTCAAGGGTCATCCTTCATCCTTCATCCTTCATCCTTCGAACGAGGGGAGCCCGAGTGATTTCACTGTCGCATTACCTGGTGCTGGGCGCGATCCTGTTCGCGATCAGCGTGATCGGGATTTTCCTCAACCGCAAGAACGTGATCGTGCTGCTGATGGCGATCGAGCTGATGCTGCTGGCCGTCAACTTGAACTTCGTCGCGTTTTCGCATTTTCTCGACGATCCGGCCGGCCAGGTGTTCGTGTTTTTCATCCTGACGGTGGCGGCGGCGGAGTCGGCGATCGGGCTCGCGATCCTCGTCGCGCTGTTCCGCAATCTGCAGACGATCAACGTGGAAGACCTGGATAGTCTTAAAGGGTAGGGAGGGCAGTGTTTAGTCTTGAGTGTTTAGTGTTGAGTTCGAAGCGCACGCATGCGTGCATGGTTTTCACTCATCACTCATCACTCATCACTCATCACTGCGTTTGCCAATGACGATGATGCAAACGCTTTATCTCGTCGTGCCGCTGGCGCCGCTCGCGGGATCGATCATCGCCGGCCTGTTCGGCCATGTCATCGGCCGGCGCGGCGCGCACTGGGTCACGATCATCGGCATGGTGATCTGCACCGTCGCCTCCGCCGTCGTGTTCTACGACGTGCTCAATGGCAATCTCTACAACGGTCCGGTCTACACCTGGCTAGCTTCCGGCAATGCGAGTTTCGAAATCGGTTTTCTGATCGACCGGCTGTCGGCGACCATGATGCTGGTGGTGTCCTTCGTCTCGTTCATGGTCCACATCTACACCATCGGCTACATGGCGGACGATCCCGGTTACCAGCGTTTCTTCTCCTACATTTCGCTCTTCACCTTCTCGATGCTGATGCTGGTGATGAGCAACAACTTCCTGCAGCTTTTTTTCGGCTGGGAGGCGGTGGGGCTGGTTTCATACCTCCTGATCGGGTTCTGGTACACGCGGCCGACCGCCATTTACGCCAACTTGAAGGCGTTCCTGGTGAACCGCGTCGGCGACTTCGGCTTCCTGCTCGGCATTGCGCTGGTCCTGATGTACTTCGGCACGCTCGATTACGCGCCGGTCTTTGCCAATGCGAAGACGCTCGCCGCCAACACCATCGAGATCATCCCCGGCGCGGCGTGGTCGCTGATGACGGTGATCTGCATCCTGCTCTTCATCGGCGCGATGGGGAAATCCGCGCAGTTTCCGTTGCATGTCTGGCTGCCGGATTCAATGGAAGGTCCGACCCCGATCTCGGCTCTGATCCATGCGGCCACGATGGTGACGGCGGGCATCTTCATGGTGGCCCGCATGTCGCCGTTGTATGAACTGTCGGAAACCGCGCTGTCCGTGGTGATGATCATCGGCGCGATCACCGCGCTGTTCATGGCGCTCATCGCGATCGTTCAGAACGACATCAAACGCGTGGTTGCATACTCGACGCTGTCACAGCTCGGCTACATGACGGTCGCGCTGGGAGCCTCGGCCTACGCCGCGGGCATCTTCCATCTCGTCACGCACGCGTTCTTCAAGGCGCTGCTGTTTCTCGGCGCGGGGTCGGCAATCATCGCGCTGCACCACGAGCAGGACATGCGCAAGATGGGGGGCTTGCGCAAGTACATGCCGATCACCTACTGGACCATGCTGGTCGGCGCGGTGTCGAGCGCCGGCATTCCCGGTTTCGCAGGCTTCTTCTCCAAGGACGCGATCATCGAGGCGGTGCACCTGTCCGCGCTGCCAGGGGCGGGCTTCGCCTATTTCGCCGTGCTTGGCACCGTGTTGGTGACCGCGCTCTACACTTTCCGTCTGCTGTTCATGGCGTTCCACGGCAAGGAGAACTTCCATGGGGGCAGCGTTCATGGTGAGGGCCACGGTCATGCCGCTGGGCACGAGGATCACGCTCACGCCCCGCACGAGTCGCCGGCGGTCGTGACCGTGCCGTTGGTACTGCTCGCCATTCCCTCGATCTGCGCGGGCTGGGTCATCGGACCGCTGCTGTTCGGCGGCTATTTCGGCAGCGCGATCGCTGTTGCACCGGGGCACGATGTGCTCGGCGAGATGGGCAAGGATTTCCACGGCGTGTTCGGCATGATGGCGCACGCGCTCGGCACGTTGCCGTTCTGGCTCGCGGTCGGCGGGATCTCTGCGGCGGCTTACCTTTATCTGCTGCGCCCGGAGCTTGCCGATGTCATCAAGGAGAGGTTCAAGCTCGTGTATACCGTCCTTGACCGCAAGTATTGGTTCGACGAGGCATACCAAATGCTCTTCGGGAACGGCGCGGTGCGGTTTGGCACCGGACTGTGGAAGGGCGGGGATGAAGCTGTGATCGACGGCATTCTCGTCAACGGCTCGGCGCGCGCGGTCGGCTGGTTCGCGGCGGTGATCCGGCAGCTCCAGTCGGGATTCATCTATCACTACGCGTTCACCATGATCATCGGTATCCTGTTTCTTGTAACTTTTGTCATTTACACACTGCTGAAGCAATAACAAGAGTCAGTCATGCTGCTTGGATTTCCGCTTCTGAGCCTTGCGGTCTGGGTGCCGATCGCTGCCGGCATCGTGGTGCTCGCCACCGGCTCCGACCGTAACGCCGGCGCCGCGCGGCAGATCGCGCTCGTCGGCTCGATGCTCGGCTTCCTCGTCACGCTGCCGCTCTACTTCCGCTTCGATCCGGCGGCGCGCGGTTTCCAGTTCGAGGTACTGACGCCCTGGATCGAGAGCTTCAGCGTCAATTATCACCTCGGGATCGACGGCATTTCGCTGCTGCTGATCCTGCTCAACAGCTTCACCACCGTGCTGGTGGTGATCGCCGGCTGGCAGGTGATCCAGGAGCGCGTCGCCCAGTACATGGCGGCCTTCCTGTTTCTGTCGGGGTTCATGAACGGCGTCTTCTCCGCGCTCGATGCGCTGCTGTTCTACGTGTTCTTCGAAGCGACGCTGATCCCGATGTTCATTATCATCGGCGTGTGGGGCGGGCCCAACCGCGTCTACGCCGCGCTCAAGTTCTTCCTTTATACGCTGCTCGGCTCGCTTCTCTTGCTGGTTGCGCTGATCTATCTCTACAACGTCTCGGATGGCAGCTTCTCGTTGCTCGACTTCTATCGGCTGCCGCTCCCGATCGAGGCGCAGGTGCTGATCTTTCTCGCATTCATGCTGTCGTTCGCCGTCAAGGTGCCGATGTGGCCGGTGCACACCTGGCTGCCGGACGCCCACGTGGAAGCGCCGACCGGGGGCTCGGTGGTGCTGGCGGCGATCATGCTGAAATTGGGGGGCTACGGTTTCCTGCGCTTGAGCCTGCCCATCGTGCCCGATGCCAGCCAGTACCTGGCAGGATTCGTCATCGCGCTCTCCCTGATCGCGGTGGTTTACATCGGACTGGTCGCGCTGGTACAGTCCGACCTGAAGAAGCTGATCGCTTATTCCTCAGTCTCGCACATGGGGTTTGTGACGCTCGGCCTGTTCATTTTCAACGCTCACGGCATGGAAGGCGCCGTGATCCAGATGATCTCCCATGGCTTCATATCGGGCGCGCTGTTCCTGTGCGTAGGCGTGCTCTATGACCGCATGCATTCGCGGCAGATCGCCGACTACGGCGGGGTGGTCAACACCATGCCGGTGTTCGCGGCGCTGTTCATGCTGTTCGCCCTGGCGAACTCGGGACTGCCCGGAACCAGCGGTTTCGTCGGCGAGTTCATGGTGATCATGGGCGCCGTGAAGGCAAGTTTCTGGTATGCGTTCGCCGCCGCGACGACGCTGGTCTTCGGCGCCGCCTACACGCTGTGGATGTACAAGCGCGTGATCTTCGGCGCCGTCGCCAATTCGCACGTGGCGGCGCTCAAAGACATCAACATGCGCGAATTCCTGGTGCTGGGGCTGCTCGCGGTGGCGGTGCTGGCGATGGGCGTCTGGCCGAATCCGTTCGCCGAAGTGCTGCACACCTCCGTCAACGATCTGCTTACGCACGTGACGCAGAGCAAGCTGCCATAGCAGCCTGTCGGACTCCACGCGGCGACAGACTGCTATCAGCAAAACCGCCTGAAGACTTGGAATAGGTTTGAACGATATGACTTGTGCTCGCCGGCTGCCGAAGGAAGGAATGGGGTTAAGTTCAACTCTGTGTAGCCTTCTTGCGCCGATTTCCTTCAGGCGGTTTTGCCTAAGGAGTTTGTCCGGCCAAGGTCCGGCAAATTCCTAGATCGGACGAACTCCTCATGCAATACATCCTCCCGCTCTCGCCCGCCTACCCGGAGCTGTTCCTGCTCGTGATGGTCTGCGTGATCCTGGTGGCAGACCTCTTCGTGAGCGACGATAACCGGATCGTTACTTACGCGCTGACACAGGCCGCGCTTGCGGGCTGCGTCGCGATCACCTATCTGACCGCGGGCAACGAGACCGCATACACCTTCAGCGGCATGTTTGTGGACGACCTCATGTCGGACGTGCTGAAGCTGCTGGTCTATCTCGGCGTCATGGTTATCCTGGTCTATTCGCGGGCCTACATCGCGGCGCGCGGCATGTTCCGCGGCGAGTTCTTCGTGCTGGCGCTGTTTGCCACGCTCGGCATGATGATCATGATCTCGGCCAATCATCTGCTGACGCTCTACCTCGGGCTCGAACTGCTGACCCTCTCGCTTTACGCCATGGTGGCGCTGCAGCGCGACTCGGCGGTCGCGACCGAGGCGGCAATGAAGTATTTTGTCCTGGGCGCGCTTGCTTCCGGGATGCTGCTCTACGGCATGTCGATGCTCTACGGCGCGAGCGGCACGCTCGAGATCACGCGGCTGGCCGAAGTCATCTTTGACCGCGGCGGCCGTGATCCGGTGCTGATCTTCGCTCTGGTGTTCGTCGTCGCGGGGATCGGTTTCAAGCTGGGCGCAGTGCCGTTCCACATGTGGGTGCCGGATGTCTACCATGGCGCGCCCACCGCGGTGACGATCTTCATCGGCTCGACGCCCAAGCTTGCCGCGTTCGCATTCATCATGCGGCTGCTGGTGCAGGGGCTCGGCGCGGAGCAGTTGCTCGTCGAGTGGCAGCAGATGCTGATCGTGATGGCGGTGCTGTCGCTCGCAATCGGCAACATCGCGGCAATCGCGCAGACCAACCTCAAGCGGATGCTGGCGTATTCGACGATCGGCCATATGGGCTTCCTGCTGCTCGGCATCCTGTCCGGGGACCTCAACGGCTACGGGTCAGGCATGTTCTACGTCGTGGTCTACGTGCTGATGAATCTCGGCGCCTTCGGCATGATCATGGTCCTGTCGCGCGCCGGATTCGAGGCCGAGAACCTCGATGATTTCAAGGGGCTCAACCAGCGCAGTCCGTGGTACGCGTTTCTGATGTTGCTGCTCATGTTCTCGATGGCGGGCGTCCCGCCCACGGTCGGGTTCTACGCCAAGCTGTCGGTGCTGCAGGCGGTGATCAACGCGGGATATGTGTGGCTGGCGGTGGTGGCGGTGTTGCTCTCCCTGATCGGCGCCTTCTACTATC
>Ga0156226_1031_pt4 | contig 13236 bp, 10 predicted proteins | sample RifCSPlowO2_12_FD_107874 | JGI IMG/M metagenome (GOLD analysis project Ga0156226, IMG submission 107874) | Betaproteobacteria bacterium RIFCSPLOWO2_12_FULL_62_13
CGCGGAAGAAGTTCTGGCTCGACCGCGCCCGCACGGCCGCGATCGCCAAACACACCAACGCCTTCAAGATCAACGAAGACGTCGTCATTCCGCTCGACCGGCTCGGCGGCTACTCGGACGGCGTCGAGCGCATCAACATCGAGCTCTCGATCAGAAACAAGCTGAAGCTCCTGGACGCGCTGGACGAATTTCTTCAGGGCGATCTTCCGCTCGCCCGGCGCGAGGAGGCAGTCTCCGCGGCCGAGTTGACCGGCGACCGGGTGGAGCGCGCGGCGGCGTTGATCGCGGAAACGCGCGCGCGCTGGCGCTGGCTGCTCGAAAACCTGGACGCGCCCCTGAAGGGGCTGAATGATGAATGCGGAATGCGGAATGATGACCGGAAAAGCGCAGAGGCGGAGCCCTTGGGGTTTTATTCATCATTCATCATTCATCATTCATCATTCGCAGCAGGGGGAACACTGTTCCGCCTGCTGCAGGATCACACCATCCGGGTTTCATGGAAAACCGAAGTCCGCGCGCAGCTCGCCGATATCTTCAGCGGCCGCCCGTTCCAGAAGGTGCTGGAGGCGATCGACGCCGTGCACAAGTCGGTGCTGCGGGGGCGCGTGTTCGTCGCGCTGCACATGCACGCCGGCGACGGCAACGTGCACACCAATATTCCGGTCAATTCCGACAATTACGAGATGCTGCACGAAGCGGGCCAGGCGATGGCGCGCATCATGCGGCTCGTGATATCGCTCGGCGGCGTTGTTTCCGGCGAGCACGGCATCGGCATCACCAAGATCGATTTTCTCGATGGCGGGAAAATCGATGAGTTCAGAGCCTACAAGCAGAAAGTCGATCCGGCCGGGCACTTCAACAAGGGCAAGCTGCTTAGCGGGGCAAACCTCGACAACGCCTATACCCCCAGCTTCGCTCTCATCGGAACGGAAAGTCTGATTCTGGAGCAATCGGAAATCGGCACGATTTCCGATTCGGTCAAGGACTGCCTGCGCTGCGGCAAGTGCAAACCGGTATGCGCAACCCACGTGCCGCGCGCGAACCTCCTCTACAGCCCGCGCAACAAGATCCTCGCCACGAGCCTTCTGATCGAGGCTTTCCTCTACGAAGAGCAGACGCGGCGCGGCATCTCGCTCGAGCACTTCGATGAGTTCAGCGACGTCGCCGACCATTGCACGGTGTGTCACAAGTGCCTCAATCCCTGTCCGGTCGACATCGATTTCGGTGAGGTATCGGTCGCGATGCGCAACTTCCTGCGCAGGCACGGCAAGCGCAAGTTCAATCCGGGCACCTTCGCCTCGATGCTCTTTCTCAATGCCACCGACCCGGGCACCATCCACTTCGTGCGCAAGATGATGATCGAATGGGGCTTCGCGGCGCAGCGCATCGCGCATGGCGCGGCGCGCACATTCGGTTTCGCGCAACAGCAGACCCGGCATCCGCCGGCCACCGTGGGGCGCCCACCGATTCGCGCGCAGGTCGTCCATTTCATCAACAAGCCGATGCCCGGCGGACTGCCCAAGAAAGCCGCGCGCGCGCTGCTCGACATCGAAGATTCGCGAATCGTGCCCATCATCCGCAATCCGCAGAAAGTGAACGACGACTCCGACGCCGTGTTCTACTTCCCGGGTTGCGGCTCGGAGCGGCTGTTCAGCCAGGTGGGACTCGCGACGCAAGCGATGCTTTTCGAGATCGGCGCGCAGACGGTGCTGCCGCCCGGTTACCTGTGTTGCGGTTATCCGCAGACCGCGGCAGGCGAAGCCGGGAAAGGGCAAGCCATCATCACCGCCAACCGCGTGCTGTTTCACCGCGTTGCGCACACGCTCAACTATCTCGACATCAGGACCGTAATCGTGTCGTGCGGCACCTGCATGGACCAGTTGCAGAAGTACGAGTTCGACAAGATCTTCCCCGGCTGCCGGCTGCTCGACATCCACGAGTACCTGCTCGAAAAAAACGTCAAGCTCGCCGGTGTCAACGGCGTGCGTTACATGTATCACGATCCGTGCCATACGCCGATGAAGACCTATCAGCCGCTCAAGGTCGTAAACGAGCTGATGGGCGCGGAAGTGAGGCTCAACGAGCGCTGCTGCGGCGAATCGGGAACGCTGGCGGTAACGCGGCCCGACGTCTCGACCCAGGTGCGTTTCCGCAAGGAGCTGGAAATGCGCAAGGGCGCCGAAGAGCTTCGCAAAGACGGGTTTCACGGCACGGTCACGGTACTGACCTCCTGTCCTTCGTGCCTGCAGGGTCTCGCGCGTTACGATGCCGACGCCGGCACCGAGGCTGACTATATCGTCGTCGAGATGGCGAAACGGCTGCTCGGCCCCGACTGGATGGCGGACTACGTCGCGAAGGCGAACCGCGGCGGCATCGAGCGGGTTCTGCTTTGAGTTTCCAAGACGCCGATGAAAAAATCAAAAACCTTTCACCGCCAAGGACGCCAAGGAACAACAAACCAAAAGCGGAACAGGAAGCATTGCTTGCATTTTCTTCGCGTGCACTTCGCGTCCTTTGCGTTGAGGCCTTGATGTCGATCTTATCGGCGTGCACCGGCGTTCATCGGCGGCCAATAAATTCAGTTTGCTGTCAGCACCATGAGCGGCAGTATTGCGCGCGACGCCACGTTGAATAACGCGACGGAATTTTTTTCCCCGGACTACGTCACGGCGCGTGCGCGCTTTCGCGCCGCGGCGGAGACCGCGGGCGCCGTCCTGCATGCGCTCGCACTCGATGCCGCCGGCCCCGGCGGCGAAGCGTTGACGATAGACATCGCCAGGCTTGGCGACCCACGGGCGCGCAAGGTCCTGCTGCATACGAGCGGCCTGCACGGCGTCGAGGCATTTGCCGGTTCGGCCATCCAGCTCGCCTTGCTCCAGCAACCGCCCGCGCCCGCAGCGGATTGCGCGCTCATCCTCGTGCACGTGCTCAATCCTTACGGCATGGCGTGGCTGCGGCGCGCCAACGAAAACAACGTCGATCTCAACCGCAACTTCCTCGGCGATGGCGAAACCCGGTCCGGCGCCCCCGACCTCTACCGCCGCATCGATCGTTTCCTCAATCCGCCCTCGCCGCCGGCTTCCGACTTCTTTTACTTGCAGGCGCTATGGCAGGCGCTGCGCCATGGCTTTCATCCGCTCAAGCAGGCGGTGGCACAGGGGCAATACGAATTTCCGTGCGGCGTGTTCTTCGGCGGCAGCACGCTGCAACAAGGGCCCCGCCGCTACCTCGATTGGCTAAGACAGCACCTCTCGGGCGCGCGCTACGTGTTCGCACTCGATGTGCACACCGGCCTTGGCCCCTGGGGAGAGGAGACGCTGCTTCCGGAGCCCGCTTCCGGCGCGACTCCGATTGCCCGCCTGGCCGCGGCGCTCAACAGGAAGCTGATCGAAGTCACCCGCGGGGACACGGCAGCCTACGTGATCCGCGGCGGCATGGGCGGCATGCTTCCTCGCGTGCTGCCGGGTGCCACCGTCGATTTCGTGCTGCAGGAACTGGGGACTTATTCGCCGCTCGCCGTCTTTCGCGCGTTGCGCGACGAAAATCGCTGGCATCATTACGGAAGCGGTGGCCTCGAGCATCCCGCCAAACAGCGTCTGCGCGAAGCGCTCTGCCCCGCTGCGCGCGAATGGCGCACGCAGATCGTCGCCAAGGGAATCGGACTCGTACACGCGGCTGCCGACTGGACGTTTAGAAAGCGTGAGCGGTGAGCGGGAATGGGGAATGGGGAATGGGTAACTCAGCATTCACTCAGTCCTCAGCACGCGTAGGGTGCGCTTGCGCACCGCCAATGCATCGGAGCGGTGCGCTCCGCTCTGCGGAGCACACCCTACGAGCACGCACGAGTCGCGGGTCACGAGTCACGGGTCATGGGTCACGGCACTCGTCACCTGTCACCCGTCGCCCGTCACCATGGACAAAGCCCCGTTTTCGCGAAAAACGTGAATTACTTCCGGGGGTTCACGCGGTTTTTTGGGGTGGCGGGTGACTTAATTCACGTGCGCGCGGCGCGCCGTTCGGCTAACCTGTCTTCCGTGAATGGATGCGCGCCGATCTCCCATCGCCAGGCGGGGTCGAGAACATGCGTCTCGCCATGCTCAATTTGTGAAGGAACCGTACGATGAACACACTGCCCCTGCCCTCGAGCGGTCCGCAGCAGATGCTCGAATTCACTGACAGCGCGAGCTGCAAGCTCTGGATCGAACAACTTCCGCTCACCAACGTCCAGCAGACGCAACGGGTGTTGACCATGCAGTTCGCCGCCCTCAATGCCCTTGAGGTGCCGGCGCTCGAACGCCTGAACATGTTGGAAGCGCTGAAGGAGCCCACCGCCTTTGTGCAGAGCGAGTCGGCCAACCGCTACGCGGGCAAACCGCTGCCGCTGGAAGCCACCGAGACCGCGGTATGGGCGAGCGTCGTCGAGCTGTGGGAGGAAATGGGCCGCAATTACCAACGATGCCTGCAGGCCTACCGAGACGGGGATCTCCCCATCTCTCCGCATGCGGCCTTGATCACCATGCGCTGCTTGCGCTGTCTGGGCAACCAGATGCTCGACTACCACCGTGTCTACCGTCAGCCTCCGGGTGCGCTATGGCGGGCGCTGCACGAGCTATACTCGTTCGCCGAGCAGCACGGGTTTGCGCGGATCCGCGTGCAGGACAGCTTTGCGCATCACGACCCCGATTCGAGCTGCACTGAAGCCTACGTGCAGGCCCTGCTTGCACACCTCGCCAATCCGTATTCGCTTTCAACGAGGCAGCTCGCTTTCGTGCAGCGCTGGATCGGGAAGTGGGCGACGCTCGTCGGCCTCGCATCGCAGCCGCTGCCGGCGGGTTCGATTCCCCCGCTCGCGGTCGATCTGGACAGCGCGGCCGGCGCCGTCTTTGCAAACGACCTCGAGCTCAAACCGAATCTGCGCTTTCTCGATCTCGAGCAGTTATCGAAAACCCTGCGCCAGACCATTACCCTCCTCAAGCAGGGGCAGACGCCGGCACAGCTCGGGCTGGGCGAGACCGCGCGCCAGCCGGGTTGCGAAAACCTCCTGATGCTGCTGTACGTGCAGTGGTGTCGCGCCGGAACGGGGCGCACCGATGAACGGCGTGAGACTCAGGAACCGGTCAATGTGTGCTTCGGCATTCCCGCGGCGCACTTCCATGTCGGCGGCCGCCGCGAGTTCCGCCAGCCGGGTGATCTAACGGCGCGTGAAAAGCAGGACCTCGATACCTACGGCTTCATCATGCGCACCGAACACGAAGTCGCCGGCAAGGGCACAGGCGATCTGGAAACGTGGCAGATTTTCAATCGCAGCGCCTCCGGTTTCATGTGCATGCTGCGCAACCCGAGCGGGCAGGCGCGCGTCGGTCACAATCAACTCATCGGCGTGCGCCTGGGCAACGACAAGCATTTCCAGCTCGGCATGGTACAGTGGCTGAAGCTGGGCGAAAACAACGAGCTGTGTTGCGGAGTGCGCATGTTCCCGGGCACGCCCCAGGCGGTGGCGGTGCGGCCATCGAATTTCAACCCGGGCAGCAACCGCTACGAACCGGCGCTGCTGCTGCCGGAGGTGCTGGCAACCGCCACACCCGCCACGCTGATTCTGCCGCCGGGCTGGTTCCAGAGCGGCTACTTCGTCGACGTATCCTCGGACCGCAAGCAGGTCGCGAAACTGCTCAACCTGCTCGAAATGGGCAACGACTTCGACCGCTGCACGGTCACCCTAATTTAACCGCTCTGCGCCACTTGCGCCCGGTGCTCGGGCGCGAGCAGCCGCTGCACGGGGAACACCGCGCCAAATCTGCTGCCGCGCCCCGGCTCGCTCACGACTTCGAGGCGGGCCTGATGGCGATTGAGGATGTGCTTGACGATCGCCAACCCCAGGCCGGTGCCGCCGGTTTCCCGCGAGCGGCTGCGGTCGACGCGGTAGAAACGCTCGGTGAGCCGGGGAATGTGCCGCGGCTCGATGCCAATGCCGCTGTCCCGCACCGAGAACACCGCCCCTTCGCCCTCGCGCCGCCAGCCGATCGCCACTTCGCCTGCATCCGGCGTATAACGCACCGCGTTGCTGACCAGGTTGCTGAATGCGCTCCTCAGTTCGTCTTCAGCCCCGGCAAGCCAATCGTCGCATTCCACGTTGAGGCTGATGCGGTGTTTGCCCGCGCTCAACGTGAGCGCATCGTGGTAAAGGGTGCGCACGAGATCGGGCACGTTAACCGGTTCTTCGCGCAACGGATTGCCGGCGCTCTCCAGGCGTGACAGTGTGAGCAGGTCGTCGACCAGGCGCTGCATGCGGCGCGCCTGGTCCACCATCAGCGGCAGCGAGCGGCGCAGCAGTTCATTGTCCGACGCCCCGGTGTCGGCGATCGTCTCAAGAAAACCGCATAGCACGGTAAGCGGTGTCCTCAATTCGTGTGACACATTAGCGATGAAGTCGCGGCGCACGGTTTCAACGCGCTCCAGTTCGGTGACATCGCGGCTGATCACGAGCTTCTCCCGGTCACCATACGGCACCAGTTGCACGGACAACGTGAGATCGGTTCCGCGCCATTGCCTCAGCGTGAGCGGCTCACTGTAGTTTTGCGCCTGCAGGTTGGCGGCGAACTGCGGGTGGCGCACGAGGTAGGTGATGCTCTGGCCCACGTCGCGCCCGCGGTCGATGCCGAAATGCTGTTCCGCCCTCGGATTGCACCACTCGATGCGGTCGGCCTCATCGAGAATGACCAGCCCGTCGGGCATCGCCTCGCCCGCCCGCTGAAAATCCTTCAGCGTCGCCGAAAGCTGCGATTCGCTCTGGCGCTGCTGGCGCAGCAAGCGGTAGAGCGCGGCGAACGCGTCGTCCCAGGCGCCCGTTCCCTGCGGGATCGTCTCCGGCGTCGGATTGCGCAGCCAGGCAAGCAGCATGGCAAGATGGCGCAGATGCAAGAGCACCAGGGCAAGCAGGATTGCAGCGAAGGCGCTCAGAGCCGCGACCGCGCCGGCCATTGGCCACAGGATCAGCCCGGCGAGCGCCGACAAAGCCAGCACGACCAACGCCCTTCGCCAGATGCCGTTCACGCGCGAACCTTCAGACTAACAGCCTGTCGGACTTGGGGTTTCGGCAGGCTGCTAAACACAGCGTCTTAAATGATGCCGCATAATCGCCACCGCGCCGAGAGAAAGTAGCCCGTATAAGCGGTGTTATTTGTGTCGCTATGTTTAAAAACGCTATTATCGCACGCCACGCCGCGCAACCGGTTTCACACGCTCGAAGAGAAACGATAACCGGCGCTGCGCACGGTCTGGATCAGACGATCGTGGCCAGAGCTTTCGAGCGCCTTGCGCAGGCGCCGGACGTGCACATCGACCGTGCGCTCCTCGAGAAAAACGTGGTCACCCCATATGTTGTCGAGCAGTTGTGCGCGCGAATAAACGCGCTCGGCGTGAGTCATCAGAAAGTGCAGGAGACGAAATTCAGTGGGGCCCAGCGCGAGCGGCTTGCCGTCGCCCAGCACGCGACGGTTTGCCGGATCGAGCTTCAACCCCGAAATCTCGACAATGTCGTCGGTCGCCTGCGGCGCGCGGCGCCGCAGCACCGCCTTGATGCGCGCGTTGAGTTCACGCGGGCTGAAAGGCTTGGTCAGATAATCGTCGGCGCCGGTTTCCAAGCCCGCGAGTTTGTCCCGCTCCTCGGCGCGCGCCGTCAGCATGATGATAGGTACGTCCCGCGTGCGCTTGTCGGCGCGCAGCCGCCGCGCGAACTCGATGCCGCTCATGCCCGGCAGCATCCAGTCGAGCACGACGAGGTCAGGCAGCGCGGCATGCACCACTTCGAAGGCCTGTTCGGCGTCTTCGGCACGCAGCGTCCGGTGACCGGCAAGCTCCAGGTTACAGGAGATCAGTTCCAGGATCGCCGGTTCGTCTTCCACCACGAGTATCGTTGCCGGCATGTGCTTAACTCTGTTGGCAAGAAAGTCGCGATATTATGAAAGAAACATTACAGTCTTGTGACGCCTTAGGATTTTGTCGGATTTGGGTCTGACAAACTCCTGAGGACACGAAAAACCCCTTTCCAATCAGAGTTTTCGTTTCTACGCGCCTCGGTTATGATGCATATTCCCGAACCGCATGGCAAATGACGATGGCCGGATTCAACAAAGCAGTGCCGCAACCGACCGAGATCAAGCTGCACCAGAAATCGCGCGTACTCGAAGTATCGTTTGCCGACGGCAAGACATTCCATCTGCCGTGCGAATTTCTGCGCGTCTACTCCCCCTCGGCCGAGGTGCGCGGTCACGGTCCGGGTCAGGAAGTCCTGCAGGTGGAAAAGAAACACGTCGAAATCACAAAGATCGAGCCCGTCGGCAGTTACGCGATCCAGCTCACTTTCTCCGACGGTCACGACACCGGCATCTACTCCTGGGACCTGCTCTACGATTACGGCTCGCGGCAGGAGCAAATGTGGCAGCATTACCTGAAGCGCATGGCGGAAGCGGGCGCGAGCCGCGAGCCCGGGCCGGGAAAAGCGTGATTGGTGACTCGTGATTGGTGATTGGTAAAAGAACGCACTGCACACGAATCACAAATCACGAATCACAAATCACGCATTTGCATGAATAAGACCACCGATTTCGGATATCAGAAAGTCTCCGAGGAAGAAAAAGCCCGCAAAGTCGCCGGCGTGTTTGAATCTGTCGCCGCGCGCTACGACCTGATGAACGACCTGATGTCGGCGGGTCTGCACCGTTTGTGGAAGCGCTTTACCGTCGAGCAAAGCCTGGTACGGCCCGGCGAGCGCGTGCTGGATGTCGCCGGCGGCACCGCCGACCTGGCGCGCCTGTTCGCACGCCGCGTGGGCACCAGTGGCGAAGTCGTGCTGACAGACATCAACGCGGCAATGTTGAAAATCGGTCGCGACCGTTTACTCGACGACGGCGTAATCGCACCGGCTGTGCGGTGCGACGCGGAGAAGCTGCCATTCCGGAGCGATAGTTTCGATTGCGTGAGCGTGGCGTTCGGGCTGCGCAACATGACGCACAAGGAAGCGGGGCTTGCCGAGATGCGGCGGGTGCTCAGGGCCGGCGGCCGGCTGCTCGTGCTCGAGTTTTCGCGGGTGTGGAAGCCGCTCGCGCCCTTCTATGACGCATACTCGTTCCAGGTGCTGCCGCGCCTGGGCCGGCTCGTCGCCAATGACGCCGACAGCTACCGTTACCTTGCCGAGTCGATTCGCAAGCACCCCGACCAGGAGAACCTCAAGCAGATGATGGAACAGGCCGGCCTTGAGCGGGTCGAATACTTCAACATGAGCGCCGGTGTGGTCGCCTTGCACCGGGGATACAAATTTTGATCCGGACGCGGGCTTGCCCGGCTTTTGGCAGGAATACGGCGTTCGCATCAGGTGTTTGCCCGAATACGGCAAGACCTCTTGGCGGAGGAACGTATGATGCGCACCCTTGCTCTCTGGACATTGTTGGTCCTCGCCGGCTGCGCCACCCCGCTTCCGCAGCATCCGCCCGGCGGCGCGCCGGCGCGGGTAGCGGCTCCGGACATCCGGGTAGGCGACGACTGGGCGTATGCGTTTCACGACGGCTATACCAAGCTTCCCAAGGGCACGCTTGTATACCGCGTAAGCGCCGTGCTGGACGACACTGTCAGCGTCGAAGTGACGCACGGTGAGCGGCTGACCACCGAGCGCTACACCCGAGAGTGGAACTGGCTTGAGCGGCCGATGACCAATCTACAGAATTTCCGCTACAGCCCGGCCTATGCAGCGCTGCCGTTCCCATTGGAGGCCGGCAAGAGCTGGCGCGCCTACGTTCAGGCGACCGATCCGGCAACAGGCCGGGTCAATCGGGTCCGGATCGACGGCAAGGTCCTGGGCTGGGAGCGCGTCAAGGTGCCTGCGGGAGAGTTTGATGCGCTGAAAATACGGCGACTCGTCTACGCCGGAAACTTCGGGCATTTCAGGAGCGAGGAACAGATCGTCGAATTCGACTGGTACGCGCCTGAACTGGGGCGGGTCGTGAGACAGGAGAGCTCCTCGCTTTACTACGACACGAGCCGCGGCTGCGGTAAAGATGATCCCCCCAACTGCCAGGTCGTCAGAAACGACTGGAACGTGGCTGAACTCATAAACCACCCGCATGGCACCTCCGGGAAAAAACCATGATTGACGAAATCTTGATCGTCGCGCGGCATTTCGCTGCCAATGTTACTGAGCATTGCAGAAATGGATTGTCATCCATTTACGCAAAACTCAATAGATGGAGGGAACCATGAACCGGCTTGTCGCACTTGCGTTGCTACTCGGCGGATGCGCCGTTCCTTTATCTCAAACACCGCCCGCGGGGATGAGCGCCGCGGTGACGGCACCCGAGATCAGAGTCGGAGATACCTGGAGCTACGGCGTGCGCGATGGCTACACCGGGTTGGAGCGCACGAACGTCCGCTACCAGGTCACGGAAATCGGCGCGGACCGGGTCCGGGTTGCCGTTTCGGGCGAGCCCGGCGACGGAATCCAGGTGTACGACCGCGGGTGGAACTGGCTGAAACGGCCGGCTACCAACCTGCAGACTTTTGAATACAGCCCGGCTTACCCAGCCCTCGCGTTCCCGCTCGCCCCCGGCAAGCGCTGGCGCGCGCAGGTGACGGCGAGGGATCCCGTGGACGGCCGGCGGTTTCAGGTGTGGATCGACGGCACGGTGCTTGGATGGGAACGGGTAAAGGTGCCCGCCGGCGAGTTCGATGCGCTCAAGATCCAGCGGATCGTTTTCTTGAACTACTGGGAGTACGCGGTCCGGGACAGAAGCGAGATCCTCGAGTACGAGTGGTACGCCCCCGCCGTGAAACAGGCCGTAAGGCGCGAAGCCCAGTCCCAGCATCTCAGCTACCGTTACGGGCAAACGGACTATCCCCGCTTCCAGTACGCCGGGGATATGAGTGACGACGGCGGACCGCGGTATATACGCGACGACTGGCTGATATACGAACTCATGAGCTATTCGGCGCGCTAAACGGCCCCGGCGCGTTTTCCTCTGAATCCTGAATCCCAAATCGTGAGTCCCGCGGCAGCCGCCGCGATCAACCACGTCCTGCGCCGCAACAACTGGGCCCAGGAACGGCTGAAGATTCATGCCGGCAAGACGGCGCGTTTCGAGTGCCCGCCCGTGAGCCTCGCGTTGACGGTTCTCGAAAGCGGCGAAGTTGCCGCTGCCGGCGCCGCGACCGCGCCGGACGTGACGATGCGTCTGACGCCCGGCGTGGCGCTGCGCATGCTGGCGCGCGAAGAGGCGGTGTGGAACGAGATTCAAGTGAGCGGTGACACCGATTTCGCGACCGTGATCCATCAGGTCTGCCGCAACCTGCATTGGGATATTGAAGAGGACCTCGCGGGCGCGTTCGGCGATATAGCGGCGCACCGCATGGTGCAAGCCGGCCGAACGCTCGATCAGTGGCGCGCACAGAGCTTTGACAATCTCACCCGCTCGTTCGCCGAGTACTGGACCGAAGAGCAGCCGCTGATCGCCCGCGCGCGCGACATCGGGCAGTTCAACCGCGATGTCGACCAGCTCCGCGACGATGTCGCCCGTCTTGAAAAACGCCTCGAAAACCTTCTGAACCGCCAAGACGCCAAGGCCGCCAAGGAAAAGCAAGAAAAGAGATAAGAAGAACAGACAAGGCTCAAAGGCATCGCAAAGTATCATCGCGCTGCGGCTCTCTAGCCTCTCGGCTTTCGCCTTCCCTTTTCTTATTATTTTTCTTGGCGGCCTTGGCGTCTTGGCGGTTACAATCCGCGCATGCGTCTGTTTCGATTGCTGAAAATCGCAGCCGTCAGCCTGCGCTTCGGCGTGGACGAGTTCGTCCTCGGTCATGAACGCGTGCGGTTGTTGCGAGCGCTCATCAGCGTGCTGCTCTCCTGGCGAAAGCTGGAACATCCGCGCGCAGTGCGCCTGCGCCTTGCGCTTGAAGCCTTGGGACCGATCTTTGTGAAGTTCGGACAGGTGTTGTCAACGCGCCGCGATCTTCTGCCCACGGATATCGCCGAGGAGCTCGCGAAGCTTCAGGACCAAGTGCCGCCATTTCCTGCCGAGCAGGTGGAGGCGACGCTCGCCCGCGTCTACGGCAGACCGGTCGGTGAGGTGTTCAACAGTTTTGAACGCGCGCCAGTCGCGAGCGCTTCCGTCGCCCAGGTGCATCTGGCTCGTCTCCCGGACGGTACCGACGTCGCGGTGAAGGTACTGCGGCCCGGTATCGCGCAGGTGATCGCCAACGATCTGGCGCTGCTCGACGTGGGCGCCACCCTGATCGAGCTGCTGTGGGCCGACGGCAAGCGACTCAGGCCGCACGAGGTGGTCGCCGAATTCGCGCGGCATCTCGAAGAAGAACTCGATCTCATGCGGGAAGCGTCGAACGCAAGTCAGTTGCGGCGCAATTTCGAGCGCTCGCCGCTGCTGCTGGTGCCAGAGGTCTACTGGGACCACTGCTCGAGCGAAGTGATGGTGATGCAGCGCATGCGCGGCACACCGGTCTCCCAGGTCGCGGCGCTGCGCGCCCAGGGCGTGGATATCCCCAGGCTCGCCCGCGCCGGCGTCGAGATTTTTTTTACCCAGGTCTTCCGCGACGGTTTTTTCCACGCCGACATGCACCCGGGCAACATTTTCGTCACGCCGCAGGGCCAGTACATCGCGCTCGATTTTGGCATCATGGGAAGCCTCACCGAAGTCGACAAGAACTACCTCGCCCAGAATTTTCTCGCCTTTTTCCGGCGCGACTACCGACGCGTCGCCGAAGCGCACATCGAGTCCGGCTGGGCGCCCAAAGACACGCGCGTCGACGAACTCGAAGCCGCGGTCCGCACCGTGTGCTAGCCGATTTTCGACAAGCCGCTCAAGGAAATCTCCTTCGGCAAGCTGCTGCTGCGCCTGTTCCAGACTTCCCGCCGCTTCTCGATCCAGATCCAGCCGCAACTCGTGATGCTGCAGAAGACACTGCTCAACATCGAGGGCCTGGGACGCGAGCTCGATCCCGACCTCGACCTGTGGGTGACGGCCAAACCCTTCCTCGAGCGCTGGATGTCGGAACGCATCGGCTGGCGGGGGCTCCTGCGGCAGTTGCGCCAGGAAACACCTTATTGGATGACGATGCTGCCGCAGTTGCCGCGACTCGCGCACCAGGCGCTCGACCGGCACGCAGTACCGCAACCCGGCCCGGAAAGAGCGCAACTGATTCGAGAGCAGCGACGCCAGACGGCGCTGATGGCGCTCA
>Ga0156226_1032_pt2 | contig 13192 bp, 16 predicted proteins | sample RifCSPlowO2_12_FD_107874 | JGI IMG/M metagenome (GOLD analysis project Ga0156226, IMG submission 107874) | Betaproteobacteria bacterium RIFCSPLOWO2_12_FULL_62_13
GCGCAAGGGGACGAACTAGCGGCGCCACGGACGCCAGCGGCGTCCGGCGACGATCGCCTGTTTCTCGGCTCCGCAATCGGCGGGGTGCATGACAAAGGAGTTTGTCGGGGCCAAGTCCGACAAACGCTTATGAGTTTGTCGGAGTTTCGTTCGACAAACTCCTTACGCAAAACCGCCTGCGAGGATACGGCAAAAAGAGACCAAAGCAACACGAATTCGCCCCCGCTCTGGTCTCCAACACAAGAGCAGAAGGGGTAGTTTCATACCGCTTCATCCCAAATCCTCAGGGTTTTGCGTTTAGCAGCCTGTTGGGGTGCCAAGTCCGACAGGCTGCTATGCCTTTTGAATCAACCGGGTGGCTTCGATGAGCGACGATACTATAGCATCAATGTCAAGCTCACGCACATCCTGCGCTTCGTTGTAACCGTAGGTGACGCAGAACACCGGGCAGCCGGCGGCGCGCGCGGCCTGGGCGTCGTTTACCGAATCGCCGATCATCAGCAGGTCGCGCGGCGCGATACCGAATCTCTCGCACACGTAGCGCAACGGCGCCGGATCGGGCTTCTTGCCGGGCAGGGTGTCGCCCGCTATCACCTCGGAAAAATAGGACGAGAGTTGCATGTGTTCGAGCAGCGGCAGCGTGAAGCGGGCGGACTTGTTGGTGACGCATGCGAGCGGAAAACCCTGCGCCCGCAGATGCTCGAGTCCGTCCATCACACCGGGATAGACGGTGGTGTGCTTGCCGTTGACGCCCGCATAACAGCGCTCGTAAATCGGCAGCGCGCGCTGGAACGACTCCGGGTCCATCGTGCCCTCGATCGCGCCCGCGAACGCGCGCTCGACCAGCTTGGGAATACCTTTGCCCACGAATGTGCGGATCAAATCCTCATCGAGCGGCGGGCGGCCGAGTTCCTTCAGCATCAGGTTCGCCGCCACAGCGAGATCGGGTATGGTATCGAGCAGCGTGCCGTCGAGATCGATCGTCACGGCCTTGACACGCAAAGGGAACGTGACGCTCAAGATCTCACCGCGGAGACGCAGGGGCGCCGAGAAAAAATCAAAATCTTTAACCGCCAAGGACGCCAAGGGGAATCAAGAAAATGATCGAACACAAATACTCCTTTTTGACCCTTTGCCTTTGCGTCCTCCGCGTCCTCCGCGTCCTTCGCGTCCCTTGCGGTCCGCGCTTTGTATTTCTCTCCGCAGCTCTGCTGCCTCCACGGTTAATTCTTTGGGACCTTCGCGAGCGCGGCACGCATCGCACTGATCGTCGCCTTGTAATCCGCAGTGCCAAAAATCGCCGACCCCGCGACGAAGGTGTCGGCGCCGGCGCGGGCGATGTCGGCAATGTTGTCGGTCTTGACCCCGCCGTCCACTTCGAGCCAGATGTCCCGGCCGCTCCCCGCGATCCTTTTCCGGGCTGCCCGCAGCTTGTTGAGCGCCTCGGAAATGAACGTCTGGCCGGCGAAACCGGGGTTTACCGACATGATCAGGACGAGATCGAGCTTGTCGAGCACGTGATCGAGGTGGTGAAGCGGCGTTGCCGGATTGAACACCAGTCCCGCCTTGCAGCCATGCTCCTTGATGAACGCGATCGTGCGATCGACGTGCTCCGAGGCCTCCGGATGAAAGGAGATGATGTTCGCACCGGCCTTCGCGAAGGCGGGAATGATGCGATCGACCGGCTTCACCATGAGATGCACGTCGATCGGTGTCTTGATGAGCGGTCGTATCGCAGCGCATACGAGCGGGCCCACCGTGAGATTCGGGACATAATGGTTGTCCATCACGTCGAAGTGCACCACATCGGCGCCGGCGGCGATCACGTCCTGTAGTTCCTCGCCGAGGCGCGCGAAATCGGCGGACAGGATACTCGGTGCGATCCGGTAGGTCATCTTGCACAAGACGTCCACGGTGACGCGGGCATTTTACCCGTTATCGATTGCTTCGGCACCCCGCGCTGCGCATGGTCCTTACTTGCCTGTTGCCGTGAATTCGTGTGAAATGAGTCCATGCCTGAAAAAAAGTACGAGATCACGGTTGCGGCGCGCACCACGTTCATCCGCGACCAGTCGGACCCCGAGAATGGACGCTATGTTTTCGCCTACACCATCACCATCACCAACACCGGCAACGTTCCGGCGCAGTTGGTGAGCCGGCACTGGATCATTACCGACGCCAACAACCAGGTGCAGGAAGTGCGGGGCATGGGCGTGGTCGGCGAACAGCCGTATCTGCATCCCGAGGAAAGTTTCGAGTACACGAGCGGCACCGCAATTGCGACGCCGGTCGGCACCATGCGCGGCAGCTACCAGATGGTGGCGGAGGACGGCGTGCAGTTCGATGCGCCGATTCCGCAATTCACGCTGTCGATGCCGCGGGTATTGCACTGACGGCAGTGCTCAGTGCTGAGGACTGAGTCCTTAGTCGTCAGTCCTCAGTCCCGAGCTCACCGCTCGCTACTTCTTGTGCGGCCAGGTCCACCACACGATAAGGATCAGAAGGAGCAAGGCCATGCCCGCCTCGAGCAACAACCAGAACAGGGAGTCCATGGCGGGGATCAGCGTTATACTTCGCGCACTTCAGAAAATGCCGCACTTTAACGAATCAGCGCTGAAAATCCAACCGCGTCTGGCGCGCTGGGTCATTTGCGCGGCCCTGACGCTTCAGTCGGGGTGCGAAACGCTGGCGCCGCCAGAGACCGTTGTCACTTTGCCGGAAACGCCGGAACCTGTGGCTGTGGCGAAACCACCCGCGATTCCGCAAGCGACCAAACCCGCGCCCCGGGCGACCAGTTCACTGTTGTGGCAGGCGAGCTGGGATGATCTGCCCGATTGGCACGGCGAGAATCCGGCCACCGCATGGGACGCCTTTCGCGAAAGCTGCGGCGCGCTCGGGAACCAGGATGCGTGGCGCGATATCTGCGCCGCCGCCGCGCGGATCAGGAATCCCGACCGCGAGAGCGCCCGCCGCTTCTTTGAGTTCAACTTCACGCCGTATCAACTCGTAGACCCTGACGGCGCGAGCGAAGGATTGATCACCGGTTATTATGAGCCCCTGCTGCACGGCAGTCTGCGGCCATCCGAGCGCTATCGCTATCCGGTTTACGGCGTGCCGGATGACCTGCTGGCGATCGATCTCGGTGATCTTCATCCCGAACTCAGGGGCATGCGGCTGCGCGGCCGTCTCGAAGGACGGCGCGTGGTGCCATACTACGATCGCGCGCAGATCGAGAGCGGCAAAGCAGCGGTGCGTGGCAAGGAAATCGCATGGGTCGACGACGCGATCGAGCTTTTTTTCCTGCAGATCCAAGGCTCCGGACGCATCCAGCTCGACGGCGGCCGGACGCTGCGTGTCGGGTATGCCGATCAGAACGGCCATCCTTACCGGTCGATCGGCAGATGGCTCGTCGAACGCGGCGAACTTCCACTCGAGAGAACCTCGATGCAAGGCATCAAGGGCTGGGCGCGCGAGAACCACAGCCGGCTTGCCGAACTGCTCAACTACAACGCGCGTTACGTGTTTTTCCGCGAGCTGCCGGCCGATCTGCCCGGGCCGATCGGCGCGCTTGGCGTGCCGCTCACCGCGGGGCGCAGCGTCGCGATCGATCCGCGCTTCGTGCCGCTCGGCGCGCCGGTATATCTGGCGACGACCTGGCCCAACAGCGCGCAGCCGCTCCATCGCCTGATGCTGGCGCAGGACAGCGGCGGCGCCATCCGTGGTGCGGTGCGCGCCGATTTCTTCTGGGGTTTTGGCCCGGATGCGGCGCGCGAAGCCGGCCGCATGAAGCAGATCCTGCGCATGTGGGTGCTTTTGCCCAACGGGTATCCGGTGCCATGAGAAGAGAGAGGAGAAAGGCGTAACAACCGAATCACGTTTTGCGAGAGGCGCGCCGCAATACTCCTCTCGCCTCTCTCCTATCCCCTCTCCCGCTGCGGCGGTCAGCGCAGCGTTCCCGCCGCCGCGCGCGAATCGAATTCGACGTTGACCAGCACGCGGCTCCTGACCACGCGACCGTCCTTGCGGGCGGGGGAAAAACGCGCCGCCGCGAACACCGCGCGGACGGCGTCTTCGAAGTACCCCGCCGGCTCGCCCGTGACGACCGATACCTCGTTCACCGCGCCCGTTTCGTCGATCAGCAGCATGATGAGGAGCCAGCCGCCAACTCGTTCGCGCGCTGCGCGCTCCGGGTGTTCGAATCTGAGCCGCGCGAGCGGCGCCGGATAGATATCGAGCTCCCGCGCGGGATAATAAGTGGGCTCAACCGCATGCGGCCGCAGCACGGGGACGCGTGTTGCAGGGCCTAACGTCGTCTCCGGCGGTGCACTATGGCGGCCGGGCCTCGTTCCACGCACAACGCGCTCGGACGGCGGCTGGCGGTTTGCACGAAGAGCTTGTGGCTCGCTCGACGCATCGGGCGTGGACTCCGGCTGCGTTTGCGCCTCGGCGCCTGCGGATGCCGCTGCCGGTTCGAGCCGCGCGGTGAGCGTGCTTACCGCAGGTGGCACGGGGCGCTTCGGCGCTTCGACGGCTATGCTGCCAGCCAACCAGGCGTGAAGAAGTACGGAGACCGCCAGGGCGAGCGCGAGCCGCGTTTTCGCCGCACGCAGGCGCTCTCCGCCGGATCCACCGCAGTCAAATGCAGCAGGGAAAGAGATCGCAGCCATGCCACGGCTAACGCCGTAGACCGGCCGTTGTTGACAGCGATCAGCGCCGCTGCGCGGACTTCGCGGTCGGCTCGCTTACTTAGCCGCTACCGAACTCAATGCCTGTTCTATTTTCTCGGCCGGAATATAGCCGCCGATCTGCTGACCGCTGGAAAGGTAAATCGCGGGTGTGCCACGAATGCCGAAGCGGCGCATGAGCTGCAGGTTCTTCTCGATCGGCGTGCTGCACATGTTTGCGCCTTCCGGCAACGCTGCCCTGAGCATCAGGTCATCCCACGCCTTGGCGCGATCCGCGGCACACCATACCGCGGTTGATTTATTGACGGAATCGGGCCCAAGAATCGGGATGAGAAAAGTATAAATAGTGATGTCGCTCACCTTCTCGAGCTCTCTGGAGAGCTGCTTGCAATAGCCGCAGTTGGGGTCTTCGAACGTGTAGAGCGTGCGCTTGCCGTTGCCTTTCACGCGCTTGACCGCCCGTTCGCGCGCGCCGTTCAGCAACCGCACCAGCATCCCGCTGTTTCGCTCTTCAGTGAGGTTGCGGGGCGGCAAGGTGCGGATATCGTAGATGTTGCCGCCAAAAAAATACTCGACCTTCTCGTCGGTATAGACGATCTCGCCGTCGAGCACGACTTCGTAAAGCCCGGCCAACGGCGCCTTGGTCACGCTTTCCACCGCCATGGTCGGGAATTTGCCCTGTACTATTTGCCTGATCTTGGCCTCATCGGCGCTGGCGGAACAGGCAGCGAGCCCCCACACCGCCAACGCATACATCACGATTCGTCGTAACATGGATGATCCTTGGAAAATGATTGGCGGCGGCAGGCTCAGGCAACAGCGCGTCGCACTAACAGGTTCTTGAGCGGAGGCTGCAGGTTGACCAGTCTCAGTCCGAGATTGCGCGCCATCGCTAACCAGACCACGTCGCTCCCGAAAAGTTTCTGCAGGCCGTCGGTCGTAAGCTGCAGCGCGAGAATGTCTTCCCGCCGCGCCCGCTCGTAACGCCGCAGCAGGAAATAGTCACCGCAATCCGCCTGCGCGCCGCGTTCACGCAGCACCGCCGCCAACTCGCGCGCGTCGCGCAATCCCAGGTTCACACCCTGCCCGGCCAAAGGGTGCACATTATGCGCGGCGTCCCCCGCCAAGGCAAGCCGCGGCTGGACGAGCCGCGCCACGCGCTGAAGCTGGAGCGGGAACGCGGCCGGCGGCGTGATGAGTTCAAGCGCGCCTAACGCCTCATGGCTGGCTGACTCGACCTGCGCCTGCAGCTCGTCCGCAGCGAGCCCCAGCAGCTCGCGGCCATGCGCTTCGGCTGTCGACCATACGAGCGATGCACGATTCCCCGGCAGCGGCAGCAGCGCCAGCACACCCCCGCGCCGGAACCACTGGAAAGCGGTGCCGCGATGCGGCCTGCCGGTCGCGAAATTGGCAACCACGCCGAGTTGCCCGTAATCGCGGGGCACCGCCGAGATGCCGGCCTGGGCACGAACCCAGGAGTCGGCGCCATCGGCGCCAACGACGAGCTTCGCCGTGAGCTCGGTCCCGTCTTCGAGCCGCAGCACGATGGCAGCGGGTTCCCAGGCCATGGCGGCGCAACGCGCCGGGCTGAACACGCGAACGTGGTCAGCGTGGTGCAGCCCCTGCCACAGCGCATCCTGCAGCAGCCGGTTCTCGACGACAAAAGCGAGTTCGCGCAGACCCGCGTCGTAGGCGCTGAAATCGAGGCGCGCGGCAGGATCATCGCCGTAAACCTGCATCGCCTCGATCCGGGTCACGCGCTGCGGCGGCACGCGCTGCCAGGCGCCGCAGCTTTCAAGAAACGCCGCCGCGCCGGGGCTGATCGCGTAGACCCGGCTGTCCCACGAATCGTCGGCGGGAAGCGGCCTCGGCGGTTGCGGTTCGACGAGCGCAACGCTTACCTCCGCCGGCCCGAGCGCGGCCGCCAGGCTGGCGCCAACCAGCCCGCCGCCCACAATGATGACGTCGAATGATGAAGACATGCGCGATTATTGAGCTTCGTGCAAATGGGTGACAAGCCATATGCACCACAAATCTCCCCTCGCCGTTCCCTCATCCCTGACCCTTGTATGCTTTCTTTTGCTGTGGGTGAGCCGGGAATTCTCGGACGCGCCTTCGCGCGTCTGTGCCGGCGAACGCCCGGAGCGTCTCGCTTGGGGCCGGAACGGGCTGAACGGCGTCAGGCAGCCTCACGACGTTCAGTGAAGTGACGCTGTTCGCGCAGTTTAATGCGGCGGCAGCCGAACAGGCAAAAAGCCTGACTCAGGCCGCTTTTCGCAGTTGTACGCTGCCGTGTTCGTCCACGATCATCTTGTTGAGCAGCGACGTGAGCGCGTAAACCGCGTCGATGTGCGGCGTCGGCGTCTCCGTGATCCTGCCGAGTTCGACCACCGCTCCGATCAGCGGCTCGACTTCTATGGGGCGGCCCGCCTCGACGTCCTGCAGCGTCGAAGTCTTGTGCTTGCCGACCTTCTCGGCGCCCGCGATGCGCTTCTCCAGCGGCAATCTGAAGGTGATGCCGAGCTTGTTGGCGATGGCCTGGGCTTCCGTCATCATGTCGGCCGCCAGTTGGCGCGTGGGCGGAAACTGGCAGATGTCGACCAGTGTGGCGTGCGCCAGTGCGCTGATGGGATTGAACGAGAGATTGCCCCACAGCTTCAGCCAGATCTCGGCGCGGACGTTGTCGAGGATGGGCGACTTCAGTCCGGCCTTGACCAACGTGTCCGACACGCGCTTGGCACGCTCGGTCATTTGACCGTCGAGCTCGCCGATCGGGAAGCGATCGCCCTCGCTGCATTTCACCACGCCCGGCGCGACGATCTCTCCTGCCGGGTAGACCACGCAGCCGATGATGCGCTTGGGATCAACGTGGGCCGCGATCGTCCCATTGGGATCAAGCGTGTCCAACCGCCGGCCGTCATGCTGCCCGCCGTGGCGCTGGAAATACCACCACGGCACGCCGTTCTGCACCGGCAGCAGCACCGTGGAAGCGTCGAAGAGCTTCGGTATCTGCGGCGCGACCTTCTCGATGATGTGGGCCTTGAGCGCCAGGATCACGAGCTCCTGTTTGCCCGCTTCGTCAAAGCTGTCGGTCGCTTTGATGTTTTTCGCGACATGCTCGGTACCATCGTGCCAGATGAGCGTAAGGCCATTCTTCCTGATTGCTTCGAGATGCGCGCCCTGATCGATCAGCGTCACGTCTTCTCCCGCCAGCGCGAGCCTGGCGCCGAGCAGTCCGCCGATGGCGCCCGCGCCGATAACACAGATCTTCATTGTGTTTCTCCTTTGGACCTAAAGCAGCAGTGCTCAGGTTCTAATCAAACCGGTTGGCCAGCGTGCCGATGCCTTCGATCGTGACCTCGATCTGGCTTCCCGGTTTCATCGAGCCGACGCCAACCGACGTGCCGCAGCAGATCACATCGCCCGGATAGAGCGTCATGTCCTGCGAAATCAGGCTCACCAGCTTGGCCGGCGGAAAGATCATGTCGGAGACCGGGTAGTTCTGGCGCTCCTGGCCATTCAATACCGTCTTCACCGAGAGCTTGAGCGGATCAAGCCCGGTCGCCGCCACCGGCCCGAACACGCCGAAAGTGTCGAAGCTCTTGGCGCGCACCCACTGCTGGAATGCCGGGTCGCGGTTGATGATGTCGGCGGCTGTGACGTCATTGATGCAGGTGTAGCCGAAGATACAGCTTGGCGCTTCCGCCTCGGAGACCGCTTTGCAGGTCTTGCCGATCACGACCCCCAGTTCGCCTTCGAACACCACTTTGCCGTCGAACGACGCGGGCCAACGTATCACTTCGCCGCTCGCCAGAAACGAATTGCTGGTCTTGATGAGATAAAGCGGCTCTTTGGGAATCGCCTGATTGAGCTTGGCGGCAAGCGCGTGGAAATTGTTCCAGATGGCGATCATTTTGGTTGGCTGGGTGGGGGTCAACAGCTTCACCGCCGAGGGCGCCGCAGTCTGCGTTGTGGGGCTCGGGCTGTTGAACATGTCTCCCTGATAAACGGTGATGATGTCGCCCTGCAATTTGCCAAAACCCGGTTTGCCGGCGTGTTCGAACCGCACCCACTTATCCATTACTTATCCTCCAGGTGGATTTCACAATGCGGAATTTTCGCCCGTCTCACGCAATTAGCATATCACATCCTCACGTGCTATGAACTAACAGACTGATTATAAGCATAAATATTACGCCGTTACCGGCCGTTTGGCTTGACAATCCGTGCCCCGCTCTTTAGACTGCGCCGCTTCCCGTGGCGAGTTAGCTCAGCGGTTAGAGCAGCGGAATCATAATCCGTTGGTCCGGGGTTCAAATCCCTGACTCGCCACCACTTCCAAATCCGACGCAATCCAACGTAGTCCAGAAGCTCGCGAAAATACGGGCTTTTATCTCTGTATCGTGTCCATACGGGGGCAACACTGTCCATTGACATCCGGGGGCAACTGGGGGCAGAATTGGGGGCAACTGACCGATCCAAAAAAGGAGTTGCCCCCAAATGCTGACCAATACCGCGATTCTCAAGGCGAAACCCAAGGCAAAGGCGTTCAAGCTGTTCGATGGCGGCGGGCTGCACCTGGAAGTCACGCCGACCGGCGGGAAGTGGTGGCGGATCAAATACCGCTTCGACGGCAAGGAAAAGCGGCTGTCCCTTGGCGTGTATCCCGATGTGAGCTTGAAAGAGGCGCGCGAGCGGCGCGACGAAGCCCGCAAGCTGTTGGCGGGCGGCATCGATCCCAGCGAGCACAGGAAGGCCGCCAGGTCGATCCGGGCAGATCGGGCAGCGAACAGCTTTGAAGCCGTGACGCGCGAGTGGTATGCGAAGCATTCCCCGAACTGGGCAGAGATACACGCCGACCGCATCATCCGGCGATTCGAGCGCGATATTTTCCCGTGGATCGGCGGTCGACCCGTTGCGGAGATAACGGCACCGGAACTGCTGGCGGCAGTGCGGCGAATCGAGGCGCGAGGCGCGCTGGAAACCGCGCACCGTGCGCTTGGCGCGTGCGGACAGGTGTTCCGCTATGCCGTGGCGACCGGACGCGCGGAGCGCGACCCATCGCGCGACCTGCAGGGCGCATTGCCCCCGGTGAAGGGTGAGCACTTCGCGGCTATCACTGATCCGAAGCGCGTTGGCGAACTGCTGCGCGCAATAGACGGCTACCAAGGTACGCTGACCGTGCAGTGTGCGCTACGCCTTGCCCCGCTGGTATTCGTGCGCCCCGGTGAATTGCGGCGGGCGCAATGGGCCGACATCGACCTGGATGCGGCGGAATGGCGCTACACCGTGACCAAGACCGACACCCCGCACATTGTCCCGCTGTCAACGCAAGCGGTGGCGATCCTGGGCGAGCTGCACGGGCTGACAGGCGGCGGGCAATACGTGTTCCCCGGCGCACGAAGCCCCAAGCGCCCGATGAGCGACAACGCGATTCTTGCGGCCATGCGTCGCATGGGTATCGTCAAGGATGAAATGAGCGGGCACGGTTTCCGGGCGATGGCGCGCACGATCCTTGATGAAGTGTTGGGCGTGCGCCCCGACTTGATCGAGCACCAGCTAGCCCATGCCGTGCGTGATCCGAATGGACGCGCCTACAACCGCACGGCGCACCTGCCCGAGCGCCGCAAGATGATGCAGCAATGGGCGGACTACCTGGACACACTGAAGGCCGGAGCGGAAGTAATCCCGTTGCATGGCAGCGCAGCGTGAGAAAGCGGCGGGGCATGGGCAGGGCGTCCCTGCCGTTGCAGTTAGGTAACCAATAAGTTACACTATGTTTCAGATTGAACATTACATCACCGCCGGTGGCGTGGACGTGTTTGAGGGCTGGATCGACAGCCTGCGCGACCAAAGGGCAGTCGCTAAAGTGCTGACGCGCATCAACCGGCTCGCGCTCGGCAACTTCGGCGATTACCGGGCGCTGGACGGCGGCGTGTTTGAACTGCGGATTGATTTGGGGCCGGGATATCGGGTGTATGCCGCGCGCGTGGGGAAGGCGGTAGTGCTCCTGCTCTGCGGCGGTGACAAGAAATCGCAACCGAAGGACATTGAAGATGCCAAAGCCTACCTACAAGACTACAAGAAGCGCCGCAAAGAAACCGCTGCCCCCAAGCGTTCCACATGAGCCGTGGCTGGTTGAGCGCCTGAAAAATCCGCGGATGGCCGCAGCTTATCTTGAAGCTGCCATCGAGGATGGCGACCAAGGCGCGCTCATGATGGCCTTGCGTCACGTCGCGCAGGCGCAGGGCGGCGTTGCGGAGATCGCACGCCGGTCACACCTGAGCCGCGAGGCGACCTATCGCATGCTCTCCAAGGATGGCAATCCGGAATTGCGGAGCTTCACGGCGCTGCTCGCCGGCGCCGGCCTGCGACTTTCGGTGAGGCCGATGGAGAGCCGCGTGAAGAAGGCGGCATAGACCGTGCCCGGAAACGGTTTCGGGCGCTGCTGAACGACAGGAAAAAGAAATGACGGAGCGGTTGAAGATCGAGCGCGGAAGCGGCAACGTCTTCCACGATATCGGGTTTCCGCCGGAGGAAGCGGAGAACCTCAAGCTGCGCGCCGATCTGATGATGCACATCGAGGATTACTACAAGAAAAGCGGCACGACGCAGGCGGCGATGGCCAAGAGACTCGGACTCACTACACCGCGATTCAACGCGCTGCTCAAGGGCAAGATCGGCCTGTTCAGTCTTGATGCGCTGGTGAATATCGCCGTGCGCGCCGGATTGAGGATTGAACTGCGGGTAAAGAAGGCGGCGTGACCAGCCCGAACGCCGGAAGATGATGCAGCAATGGGCGGACTACTTGGACAAGCTGAAGGCTGGCGCGGACAAGGTGGTCCCGTTGCACGCGAGCCGTGCGGCGTGAGCGGCGGGCCGTACTGGAGCGCTCGCTTCCAGCGCCGAGTTTGGTTCACCGATCATGCGTTGGCGCGCGCGGCGGAGCGCAACATCTCCGTGAATATGCTGCTCGATGTGATTGAAACCGGGACGCTGCGCGAGGGGGAGAGCGGGCATTGCTGGATCTGGAAGATGATCGAAGGAAGAGATGACAACCTGATTTTGCGTGGCGGCGCTGATTGCTGAAGCGCTGATCGTGAAGACCGTCATGCACCATTTTGAACCGGAGGCAACATGATGCACGCGACGTACTGGAACGATGACGACATTCTGGAAGTGCGGTTTTCCGACAAGCCGATTACGCGTGAAGTGTCCGAGAACTGGCACGTCCACAAGAGCTACGCGGCCGACGGCGAACTGGTGGCAGTGGTGTTCCTCGACGCGGTGAAGGAAGGTTATTTCACGCCGTCGGCAAACGGACGCAAGGCGGCGTGACCGGGCACGGTAGTGATTTGGGTTCGCCAAGCAGCAGGGGACGATGCAGCAATGGGCCGATTACCTTGACAGGTTGAAGGCCGGGGCCAACGTGATACCGCTGCACGGGGAAGCGGCTTAACGTTTTGCCGTCCGTGCCAGAGAGGATCGATAGATGATGCCCCCGGCCCTGGTCAAGAGCCGAACCCCGGCGGCCCGCGTCTGAGTCTCTTAACGTCTCACGATCCCCTGGGGAAAAATGTCAAATCGCAAAAGGGAGGGAACGAATGGAATTCGTGAAACTACTCGCGTTTATTGTCGGCTTGTTCGGGTGGGCATATTGGTGGAATCGGCGCAAATGGCTGACAGACGAATTCGAAAGGAATGAACGACACGAAGTTCCACCGGATCACCAATTGCGTTGGGATATAAGACATCTTCGAGAGGACATCAGCGTCCTGACGATTTCAAATACGGCTATCATGTTCCTCTTGTTATTCCTGGTAATGTTTCGATGACGGCGAATTGTCGAGTCCAGAACGGCGCGAGATGATGCAGGCATGGGCCGATCACTTGGACACGTTGAAGGCTGGCGCGGAAGTAATCCTGTTGCACGAACAAGCGGCTTGTCCGCCGTGCGCGGCAGCGGGACGCAGTGGGGTGGCGGGGGGGATCCCGGTTTTCGATTCGTCCCCCCGCCTTGTCGAAGGGTTCCCGCGCTCTTGCCTCCCCCCCACTGCGTTTTTTCTTCCGGCGCGCAAAAATTTTCGGAGAAATGAATAGATCAAGGCCAAGGTCTGCCTTCTTGCAAGCCCCCAATGGGTGCCATCTGGAGCCGTGGGCCGGGGGTAAGGGTTCGCATCAACTCGGCTTTGCGGCGCCCCATATGAAATAAGCGGGGGTCCCATTCAATCCAGACAACGGAGCGCGGAGAAAGCGACCCCGCCCCGGCCTTGGAGTCCCGCAGCGGAACGGGAATGAACGAGCACACGAATAAGCCCTTTGGAGTCCCGTTTTTTTTGCTGAAAAAATTTTGCCGCTACCCTTTGAATGCTGGCGGGCGTAGGCTATTGCGCAGGGAGGGGCCAACCATGCGTAGCGCAATCTCCACTCTTGGTACCACGAGGCACACTTTGCTCGCCTTCGTTCTCATAATCGTGTCTGCGATACTGCCCGCCACATGCTTCAGC
>Ga0156226_1428_pt2 | contig 13043 bp, 11 predicted proteins | sample RifCSPlowO2_12_FD_107874 | JGI IMG/M metagenome (GOLD analysis project Ga0156226, IMG submission 107874) | Betaproteobacteria bacterium RIFCSPLOWO2_12_FULL_62_13
ATTGCTGCCGCACGCCAATCCGGGCGTGCTGGGACGCGAGGACATCGCCCGCTTGCGCGAGGTCAGCGCATCGCAAGGGTTGATGCTCGAAAGCACCGCACAACGACTGTGCGACCGCGGCGGTCCGCATTTCGGCTCTCCCGACAAGCAACCCGCGGCTCGCCTCGCGACGCTGCGCCTGGCAGGCAAGCTGCAGGTACCCTTTACCACCGGCATACTGATCGGCATCGGCGAGACGCGCCGCGAGCGCGTCGCAGCGCTGCTTGCGATCAAGCGGTTGCACAACGAGCACGGGCACATTCAGGAGGTGATCGTCCAGAACTTCCGCGCCAAGCCCGGCACCCGCATGGCCGGCGCGCCCGACGCGCCGCATGAGGAACTGCTGTGGACCGTCGCCGTCGCGCGGCTGATTCTCGGCGCCAACATGAACATCCAGGCGCCGCCGAATCTGAGCGGGGAGGACTGTTGCACCCTGATCGACGCCGGCATCAACGACTGGGGCGGCATTTCCCCGGTGACGCCGGATCACGTCAATCCCGAGGCGCCATGGCCTACGATCGAGAAGCTTCGCGCGATCACCGCGGGACGCGGCAAGGTTCTGGTCGAACGGCTGCCGAGTTATCCTGCATACTGTCTCGACGCATATCGATGGCACCATCCCGAGATTGCAACACAGATCGTACGCGCGATCGATGCCGAAGGGTTTGCGCGTGCAGACGGCTGGTCGCCGGGCCTGCTGACTGAGCCCGCGAGGCAGCGGCGCACAACTCTCGCGCCGACGCTGTCCCGGGAGTTGCGCGCCATCGTCGCGAAGGCGCGCGGCGGCGTCGCGCTTGCGGAGAACGAAATCGTGCGGCTCTTCCGCAGCCGCGACGATGAATTCCATTTTGTTTGCGAGCAGGCGGACGAACTGCGGCGCGAGGCGGCCGGCGACCGGGTGCATTATGTCGTCAATCGCAACATCAATTACACCAACATCTGCGCCTATCGCTGCACGTTTTGCGCGTTTTCGAAAGGCCGGCACGCGGCCTCGCTGCGCGGCGCACCGTATGACCTGCCGCTCGGTGAGATCGCGCGCCGCGTCAACGAAGCCTGGGCGCGCGGCGCGACCGAAGTCTGCATGCAGGGGGGCATCCATCCCGAGTACACCGGCCGGACCTACCTTGACATCGTGCGCACCGCCAGGCAAGCGGCGCCGCAGATTCACGTGCATGCGTTCACGCCGCTGGAGGTGAGTCACGGCGCAGCTACGCTCGGTCTTACGGTGCGCGATTTCCTGGGCGAACTGATTGACGCAGGCCTCGGGACTTTGCCCGGCACGGCCGCCGAAATCCTCGACGACGAAATCCGGCGCCGCATCTGCCCCGACAAGGTGTCGACAGGGGAATGGCTGGAAGTGATGGAAACCGCGCACGCGCTCGGGCTGCGCTCCAACGCGACCATCATGTTCGGGCACGTCGAGGAACCTCGCCATTGGGCGCGGCACTTGCTGCGCGTGCGCGCGCTCCAGGAGCGCACCGGCGGTTTCACCGAGTTCGTGCCACTGCCGTTCGTGCACATGGAGTCACCGGTTTTTCTGAAGGGTCAGGCACGAAAGGGGCCCACATTCCGTGAAGCCGTGCTGATGCACGCAGTCGCACGGTTTGCATTGCACCCCGCGATTTCGAATATCCAGGTGTCGTGGGTGAAAATGGGCGCAGCAGGCGTCGCTGCGTGCCTTGAGGGCGGCGCCAACGATCTCGGCGGCACGTTGATGAACGAAAGCATTTCCCGGGCAGCGGGCACGCAGCACGGACAGGAGATGGCGCCGCAACGAATGGACGAATTGATCCGCTCGGTCGGAAGGCTGCCGGCGCAGCGCACCACGCTCTACGGCACGCCGCCGGCGGCACAGGTCTCGGGATCGTACGCTGCAGCGCCGCTCGCGGAGATCGCGGCTATCTCCATACCGCAACGCCGCCGTGCCGCAGCAGCCGGGTGACTTTTTTGTGCCGAACCGGACAATAATCGGCGTGCTCGGCGGGACCGGGCAGGAGGGCAGCGGTCTTGCTTTTCGTTGGGCGCTGAAAGGTCACGAGGTCATCATCGGCTCGCGCTCGGTGGACAAGGCCGCTGCTGCGGCACAAGCACTTAATCGATTGCTTGCCGGGCGCGGCAGCGTTCGCGGTGGCAGTCATCGCGATGCGGCGCAGGCAGCGTCCATCGTGGTTCTGACGGTGCCTTACGCGGCGCAGGCCGCCACCGCCGAAGCCGTGCGCGATCTGCTGGCGGGGAAAATTCTGATCGACGTGACTGTGCCGCTGATGCCGCCCAAAGTCGACCGCGTTCAGTTGCCTGAAGGCGGATCGGCGGTGGTCGCGCTGCAGCGCAGGCTGGGCGCAGGCGTAAAGGTGGTGTCTGCGTTCCAAAATGTTTCTGCGACGCATCTGAAGGACCTTTCCCATGAGATCGAGTGCGACGTGCTGATCTGCGGCGACGACCCGGCGTCGCGCGAAACCGTCGCCGGACTCGCGCGCGATGCGGGTTTGAGAGCGTGGCACGCCGGTCCGCTCGCGAATTCGGCAGCGGCAGAGGCGCTGACCTCGGTGCTGATCGCGATCAACAAGCGCTACAAGGTCGCGGGTGCTGGAATCCGGATCACCGGCCTACCCGTGAGGGATGAGGGATGAGGGATGGGGGATGAGGGCGGAGGAATGAGGATTAGACCCATCCCCCATCCCTCATTACCCATTACCCATTACCCATTACCCATTACCCATCACTCAGAGATGATGCGGGAGCTGATACTCGTTGCGCTGCCGGGGATCCCGGAAGTCGAGCGCGGGACACAGCTTGCGGAGCTGCTGCGCTCGGCAGTCAATCGCGCTGGGAAAATTCTCGAATCCGGGGACGTGTTGGTGGTCGCACAGAAAATCGTGTCAAAAGCGGAAGGCCGTTCGGTGCGCCTCGCCGAAGTGACACCATCCGCGCGTGCGCTCGAGCTGGCGCATATTGTCGAGAAGGACCCGCGGCTGGTCGAGCTGATGCTGCGCGAGTCGCGTGAAGTGCTGCGTGCAAAGCCGGGCGTGCTGATCGTACAGCACCGGCTCGGTTTCGTGATGGCGAGCGCTGGCGTCGATCAGTCGAACGTGCCGAGTGCGAATGAAGAGGAAACCGCGCTACTGCTACCTGAGGATCCCGATGCGTCCGCACGCCGGATAAGGGAAGGCTTGCACGAGGCCTGCGGCGTCGAGGTCGGCGTCGTCATCAACGACAGCTTTGGGCGCGCGTGGCGCAACGGCGTCGCGGGTGTCGCGGTCGGCGTGGCGGGTATTCCCGCGCTCGTCGACTTGCGCGGGCGCCCGGATCGCGAGGGCCGGCCGCTGTGCGTGACTCAGGTCGCGGCAGCGGACGAGCTGGCTGCCGCCGCCTCGCTCCTCATGGGGCAGTCGGACGAAGGGTGTCCGGCGGTGCTGGCGCGTGGATTCCCCTATGCGCGGCGCGCAAGCTCCATCGGCGAGCTGATTCGGCCGCGCGCGGAGGATTTGTTCCGGTGATCGTCGCGCTTGCGGGCGGAGTCGGCGGCGCGCGCCTCGCCGTGGGCCTGGCGGCGGTGCTGTCGCCGCAAATTCTGACGATTGTCGTCAACACCGCCGACGACTTCGAGCATCTCGGGTTCGCAATCTCTCCCGATCTCGACACCGTCATGTATACGCTCGCCGGCGTCGCCAATCCGGCCACAGGCTGGGGCCGCGCGCAAGAGACGTGGAATTTCATGTTGGCGCTCGAGCAAGTGGGCGGCGACACGTGGTTCAAACTCGGCGACCGCGACCTCGCGGTGCACGTGCTGCGCACTTTGGCGCTGCGGCGAGGCGCATCGCTCTCCGAGATTACGCGGGTGCTCGCCACTCGGTTCGGCATCCGGCATCCGGTTGTTCCGATGAGCGACTCCGCGGTTCGCACGCGGGTCAAGACCGACTGCGGCGAGCTGGCGTTCCAGGATTACTTTGTGCGCCGCAGTTGCCGGCCGCGCGTTGAAGGGTTTCGTTTTGTCGGCAGCCGCAAGGCCCGGGTTCCAGCGGTGTTGCTGCGGATTATTCGCTCCGGGAAAGTGCGAGCCGTAGTGATTTGCCCCTCCAACCCCTACGTCAGCATCGCGCCGATCCTGAGCGTTCCCACGATAGGCGCCTGGATAAGACAGCGCGATTTCCCGGTGATCGCGGTGTCGCCCATCGTCGGTGGCGTTGCGCTCAAGGGCCCGGCGGACAAGATGATGCGTGAACTCGGCAGCGCAGCGACCGCGCTCGGCGTCGTGCGCCACTATGGGGACTGGGTCGATGGATGGGTCATCGATCACCAGGATGCGAGGCTCAAGCGTGTGATCGAGAGGCAAGGCAAAGCCGTGCTGGTAACCGATACCGTAATGAACAATCGCAGCAAGAGCACGCGGCTTGCGAAGCGCGTTGTTGCGTTTGCGCAGGCGCTGGGCAGTGGTAAATAGTGAATGGGGAACAGCGAACGGTGAACGGTAGATAGGAAACCTAGGATGGGGATGGGCCAAGTCGATTCACCATTATGACTTCCGAGATCTGGACCATCGTGCCGGTGCGCGGCATCGAACGCGGCAAATCGAGGCTCGCTGCCGTGCTGGATGCCGCCAGTCGCGCGCGCCTCAATCACTGGCTGCTTGTTCACACTCTGCAGGTAATCGAGCGCTGGCGCGGCGACTTGAAACATTGTGTTGTTGTCAGCCCATGCGATCAGGCTTTGGAACTGGCGCAGCATGCGGGCGCAGCCATTGTGCGTGAAGTGAAAGACGCAAACGACCTGAACCGCGCACTGGCCCTCGGCATGTCGTATGCAACTGCAAACGGAGCCGGCAAGGTTCTGGCCCTGTCGTGTGATTTGCCGGATCTGACGGCAGAGTCGCTGTGCGCGCTGACCAGCACAGCAGAACATCCGGAACACATGGTGCTCGCTCCTGACAAGGCCGGGACGGGCACGAATGCCCTGCTGGTGGACGCGCGCCGGGACGTCGAGTTCCGTTTCGGCGAGCGCAGCCTCACACGGCATCGGGAGTGGGCCGTTGCGCGCGGCTGGCTGGTTTCGGTCGTTGCCCTGCCGGAGCTCGGGTTCGACCTCGACACCCCGGATGATCTGACAACATGGCTAAAGCGCGGTGCGGAATACCTGCGCGGGCTGGACTTGAAACAGTCTTGAAGAGAGTTGCGCCGGCGGCATCCAGGCGCGGTGTCGCTATCGTTCATTGCCGAAGCATTTCGTCCACACTATCACAGGAAAGGAGCTCAGATGTCCAACTTCGCGGATTACAAGAACGCATTCGAGACGATCAAGCTGGAGCGGACCGGAAGTGGAATTCTCCAGGTCACGCTGCACACCAATGGAGGCCCCTGGGTCTGGGACGCGAGGGCGCGACCTGACGGCAGAGCCGGCATATCCCACCAGGAGCTGGCCGATGCCGCTGCCCAGATCGCCCGGGATCTCGATAACAGAGTCGTGATTCTCACGGGCACGGGAAACGAATTCGCGGGCCCACCGGCGAGCAAGCGGACGATGTCGCGCGGCGACGTGAAGCACTGGGACAGGGTCCAGTTCCTGGGGAACCACACCATGATGGACCTGCTCGACATCCCCGGACCGGTGATCGGCTGCCTCAACGGACCGGCGTATCGCCATGCCGAGATCCCGTTCGTCGCCGATATCGTTCTCGCAGCGGACGATGCGTTTATCCAGGACTCCGCGCACTTCCCGAACCGCGTCGTGCCGGGCGACGGAATCGGCGTGCTCTTTCCACACCTGATGGGGGCGAACCGCGGACGGTATTTCCATCTCACCGGCCAGAAGCTCTCGGCCGCGGAGCTGAAGGATATCGGCCTTGTCAATGAAGTGATGCCGCGGGAAAAACTGCTGCCCCGCGCCTGGGAGCTCGCGGAGCAATTGATCCAGAACAACCCGTACGTTCTCCGCTACACGCGGCTGCTGCTGACGGCGCCTATTAAGGCGCTGCTCCGGCAACACCTGCATTACGGTCACGCGATGGAGGCGCTGGCCGCGGTCGACGAGTCTTCGCGGCCGCTCTGAGAGCGGATACTGCGGGCGACATCAGGCTTGGGCGAGCAGCAGACACAGTCATCGAGGATCCGGGGCTCGTCCGACACATCCTCGATCACCTGGGACGGTGGACACCGCTGCCCGCCGCACGCAGTCCGCCGCTTGCTGCTTGCCGCTGGCCTCCTTATTCCAGCCTGCCGCTCACCTGACACTGTTCCCGACATCGCCTGAGCGCGCTGGCACGCCCTGCGCAGCGCTTGACCGGGCCGTCCGGGAAGGGCATGCTTTGCGGCGCCGGAGCGCGTAATTTCGGTCACGCCGGCCCAAGGCAAGGTGCCGGGTGTCGGCGGTGATCGAAACCTTGCCCGGCAGGTCGAGTTCATCCGCAAGGGTGTTCGATTCATCACCACCAACAGCGATATCGCGTTCCTGTTGGCCGAGGGTTCGCGCGTGACCGGGGAGTTGCGCAAGGCGCTCGCGTGAGTCGAACGTAGCAGAACAACGCCGGGAGGAAATCATGAAACGAGCATTTACTTGGGGTTTGGCCTTGCTTGCTGCGCTGGCAGGCGGCGGCGCGGCGGCTCAGAACTTTCCGTTCAAGCCGGTGCGGATCATCATCGCGTTCCCGGCCGGTGGCGGCACCGACATCGTGGCGCGCCTGATCGGCCCGAAACTCATCGAGACCTGGAAGCAGCAGGTGATTGTGGACAACCGCCCCGGCGCGAGCGGCATCATAGGTACCGAGCTTGCGGCCAAGTCGCCGCCGGACGGCCATACGTTGTTCATGGGCACGATGGGCAACCTGTCGGTGAACAAGCATCTGTTTCCGAAGATGAAGGTCGATCCGATCCGGGATTTCGCGCCGGTCACGCAGGTTGTGGCGGTGCATTTCGTGATGATCGCCCATCCCTCCCTGCCGGCGAAGACCGTCAAGGATGTCATCGCGCTGGCGAAGGCCCGGCCCGGGCAACTCACCTAGGGTTCCTCGGGCGCCGGCGGTGCGCCGCACCTCGCGGGCGAACTGCTCAAGAAGATGGCCGGCATCGACATCGTGCACGTCCCGTACAAGGGTAGCGCGCCAAGTGGCCAGGACCTGATGGGCGGCCAGATCATGCTGGGTTTCGATAGCATCATCCAGAACCTGCCGCACATCAAGAACGGCCGGCTCAAAGCAATCGCGGTACTCGGCAGCGAGCGCTCGGCAGTCCTGCCAGAGGTGCCCACCGTGCACGAGTCGGGTGTGCCGGGGTACGATCTCACCAACTGGTTCGCCTTGGTCGTTCCGGTCGCCACGCCCGCCGATGCGGCAACCAGGATCGCGGTCGACGTCGGCAAGGTCCTCGCGCTACCCGATGTTCGGGAGCGCATTGCCGCGATGGGCGCGACCCCGGTGGGCAATTCGCCGCAGCAGTTTGGCGCGTTCATGCGCGCGGAGTCGGACAAGTGGGCCAAGTTGATCGCCGAGGCGGGGATCCAGGCGCAGTAGGGTCAGCGCCGCGACACGGGCGCCGCCTGAACCGGCGAAAACCGGATCGGCCGTACTTGCATCTGTTCCGCGGTGATCGATGGAAGAAAAAGGGGGTCAATGTAACTTTTCCTGAGCAAGATAAGCCTTTCGGCCGTTGGGAAAACTTACACGGACCCTCTTTATTCGCTCCGTCAACAAAAAGGGCCAGCATTGCGCTAGCCTTTGATTGGTTTGGCTCCCCGACCAGGGCTCGAACCTGGGACCTGCGGATTAACAGTCCGTCGCTCTACCGGCTGAGCTATCGGGGAAAAAATCCTTGAAAAACCGGGTAGCACCCCTTTCGAAAGGCGCATATATTAGTCGTTCGTGCAAGCGGGGTCAACGACTCGACTTACCTAGCGCCAAGGCGTGGTTTCCGGTTTAGACGTTTACCCCGGTTGTCCTCACCGGTGGTCTGACGCGATCGACCCATCAGTCCGAAACTCCTGAGCCGGGCTCGTTGCACCGACAACTTCGGATGCTTCGCAAACTGTGCTCTGAGTTTCGGTAAGCAGCCAATCGCGGAAGGCCCTGAGCGCCGGCATTTCACGCTTCTCCTCGGGATAGACGAGGTAATAGGCGTAACTATCGGGAAGCGAGATATCGAACCGGATGACGAGGCGCCCGGAGGCAACGGCCTCCTCCACCATGAATCGGGGCAGAAGGGCAACCCCCTTCGCGGCGATCGCGGCCGCCAGGACGAGGGAAAAGCGCTCGAAGCGCGGCCCTTTCAGGCCATTGATCTCTGGTGAGCCTGCCGCAATCAGCCAATCCTGCCAGGCGTGCGGGAGCGTCGTGTGTTGCAGCAGGGTATGACGCGAGAGGTCCGCAATCGTCGCCAGTCCCGGCTCCGTTACCAGAGCCGGAGCACAAACGACTACGAATTGTTCGGGCATCAGACGGTGCGCTACTACGCCCCCAGGCCATGATCCGCCGCCGAACAGGATGGCAGCGTCGAAGCGCTCGCTTATGAAGTCAAACGGCATCGGAGGCCTGAGCAGATTCACCGAGATGCCCGGGTGGGCTTGCCAAAAAGCCGGCATCCGCGGGATCAGCCACTTGGTTCCGAAGACGGGCAGTATCGCCAAGTTGAGCACCCCGCCCGTGCCTCGGCTGGCGAGCAGTTCCTGCGTTGCCTCTTCAATCTGTGAAAGACACGTGCGGATGTCGGTTGCGTAAGCCGTCGCCGCTTCGCTCAACAGAATGCGCCTTCGAACGCGGTAAAAAAGCTTAACGCCCAGAGCGTCTTCGAGCGTCTTGATCTGGCGGCTCACTGCACTTTGGGTGAGCTTCAGCTCTTCAGCGGCTTTCGAGAAGCTTAAGTGCCGCGCCGATGCCTCGAAAGCCTTCAGACTTGACATTGAAGGAAGCAAGCGGGACATGCTATCCATGAGAAATAGTCATCAACTTATGATTTTATATCGTTTGTTCGTGATGACCAACGCTCTTATATTTGGTTTCAGTGCATCGCCCGCCCAATATGTGGCGAGCAATCCGCAGGCTTACCTCATCAATCAGCCTTAAGGGAGGAATCATGCGTTGGCTCAAGTTCTCGACTGCTGACGGGACTGCGTACGGTATTTTGGAAGGCGAACGTGTGCTTGAAGTCAAAGGCGATCCGTTCAGCGGCTACGAGAAGACGAGCCGCGTCCATGCTCTCAATGATGTAAAGATCGAGGTACCGGTGGAGCCGCGCACCTTCTATTGCGCCGGGAAGAACTACGTGGCTCACGTCATCCAATCAGCCAAACGCCGCGGTGTAGAGCCCAACATTCCCCAGAAACCCGATATCGGGTATCGCGCCAACAACGCGCTCATCGCGCACAACGAACCCGTCGTCCTTCCCCCCGACGCAGCCAACATAGCTTATGAAGGCGAGCTGGTCGTCGTCATCGGCAAGAAAGTAAAGCATGTAAGCGAGTCCGACGCGCTCAGTTGCATCATGGGCTACACCATAGGCAACGATATTTCCGAGCGCGATTGGCAGCGCTCCGACCGCACCTTCTGGCGCAGCAAGAACACCGATACATTCAAACCCATGGGACCCTGGATCGAGACCGACGTGAACCTCGAGGCCATGGAAACCGCCGTGCGTCTCAATGGCGGGGAACAGGTCCGCTTCAAGACCAACGCCATGCTGTTCGGCGTCGCCACCTACATCAGCACCATGACGCGTTATCTCACGCTCCATCCCGGCGATGTCATCTGGATGGGTACCGACGGGGCGTCACCGGTAGTGAAGCCGGGAGACGTGGTCGAAATCGATATCACCGGCATAGGCACTTTGCGCAATCCGTTCGTGCTTGGCGCCGCGGTGTGAGCAGCCTGCTGGATCCCCGACAGGCTGAACGACAGGGAGTGAGCTATGCCGATTGTTGCCGTAGATGTGGGAGGCACGTTCACCGATCTTGCGGCGGTCGATGCCGACTCTGGAGAGCTGCGTTTCTCGAAGAGCCTGTCAACGCCGCCGGAATTTGAACGCGGCGCGCTCGACTGTCTCGCCAAAGCCGGCATAGCTCCGCGGTCAGTCAACATCCTGCGCCACGGCACGACGGTCGTCATCAATACGCTCCTCGAGCGCAAGGGCGCAAAGACGGCGCTCGTCACCACCGCGGGATTCCGTGACATCCTCGAGATCGGACGTGGCAACCGGCCCGAGGCTTTCAATATCCTCTACGAGCGGCTTCCGCCCTTTGTCCCGCGCATCGATCGCCATGAAGTGCCGGAGCGAATCGATTCCCGCGGAAACGTGCTGCAGCCGCTGGACCTCGATGCGCTTGCCGGGATTGCCGAGCGGCTGCGTAACGACGGCATCGAGGCGGTTGCGGTATGTTTGCTCAATGCCTGGTGCAACCCCCGGCATGAAATCGAGAGCGCAGCCTATCTTCGCGCCAACTTGAGCTGCCCGGTCTCCTGCTCGCACGAGATTTCGCGCGAATTCCGCGAGTACGAGCGCACGTCGACCACCGTGCTCAATGCGTACGTCGCACCGAAAGTCGCATCCTATGTCGCGCGCTTCGAAGGTGCGCTGCGGGGCTCGGGCTTCGGGGGACATCTCTATCTCATGGGATCCAATGGCGGCGTCCTCACGGAGGAGGACACGCATTTGCGTCCGCTGCTGCTGGTCGAATCGGGTCCCGTCGGCGGTGTGGCCGGTACAATCGAGATCGGCGCGCGCACCGGATTGAAGAAGCTCATCGCCTTCGACATGGGAGGGACGACGACAAAATCGGCGCTCATCGAGGATGGCGAGGCTTCGGTGTCTCCCCTTTACTGGGTCGCGGGCTATGATCGCGGCTATCCGGTCCAGGCCGCGGTGCTCGACATCGTCGAGATCGGCATCGGCGGCGGCAGTATCGCCGCGGTCAATGAGCTCGGTGCGCCCGAGGTGGGTCCCCGGAGCGCCGGTGCGGTCCCCGGCCCTGCATCCTATGGGCGCGGGGGCGATCAGCCCACCATCACCGACGCCAATCTGCTGCTCGGCCGCCTCGACGCCGAACATTTTTTCGGCGGGACCATGCCTTTGCGCAGGGATCTGGCGAAAGCGGCGCTCGCACGCCTGGGGGACCGGCTCCGTCAGCCGGTCATGGCGCTCGCCGCGGGAATCGTGCAAATCGCAACGCTCAATATGGCGTCGGCGGTGCGCAGGGTTTCGATCGAGCGGGGCTACGATCCGCGCGACTTTGTGATGGTGGCTTTCGGCGGGGCGGGACCGCTGCATGCGGCGGCGGTGGCGCAGGAAATCGGAATGCAGCAGGTCATCATCCCGCCCAATCCCGGGCATTTCTCCGCTTACGGCATGCTCTTCGCCGACTTTCGCTACGATCTGACGGGGACGATCGCGAGTCCGCTCAAGGACATGGATCTGGAAAAAGCGGAACGGAAGTTTCGCGAGCTCGAAGCCGAAGGGGCGCGGCAGCTCGCGAGCATCGGGCTGCCGTTCAAGTCGTTGCGCTACACTCGCTATGCGGAGATGCGCTACCAGCGCCAGGAGTACACCATCAAGGTGCGCCTGCCCGCGCAATGCGGCGATCGCGATGAGTGGCGGCGCCTTTTCGAGGTAAGCTATCAGCGGCGTTACGGCCACGCTTCCAAGGATGTGGCCGTGGATGTGGTCATGCTGCGGGTCGTCATCGACGGTGTGTCGGCGCGGCCGCAGGAGAAGATCAAAGTGAGGACCGAAGGTGCGGTCCGGAAGCCGTCGCAGCGGCCGGTGTGGTTCGAGGATACGGGCATGGCAGCCTGCCGGGTGTGGCAGCGCAGCGATCTGCTCGTCGGTCAGCGCATCGAGGGGCCGGCGGTGGTCGAGGAGGAAGCCTCGACGACGGTCCTGCCGCCCGGGAGCAGCGCTCAGATGGATCACCTGGGCAACATCGTCATCGCTGTAGGGAGACGTTCATGAACGCCGCCGCCAAGCCGGTAGAAAACGTCGTTGATCCGGTTACGCTCGAGATCATCCGCAATCTGCTGATCGCGATACTCGACGAAGGCGAGCTCAATCTCGAGCGCACGGCCTTCAGCCGCATCATCTACGAGGTCAAGGACTACTGCGTCGGACTGCTCGACCAGCATGGATGCATCATCGCCCAAAGCCGCGGGGGCGTCCCCACTTTCATGGCGGACCTCGGAGAGCCGGTGTGCGATGGCATCAGGATCTATGGCGAAGACGGATTCGAGCCGGGTGACGTGCTGCTGATGAACTATGCTGCGGTCTGCGGCCAGCACCTGAACAACATGGTGCTATACGTGCCTGTTCATTGGGAGGGGAAGCTCGTTGGCTTCTCCGCGATCCGCGCACACTGGACCGACGTGGGCGGACGCGTTCCCGGCTCGACCGCGAGCGATACGACCGAGATCTACCAGGAGGGCATACAGTTTCGCAGCGTGAAAGTCTACAAGCGGGGTGAGCCCGACGACGAGATCCTGCGTATCATCCGGCACAACATCCGTTTTCCCGAACTTTCTTTCGGCGACATGGCGGCGCAGATCGGCGCCTGCAAGCTCATAAGCGCGCGTTTCGTGGAAATGATCAGGAAATACGGATCGGAGACGGTTCAGTCGAGCATCCGCCGGATCTGGGACCAGTCCGAAGCCTACGCACGCCGGCAGATCAGCTTGGTGCCCGACGGCCGCTATGAAGCTGAAAGTTTCCTCGATGATGACGGCGTCGAGATGAATGAAACGCTGCCCATCAAGGTGGCCGTCAACATCAAGGGCGACGAGCTGACGGTGGACTTTACGGGAACGACGGGACAGAGGCGCGGCCCCATGAACAGCGGGCGCAGCGGCGGCCTCGCCGCGGCCCGGGTTGCTTTCAAGAGCGCATTCGTACCCCGCCTGGCGCCGAACGACGGCACTTTCAGGCCTCTCAAAGTCATCTTGCCCGAGGGCACGCTCATCAGCGCCGTGGACAACGCCGCGCTTTCACCCGGCTATGAATCGGTAGGGATGACCGGCATGCTGGCGCCGGCCAAAACGCCGGGCA
>Ga0156226_1121_pt1 | contig 13031 bp, 15 predicted proteins | sample RifCSPlowO2_12_FD_107874 | JGI IMG/M metagenome (GOLD analysis project Ga0156226, IMG submission 107874) | Betaproteobacteria bacterium RIFCSPLOWO2_12_FULL_62_13
AAAATCGTCATTAATAATAACATAGTCGAACTCCTGGACGTGGCCGATCTCCTCGCGCACGGCGGCGAGCCGCCGCGCGATCACCTCGGTGCTGTCCTGGCTGCGGCCCGAGAGGCGCTGCTCCAGCACTTCGAGCGACGGCGGGAGGATGAACGCGCTGACAGTTCCCGGCATGAGCTTGCGCACCTGCTGCGCGCCCTGCCAGTCGATCTCGAGCAGGATATCCTGGCCCTGCTTCAACTGTTCGGCTATCCACTTGCGGGAAGTGCCGTAGCGGTTGCCGTAGATCACCGCGCTCTCAAAAAACTCGGACGCTTCCAGCATGCGCGCGAACTCGGAGGCCGAGACGAAATGATATTCGCGGCCGCTCATCTCGCCAGGGCGAGGCGGGCGAGTTGTGTAGGAAACCGACAGCTTGATCTCGGGCTCGGCCTCGAGCAGTGCGTTGACGAGACTCGTTTTTCCCCCGCCGGAAGGCGCGCTGACGATGAAAAGAATCCCGCTCGCCGCCTCTCGCCTCTCGCCGCTCACCTCTCGCCTCACTCGATGTTTTGTATCTGTTCCCGCATCTGCTCGATGAGGATCTTCAATTCCATCGCCGCCTGGGTCACCGTGATGTCGACGGATTTCGAACCGAGCGTATTGGCTTCGCGGTTCAGTTCCTGCATCAGGAAATCGAGCCGCTTGCCCACGGCGCCGCCTCTTTCCAGAATGCGCTTGAGTTCCACGATGTGCGTGGTGAGCCGGCTCAACTCCTCGTCGACATCGATCTTGTTCGCGAACAAGACCACTTCCTGCCGGATGCGTTCGTCGTCGCCGGTGGCCAACGCTTCCTTGAGCCGGGCCGCGAGCTTTTCCTGGAAAGCGGCAACTGCCTGCGGCATGCGCGGGGCGATGTCGGCGACCCGCTGTTCCATCGCCGTGGCACGCTCGATCAGCATCCCCCTCAGCTTTTCGCCCTCGCGCGCGCGCGAAGCGGTGAATTCGTCGAGCGCGCTTTGCAACAGCTCGCGGCATGCCGTCTGGAGTTCTTCAACCGGCAGCGCTTCGGTGCCGAGCATGCCGGGCCAGCGCAGGATATCCGGGACGCCGAGACTGGCGGCGGCGGGGAACATGGCGCGCACCCGGGAGTCGAGCGCGATCAGTTGCCGCAGCAACCCTTCGTTCAACTCGGGCAACTGGCCGGCGCCCGCCGTTGCAGCAAACGTCACGCGACATTCGACCTTGCCGCGGTTGAGCTTGGCTGCCAGCAGTTCACGCAACTGGGCCTCGACGGCGCGCAACTCGTCGGGCAGCCGGAACTGAACGTCGAGGTAGCGGTGATTGACCGAGCGCAACTCGACATTGAGCAAGCCAAAGGCGAACTCCTTGGCCGCCGCCGCGTAGCCGGTCATGCTGTATATCATTGGAATGCGGGAAATGGTGAATAGTGAATGGGAAATGGTGAAAAACACGCAGGCCCGAATTTAGCCATTTCCTATTCCTTATTTCCCATTTACCATTGATGCCGGTTCAACTTGGCGTGATGGTCGCGTCTACGGAAAGATAACATATATAGGGAATCTCATGCGACCGAGCGGAAGGCAACCGGATCAATTGCGCGCAGTGCGTATTACGCGCGGCTACACCCGGCATGCGGAAGGATCGGTGCTGATCGAGTGCGGCGACACCAGGGTGATCTGCACTGCAACCGTGATCGACAAACAGCCGCCGCACCTCAAGGGCACGGCGCAGGGGTGGGTGACGGCGGAGTACGGCATGCTGCCGCGTTCGACCGGCACGCGCATCGACCGCGAGGCGGCGCGCGGCAAGCAGTCGGGACGCACGCAGGAAATCCAGCGCCTGATCGGCCGCGCGCTGCGTGCGGTCGTCGATCTCAAACGGATCGGCGAGCGCACCATCCACCTCGATTGCGACGTGATCCAGGCCGACGGCGGCACACGCACCGCGAGTATTACCGGCGCTTTCGTCGCCTTGCACGACGCGTTAAGCGGACTGCTGCAAAAACGGCTCATCCCTCAGTTGCCGATTCGCGACTTCGTCGCCGCGGTGTCGGTGGGCGTCCATGCCGGCGCGGCGGTGCTCGACCTCGATTACGACGAAGACTCGCAGTGCGACACCGACATGAACGTCGTCATGACCGGCAGCGGCCGGCTGGTCGAGGTGCAGGGCACCGCTGAAGGTCATCCGTTTACGCGCCCCGAGATGAATGCGATGCTCGATCTCGCCGATAAGGGTATCCGCGAACTCATTGCGGCCCAGAAAGCTGCCTTGAAAAGCTGAATGATGCCCTCTCTCGCGCAGCCTCACGCGCGGTGACGGCTTTCGCCGCTGGCGATACCGCCCGCGATGAGATGCGCGGTGCGCAAGGCCTCGGGTATGGCCGCCGTGACGCATAGGGCCTTGAGGGCGGCTTCGGCCTCCGTGAGCGAGATCCCCGCACGCTGCACGTAGACGCGCGCGGCCCGCTCGACAGGGCCCGATTTTTCGACGAGTTTCCATTTGCGGGCGCCGCCCGGCACGTGCTCGAGCAGCGCGCGGCGAATCTTTTCGAGGTCGGGCTTGCGCCGCACCACGACGATCACCGGCACACCGAGCAGGCGATGCAGTTCATGCACGTCCACCACGTTGAAACCGGCGAGCGCGATGCCCTGCAGGAGCACCAGTTGGAGGTGCGGGTAGAAGCGCGATCCGCGCGCGAGACGCGCGAGAACACAGGTGGCATCGGCGCCATCGCGGCGCACTTTGGCGGAGATCACCCCTTCAAGCCGCGTACCCGCGTAGACCGCCCCGACGACCAGAACACCGCCCCGATAATCGGGGTCAAACGGGGCATCGTCGAAGCCGATGACATGTGTGAGGCGGCGCGCCAAGGCTGGGTCTCGCTAATTCCCCACATTGTCGCGCATTCTCCTGGCGCGTAGTGCGCGCATTCGGCCTGCCGGTCATGGCGCCCCCAAGGTGAAGCTTCCCGGTCCGCCTTGATGTCGGTCAAAACCGGGTTTTGCCGCTCACGGTAGGCTGGGCACGCATGATCGAAATTGACGGCTCATACGGCGAGGGCGGCGGCCAGCTCGCGCGGACCGCGGTCGCGCTTTCGGCCATCACCGGCAGGGCGATCCGCCTCGTCAATGTGCGCGCCAAGCGCGACAAGGCAGGGCTGGCGCCGCAGCATCTTGCCGCCGTGCGCGCGGTGGGCGAGGTTTGCGGCGCGACAACCGAAGGTCTCGAATTGCGCTCGACTTCGTTCAGGTTTTCGCCCGGACCGCTCAAGGGCGGCATGTACCGCTTCGACGTCGGCACCGCGGGCAGCGTCACGCTCGTGCTGCAAGCGGCGTTGCCCCCGCTTCTTGCGTGCGGCGAAGGCGCGCGCGTAATCGTCACGGGCGGCACGGATGTGCGGCAGGCGCCGCCGGTCGATTACCTCACGGAAGTGATCCTGCGTCATCTAGCCCGCATGGGCGCCAAGCTGCACATCGCTGTCTTGCGGCGTGGTTATTACCCGCGCGGGGGTGGCGAGGTTGCTGTGGAAATTTCCGCCACGAAGTTGCGGCCCGTCGGATTGCCGGCACCCGGCGTGTTGCGACAGCTGGAAGGCGTGGCGCACGTCGCCAACCTGCCGGCATCCATCGCCGATCGTATGCGCGGCGCAGCGCTCGCCCAGTTCGCCGGAATCAAGCCGGGCGGGCGCATCGCGAGCCGCGTGCTCGGAGGCGCCGAAGCGATCGGGCAGGGCGGGGCGATCGTGGCGTGGGCTCAGACCGAGCATACCGTGCTCGGTGCGGCGCGCGTGGCCGAGCGCGGTGTGCGCGCCGAGGCGCTCGGCGAAGCGGTGGGACGGGAGTTGCGCGCCGATCTCGAGACGGGTGCGACCGCCGACGTGCACGCGGCAGACCAGTTGCTCGTCTTCCTCGCACTCGCGGGCGGCGAGTCCGCATTCACGACGCGGGAGCTGTCGAGCCACGCGCACACCGCGATGTGGCTGATCGGGCAGTTCCTGCCGGCGCGTTTTGCGATCGAACGGGACGGCGCGCTATACCGTGTGCGGGTCATGCCATGAGTCCGATTCACGACATCTGGTACGGCCGCCGTGCCACGGCGTGAGGCGCTTGCCCGCGCTCACTCGATTCCTTTTCGGAATGCGCCCAGTGTCCACTCGCCGGAAACCTCGTCATGGCGCAGAATCCAGGTGTCGCCGTCGCTCGCGGCCACCTTGAAGTAGCGATGCGCGGGCGCAAGCCAGCGGTCCAGGATGGACACGACCTCAAGCCGCCGCTCGCCGAGCGTAAAGGCGCGCGGCTCTTCCTCGCCCCGGTAGCCCGCATAGCACTCGACTCTGATCTTCATTACCACCCCGCCAAACCGCGATAATACGCGAAGCCGCACCACAAGCAGACGCCATGCGCCCGATTTTCAATCCGCAGCTCGTGAACGGCCCGTTCGGCGATCCGGGCCTTTACCTCGACTTCAGGTTCGAGAAGCGCGCACTGCTCTTTGACCTGGGCGACCTGGCCGCACTGCCGCCGAAAAAGCTGCTGCGCGTCTCCGATGTTTTCGTGTCGCATACCCACATGGATCACTTCGCGGGCTTTGACCGGCTGCTGCGCGTGTGTCTCGGCCGCGAAACCGGAGTGCGCCTGTACGGCCCGGCGGGATTCATCGGTCAGGTCGAGCACAAGCTCGCCGCCTATACCTGGAATCTGGTCGAGAACTACCCCGCCGATTTCGTGATCGAGGCCTGGGAGTCGGATCCGGACTGGCGATCTCGCGGGGCCCGCTTCTGCTGCCACCGGCGTTTTCAGCGCGAATCACTGGAAGACCGCGCCGCGCGGGACGGTGTGCTGCTCGACGAGCCCGCATTCCTGGTGCGTGCCGCCTTTCTCGATCACAGCACTGCATGCCTCGGCTTCGCGGTCGAGGAGAAGACCCATGTCAACGTGTGGAAGAACAGCCTCGCTGAGCTCGGGCTTCCGGTGGGCCCGTGGCTTAAGGAACTGAAGCAGGCTGTGATTCAAGGCGCCCCCGGCGGCACGCCGGTGCGCGTCTGGTGGCGCGACCGCGAAGGGGCTCATGAGCGAACCTTCCCGCTCGCCGAGCTCAAGGCGCGCGTGCTGCGACTCGTGCCCGGAGAGAAGCTCTGCTATGTGACCGACGCCGTCTATCACGAGGATAACGCACGGCGCATCGCAGCGCTCGCGGCCGGGGCGGACCGGCTTTTTATCGAGTGCGTGTTCCTTGATGAAGACGCGGATCACGCCGCACGCAAGTTCCACCTCACCGCGCGCCAGGCGGGAAACATCGCGTGTGCCGCGCGCGCCAAGCTTGTCGTGCCGTTCCACTTCTCGCCGCGCTACGCGGAACGCGAGACGGAGCTGCGTGATGAGCTTGAGGCGGCACGGAAAACGGAGCGGTAGGGCGGATGCTCGGCATCCGCCGCATCCCGGCAGCAGCAAAGCTGCCGCCCTACAGCTCTGAATCTTCCGGCCGGCCGCCATTTTGTCGCGATGCTGCGGCGTTGGTGTTATTCTTGCGGCGCACGGACGCGCCCGCGTCCCGCTGGTCACGCCTGATGAAGAAGATCGTCGTTGCCTCCAACAATCCCGGCAAGCTGCGCGAGTTTCAGCAGATGCTCGCGCCGCTCGACATGGAGATCATTCCGCAGTCGCAGCTCGGGATTGCCGAAGCCGATGAGCCGCACGCCACCTTCGTCGAAAACGCGCTCGCCAAGGCGCGGCATGCGAGCCGGTTGTCGGGCATGCCGGCCTTCGCCGACGATTCCGGCATCTGTGTCGCCGCCCTGGGCGGCGAGCCGGGCGTGCACGCGGCGCGTTTTGCCGGCGAGCCGCCCGCCGGCTCGGCGGCCGGCCGGCAGGATCAGGACCGGCGCAACAACGAGAAGCTCATCGCCCTGCTCAAAGGCGAGGCCGACCGCCGCGCGCATTATTACTGCGTGATCGTGCTGGTGCGCCACGCGGACGATCCCGAACCCGTGATTGCCGAGGGCCGCTGGCACGGCGTAGTGATCGACGCCCCGCGCGGAACCAACGGCTTCGGCTACGATCCATATTTTTATTTACCGGAATCCGGCCGCACCGCTGCCGAGCTCACACCCGAGGAAAAAAACGAAATGAGCCACCGCGGCACGGCGCTCGCTGCGCTTGTGGCCAAGCTGCGCGAGGCGCGGGTAATGAGTAATGAGTGATGAGCAATGAGACAGGTGCAGGAGTGATTGGGGCCCGCCCATCACCCATTACCCATCACCCATCACCGCGCTTTCGCGCGCTGCCGCCGCTGTCTTTATATATCCACATTCCCTGGTGCGCGCGAAAATGTCCGTATTGCGATTTCAATTCGCATGAAGCGCGAGGGGCGCTGCCGGAGCAGGATTACGTCGCGGCGCTGGTTGCGGATCTGGAGAGCGCATTGCCGCTGGTGTGGGGGCGCAAGGTGTACAGCGTCTTTTTCGGCGGCGGCACACCGAGCCTGTTTTCCCCGCCAGGTATCGATGCGATCCTTTGCGCGGTTCGGGCGCGGCTGCCGCTCGCAGCCGATGCTGAAATCACGCTCGAAGCCAACCCCGGCACGTTCGAGGCGGGGAAGTTCAAGGCGTTCCGCGCAGCGGGCGTGAACCGGCTCTCGATCGGCATCCAGAGCTTCAACCCGCGGCATCTGAAGACACTGGGCCGCATTCACGACGATGCCGAGGCGCGCCGTGCGATCGAAATTGCCAAGCGCAATTTCGATAACATCAATCTCGATATGATGTATGGATTGCCGGGCCAGACGTTGCCGGAAGCACTGGCTGATGTCGAGTCCGCGTCGGAATTCGGGCCCCAGCATATCTCTGCGTATCACCTTACCATAGAGCCGAACACGTTGTTCCACCGCTACCCGCCCGCATTGCCGGACGAGGACGAAGCCGCCGCGATGCAGATTGCGATCGAAGCACGGCTGGAACAAGCAGGATTCGAGCACTATGAGACTTCAGCATTTGCGCGTTCAGCGCGCAAATGCTGGCACAACCTCAACTACTGGACCTTCGGCGACTACCTCGGCCTCGGCGCCGGAGCGCACAGCAAGCTCTCTTTCGCTGACAGGATCGTGCGGCAGATGCGTTACAAACAGCCGAAGCAGTACATGGACGCCGCGTTGCGGGGTGCTGCCGTGCAGACCGAGAACGAAGTCTCTGTGCGCGAGGTCGGATTCGAGTTCATGATGAACGCGCTGCGGCTCACCGAGGGCTTCGAGGTGAATCTATTCCCTGAACGGGCGGGCGTGCCGCTGAATGTGGTTCTAAAGGAGCTTGACGACGCGGAGCGGCGCGGGCTGATCACACGCGACCATCAGCGCATCGCGCCGACCCCGCTCGGGCAGCGGTTCCTGAACGATCTGCTGCAGATTTTCCTGCCGGAGAACGAAATTGCATGAAGTTCTCTTTATAGATCCCCTGCATGACGGACTAAAAAACGAATGTCGTCCTCGCGAAAGCGGGGACCCATACTGAGCAACCACGCAGTCGGATGCGCCGGATGGATTCCCGTTTCCCACGGGAATGACAACATGTGACTATCTCTGTCAATCACATTCAGGCGTCAGTGAGAGAGCGATTTCCCAAGACAGCATTTCTTGTATTTTTTTCCGCTGCCGCACGGGCACGGGTCGTTGCGGCCGGCTTGATGGGAAGCTTGGGCATCCTCCGAGCGCACCAGTTGCATGAACTCTTCCACGGGCTTGCCGGATTCCCTGAACGCTGCGAGCCTCCGCAGGTAGGGTTGGGTGTGGGTGAAGAACTGCTTGTAGCCCGCGCACAGATAGTTCAGCCCCTCCTCGCCTTCCGGAGTGCAGGCGAAGCGGTCCTTGGGACATCCGCCGTTGCAGAGGGCGAGCGCTTCGCACTCGCGGCAATAGCGCGGTAACGAGTCCCGCTTCCTGCGCCCGAACTCGCGCTGTGCCGCGCTCTCCAGCATTTCAGCAAGCGGTGTGTCGCGGATATTTCCGAGGCAATGCGCGCGGTCGACAAAATGGTCGCAGGAATAGAAATCCCCGTTGTGCTCGACGACCACGACATCGCCGCACGTCTGCCTGAAGAGGCACAGCGCGTGATCCATGCCGAGAAACGGTCGCATCGCCTCGTCGAAGTTCTGGATACCGAGGCGGCCCACGTCGTGCCTGATCCACTCGTGGAACACCGTGCAGAGGAAGGCGCCGTACGCTTCCGCCGGGACCGTCTCCGCGCTGACGCCATGGTCTCCCCGCCGCGCTACCAGCGGCAGGAATTGCAGGTAATCGGCGCCCATCTCCTTCACGAACCGGTAGACGGCCGTGGGCTGGCGCACGTTCTCGCGATGGACCACGCACAGGATATCGCAGGGAATCCGGTAACGCTGCAAGAGCCTGAACGATTCCATGACCTGCTTGTGCGTTGGCTTCCCGCTCCTGGTAATGCGGTAGTGGTCGTGGAGTTCCTTCGGACCGTCCAGGCTCAACCCGACGTAGAAGCCCTCTGCCGCAAGAAAGCGGCACCAATCTTCGTCCAGCAAGGTGCCGTTGGTCTGAATGCCGTTCAGGATGCGGCGTCCCGGCGGCTGGTGCTTGCGCTGCAGCGCCACGATCTTGCGGAAGTAATCGAGCCCAAGAACGGTCGGCTCACCGCCATGCCAGGAAAAGAAGATCAACTCCCTGGGGCAGGCCTCGATGTGCTGGACGATGTAGGTCTCCAGCAGGTCCTCTCCCATGCGGAACGACTCGGCCTTCGGATAGAGCTCCCGTTTCCTGAGGTAATAGCAATAGCCGCAGTCGAGGTTGCAGACCGGCCCGACGGGTTTCGCCAGAACCTGGAATTCGCGGGAGGCCTGGGCCATTGCGGCGAATCTATCCGTTAACCTATGCGCCTTGGAAATGGATTTGTTGCAGCAAGGCTGCTCACGCGTTGCCGCCAGGACCCGTGTTATCGCCCTTCATGCCGCGAGGTCAATCTCCGCGCGAATCTTGTCGTACCGCACGAGACACGTTCCATCTTCCAAGCCGTAGTAAAGCCGGTACTTCAGTCCGTGAGGGCGGTCCGACGAAGCTGCCGGCAACTGCCACAGCACCATTTCCCTGATCGCTCCATCCGGATAGATCAGTTTCGACCGGAAAATAAGCCTGGCTTTGGGCAAATTCTTCGCGCTCGCGGAGTTTATGGTATTTTATACCATGAACGTGGCGGGGGGGTGCATGCCAGCGGATGCCAACTAAGCGGCGTTGAAGCAAACTTTTCTCGACACGCTTACTGATCGTGCGGTCCGATCGATAGATGCGGATTCCAGGCCACTTCCCATAAATGGCCATGCGGATCAGCGAAGTAGCCGCAATAGCCGCCCCAGAATGCGTCTTGCTATCAAATGGACTGACAGCATGAGCATCGGGATACCCGCTGTGGACGAGGAACACCGGCGGTTTATTTCCCGCTCGGATTGTGGCAAGCCCGTGGATAATGTTACTTAGACCTTATTTATTTTCGGCATGAGCCAGTTCGCAGCCAGGCTGGTCAGCGGCATCCCGCTATTCGCCGGGCTCGAGCCCCGTGCGCTGGAGGACATCGTGCGCATTTTCCAGCGCCTGACTTTCGATGCCGGCGCCAGCCTCGTGCGCCAGGGACGGCCGGCGGATAGCGCGTTCATCCTGGAATCGGGTACGACCGAGGTGTTCACGGCGCTGCCAGGAGGCGGCGAGGCGAAAGTCGCCGAGCTCGGTCCCGGCAGCGTACTGGGCGAGATGGCGCTGCTCGAGAGCGGCACGCGCTCCGCGACCGTGATCGCGCGCACGCCGGTGGCGGGATACCTCATCGAGCGCGACGGTTTCCGCATGCTGCTCGTGCAGCGCAACCCCGCGGTGTTCCAGATCCAGAACCGCATCACAAGGGCATTGTGCCAGCGGTTGCGCGAACTCAATGCGAAGATCGTCGTGGCGGACGCTCCGGAAAACGCGGCTCTGCCGCTGTCGGGCCTGACGGCCGGGTCGTCCGGGATGCGGCGCGGAACGTGCTCGTTCGACTATCGCGGCTTTCTCCCGCTGCTGCCGGTCTTCAGACCCTTCGGCGCATCCGAGATCGAGGAGTTCGCACGGCAGACCGAAGTCATGGAGCTCGATCGCGGTCGGATACTGTTCCAGCAGGGCGATCCGGGCGCGGCTTGCTTCGTCGTCGTGCGGGGAGCGCTGGAGATCGCGCACTCGCGGGACGGTCGTTGCCACCGAATCGGCGTGCTGGGGCCGGGCAGGCTGTGCGGGGTGCTCGCCCTGATCGAAGGGCAACTGCATAGCATGAGCGCCGCCGCGCGCGAGAATTCTGTACTGCTGGAAATCGAAAAGTCGGCGTTCGACCGGCTCTTCACCGGTCACGACCGCGTCGCGGCGAAGTTCCAGGATGCCGTCAACCAGGAGCTGGTGCGGGCGCTCGCCCGCACCAACAACCATCTCACGCGGCTCATCAGCCAGGCGCGCATCCGGAGCGGCCGTCGCGAGCGGAAACAGGCGGACGAGCTGCAGCGCGCGCTCGGCGCGCAGGACTGCCGCGCGGCCTGACGGCGGGACGGCGTAAATCGCGATCCGTATCACTCGTCACGCGGTTTCCGCTAGTCGAGGTAATGGACCTCCACCGTCGGCCGGCCGCTGCGGGTGTCGGCGTAGATCATGCTGTACTCGGGCACTTCGAGCCACGTGGAAGTGTCGTGCGTGAGCGGTTCCGAGGCGATCATCATGGAGTCGGCTTTGTCGGCGCCGCCCACCATCTTCCATTCCTCGCCGTGATAACCGTACTCGCGCCCCGAGGTGTACCACAGGCTGTAATAGGTGAAGTTGGCCTCCACCAGCACCTGGCCCGGATCATCGGTCCGGTAGCAGCCGAAGTCGAAGCAGTATCGCACCGCAACGAGCTGGTCCCCGGTAGTGATGAAGAGATTCACGGGTGAGGTGAGGGCGATGCCGAGCCGGGCGCGGGTATCGCGCAGGACGGTGAACGTCTTCTCCAGCGCGCGCACGATCTCGTCCGCAGTGAGGTGCCGCGACGGGTCTTCGAGATGCGAGACGAGCAGTGCGTAGATCCATTCACTGTCGGTGGTGCCGCTGATCATCTTCGCAAACTTCGGGTGCACGTGCTCGGCGAGCAGCGGCTTCATGTCGCGAATGCGCTCGAGGTCGCCGTTATGGGCGAGCGCGATTCGGCAACCGGGAAACTGGAAGGGATGCACGTTCTGCCGCGAGATCACGCCCTCGGTGTTGTAGGGCACGCCGCGCACATGGGCGAGCACGCAGCTCGCGCGGATCTTCTCGGCAAGCCCCTTGAGGTTGCGGTCGTATACCGGAAGCTCGGTCGAGGCGTAGCTGAACGGCTTGTCGGGGTCGAACGAGCCGCGGTCCCAAGCTTTGAAGCCGAATCCGGCCAGGTTGAGCAGGTACAGCATTTTCGGCATGTAGGACTGCTTCACCAGCGCGCTGTCAGGCTGGTAGAGCAGGTCGTCCAACAATACCGGTTGTCCGAGGTAAGCGAGGGCGCGGCACATCCCTATTGATCCTTGCGCAAGCAATTGACAGCCTGCTTGCGCCACGAACCTCCTCTCCCCTGCGTCGGCGAGATCTGAAGTTCGTTGATGCGGAATCCGGGCCGCTCGGCATAGTGCGCCCGGCGCTCGACTTCATAGAGATGGCTCGCGTCTTTCATCGCTTCCATGGCGCCCTCTATCTGTGGTGGTCTTTTGCCTGACGAGTATGCCAGAAAGCTCCTTGAGGAGGCGAACCGCACCATTTTCGGGGAGGACTTCACCCTTCCCAAGTATGCGATCATCGATTACAACGCCTTTTGTGCAGTCCGGAGCCTCTTTCGCGCCGGCGCCCGGCGCCCCGGTTCCGCGAACCGGGAGCGCGGCCGAATTGAATTTCCTATTGTTCACCGCGCAGTTCGCGGCGACGCGTCGGGCCTTCGATCCGCTCAATGCCGTTTCAATGCTATTCAAGTTCCAAAACGGCCTGAGTGGAGTCCTCGGTGCCGTGCGGGCCACGCCCATCTACCGGCGCGTTCACGTGTTCGGCGCCGCCGCCAGCATCCAGTAGACCGAGGCCGCTGGCGAGACGCGCGGATCACCCGATCTTCACGGGCACGTAAATTCGCGTATCGTTGCGCTGCACCAGCAGGGCAACGACGCCGCCGCTCTTGGAAACGGCCTCGCGCAACTGCTCGACGTTCTGCACGCGTTCTCCATTTACGCCCAGAATCACGTCGCCCGGCCGAATGCCGGCGCGCGCGGCCGGACCCTGCGCAGATTGGACAACCAGGCCGCCGTCAACCTCCGCCTGTTTGCGCTCCGCGGGGGTCAGCGGCCGTACCGCAAGCCCCAACTTGCCGCCTGCCTTCGCCCGCGAGCCTGCGGAGGCGACGGTTTCCTCGGACAGCTCGCCGATCGTCACTGGCAGCGTCTTGCGCTCACCATCTCGCCAGACTTCGACCTCGGTCTTGGTCCCCGGTCGAATGCCGGCAACCAGGCTCGGCAGTTCATTGGATCGATCGACTTCCTTGCCTGCGATCTTGAGAATGATGTCGCCGGACTTGAGGCCGGCGTGGTCGGCCGGGCCGTCTTTTTCGACCGAGCTCACGATCGCGCCGGCGGGTTTATCGAGGCCGAAACTTTTCGCAAGCGACTGGCTGACGCTCTGGATCGTGACGCCAAGCCGGCCGCGCGTCACCTTGCCGTAGCGCACGAGATCGTCCTTGACCTTCATGGCTACATCGATCGGGATTGCGAACGACAGCCCCATGTAGCCGCCGGTGCGGCTATAGATCTGCGAGTTGATGCCGATTACTTCACCTTGCATGTTGAACAGCGGCCCGCCCGAATTGCCGGGATTGACCGCCACATCGGTCTGGATGAACGGCACGTAGGTGCTGTCGGGCAAGGCGCGCGATTTCGCGCTGGCTATTGCTATTTATTACCCCACAAGTGGACGAACGCCCTGCGGCGCAGCGATAATTGGCAGGCATGATCCATTGCAACGGAGTC
>Ga0156226_1135_pt1 | contig 12895 bp, 11 predicted proteins | sample RifCSPlowO2_12_FD_107874 | JGI IMG/M metagenome (GOLD analysis project Ga0156226, IMG submission 107874) | Betaproteobacteria bacterium RIFCSPLOWO2_12_FULL_62_13
ATTTCTCCCCGGACGTTGCAGCAATGGGAACAAGGTCGGCGCCAGCCGTCCGGTGCCGCCGAAACACTTTTGAAGATCGTCGCCCGCCACCCTGAGGTTCTGCGTGAAGTCATGGCGGCATAATCGGGTAGGGGCGGGCTGCTGACCCGCCCTCCCCCCACCCGGCATGCGGGGCCGCACAGGGCGGTTCGCGAGAACAGAACTTCGCTAAGCAGTTTCGCACCACGATGCAACGGCGGCGGCTTGTGAGACAATGAGCCTCTCCCGATGGGTCCGTACCTTTCACGAGGTGAAGCATGCCAAACCCCGACAAACTCGCGATGCTGGTGGGCGGAGGCCCGGCGCCGGGCATCAACAGCGTGATCAGCGCCGCGACCATACGCGCGCGGCTCCAGGGCATCGAAGTGCTGGGAGTTCCCGACGGATTCTCCGAAATCATGACCGGAAAGACCGATCGCGTGCGGCCACTCGCCATCGAGGATGTAAGCCGCATCCATTTCAGGGGCGGCTCCCAGCTCGGCACCTCGCGGGCAAACCCGACAAAGAAGCCGGAGCATCTGGACCAGGTTGTGAAATCGCTGGAGCAGCTTGGCGCGACGCTGCTTATCACGATAGGCGGCGATGACACGGCGTTTGCTGCGATGAAAGTCGCCGAACGCGCGGGCGGCCTGCTGCGCATCGCGCACGTTCCCAAGACCATCGACAACGACCTCGCGCTGCCCCCATACGTGGACACCTTCGGTTACCAGACCGCGCGCCACCTCGGTGTCGAGCTCGTGAAGAACCTGATGGTGGATGCGTACACGACCAGCCGCTGGTATTTCGTGGTCGCCATGGGACGCAAGGCCGGGCACCTCGCGCTTGGTATCACCAAGGCGTCAAGCGCAACACTCGCCCTGATCCCCGAGGAGTTTCCCGGCGGCAAGGCCACGCTCGACACGCTCGCCGACATCCTGGTCGGCGCCGTGGTGAAGCGCCTCTCGGAGCAGCGCAAGGACGGTGTCGCGATTCTCGCCGAAGGCCTCGCCGAAAGCATCCCCGAGAACGAGGTCGAGCGGCTCGGCAACATCGAACGCGACGAGCACGACAACATCCGCTTCGCGGAACTCGACCTGGGCCGCGGGATCAAGAAGCAGGTCGAAGCGCGCCTTGCGGGCCTCGGTATCCGGAGCACCATCGTGTCCAAGGACATCGGCTACGAATTGCGTTGCGCCGATCCGACGCCGTTTGACATCGAATACACGCGCGACCTCGGTTACTGCGCCTCGAAGTTTCTGATCGAAGGCGGCTCGAACGCGATGATTTCACTGCAGGGCGGGCAGTTCGTGCCGGTGCCGTTCGCCACCCTAATCGATCCCGCCACGGGGAGAACCAGGGTGCGCACGGTCGACATTTACTCGACGCGCTACGCGATCGCCCGACGCTACATGATGCGCCTGCGCCGCGACGATTTCGACAACGCGCAGAAACTCGCGCGGCTCGCGCAGACGGTGGGCCTGTCGCCGGAGCAGTTCCGCACGCGCTTCGAGTACGTCGTCGAACACGAGCCGCCGCCGCTCGTGCTGCTGCCGCGCCGCGACGCGTGAGGAGCGTATGCGTCTCGGCGAGATCATCGATGCGGCGGTCGCCTCCAGTGGGATCACCGCCGATGGCGATTGTGGCGGCCCTGGTCGCCATCCTTGCACCGCGCAAATTCAAGGAGAAAATATCCATGAGGCTTAAGCCGATAAAAGGGTTGGCGGTAGCTATCGCCATTCTCGCGACGGTATCGTCAGGCGTGCACGCAGAGGTGAACGAGGTCCGACTCTCGCGCGGCCTGTCACTTGGATTCCTTCCCTCCATCGTGATGCAGGATCAAAAGCTGGTGGAGAAGCATGCGAAGGCAGCCGGCATAAATGACCCGAAGGTCGTCTGGCAAGGATTCATCGGCGGCGTGGCCATGAACGATGCGCTGATTTCCGGGCAGATGCATTTCGCCGGCGGCGGTCCGCCTCCCTTCACGGTCCTGTGGGCCCGCACCCAGGGAACGCCGCACGCAGTGAAAGCGATCGCGGCGCTCAATGCTTCTCCGATGTACCTGCTGACCCGCAATCCGGCCGTCAAGTCCGTGCGCGACTTCGGCCCGAAGGACCGCATCGCTGTCCCGGGCGCGAAGATCTCGAACCAGGCGGTGGTGCTGCAAATGGTGGCGGAGAAGGTTTTCGGCGACCGCGGCCGCTTCGATCCTTTGACCGTCGTCTTGTCATTACCCGACGGCTTCACCGCGCTGCTGTCCGGCGGCGAACTGACCGCGCAGTTCTCAGGCCCGCCGTTTCAGTACCAGACCAAGGAACTCCAGAAGCGTGGCGTCCGCAAGATCCTGGATTCCGAGGAGGTCCTCGGCGGTCCGACCACGTTCCTCATGATGTGGACCACGAACCGCTTCTACGAAGAGAACCCGAAGATCTATCAGGCGGTGTATGCGGCACTCGAAGAAGCGATCAATCTGATCAATCGCGATCATCGACTCGCGGCCGGGATCTTTCTTCGGGTGACGAAGCAGAAAGCCGAACCGGCCGAGATCGTCCGCATTCTCGACGACCCGGGCACGAAGTACGGTCTTGCGCCGCAGAACATCATGAAGTACGTGGACTTCCTGCACAAATCGGGCGTGATCAAGACACGGCCCGCCTCATGGAAGGACATGTTCTTCCCCGGGCCGGTGCACAACCTGCCTGGAAGTTGATCGATCATGAACGGATCGGCCGGGCAGGTCCTGCCATCGAGCGTTGACGAGGCGGGGCGGCGGCTGCGGGCCGGGACACTCACGGTACTGGAGCTGACCAAGGGTTTCCTCGAGTGCTCCCGGAAGTTGCAGCCGACCCTGAACGCATACATCACGATCACCGAGTCCCAAGCGCTCGAGAGCGCGGCGAAGCTGGATGCAGAGCTTGCGGCCGGCAGGGATCGCGGCCCGCTGCATGGCATCCCGGTGGTCTACAAGGACAACCTCGCGACCCGGAACATCCCGACGACCGTCGGTTCCGCCTTTCTGCGCGAGCGCGTCACGGATCACGACGCTGCCATCGTTCGACGCCTGGAAGCTGCGGGCATGGTGATGCTCGGCAAGGCGAACATGAGCGAGTTCGCCTCCGGCTCCTCGGGCGTGAACGTATTCTTCGGCAACGTGCACAATCCCTGGAATCTCAAGCGCGCTCCCGGCGGATCGTCAAGCGGCACGGGCGCGGCGGTCGCCTCCGGCATGTGCCTCACGGGGATCGGCACCGATGCGGGAGGTTCCATCCGCCAGCCCGCGAGCCGCTGCGGCATCTTCGGATTGCGTCCGACCTTCGGCCGCGTGAGCTTGACCGGCGTGTGGCCTCGCACGCGCACGCTCGGCGCAGGCGGCCCGATGACGCGCTGCGTAAAGGACGCCGCGCTCATGATGAATGCGCTGGCCGCTTACGACCCGGGGTATCCGCCCTCGCTAAAGGTCGCAGGAGAGGATTTCACCCGCGATCTGGAACGCGGGGTGCGCGGCCTCAGGCTCGGCGTGATCGAGGACTATACCTTCAGCGACATCGATCCTGAGATCGAGACGGTGTTGCGGGAGGCGGTCGAGGTGCTCGCCCGCCTCGGGGCCGAGAGCGTTACGGTGCGCATTCCGGCGCTGACCGGTTTGCTCGAGTACTCCAGGCTCTTCAGCAACGTGCTGCTCTATGAGTTCAATCAGATCCTGGGCGAGCAGTACCGCAGCGCCCCGAAGGAACTGTTCGGTCCCGCCGTCCATTCCGATCTCGCGCGCGGCGCTCAGGTCCAGGACGAGACCTACCAGCAGATTCTTCGCGAACGCCCGGCCCAGGCAGCCGGGGTGAAGACGGCATTCGGCCGAGTCGACGCGTTGCTTGCGCCGGTGCTGCCCAACGTGACACCGTTGCAAAGCGCCGGCCCCGAGGTGTGGGCGCGCGGCCGGCAGTTCAATCTGCCGTTCAGCTTCGCCGGCGTGCCATCGGTATCCGTGCCTTGCGGGTTCGCTCGCGGCATGCCGGTGGGGCTCCAAGTGGTGGCAAACGATCTTCAGGAGGCGTTGCTGCTGCGGATCTCGGCTGCATTCGAGGCGGCGACCGATCATCCCCGGCGCCGTCCGCCGATGCATTGCGAGGGGAGTGTCTGAAGCATGTCCGAGCATCAGGTGGTCGATGCGGTATCGGCGGAGAACGTGCGCAAGCATGTGGAGTATGTCTGCGAGCACATTCCGTCCCGTCTCGCGGGTTCCGAGAACGCGCGACGCATGGCCGAGTACAACGCGGCTGCGTTGCGTGCAGTAGGTGTGGAGGCGACGGTACATGACACGCCGGGTCTGGTGAGCTTTCCCCGGCCCGGAAAGCTGCAGGTTCTCGAGCCGGAGTTGCTCTCCATCGAGGCGTTCACATCCGGCCATAGCCTCAAGACACCGCCCGGAGGTGTGAGCGGGGAATTGGTCTACGTGGGCTCGGGCGGCGTGCGTGATTTCGCTGGAAAGGACGTCGCGGACAAGCTGGTCCTGTGCGAGATTTCGTACTCCCCGGCGCGGATGGAGAAGCAGCGGCTCGCGGCCCTGAATGGCGCAATCGGCGCCGTCATGATGAACTGGGGAAACCCGGGAGACACCGCGCTTCCGTTCGGATCGATCAAGCCGGCCTGGGGGAATCCGACCGCGGAAACCGTTCGCGACGAAATGCCGCGCATGCCCTCCGTCGGCGTTGCGCGGGCCAGCGGACTGCGCCTGAAGGCGATGTGCGAGCGTGGTTCCACGCGGGTGAAGATCGAGACGGATGTCGAGAACGGATGGCGGCCGATCCAGGTCACCGTGGGCGAGATCAAGTCGCCTGTGAGCGAGGACTTCATCCTGGTCGGCGGGCATCAGGATTCCTGGTATGGACCTGCGGCGACCGACAATGCGGCCGGGAATGCCGTCATGGTGGAACTGGCTCGCGTGTTCAACGCGCAGCGCCAGTACCTTCGGCGCGGCATCGTGTTCGGCTTCTGGGGCGCCCACGAGACTGGAACCATGGTGGGCTCGTCCTGGTTTGCGGATAGCAATTGGGATCGGCTGAGAAAGCACGCGCTGGCGTACGTCCTGTTCGATCAGCCCGCCTGCACCGGCACGACCCGCTGGCTCACCACTTCGAACTTGGAGATGCGCCGCTTTCATCAGGAGATCGAGCGAAGCTACCTCGCGGTGCCGTCCGACTGGAAGCCGCAGAAGAAGGGCGGGGATGCGTCCTTCTTCGGTTTGGGCGTGCCCATGATGTATGGCATGGGCGCGTTCACCGAAGCCCAGTTGCACGCCACGGCCGATGCGAATCTCGGCTGGTGGCATCACTCCCTGGAATGCACGCTCGACAAAGTCGACTTTCAGTGGATGCAGACCCACCTGCGGGTCTATGCCGCCTGGCTCTGGGAACTCTGCGCCGCAATCGTTCTGCCGTTCGAATTCACCGCTGTGGCGGAGCAGTTCGCTGCCCGGCTGGAAGAGCTCAGCGCCAAGCCGGGTGTTTCATGTCTCGGTCTCGCCGAGGTCGGGAAACGGGCGCGCGAACTGGAAGTGCTGGTCAAGAAGCTCGATGCCCGGGTCTCCGCATGGCGGGAACGCTACCGGGCTGGCGATCCGGACAGCGGTCACGCGGCGGCAATGATCAACGCTTGTCTCAAGCGACTCTCCAATATCCTGATCCCGATTCAGAGCACCGTGAAGGGCGTCTACGGACACGATCCGTATGGTTTCACGCCGCAGCTCAGCGTCATTCCGTGTCTTTATGACGTGGAGCGGTTCAGCGGCCTCGCGGAGCAGAGTGAAGAGCGCCATATGCTGGCGACCCATCTCCTGCGCCAGCGTAACCGTGTTGCCGATGCCATTGCGCAGGCATGCGAGACGGCCGAACGTCTCCTGGAACAGGTTCCGGCGCCGGGACGCGGATAAAAGGCTCAGGTTGTCTTGGAAGAAATAAACAACCCTCGGCTGTAAGCCGAGGGGTTTAATAGACGTCGGCTTGAAGCCGACTGTAAAGGCTCGACGACTGTCATTCCCGAGGCGTCGGGAATCCAATTTCAGCGCACCACAGATTGGATGCCCGCCGCCGCGGGCATGACAACTTGCTTTACCTTTGTTGCACAGAAACCTGCTCATGTTCGCTTCGCTCACATTTCGCAAAAACTTTCTTCGCCTGAAGCCTGCCCCGGACTCCGATCCGGGGGCGAGGGGTTTCAACCATCCCCGATGGGGACACTAAACCGAGCCTGCTCCGGGGAGGGACGGGGGGTGAGCCGGGGTTTCTCGGACGCGCCTGCGCGCGTCCGTGCCGGCGAATGCCCGAAGCGTCTCGCTTCGGGCCGGAACGGGCTAAGCGGAGTCGGGCTTTTTCACGACGCTCAATAGATGGTCTGATGTCGCAGTAGTTCAGACTCAATCCGACGTGCCGCCTGCCTCGGCGTGTAGCCGGCAGTTCTATCCGTCCCATTGACGCCTTATACTGCGTCTTTGGGAGGTCGACTTCTCGTTAGAGGTCGCCAGACACAGAGCCATACGCGCGTATGGCATTTCTGCCGGGGTGCGAGTATGATTGCGCTATGGCCACTGCGAAGTTTGACTGGGACCCGAAGAAAGACGAGAAAAACCAGAAGAAGCATGGGGTCAGCTTCGCGGAAGCCCAAGTCGCTTTTGCCGACGCGAAGCGCGTCATCGCCGAGGACCTATCGCACAGTTCGGCCGAGAAGCGACACTACTGTTTTGGGCGCATCGGTGAAGGGGTAATGACGGTGCGCTTTACGTACCGGGGGAACGTAATCCGGATACTTGGTGCCGGTTATTGGCGAAAGGGCAAACGAATTTATGAGCGCGAAAATCAGATACACGGACGAACCCCTGGGAAGGCTGAAGGTCGTTCCTGACTTTTTGCCGGCTCCGGAGGACCTCGTCTTTCGGGAAGAGGGGGTCAAGGTCACGATCGCGTTGAGCAAGCGCAGCGTCGAATTCTTTAAGCGTGAAGCCAAGAAGCATCACACACAGTACCAGCGCATGATCCGCCGGCTTCTCGATGCGTACGCCGCACATCACACGCCACCGCTAACCTCCAAGTCGAGGCCGACGCGCCGCAAGCGGCGCGTGCCTCAATCGGCACGTTAGGTAGCTGCGATGCCGACCGTTCTGCGACATGGGCCGCACCGCTTCTTCTTCTATGCGAGTGATCGTGACGAGCCGCCCCACATTCACGTCGAACGCGACGATAATGTCGCGTAAGTTCTGGCTGGACCCAGTTCGGTTACAAAGCAAAGTGCCATTGGGGCCAGGCTCCATTTATTTCTCCGCTTGCATCAGCGCATTCGGAAGCTGGCGCGCGGGGCATGGAAGCGCGCAATACCGCCCGCCCGCAGGACGGCGTTCGGGTGCGACTGGATGACCACGGGTCGAACGTGGTGAAATTTGTTGAGTTGTCGGAATCCCTGGACGTGGCGGAACTTGTGGGCGTGGCCGAACTTGTGGGTGTGATGGATGCCATGGGCGAACGGCACGCTGAAAACGACCGTCGCCGGGGCGAAGAACGGTGGTTCAAACCAAATGCCGTTCGACATCGGGGGCGGGGGTGCTGCGTATTGCGGGAGAGCGACCGGCTGGGCCGCATCGAAAGCGCGGCGCTCTTCTTCCAACTGGCGCGCCAAGCGTTCGACGCGCTGGCTGAGGGCGCGGAGTTCCGCCAACTGCTGCGCCGCATCAGTTAGCGCTGGCGGGACAGGCCCACTCGGCGGGCTTGACTCGGCGGTCGGGAAGACCTCGACGATAAGGCTCCGGTCCTTGGGCGGCTTGTCGCTGATGTTGGTCGTGCCGTTCTCATCAATCCACTGGTAGAGATCCGCCCCAGTCGGCTGCACACTCAAGACGCACGCCAGGCCCGCCGCCAGCACAACCCCAAAATGAGCAAAGCGCATGCTAATTCCGCGCGACCGATTCATTAAACAATTGGATCACCGCCCGGCGGCGAGGTTCACAGCAAAGACTACCGCGGCCCCACAATGCCCGACCCTGCCACCTCCGGCGGCGGCGAAGGCGGCCGGATGCGCAGCGCGCTACAATCACCATGAGCAACGATGCAGCGGGCGCCTCCGGTGGGATTGCCGCCGATGGCGACTGTGCCGGCGCCAGTTGCCGTCCTCGCATCGCGCAAATTCAAGGAGAAAACATCCACGAGGCTTAAACCGATAAAAGGGTTGGCGATAGCCTTCGCCATTCTCGTGACCGTATCGGTCAAGCGGCGGCAGCGATCAACGCTTGTCTCAAGCGGCTCTCCAATATCCTGATCCCGATTCAGAGCACCGTGAAGGGCGTGTACGGACACGATCCATATGGCTTCACGCCACAGCTCAGCGTCATTCCGTGTCTTTATGACGTGGAGCGGTTCAGCGGCATCGCGGAGCAGATTGAAGAGCGCCATATGCTGGCGACCCACCTGCTGCGCCAGCGTAACCGTGTTGCCGATGCCATTGCGCAGGCATGCGAGACGGCCGAACGTCTCCTGGAACAGGTTCAGGCGCCGGAACGCGGATAGCGGCTGAAAAAAGTGGCAGCCGGGCTGAAGCATCCCGAGACATCCTGTACTCATCGCATCACGTTTCTGCCGCGCACACTCCCTGCGTGAAGGCTTAGTTGCGAGCTCGGGTCCAGTAGTGAGGTAATCTATAACCGATCGGCGTGAGGTGGGCCACACTACTTCCCATAACCCGGGACAGAACTCGCGGCCTTTCAAAGGCGCATAGGACACACAACGGGAACACACAGGGAAAAACACACATGAATCAGATGAAGAGCGAAATTCGCGATGGCATGCAAATCGATTGGGATGCTCCGATCAGGATGGACGATGGCGTAATACTTCGGGCCGACGTGTTCCGTCCGGCGGCAGAGGGGCGCTATCCGGTGATTCTCAGCTACGGCCCCTACGGCAAAGGACTGGCCTTCCAGGAAGGCAACAAGTCGGCCTGGGAGCGTCTCACGGCTGCGCACCCGGAGGTCTTAGCCGGTTCGACAAACAAATACCAGAACTGGGAGCTCGTCGACCCGGAGAATTGGGTGCCGGACGGCTACGCCCTGGTGCGCGTCGACTCACGCGGTGCGGGGCGCTCGCCCGGTTTCATCGATCCGTGGTCTCCACGCGAGACCGAGGACTTGTATCACTGCATCGAGTGGGCAGGCGTGCAGCCTTGGTCGAACGGCAAAGTCGGGCTGAACGGAATTTCGTACTACGCGATGAATGCCTGGCAGGTGGCGTGCCTCGAGCCCCCGCATCTCGCGGCAATTTGCGCTTGGGAGGGATCCGGTGATTACTACCGCGAGGGCACACGCCACGGCGGGATCGTCTCGCAGTTTTTCACGAACTTGTTTCCGAGGGCCATCATCCGCGTCCAGCACGGCCTGGGCGACCGGGGCTTTAGAAATCCTGTGACCGGAGACACGGTGTGCGGACCTGAAACGCTGCCTGACGAGGTGCTCGCGAAAAACCGCATCGACATGGAAGAGTGGATCGCGGCGCACCCCCTGGACGATGAGGCGCATCGCGCCCGCTCCCCAGTCTGGGAAAAGGTGAAGGTGCCTTTGCTCTCAGCCGCGAATTGGGGCGGGCAGGGGCTGCATACGCGCGGGAATTTCGAGGGCTTCGTGAATGCGGCTTCCACGCAAAAATGGCTTGAGGCGCATGGCGGCACGCACTGGGAGAGTTTTTACACGAGCTACGGCGAGAAGCTGCAGAAGCGCTTCTTCGGCCATTTCCTAAAAAACGAGAATACAGGATGGGATACACAACCACCGGTGCAGCTTCAGATCCGGCACGTGGATCGCTTCGTCGAGCGCCACGAAAACGAATGGCCCCTCGCGCGGACGCAATGGACCCAGTTCTACCTGGACCCTGTTCACTTCACGCTCGGCAGGCATCCCTCCACGGTGCCCGCCAGGATTGACTACGAGGCGCTCGGCGACGGCGTCATGTTCCTCCTGCCGCCCCAGCAAGAGGACGTTGAAATCACCGGGCCCGTCGCGGCAAAGCTTTTTGTATCTTCTTCCACGACGGACGCGGATCTCTTCCTCACGCTGCGCGTGTTCGCGCCGGACTTGAGGGAGATCACCTTTCACGGGACGACCGACCCGAGAACCCCGGTGGGCATTGGCTGGCTGCGCGCATCGCATCGCAAGCTCGATCCGAAGCGCAGCCTGCCCTACCGACCCTACCACACTCACGACGAAATATGGCTGCTCAAGCCCCACGATCCTGTGGAACTGGACATTGAAATCTGGCCGACCTGCATCGTGGTCCCGAAGGGCTACCGGATCGGTCTTTCGGTCCGCGGCAAGGACTATTATTATCCCGGACCCCCGCTCGAGATTCCCGGCGTGAATTTCAAGCTGACCGGCGTCGCACCGTTCTGGCACGAGAACCCGAAGGACCGGCCGGCAGAGATTTTCGGCGGCACCAATTCGTTGCATTTCGGCCCGTCGCAGCAGCCCTATGTGCTACTCCCTGTCGTACCCCCACAACGCTAGGGCGCTACGTGGAAGTGTGGGTTGCTTACTCTTAACCAGTTGCGTTGAGAGTCTTGCCGGCGACGGTCACTGGCTTCGCGTCGATGAGCACTCCTGCCAAGACGCAGGGCTCGGGCCCTCGATTTATCCAGTTATGAACAGTGCCGCGCTGCACAAGGACATCGCCTGCTTTCAAACGAACTTCCGAGTCGTCCAATTGCATAAAAATCTCGCCTGAGAGGACAACTATATAATCGAGTGAATTCGTTCGATGAACGCGAGGAGCGACACCAGGCTGATACTCGACAACCCGAAAAACGGTCCCCCCGGGGCACGTTGTGCCAACCTTGCGCTCTGCGCCATCGAAGTCGGATGTGTTGTCTGCTGGGCTGACATCGGTAGTCCAAATGACGCAGGACGATGCTCCCTGTCGAGCCACGCTGGCACTCCCCAGGGTCTTCATGTCGTCGATCTTGACGACTGCGCGTCCATTGGAATCATGACCAGTAACCACTCGCCGCACTTGCAATGCCATCGCCGTTCTCCTATGTTTTTCTACTCTTCCATTTGGCTACCTTACCGCTGGAGCCACCTTACGGTCGTACTCAGTTAATCGGTCAGTCCAGCACGTGCTGCTTCACCCAAGTTCTCGCGAAGCGGTGTAGTCCTTATGTTATACTAAAACGAAATTATCCCAGAGCACGGTCTGAGTCTGGGCCATGTGCCGCTGATTGATCACAACGGGCGAAGGGAAGAGAAGATCGAGTTCGCGCCAGCATAGGCGCAGTGGCATAAAGAGCGACCCCAACCTGAACCGAGCAATGCCTGGCTGAAGGACGAGTTTGGCGGCAAGTGCGTATGGGTGGAGGACTTGCCGAGTTCGCCGCGTTGATCCAGGTCACGCCAAGGAGTGGGCGCTTCCATGCTGAAACGTTCCGGATCGCTTCGCCAGGCGCTTCTTGAAGCAAGATTCGTGCTGCGCGACTCATGCTTGACGGTCTGAGGTTGCGATGATTTCTCTTGATCACCGTACGTGACGGACGAAATCGCCATTCCATCATCGATCGGGATCAGAAATCGCAGTTTTTCCATCGATTATGGTGATCATGCTCAGAAAATCAGAGTGGACACTGTATCGACAGCGCCGTTTCAAATCTGTGCTGGAAGGCTCGCACGCCGCGAGGATAAAAAGGTGATTTGGCACGGACCAAGCTGGAAAGAGCAACTCGATGAATCAAAAAAATGCGCCAAAACGGCGCGTAGCTCCGCTTACGCCCGATTGCTTGGAGAATTTTGCGAGAGGCTCATAGGAGATTGCGATTATGCTTCGTCTTTGCAGACTGACGGTTGCCGTTCTCTTCTCTTGCGCGTTGGGCAATTCTGTGCAAGCCCAGGATTACCCTAACCGCCCAGTGCGCGTGATTGTCGGTGCCGGGGCGAGCGCGCCCGACACAGTGGCCCGCCTGGTGACTCAGCAGGTCGCGTCCCAGATGGGGCAGTCGTTCGTGGTTGACAACAGACCGGGCGCGAACGGGATTATCGCCGCCGACATGGTCGCGAAGGCAGCACCCGACGGTCACACCATCCTGATTACTTCCGCGTCGTTTGCCGTCAATCCCAGCATGCACCTGAAGCTTCCCTTCGATATCCGGAAGGACTTCGTACCGATCACCAATGTCGCCTCGGGCGGAGGATATATCCTCGTCGTGAATCCCTCGGTACCCGCGCAGTCGGCACAGGAATTGATAGCGCTGGCGCGCAAACCTGAATTCAAATTTGCGTTCAGCTCCCCCGGCATCGGCAACCCGATACACCTCGCAGGCGAGCTGTTCAACCTGCGGACGGAAACCAGAATGGTGCACGTGCCCTATAAAAGCGGTGGCACGGCGCTCAATGCACTGGTCAGCGGAGAAGTCCAAGTCATGTTCGGGACACCTCTAACGACGCTACCGCAAATCCGGGCTGGAAAGGTGCGCGCACTTGCCTACACCGGTTCCAAACGCGCATCGTTTCTGCCTAACCTCCCTACGATATCGGAGGCTGGCATTCGCGGCGTGCAACTGGACAACATGAGTTGGTACGGGATGTTGGCGCCGGGGAAAACGCCGGACGCAATCGTCGCGAGACTGCAGGCCGAGGTTCAGAGGGCGATAACGAATCCGCTGGTCCGTGAACGCCTGGAGGCATTGTGGCTATCGCCAGTTGGCAGCACACCTGCCGAATTCAAGGCTTTCTTATATGACCAGATAGCGCGGTTCGCCGAGATGGCGAAGCTAGCCGGCGTTAAACCCGAGTGAGTTAACTAGTGCCTGTCAGAAAACCCCTGTTTTTTCAAAATTGCCGCCTAAATTTTGAGCACTCGCTGCTTCG
>Ga0156226_1112_pt1 | contig 12739 bp, 8 predicted proteins | sample RifCSPlowO2_12_FD_107874 | JGI IMG/M metagenome (GOLD analysis project Ga0156226, IMG submission 107874) | Betaproteobacteria bacterium RIFCSPLOWO2_12_FULL_62_13
CAGATATTGATCGAGTGGGGAAGATAGTCGAGCTTCGATAGAACCGTTGATCCGGTGGTGGTGAGTCCCGACATGGCTTCAAAGTATGCGGCGGTGAACGAAAGGCCCGGCAGTGTCAACAGCAGGGGCACTGCCGCAAAGAGCGCGCCGCCGGACCACGTGAGGACCACCAGCAGAATGGCGTCTCGAGCCATGATTTCCCGGCGAAAGCGGCGTGTTGCAAGCCATACTGCGTAACCGCTGGCGAAATTGAGGAACATCGAGAAGGCGAAGGCGGCGAGCGCGCCGTCGTCGTATATCAGGGAAACGGCGATCGGCACCAGGTGCGACAAGCTCATGCCCATCGCAATCAGCCCCAGGATCGGCGCCGCAACCAGGAGGCTGGACATTCTAGATGAATCCGACGTCGACCTGGAACAGCTTTTCGACTTTCGGCACCATGCGTTTGTTGACGACGAACACAATCACGTGATCATCGGGTTCGATGACGGTGTCGTGGTGCGCCATGATCACCTGATGATCGTAAAGCGGCTTCCCGTCGCCGTTCGTCGCACCGGCGCGCTCGCGGTGGCGCACGATGGCGCCGATGGTGGCGCCCTTCGGCAGGTCGATTTCCTCGATGCGCCGGCCGACTACTTTGGACGACTTGGCCTCGCCGTGCGCGACGAGCTCCAACGCTTCGGCTGCACCGCGCCGCAGCGAGTGCACCGCCACGCAGTCGCCGCGCCGCACGTGCGCGAGCAACGTGCCGATAGTGGCCTGCGCCGGGGAGATCGCGATGTCGATCTGTCCCGCCTGCACCAGGTTGACGTATGAGCCGCGATTGATGAGCGCGATCACCTTGCGCGCGCCCATGCGCTTGGCGAGAAGCGAGGACATGATGTTGTTTTCATCGTCGTTGGTGAGCGCGCAGTAGACGTCCATCTCCCCGACGTTCTCCGTTTCGAGGAGTTCCTCGTCGGTGACGTCGCCGGCGAGCACCAGGGTCTTGTCGAGTTCGGCGGCCAGGCGCTCGGCGCCCGCCTTGCTGAACTCGATGATCTTGACTTCGTACCGGTTCTCGATTGCCTTGGCGAGCCGGCGGCCGATGTTGCCGCCGCCGCCGATCATAACGCGTTTGACCGCCTTGTCCATGCGCCGCAGTTCGCGCAGCACGCCGCGGATGTTTTCCGTGGCGGCGATGAAGAACACCTCGTCGCCGGCTTCGACCACGGTCTTGCCTTCGGGAATGATCGGACGGTCCTGGCGGAAAATCGCCGCCACCCGCGTGTCGGTGTGCGGCATGTGCCGGCGCAGGTACTCGAGCTCGTGCCCCACCAGCGGACCGCCGTGGAAAGCCCGCACCGCGACCAGGCTCACTTTGCCGCCGGCGAACTCGAGCACCTGCAGGGCTTCCGGAAATTCCAGCAGCTTGGCGATGTAGTCGGTCAGCACCTGCTCGGGGCAGATCGACAGATCAACGGCAAAGTTCTCGGTGGAGAAGATCTCGGGGTGCGAGAGATAGTCCGCGGAGCGGATGCGCGCAATCTTGGTCGGTATGTTGAACATCGTGGCGGCGAGTTTGCACGCCACCATATTGGTTTCGTCGCTTTGCGTGACGGCGAGCAGCAGGTCGGCATCCTGCGCGCCGGCCTGTTCCAGCACCGCCGGGTGCGCGGCGTTGCCGGTGACCGTGCGCAGATCAAGTCGATCCTGCAGCTTTCTAAGCCGTGCGGGGTCGATGTCAACGACGGTGATGTCATTGGCCTCGGAGACCAGGTTTTCGGCGACCGAGGATCCGACCTGGCCGGCCCCGAGAATCACAATCTTCAATGCGACCCCCCCGCGAAAAGCGCGATTTTATGCCCCTGGACGGCCTGCGGCTAGCGCTAGCAGCCTGTCGGACCCCGGATCGGAGTCCGGGGCAAGCTTGGCGCCGCGACAGGCTGCTGAGGAGTTTGTCGGCCCAAAGTCCGACAAACTCCTGGGGGCTAGATTTTCTGGCGCGTTGAAGTTTCTCTAGTTCCTAGCCGCCAATCCCTAGCCCCGGCTTTGAATGTGGCATAATTTTATCACAGTGACAAGCGCCAAGCCTTTGACCCGTCTATATTTTCCCTGCGAGATTCCGCCGCATGGCGCGTGCCGCCTGCCGCCCGAGCAAGCGCACCATGTAACACGCGTGCTGCGGCTCGGAACGGGCGACAGCGTGACGCTGTTCGATGGGAACGGCGCCGAGTATGCAGCCGCGATCACGCAGGTCGCCAGGCATGGCGTCACGCTCAACGTTGGGGAACGGATAAGCGTTGACCGCGAGTCTCCGCTTCCGGTCTTGCTGGCGCAGGCCATCTCCAGTGGCGAGCGCATGGATTACACGGTGCAGAAAGCGGTGGAGCTCGGTGTGGCTCGCATCCAACCGCTGGAGACCGAGCGCAGCGTGGTGCGGCTCGACGGCGCACGAGCGCAGAAGCGCGTCGCCCACTGGCAGGCGGTCGCGGTGGCAGCCTGTGAACAGTGTGGCCGTAATCGCGTGCCGCATGTTGCGCCGGTGATGACGCTGCGCGACTGGTTGGGGCGGAAAATGCAGCCGTCGCCGCCAGCGGAGATGCGCCTGCTGCTCGCAACACAGGCGCAGGTTGTGCTGCGCGAGTTGCCCCGGCCAGCGGGTGGAGTAACGCTGCTCGCCGGCCCGGAAGGGGGGCTTACGTTCGAAGAGCAGCACGATGCGCGCCGCGCCGGCTTCACGCCGGTCCGGCTCGGTCCGCGCGTGTTGCGTACTGAAACTGCTGCGGTGGCGGCGCTCGCCGCGCTGCAAACTTTGTGGGGCGACTTCTGACGGCGGAAGGATGAAGGAGGAAGGCGGAAGGATGAAGGAGGAAGGCGGAAGGTTGTCGGTCGCTGTGAGCGCGTCAGTGCGGGAGGATTTGAGAACGACAAATTCCGTGAGAGCGTCAGGGCGTGAGCGCGGGAGAGGGAAATACACCTCCTCACGATCTCCCGACCTCCCGATTTCCCGGCCTCACGATCTCCCGGCTTTCCTGCGGCCCGTTTCTCGCATAACATGTGCTCAAAAGTCCGGCAAGAGCTGACAGCCTGTCGGATGTGAAGTTTCGACAGGCTGCTAAATGCGAAACCGCCCGCAGACTTACAACCGAGCGTAGTGAAAAGACGTGTTCTGGCTATCAAGAACTGCAGCAGCTGGACCGGCTTCAGGTATTTCGAATCTAACCCTGTCGTTTGCCTGCGGGCGGTTTTGCGTGAGGAGTGCGTCGGGGCAAAGACCGGCGCGCGTAGGAATTTGTCGGAGCCCGGATCGGAGTCCAGGGCACTTGGGTCGGACAAATTCCTAATGCAAAACCGCCTGCACGAATACGAGAGAAAAAGCGAGTGAAAACCTCATTTCCGGCCTGCTCGGATGCTTTTGTGAGGTCAAGAACGGTTGTCAACCTGGGTTTCATTCAAAATCCGCGGGCGGTTTTGCTGTTAGCAGCCTGTCGGACCATTAAGCTTGCCCCGGACTTGATCTGGGCTCCGACAGGCTGCTAGGGAGAACGTCGATTTCTTCGAACAAGGATCGGCCGCAAACGGCAACTGACACGGAAAAGTCACGGCAGGCGCCAGCGCGCCGGATGCGGCTTTCAGCCCAGGACCGCTTCATCGACTGGTTCCAATCGGTTGCCCCTTATATCCATGCCTTTCGCGGCAGGACCTTCGTCATCGCCTTCGGCGGCGAACTGGTGACCGACGGCCGCGTCGTCGAGCTCGCGGTCGATCTCAATCTCCTGGCGGCCCTGGGGGTGCGGCTCGTGCTCGTGCACGGAGCGCGTCCTCAAATCGAGGCCAAGCTCAAGGCGCAGCGCCGGCGCAGCCGGTTTCACCGCGGACTGCGCGTCACCGATGACGTCGCGCTGGCTTGCGCGATGGAAGCGAGCGGCAGGCTGCGCGTGGAAATCGAAGCGTTGCTGTCGCTGGGGCTGCCCAACTCGCCGATGGCCGGCGCCGGCATTCGCGTGGCGAGCGGTAACTTCATCACCGCCAGGCCAATCGGCGTGGTGGATGGCATCGATTTCATGCACACCGGGGAGGTACGCAAGGTCGACGCGATGGCGATTCAGAGGCGGCTGCAGGACGGTGAGCTGGTGCTGCTCTCCCCGCTGGGCTACTCGCCCAGCGGGGAGGTTTTCAACCTGGGCCTGGAAGATGTCGCAGCTTCCACCGCGATCGCGTTGAAGGCCGACAAGCTGATTTTTCTCATGGAAACCGCGGGCGTTACCGGACGTCGCGGCGAGCTGTTGCGCGAGCTCACGGTCAAACAGGCTCAGGCGCTGCTCGCACGCTCCGGCGCTTCGGAAAGCGACGTGCGGCTTTACCTGCCCTGGGCGGTGCGCGCCTGCCAGCAGGGGGTGAAGCGCTCACACCTCATCTCGGGTCACACCGACGACGCGTTGCTCCTGGAACTGTTCACCCACCGCGGAGTGGGAACGCTGCTCACACCGGACCCGCTCGAAACCTTGCGCGCGGCGCGGCTCGACGACATCGGCGGCGTCCTGCGGCTCATCGAGCCGCTCGAGGCCGATGGAACGCTCGTCAAGCGCGACCGTGCCCTGCTCGAGCGCGAGATGAACCGTTTTGTCGTGCTCGATCACGACGGGATGGTCATCGGTTGCGCCGCGTTCTATCCCTTCCCCGACGAACGAGCCGGGGAACTGGCCTGCCTGGCGGTGCATCCTGATTTCCGCAACCAGGGTGCCGGCGAGCGACTGCTGCGCGAGATCGAGACGCGGGCGCGCCGGTTGAAGTTCAAGAAGGTGTTCGTGTTGACTACGCGCGCCGAGCACTGGTTCGTCGAACGCGGATTCGCTGAGACGAATATCGATGAGCTGCCGCGGCAAAAACGCGCGCTCTACAATTATCAGCGCCGCTCGGTCGTGCTCACCAAGCGCCTTTAACCGTTCTCCTGCGCGCCGGCCCCGTTCACTCAAATGATGCCCAGTCCCGCATGAAGACCGCGTCGCTTTCGCTGCGCATGCGGCTGCTGCTGGCGATCGTGCTGGTGCAGACCGTGATGCTCGCGCTGCTGATCGTCAACGGTATCAGCATCATGGACGAGAAGCTCGCCGAGCGTACGAACCTGTATCTCAGGGAGCAGAAGCAGCTCCTGAACGCGGCGCTGGCCGCCCCGCTCGCCGGCCGCGATTACGCGACGGCCCAGGGTGTTCTCGAGCGCGTGCGGCGCGATAATGGGATCGCCTATCTGGTGCTGTTCGACGCGGACGGCAGGGTCGTCGCGGCGAGCGGCTGGGAGCGCGAGGAGCCGCTGCCGCCGGCGGCGGAGGCGCTGCGGCTGGACGATGCCAACGACGGCAAGCGGTTCGATACCGAGATCGATATCGAATCGGGCGGGCAGCGCTACGGCAAACTGCGCTTCGGGTTGTCCACGGTATTCATGCAGACCGCGAATGCGGAGCTGATCCGCGAGAACCTCGCAATCGGCGGCGTTGCGCTGGTCCTGTCGATCGTCCTGATGATCGGGCTCTCCTATTGGCTCACCCGCAGCCTCACCCAGCTCACCCATGCCAGCGCACAGCTCGCCGCGGGCGAGCTCAACGTGCGCCTGCCGGTGGAAGGGGGCGATGAGGTCGGCCGGCTCACCCACGCTTTCAACACCATGGCCGCCGCGCTGCAGCAGCGGCTGCGGGCGCTGGCCGAGAGCGAGGCCAAGTTCAGCGCGATCGCCGATTACAGCTATGACTGCGAGCTCTGGATCAACCCCGAAGCGAAAATGATCTGGATCAATCCGCGCGTGCTCGACATGTTCGGTTACACACCCGAAGAGTGTCTTGCCACCGAAAATTTTCCGGCGCCCTTCGTGAGCGAGGCGGACAGCGCGCGCACCGTGCGCCAGGTCCGGCGCGCGCTGCGCGGCAACAGCGGCCAGGACTACGAATTCCGCGCGCGCCGCAAGGACGGCTCCGAGTTCTGGGCGGCGGCCGACTGGCGGCCGATCTACGACACGCGCGGCGGCTACCTCGGCATCCGCATCAGCATTCGCGACATCACCCAGCGCAAGCGGGCCGAACAGCAGTTGGAGGCGACGGTGGCGGAACTGCGTGACGCGCAGGCGGTGCAGCAGGAGTATCTGGCGCGCGCGCAGGAAGAGCGCGCACGGTTGTCCGCCCTGCTCGCGGCGATGGATATCGGCATTCTGTTCGTGAGCACCGGCAACAAGGTGGTGTACGCCAATCCGGCCTTCACCCGGATTTGGATGATCCCGCCCGGGGTGCGGCCGATCGACAAGGATCCGCAGGAAGTGCTGGCTGCCTCCACGTGCGCTCTGGCGCGACCCGAGGAGCAGTCGCGCCACATTCTGCGGCTGGCCGATCCCGGCGAGATTTTCGGCGTGTTCGAGATCCAGATGGCCGATGGGCGCGTCATTACGCAGCAGGGATATACGGTCGAGGACGTCTCCGGCCGGCCGGTCGGGCACCTGTGGCTGTTCGAAGACGTCACGCTCGAGCGTCAGACCGCGGCGCAACTCATCTACCTCGCCGAGCGCGACGCGCTGACCGGGCTCTACAACCGCCATCGCTTCAGCGAGGAACTGTCGCGCATGAGCGCGGATGCCGAGCGCAACGGCAGCCGCATGGCGCTGTTCTTTTTCGACCTCGACGACTTCAAATACATCAACGACACCTTCGGCCACCGCGCGGGCGACGCAATGCTGATCCGGTTGGCGGGGGAAGTCGGAGGCCAGGTGCGGCGCAACGAAATCTTCGCGCGCCTGGGGGGCGACGAGTTCGCGATTCTGGTGCCGGACGTCTCCGACGAGATGCTGCGCGTGCTGGCCGAACGCATCACGCGCTCGATCGCCCTGGTGCGTTTCCAGTTCGAGGGTCAGAGTCTGCGGTTGACTTCGAGCCTCGGCATCGCGGTGTTTCCGGACCATGCGGACAACGCCGAGGACCTGGTCTCGCGCGCCGACACCGCGATGTATCAGGCGAAGGAAGCCGGCAAGAACGCCTGGCGCATCTATCGCAGCGACCTCGACACCTCGCAGCAAATGGTCTCACGGCTGTCGTGGAACGACCGCATCCTGCATGCATTTGAAAACGACCTGTTCGACCTGCAATTCCAGGGCATCTATTCCGCCACTGACCGGACGCTGTCGCACTTCGAGGTGCTGGTGCGCATGCGCGACAAGGACGATCCCCGCAGTTTCGTGATGCCGGGGCAGTTTATCCCACAGGCGGAAAAATCGGGCAAGATCGTCGACCTCGACCGCTGGGTGCTGCGCGAGGCAATCAAGATGCTCTCGGAGGTGAAGTCGATCCCGGCGCTCGCGGTCAATGTTTCGGCCCGCTCCTTCGGCGAACCGACGCTGCCGCGGTACATCGCCGAGCAGTTGAGGCACTACGACGTATTGCCGAGGCGACTGCAGGTGGAATTGACCGAGACCTCGGCGGTGTCGGATCTGCACGACGCGCAGCGCTTCATCGAGGCGCTGCGCCAGACCGGCTGCGGGGTGGCGCTCGACGATTTCGGTACCGGCTTTTCCTCCTTTGCCTATCTCAAGTATCTGCAGGCCGATTCGGTGAAAATAGACGGATTGTTCATCCGCAACCTGCCGAACGACTACGACAACCAGTTGTTCGTGAAGGCAATCGTATCGGTGGCGCGCGGGCTGCACAAGACGACGATCGCCGAGTGCGTCGAGGACGCGGAAACGCTGGAGATGCTCAAGGAGTTCGGCGTGGACGGCGTGCAGGGCTATTTCTTCGAGAAGCCGTCCATCGATCACCCGCTGCTGGCGACGACCACGAGGGTGCGCGCCAACCTGAAATTTCGCGCCACTTGATGGTGACCCTGACCGATGGTAGCTTGAAACAATCCTTTACAGTCAACTGTTGATCTGGAGCGTGGCACATGGCAAGAATGGTGAGATGCGTGAAGCTCGGCCGTGAAGCCGAGGGGCTCGATTTTCCGCCTTACCCCGGCGAACTCGGAAGGCGTATTTTCGAGAACGTGTCGAAGGAAGCGTGGAAGCAGTGGCTGGAGCAGCAGAAGATGCTGGTCAACGAACACCGGCTCAACCTCGCCGACAAGAAGGCGCGCGACTACCTCGCGCAGCAGATGGAAAAGCACTTCTTCGGTGGCGGCGCCGAGGTCGCCGCCGGCTACGTGCCGCCCGCCTCCAAGTAAGCGCCCGGCGTGCCGGCAGGCTGTGAAGCTGGAACGCTGCGCGCAGGCGCATCCAAAATGAGTCCCAGGACCCGTCTCGCCCCGGAGCTTTATCTCAACCGCGAACTCGGACAGCTTGCGTTCAACCGGCGCGTGCTGGTGCAGGCCGACAATCGCGATCATCCCCTGCTTGAGCGTTTGCGGTTTCTGTGCATCCTCAGCAGCAACCTCGACGAGTTCTTCGAGGTTCGGGTCGCGGGCTTGAAGGCGGAAATCGAAGCCGGTTCCCCCGAGGTCGGCCCCGACCGCATGCGTGCCGACCAGGTGTTCAAGCAGGTGGCGAAAGAGGCGCATGATCTGGTGGTGCAGCAGTACCGGCTGTTCAACGAGGAGGTGCTGCCGGGGCTCACAACGGAGGGTATCCGGTTCCTGCGCCGATCCGACTTCACGCCGGCGCAGGCCGAGTGGATCAGGGCCTATTTCTTCCGTGAGGTGATGCCGGTGCTGACGCCGATCGGACTCGACCCGGCGCATCCGTTCCCCCGCGTGCTCAACAAGAGTCTCAATTTCGCGGTCGAACTCGAGGGCAAGGACGCGTTCGGGCGCAACTCGGGTATCGCGATCGTACAGGCGCCGCGCGTCCTGCCGCGCGTGATCCGGCTGCCGCGCGGGATTGCTTCCGCCGACTACGATTTCGTGTTTCTGTCCTCGGTGCTGCACGCGCATGTTGCGGAGCTCTTCGCCGGCATGAAGGTCGTCGACAGCTACCAGTTCCGTGTTACCCGCAACAGCGAACTCTTCGTCGACGAGGAAGAAGTCAAGGATCTGCGCACGGCGCTGCGCGGCGAGCTTCCGCACCGCCAGTTCGGCGACGAGGTGCGGCTCGAGGTCGCGCAGAACTGTCCGCAGCAGATTTTGGATTTTCTGCTCGCGCAGTTCAACCTCGGCCAGGACGATCTCTACTGCGTCGACGGGCCGGTCAACCTGGTGCGGCTCATGAACGTGCCGGACTGGGTCGAGCGGCCCGATCTCAAGTTTCCGCGCTTCATACCCGGTTTGCCCGAGAATCTCGAACCGTCGAGCGACATGTTCAGCGCCATCCGCAACGGCGATATCCTGCTCTATCACCCGTTCCAGTCGTTTCGGCCGGTGATCGCGTTCCTCGAACAGGCGGCGCGCGATCCCAACGTGGTGGCGATCAAGCAGACGGTCTACCGCACCGGCGCGGAGTCGGAGCTGATGGAAATCCTGATCGGGGCGGCGAAAAGCGGCAAGGAAGTCACGGTGGTGGTGGAACTGCTGGCACGTTTCGACGAGGAAGCCAACATCAACTGGGCGCAGCGCCTGGAGGAGGTCGGGGCGCACGTCGTATACGGCGTGGTCGGCCACAAGACCCACGCCAAGATGGCGATGGTGGTGCGCCGCGAGGAAGAGCGTCTGCGGCGCTATGTGCACCTCGCAACCGGCAACTACCATCCGCGCACGGCGACGCTTTACACCGACTTTGGCCTCTTCACCGCCAACGAGGAAATCGGCGTCGATGTCAGCGACGTGTTCATCGAGCTCACCGGGCTGGGGCGCGCGGTCCGGCTGAGGCACCTGTGGCAATCGCCGTTTACGCTGCATAAACAGGTGCTGCGCGCGATCCAGAACGAAGCGCAGCATGCGGCGGCCGGTCACAAGGCGCAGGTCATCGCCAAAATGAACGCGTTGCTCGAACCCGAGGTGATCGCCGCGCTCTACGAAGCGTCCAAGGCCGGGGTTGCGATCGATCTTATCGTGCGCGGCGTATGCGCGCTCAAGCCGGGCGTTGCGGGAGTTTCGGAGAACATCCGCGTGCGCTCCGTCGTTGGGCGCTTCCTCGAACACTCGCGCGTGTTCTATTTCCACAACAATGGCGCAGAAGACGTGTATCTCTCGAGCGCGGATTGGATGGACCGCAATTTCTTCCGCCGCGTCGAGGTCTGTTTCCCGGTGCTCGACGCAAGGCTCAAAAAGCGGGTCATCAACGAGGGGCTGAAGCCCTACCTTGAGGACAATTCTCAGGCGTGGGAAATGGACCAGGACGGCCGTTACGAGGTGAAGACGCCGCGCCGCGGCAAGCCGCTCGCCGCGCAGGACGTGTTGCTCGAAATGCTCGCGCTCAAAGGGCCAGCCTGAACGAGGAGCTATCTACTGAGCGTTGCAGAAATGGATGGCAATGCTTAGCCCTCAACCCCGACCCTTCCATCCCTCATCCCCGCCCTTCTCCCCTCGGGAGAAGGGCGGGGATGAGGGAAAGGAGAAGGGGGATTCGAGGCGCAAATGGATTGTCATGCATTTACGCAAGACTCAATAAAGGACCCTGTTTCGATGGCCCAAGAGAACGCCGACAAACCCAAGCACGATACCGTACAACCCCTAGGAGTTCGTCGGGTTCGTCGGACTTGGCCCCGACAAACTCCTAATGCCTGCGCCCGTGAATCCCGCCACTGAAACCGAGCTCAAATTGCGGGTTCCTCCCGAGGCCGTGCGCCGATTGAGCGCGCATCCGCTGCTCAAGGGCCGCGCCCGCCCGAGCGTCAAAAAACTCTATAGCGTTTACTTCGATACCCCCGGTTTCGATCTGTGGCAGCAGGGCATCGCGTTGCGGCTGCGGCGATTCGGCCGCCGGTGGCTGCAGACCGTCAAGGGCGGCGGCACCGTGCGGTCCGGGCTGCACCAGAGACTGGAGATCGAGGCGGAAGTCTCCGGACCATTGCCCGATTGCGCCAGGATCCCCGACGGCGCCTTGACCGAGGTCTTTTCCTCGCACGAACTGCGCGCGCAGCTCAAGCCCGTGTTCATCACCCGGTTCATCCGCAGCAGCCGATTGATCGAGCTCGGCCCCGAGGTGCTCGTGGAAGCCAGCATTGACCGCGGCGAAATCAGGAGTGGCGACACGGTCGAACCGATGAGCGAACTCGAGCTTGAGCTGAAATCGGGACCGGCCTGGCAGCTTTTCGCGTTCGCCCTGAAGCTGCTGGAGACGGTCTCGCTGGATATCGAAAACCGCTCCAAAGCCGAGCGCGGCTACGCGCTTGCCCGGGGCGAACGGCCGTCGCCCACCAAGTCGGGCGCCATAACGCTGGCTGCCGACATGACCGTAAGCGATGCGTTCGCGACCATCGCGTGGACGGCGCTCAATCATCTTCAGGCCAACGAGCGCGGCATGCTCGAAAGCGAGGATCCGGAGTACCTGCACCAGATGCGCGTCGCGGTGCGCAGGCTGCGTTCGGCGTTCGGGGTGTTTTCGCAGGTTCATCCGGATGCGGTTGCCGAGCCGGTGCTAAGCGATCTCAAATGGCTTGCCGAAGCGCTCGGGCCGGCGCGCGACTGGGACGTGTTCATAACGGAGACACTGCCGCCGGTCCAGGATGCATTTGCTGAACACGTGGCGCTGGCGCAGTTTGCACGTGAGTGCGCCCGGCTGCGGCGCGCAGCCAACCGCAAGGCACGGCGTGCCGTGGCCTCCATGCGTTACCAGCGCCTGCTGTTGAGTTTCGCTGGCTGGCTTGCCGCGGAAAAATGGTTCCCGGAAGCCGATGAGACGGCGCTGGCAATGCTAAGGAGTCCCGCCAGTGAATTCGCGGCCGGCGTGCTCGAGCAGCGCTACGCGCGGGTCAGGAAGCGCGGCCGCAAGCTGCGGCAGTTATCCGCCGCCGAGCTGCACCGGTTGCGCATCGCGGTCAAGAAGCTGCGCTATGCGACGGATTTCCTGGCCGCGCTGTTTGCCGCGAAACGCGCGCGTGACATGCTGTCCCATCTGGCCCGGTTGCAGAATATACTGGGCGCCATGAACGATGCGGCCACGGTCGAGCGCCTCGTGCACGACGCCTTCGGTGAGCGGTCGGGCAAGGCGATGTTCGAAGCGCGCGGTATCTTGCGTGGCTGGAGTCACGGCCGTGCCTTGACGCTCAGACGCGAACTGCGCGGCGCGTGGAAAGGATTCCGCGGCAGCCAAAAGTTCTGGTAGGGGATTTGCTGCGAACCACGAACAACGAGCTGCGAGTCACGGGTCACGAGTCACGGGTCACGAATCACCAAATATGGACCTTATTCTTTGGCGGCACGCCGATGCGGAAAGCGGCATGCCTGACGATGAACGCCGGCTCACGGCGAAAGGGATCAAGCAGGCAGAACGCATGGCGGGGTGGCTCAAGGAGCGGTTGCCGAAAGACGCGGTAATCCTCGCGAGTCCTGCCCGGCGAACACGCGAGACGGCGCAGGCGCTGACCAAGAAATTCGAGGTGATCGAGGAGGTCGGCACCGCCGCCACCCCGCAAGCGCTCCTCAAGGCTGCGGGTTGGCCGCACGGCGCGGGCACGGTGGTGGTGGTCGGCCATCAGCCGACGCTGGGACAGACCGCCGCGCTGGCGTTGAGCGGCAGCGCGGCCGAATGGAGCATCAAGAAGGGTGCGATCTGGTGGCTGGTGCGGCGCGACCCCGACACCATCTTGCGCGCCGTCATCGCGCCTGATCTTCTATAGGGAGGGGAACATCCATGTTCGAATCGGCGAATCTGTATCACAAGGTGGACAAGAGCGTCTATCGCCGGCAGGAGCCC
>Ga0156226_1403_pt1 | contig 12658 bp, 15 predicted proteins | sample RifCSPlowO2_12_FD_107874 | JGI IMG/M metagenome (GOLD analysis project Ga0156226, IMG submission 107874) | Betaproteobacteria bacterium RIFCSPLOWO2_12_FULL_62_13
GGAGTGCACGTTTATGAGCGGTCTCATGTCACGACTGTCATAAAGCTGTAACGCGCGGCCATTACCATGCTGCAGTGGCAAGAACATGGTGACATGACAACAGGAGAAAGGGCATGATTAAGTCAAGTAAAGTCAAGACGTTAAGCGTGGTGGCGACGATTGCTGCAGCGTTCGGCGGCATCTCAGCAGCCGGTCAAGCGCAAATCGTAAAGATCGACGGGTCGAGCACGGTGTATCCGATCACCGAAGCGGTGGCGGAGGAATTCCAGAAAGCCAAGAAAGGCAAGGTCAGGGTGACGGTCGGCATCTCCGGAACCGGCGGCGGCTTCAAGAAATTCTGTCGGGGAGAAACGGACATTTCGGATGCGTCGCGCCCCATAACGAAGAAGGAAATGGAGGATTGCAAGGCAGCGGGCGTCGCCTATCTGGAAATGCCGGTCGCTTACGACGCACTGACGGTCGTGATCAATCCCAAGAACACTTGGGCTAAGAGCATGACCGTGACGGAACTCAAGAGGATGTGGGAACCTGCGGCGCAAGGCAAGATTACCAAGTGGAATGAGGTCAATCCCGCGTGGCCCAATGCCCCGATCAAACTTTTCGGCCCCGGCGCGGATTCCGGGACGTTCGAGTACTTCACGGAGGCAGTCGTCGGCAAGTCCAAAGCAAGTCGCGGCGATTTCACAGCGAGTGAGGATGATAACGTGCTGGTCCAGGGCGTGAGCCGTGACGTCAACGGCCTTGGCTACTTCGGTTATGCCTACTATATTGAGAATCTGAACAAGCTCACGGCAGTATCCATCGTCTCCCCGGCTGGCAAAGCGGTGCCGCCGTCGATGGAAACCGTGGTGAACGGCACATATCAGCCGCTGTCGCGCCCGATTCTTATCTACATTAATGCGAAGTCGGCTCAGAAGCCCGAAGTGAAGGAGTTCGTGCAGTTCTACAACAAGCATGCCGACAAGCTGGTGAAGGAAGTGAAATACGTGCCGCTGCCGGCCAGGGCTTATACCCACAATCTCGAGACGCTCGGCAAGATGCGGCTCGGCACAAAGTTCGGCGGCGGGAACAAGGTCGGTCTCACCATAGAAGATCTGATGAAAATGGAAGCCAAGCTCTAATTTTCAGCAAGTTAGCACACGGGATGGGTGATATCACCCTTCCCGTTTTTTGAGCAGTGGTTGAGCCGCGCTCAACCTGCAATAATTACCGCCCACAACAACTCGAATGACCTCTCTTTTCCACGCCCACAGGATAGAAGCGGTGCCGGAACATTTCGTCAGCGACAGACTCGCGCGACGCAAGCTGCGCCACGTCGAAGAGCGCATCATCGAGTTCATCCTGTTCCTCGCCGCCTCGGTGTCGGTCGTGACAACGGTCGGCATCGTGGTAATCCTGCTCAAGGAATCATTCGTCTTTTTCCAGGTCGTGTCCTTATGGGATTTTCTGACCGATACGCAATGGACGCCCCTGTTCGCCGACGCGCATTACGGCATTATGCCGCTGCTGTCGGGTACACTCCTAAGTTCGGCCGTAGCGCTCCTGGTGGCGATTCCGCTGGGCACCATTATCGCGATCTATCTGTCCGAATTCGCGCCGTTCTCGACGCGCGAGGTGGCGAAGCCGTTCCTGGAACTCCTGGGCGGCATCCCGACCATCGTCTACGGTTATTTCGCGCTGCTATTCGTCACGCCGCTGCTGCAGAAAATTATTCCCGGGCTCTCGGGATTCAACCTCCTTTCCGCCGGCCTCGTTATGGGCGTCATGATCATTCCCTACGTGAGCTCGGTCTCCGAGGACGCGATGCGCGCGGTGCCGATGGCGCTGCGGGAGGGCTCCTATGCGATGGGCGCGACACGGTTCCAGACGGCGATCCGGGTAGTGACGCCGGCGGCGTTTTCCGGCATTGCCGCAGCTTACATTCTCGGCATCTCGCGCGCGGTGGGCGAGACCATGATTCTCGCGGTTGCCGCCGGGATGCAGCCCAATCTTACCTGGAACCCGCTTGAGCCGGCGGCGACGATCACCGCTTTCATCGTGCAGGTGGCGCTCGGCGATCTGCCCCACGGCAGCATCGGCTATCAGACCATTTTTGCGGCCGGCCTGACGCTGGCGCTACTCACCCTGTTCTTCAACGTGCTCGGTCATTTGCTGCGTAAACGTTACCGCCAGGCGTATTGATATGAGCGATGCCGTTGTCCGTGTTCAGGAAATACGCGCGCTGATCGCCGCGCACAAGCGCTGGGACATCGTGTTCGGCATCGTCGGGCTGTTGGCGCTGATGGTCGGGGTCCTGACCTTCGTTACGCTGTTCATACAGATGGTAATTGACGGCGCGCCGCGGTTGTCTTGGGATTTTTTCACTTTCTTCCCGTCGCGCAAGCCCGATCAAGCCGGCATCCTGTCCGCCTGGGTCGGCTCGACACTGGTGATGCTCGTGACCGCGGCGGCCGCGGTGCCGCTGGGCGTCGGCGCCGGCGTTTATCTCGAAGAATACGCTCCCAAGAACTGGATGACCGACCTTATCGAAATCAACGTGACCAACCTTGCCGGGGTGCCGTCGATCGTTTACGGTCTGCTGGCGCTCGGGCTGTTCGTCTATGAGTTCGGGTTCGGCCAGAGCATCCTGACTGCGGGGCTCACGCTGGCGCTACTGATTCTGCCGGTCGTGATCGTCGCCACCCGCGAGGCGATCCGTTCGATTCCCGCGGTGATCCGCGAAGGCGCGTATGCCCTCGGCGCGAGCAAGTGGCAGACGACGGCCGATCACATCCTGCCCTACGCGCGCGGCGGCATCCTCACCGGTGTCATCATCGGCATGTCACGTGCTATCGGCGAAACCGCGCCGGTGATCACCATCGGGGCGCTGACCTTCATCGCCTTTCTGCCGCCGGCGCCGGTCACGACCGAGTTTCCATTTTTGTCGTTTGAATGGATCATGTCGCCGTTCACTGTGATGCCGATCCAGATGTTCAACTGGACTTCACGCCCTGAGGCGGCCTTCCACCGCAATGCGGCCGCGGCTGGTCTTGTTCTGGTGGTCATGACGCTCTCGATGAACGCCCTGGCGATCTATCTCCGCTACCGATTGAGAAAGAACCTCAAATGGTAAGCGCGACCGCTCCCGAAATCGTCGCGCCGGCAGCGGCGGCGGGCCGAGCCCCCGACAAAAAGTCGGAGTCGAAGAATCTGAGCTTTTACTACGGCGGCTTCCAGGCCTTGAAGAACATCAGTATGCCGATCTACGACAAGAAGGTGACGGCGCTGATCGGCCCCTCGGGCTGCGGCAAGTCGACCTTTTTGCGCTGCTTCAACCGCATGCACGATCTGTATCCGGGCAACCGCTACGAAGGACAGATCATGCTTTACCCGGACAACACCAACCTGCTCAATCCCAACGTTGATCCAATCGAGGTCAGGATGCGCATCAGCATGGTGTTCCAGAAGCCGAATCCGTTTCCCAAGTCACTCTACGAGAACGTGGCCTACGGCCTGCGCGTGCGGGGTGAACGCAAGCGATCGCTGCTGGACGACAAGGTGGAAGAAGCGCTGCGCGGCGCTGCCCTGTGGGATGAGGTCAAGAATCGGCTGAACGATCTTGCGTTCAATCTTTCGGGCGGACAGCAGCAGCGGCTGTGTATCGCGCGCGCGCTCGCGACCGACCCCGAGATCCTGCTGTTCGACGAGCCGACCTCGGCGCTCGACCCGATCGCTACCGCCAGCATCGAGCAGCTTATCGCCGACCTCAAGGAAAAGGTGACGATTCTGATCGTCACCCACAACATGCAGCAGGCGGCGCGGGTATCGGATTACACTGCCTACATGTATCTCGGCGAGTTGATCGAGTTCGACGCGACCGACACCATCTTCATCAAACCCAGGAACAAGCAGACCGAGGATTACATAACCGGCCGGTTCGGTTAGTTCCTCTCCCTGGTGCGGATTTCGCGCGGCAAATCGGGCGAATTGTTTTGGCAATCAAAGCGCTTGAACAGCGCGTCGCGTTTTTCCTGCGTTGACCCCCTCGAGCTTCGCCTGTAGAATCCATGCGTTTCGGTCGGCCGGGTCGGTGATGCGGGGCAAGCTGGTAACGGGGAACTGGAAGATGAATGGCAACCTGGCCTCGAACCAGGCGCTGCTTCAAGCCATGATTCCCGCGATATCCCCGATTTCCGGTGCGAAATCCGCAGTCTGCGTGCCTTTCCCGTACCTTGCCCAGGTCGAGCAGTTGTTGCGCGGCTCCGGTATAGCGTGGGGAGCGCAGGACTTGTGCCAGTTCGACAACGGCCCCTATACGGGAGCGGTGTCGGCGACGATGCTCGCGGATTTTGGCTGTCGATATGTGATCGTGGGCCATTCGGAGCGGCGCAGCGTGTTTGGCGAAAGCGACGGGGTTGTGGCGCTGAAGTTTTCCCAGGCGCTCAGGGTCGGGTTGATACCGATATTGTGTGTGGGCGAGACGCTGGACGAACGCGAGGCCGGTGTAACGGAAGCGGTGATCGCCCGGCAGCTCGACGCCGTGATTGGGCAGTCGGGAGTGGCGGCGCTGGCCGATGCGGTGATTGCATACGAACCGGTGTGGGCGATCGGTACCGGGAAAACCGCAACGCCGGGTGAGGCGCAGGCAGTCCATGCATTCATTCGCCGTCGCGTGGCGGCCGGGGATGAAGCAATAGCAGCGGGGTTGCAGATTCTCTACGGCGGCAGTGTAAGAGCCGGCAACGCGGCACAGCTGTTCGGCGCGCCCGACATCGACGGCGGCCTGATCGGTGGCGCATCACTCAACGCAGACGAATTCATAGCGATTTGCCGTTGCGCGCAGCCGGCGGCTTGAGGCAAGAGCGAGATGGAAATACTGATTCTGGTGATACACGTATTCGCGGCGCTGGGCATCATTGGCCTGGTGCTGCTGCAGCATGGCAAAGGGGCTGACGTCGGCGCCGCTTTCGGCGGCGGCGCTTCCGGCAGCCTGTTCGGCGCCGCCGGTTCCGCCAACTTTCTGAGCCGCGTGACCGCGATACTTGCCGTAGTGTTTTTCCTGAGCAGCTTGGGGCTGACCTATCTTTCGACGCGCAAGACGGAAGACAAGGGCGTGATGGCAAGCCAGCCCGCGCCAAGCCAGTCGCTGCCGGAGCAAATACCTGCGCCCAGTGTCCCGGCGACGCAGCCCGCCCCGCCAGAAAGCGGGTCGAAGGCAGGGGAAATACCGAAGTAATCCGCGTTAAATTGATCTAGCTCAAACCGGAACCCTCAGCACTTGCATTAACATGCCGACGTGGTGGAATTGGTAGACACACCATCTTGAGGGGGTGGCGGCGCAAGCCGTGTGAGTTCGAATCTCACCGTCGGCACCAAGTACAGGATTGAGGGTTGAGGTAATAGGATTGAGGATCAGCAGAGCGGTGAATCGCCTTACCGGGAGATACGGAAGCTATTGCGCAACGGACATGCTTTTGACTCAATCCTCAATCCCCAATCCTCAATCCTAGACGCGCCATGCTGGAAAATTATTTTCCCGTCCTGATGTTCATCGTGGTCGGCCTCGTGGTCGGCATGATGCCGATCATGCTGGGCGGCGGCTTGAGCCGGCTGCTTGGCGTGCACCGCCCGGACAGCGAAAAGCTCTCGCCCTACGAGTGCGGTTTCGAAGCGTTCGAGGACGCGCGCATGAAGTTCGACGTGCGCTATTACCTGGTGGCGATCCTGTTCATCATCTTCGATCTGGAAATCGCGTTCCTTTTTCCGTGGGCCGTGGTGCTGAGGGACATCGGTTTCTTCGGCTTCATGGCGATGGTCGTGTTTCTCGCCATCCTGGTCGTGGGCTTTGTCTACGAGTGGATGAAGGGCGCGCTGGAATGGGAGTAGCCGCGAAGCAGGCGGGGCGCGATTCGATGCTCAAACGGTTGCCACGGCGCCCCGCTTTGCGAAGGGTTTAATCTACAGGATGGAAACGATTCAGGCGGATGTAGCCATCATCGGCGCGGGAGGAGCGGGACTGCGCGCCGCCATTGCGCTCGCCGAAGCCGACCCGAAGCTCAAGATCGCGCTCATCTCGAAGGTCTATCCGATGCGCAGTCACACCTGCGCGGCGGAGGGCGGTGCGGCGGGTGTCATCAAGGCGGACGACAGCCTCGAGCACCACTTCAATGACACCGTCGGCGGCGGGGACTGGCTGTGCGATCAGGACGCCGTCGAGTATCTGGTGCAGGAAGCGCCCAAGGAACTCATCCGGCTCGAGCACTGGGGCTGTCCGTGGAGCCGCGAGCCGAATGGGTCGGTCGCAGTGCGCCCGTTCGGCGGCATGAAGAAACAACGCACCTGGTTTGCCGCCGACAAGTCGGGCTTTCACATCCTGCACACGCTGTTCCAGACTTCGCTGCAATTTCCCTCGATCAATCGCTTCGACGAGTACTACGCAACCGAGCTGATCGTCGATGACGGGCGCTGCCGGGGGTTGACCGCAATCGAGATGCGCAGCGGCCAGATGCGGCAGATCCAGGCGCGCGCGGTGATCATCGCGGGCGGCGGGGCGGGACGCATCTTTCCGTTTACCACCAACGGCGCGATCAAGACCGGTGACGGCATGGCGCTCGCCTACCGCGCGGGTGTGCCGCTCAAGGACATGGAGTTCGTCCAGTATCATCCGACCGGGCTGCCGAGCACCGGCACGCTGCTGACCGAAGCCTGCCGCGGCGAAGGCGGCGTGCTTCTCAACAAGAACGGCCGGCGCTTCCTCCAGGACTACGGTATGGGACCGGAAACGCCCCTCGGTAAGCCGGTCTTCAAGACGATGGAGCTCGGTCCGCGGGACCGCGTCAGTCAGGCCTTCTGGCACGAGCAGAAAAAGGGCAACATGGTGCCCACCCAGTGGGGCGACGCCATGCTGCTCGATATGCGGCACCTCGGGGAGAAGACGATCAACGAGCGGCTGCCGCTGGTGCGCGACATGTCGATCAGCTACATGGGCGTGGACCCGGTCACCGACCCGGTGCCCGTGCGCCCGGTGGCCCACTACATGATGGGGGGCATCCATACCGACATCCGTGCCGCGACACGGCTCGCGGGGCTGTTCGCGGCGGGCGAGTGCGCCTGCGTCAGCATCAACGGCGCCAACCGGCTCGGCTCGAATTCGCTCACCGAGTTGCTGGTGTTCGGGCGCCGCGCGGGGTTGAGCGCGATGGAATACCTCCAGAGCGGACCGAATGCGGGCAGCGATGCCGCGACCGGTGCGCTTGCGAATGCCGCCCAGGCGCGTGTCCGCGCGCTGTTCCAGAGAAGCGGTGGCAAGGAGTCGGTCGTCGGATTGCGCAAGGAGATGATGCAGACGATGGAGCAGCATGCGGGCATTTACCGGACCGGCGAAGGCCTCGGCGCGGCGTGCGACAAGCTCGCCGAGCTGCGCCGCCGCTACGCGAGAGTGGAGCTGCAGGACAAGACCAATGTCTACAACACCGACCTGCTGCAGGCGCTCGAGCTCGGGTCCATGCTCGATTGCGCCCAGGCGGTCGCGGCGAGCGCGGCGGCGCGCAGGGAGTCGCGCGGTGCCCACCAGCGACTCGATTTTCCGTCGCGCGACGACAAGAATTACCTGAAGCATTCTCTTGCCTACTACAATCGTGCCGAGGTTCCGCGGATGGATTATTGCGATGTGGTGATCACCAAGTCGCAGCCCGGCGTTCGCGATTACTCGGGAGGTCACGAATGAGCGAGCGCCTGGTCGAGCTGGAGGTGCTGCGCTACAACCCGGAAACCGACAGCAAGCCGCGTTTCCAGCGCTACTCGGTCACGTGCAGGGAAGAATGGGTCGTTCTCGATGCCCTGAACCACGTCAAGGAAACCATCGACGCGACGCTGAGTTACCGCTGGTCCTGCCATATGGCGGTGTGCGGCAGCTGCGGCATGATGATCAACGGCGAGCCGAAGCTCGCGTGCAAGTCTTTCCTGCGCGATTACGATGGCGTGATCCGCGTCGAGCCGCTGGTGCATTTCCCGATCGAGCGCGACCTGGTGACCGTGATCGACGACTTCATGGCGAAGCTGGCGCGCGTGAAGCCGTATCTGATTCCGAAGCAGGCAAAACCGGTCGCCGAAGGCGAATACCTCCAGACGCCCGCCGAGCTGAAGAAATTCAAGCAGTACACCCTGTGCATCAACTGCATGCTGTGCTACTCGGCCTGTCCGGAATACGGCTTGATCCCTAAGTTCGTCGGTCCCGCGGCGATCTCGCTGGCGCACCGCTACAACCAGGATTCGCGCGACGGCGGTCGCGAGGCGCGGCAGGAGGAGGTCGCGGCGACCGAGGGCGTGTGGGAATGCTCGTTCACGGGTGCCTGCTCCGAGGTCTGTCCCGAGCACGTTGATCCGGCGAGCGCGCTGCAGCAGGTAAAGATCGCAAGTACAGTGGACTGGTACAAGGAGCACCTGATGCCATGGCTGAAGAAGTGAGACGCAAACCGTTCCATCGTGAAGTGCCGCGGTTGCGCTGGTTCTTCCGGCATCCGCGTTATCTGCGCTACATGGCGCGCGAGGTTACGTGCCTGTTCATTGGCGGCTACACGTTGCTGATGGTTGTCGGGTTGAAGAGTCTTTCCGAGGGGCGTGCGGCGTATGAGGCGTTCCTGGAATCACTGAGAAGCCCCGGGAGCATCGTGTTCCATGTGCTGGCGCTTGGCTTCGCCCTCTATCACAGTATCACCTGGTTCAACCTCACCCCGAAAGCGCTCCCCGTGCAGGTGGGCGAGGAGTTCGTCCCCGCCGGCGTGATCTCCGGCGCGCACTACGGCGCCTGGGCGCTGCTGTCACTTGCGGTGCTGGTTCTGGCGGGGGCGTTCTGACGATGGCAAAGTCGAACAAACCACTCGTCTGGGGACCGTTTGCGGCCGGCGGCACGCTCACCGCCTTCCTCACGCCGGTGCTGATCCTGCTCACGCTGCTCGCCGCGATCGGCCACGCGCCCGATCTTTTCGCCTACGATAAGCTGCATGCTCTCGCGGCCCACTGGCTTGGCAAGCTGGGCATCGTCACGGTCGTGTTCCTGTCCCTGTGGAGCGCTGCGCACCGCCTGCGCATTACGTTCTACGACTTCGGCGTGCGCCGCGACGCCCTGGTTGCTACCGCGGTTTACTCCGTTGCGATCTTGGGCACGGTCGCATCGTTCGTGTTCCTCTGGCGCATCTGACCGGTCCCGATTGATAGCGGCTGGCAGGAACGTTATCTTGAAGTACATCGACCCGGCGCTGCTCGCCCCGGCGCTTAAGGCAAGACACATCAGACGGAGGAATGTCAGAAAATGAACCCGCCGCCCCTGGCAACGCGCGAAGTTGCGCGCGAAGAGCGCTTCAGGACGGTCTGGACGCAGGAGCTGAACCGGGTCTTCGCCGATGTCGCTCCGTATTACGACCGCGCGAACCACGTCGCGAGCCTGGGGCTGTGGAAGTGGTTCCTGGACAGCTTCCTGAATACCATCGAGCTGCGACCCGGGCAGAGAGCGCTGGATGTCTGTGCCGGCACCAATGCGGTGGGGATTGCATTGCTCGAACGTGAACCGGCTATCGAGGTCCACGCGATCGACCGCAGCGGGGACATGCAGGAGGTCGGGCGGCAGCGCGCTCAAGCGAAGGGATTCCGGATCCACGGCGTGATCGGCGACGTGCACGAGCTGCCTTTTCCTGACAACCATTTCGACATCGTGACAATCCAATGGGCCTCACGGCATCTGCGCGTGAAGCGCGTTTTCGGGGAAATCCACCGGGTGCTGAAGCCGGGTGGGCGCTTCCACCACTGCGACATGCTGCGACCGGCTAACCCGCTGGTTGAAAAGCTGTACTACGGGTATCTGCGTTTCTGCCTGGCGTTCACCGGGTTCGTATTCCGGAGCGGGCCGGCGGCTCTGAACTGCAAGCAGTACTTCCTGAGCGCGCTCCAGATGTTCTACTCAGCCGAGGAATTGTCGATCGTGTTGCGTGACCTGGGCTACCGCGAGGTCGCTGCGAAGACGCTGCTCGCCGGCATGATCGGATTTCACCGCGGAACAAAACCGCTGCCGGGCTGAGAGCCGGGTGCGCACGGCATTCGAACCGGCCCGACGCGTTTCGGCTGTCGCCTATGGACCGGATACATGCCCTCACAGCCCTGAACAGCAAGATCCTGGCGGCGTACAGCCACCGCACCGTCGCAGTGTTACGCGGATCACTGCCGCTGCGGCTGGCGCTGCCGCACCTGGAGAACGTTCTCGCCCTGAACGTCGACAAGGAGGTGCGCAAAGACGCATTGGTGATTCGGCGCGCCGCCGAGGCGCTCGCCGCCGGCTTGCCGCCCGGGCGTGAAGTGGTGCAGCAGCTCCTCGACGCAACCAAGGCAATTGACAGGGCATTCCTCGAGGGCGTCGGCGCGTTCCCCGTGCGTATTGTTATCCGCTACGACGAAATTGTTTCGGTGCGCATGCGGCGCATCGAGTTTCTCCTCGGAGCGGCGTACCGGATTCTTGCTGCGTGGCGCGCGGAAAGCGGGCTGCGGGCTGCGCTGCGCGCGGCCTACACGGAGCCTGACTTCGAACGGATTCTGCATGAAATGCTGCGGCTCTATGCAATCGAAACCCGTGCGCTCAGTCGCTCGGTGCGCCTGCCGGCGCTGCTTGCGCCCGTGCAGGACCGCGTGGCACAGAGACTGTTTGGCATCATGGAGGATGCCGGCGGGCGCCTGGCGCGCGAACTGGCACGCGCGGTGTATCGGGCGCGGCGCGACGGACGCCACCACGCCACTCCGACTACTTGAGGGCTGCAAGTGCATTTCCTTCGCTTTGACCTTCTCTTGCTGGTTGCGGCTGAGCTCGTCCCGGCGTACGCGGGACATTTCTTGCGGTGCCGCATTTGTGCGCCGCCGCAAGCACGCAAGTTTTTGATCTTGGGAATCCTTTTTCGTTGACCGGTCAGTCAGCGGTGGAGTAAAATCTCAATGTTTTTTGGAACTCGAACGCCGTGCGGCGTGTCGCCGCCAGCCGCCAAAAAGTCCTTGGCAGGCGGGCCGGGAACCGCGCCTTGCTCAAGGCGGTCGTGGCAGGTATGGCAGGCTTCCAGGGGCGCCGGCGGTGGTGTGCCTATGCTGCGCTCGCAAGCACCTCACGCCGGGGGTGGGTCATTCACCCGGAACACCGATGGAATGGCTGAATCCTGGATCGGGAATCCAGAGACGATGCTCGACGACCATTTGCCTGACCCGCCGTTTATGCAGGTCGGGCCCGGAGTCGGTGTGATGCATTCTCCCGGTGTAGGTCGACACCGCCGCGGCCGGTGTTGTGGGCAGTCTCCGACCTTGCACTCTTGGACTGGGAGTTGATGTATGGGCGCTCCAGAGAATCTTGCTGACAAAGGCTTCATCACCACCACGGCCGACAAGCTGGTCAACTGGACCCGCACCGGGTCGCTGTGGCCGATGACCTTCGGTCTTGCGTGCTGCGCCATTGAAATGATGCACGCGGGCGCCGCGCGCTACGACCTTGACCGCTTCGGCATCGTGTTTCGCCCGAGCCCTCGCCAGTCCGACGTCATGATCGTCGCCGGCACGCTGTGCAACAAGATGGCGCCCGCGCTGCGCAAGGTGTATGACCAGATGGCCGAACCCCGGTGGGTGATATCCATGGGTTCATGCGCGAACGGGGGCGGCTATTACCACTACTCGTACTCGGTAGTTCGCGGGTGCGACCGGATCATTCCGGTCGATATCTACGTCCCGGGCTGCCCGCCAACCGCGGAAGCGCTGCTCTACGGCATCATCCAGCTTCAGAACAAGATCAAACGCACGAATACGATTGCGCGCTAGATGACACCGAAGCTCCAGCGTCTTCACGACGCGCTGCGAAGCGCGCTTGGCGGCGCGATCGCAAAGCTTACCGAGCGGCTCGGGGAGCTGACCCTGGAGGTGAAGGCGCCCGATCACCGTGCCGTGGCGCAACTCCTGCGCGATCATCCGCAGCTGAAGTTCGAGCAGTTGATAGACCTCTGCGGGGTTGACTATAGCGCCTATGGCGACGGTGGGTGGGACGGGCCCCGCTTTGCGGTTGTTGCGCACTTGCTTTCGGTCGGACACAACTGGCGCGTTCGCCTGCGCACGTTTTGCCCCGACGGTGAGTTTCCGGTGCTCGATTCCCTGATCGAAGTGTGGCCTTCCGTGAACTGGTTCGAACGCGAGGCATTCGATCTCTTCGGCATCGTGTTCACGGGGCATCCCGACCTGCGCCGCCTCCTTACCGACTACGGATTCATAGGCCATCCGTTCCGCAAGGACTTTCCGGTTTCCGGCAACGTGGAGATGCGCTATGACCCGGACCAGCAGCGCGTGATCTACCAGCCGGTCACCATCGAGCCGCGCGAGATCACGCCGCGCATCGTCCGCGAAGAGAATTACGCGGATAACGAAGGATTCAGAAAGGGCTAGCCACAGAGGACACGGAGAAACACTTCATGAGACGCGGTCTGGAACGGTTTCTTCCTCTGTGATCTATGTGCTCTCTGTGGCAAAGACTTATGGCTGAAATCAGAAACTATACGATGAACTTCGGGCCGCAGCACCCCGCCGCCCACGGCGTGCTGCGCCTGGTGCTGGAGCTCGACGGAGAAGTGATCCAGCGCGCCGATCCGCACATCGGTCTCCTGCATCGCGC
>Ga0156226_1414_pt1 | contig 12614 bp, 13 predicted proteins | sample RifCSPlowO2_12_FD_107874 | JGI IMG/M metagenome (GOLD analysis project Ga0156226, IMG submission 107874) | Betaproteobacteria bacterium RIFCSPLOWO2_12_FULL_62_13
AATGTCAAAGGCCGGCATTTTTGTATCGCAGCGCGTCACGCTGCCGGCTTGTTACACTGCGATACAATCTTTCGGCACTTGGCGCCCGGAACGCGGTATACAACAGCCATGACCACGCCCGATCATGTCCTCGTCGTCGACGATGACGCCGAAATCCGCAGCCTGCTGCACCAATATCTTCAGAAGAACGGCTATCGCGTCACGGCGGTCGCCGATGGCAAGGGCATGTGGGCCGCGCTCGAGGCCGGGCGGGTGGACATCGTCGTCCTCGATCTGATGCTGCCCGGAGACGACGGGCTCACATTGTGCCGCAACCTGCGGGTGCGTTCCGAGGTGCCCGTCATCATGCTCACGGCGCGTGGCGAAGAGACCGATCGCATCGTGGGTCTGGAGATGGGCGCCGACGACTATTTGGCCAAGCCCTTCAATCCACGCGAACTGCTCGCCCGCGTCAAGAGCATTCTGCGGCGCGCCCGCTCACTCCCGGAGAACCTGCAACCGGAAGCGGCGCGCGCAGTCCGCTTTGCCGGTTGGGTCCTTGATCTTGCGGCACGCAACCTGCTCTCTCCCGAGGGTGTGGTCGTGGCGCTGAGCGGTACCGAATTCAAGCTGCTGCGGATCTTCCTGGCGCACCCGAACCGCGTGCTCAACCGCGACCAGTTGATCGACCTCATGCTTTCGCGCGACGCCTCGCCCTTTGACCGCAGCATCGACGTGCAGGTGAGCCGGTTGCGCCAACGGCTCGGAGACGGCGGGAAGGAGTCAGTCATCATCAAGACCGTGCGCGGTGCGGGCTATGTGCTGGCGGTGCCGGTTGAGGTGGAAAAATGATCCGGTGGCTGCCGCGCTCGCTTTTCAGCCGCATGGTGCTCATCCTGCTTGGTGGGCTCGTCGTGGCGCAGCTCGTGAGCTTCGCGATCTACTGGGAGGAGCGCGGCCAACTGATGATGCGCGCGACCGGCATGCGCTCGGCGCAGCGCATCGCCGACATCGTAAGATTGCTCGATCCGCTGCCGCACCCGGAGCGCGAGCGCATCGTCGGGGTCATCGATTCCCCGCCGTTGCGGGTCTCGCTCACACAGCCGCCGCTGGCGGCGGGGCAGGCTGGCTCCGAGAATCAGGAGCACGCCGCGCGCTTCGCGGCCGTTCTGCGACGTTTCCTCGGTGACGGCTGGCCGATTGTGGTGAGTGTCTCGAGCGTCCCTGCCCAGTGGCCTCCGGCATCGGCTTATGGCGGCCCGGGACCGGGCATGATGGGCGGGCCGGGCATGGGCAGGCCGGGCATGATGGGCGGGCCGGGATTGACAGGTGGACCGGGGATGATGGGCGGACCCGGCATGTACGGCTTTGGGCCGCCCCGGATTTCTTTCGTGGTGCAGGCGCGGCTCACGGACGGGACGCTGGTCACGTTCGACTCGAGGCAGCCTGCGGATGCCGCGAGCTGGCCGTACCGGCTGTTGCTGAGCCTCACGGTCCTGCTGGTTGCGGTGATTGCGCTGACGCTCGTAGCGGTGCGCTGGGTGACGCGGCCGCTGAAGACCCTGGCCGAAGCTGCGGAGAAGCTCGGCGCTGATATCGAGCGCCCGCCGCTCGACGAAAAGGGTCCGCTCGAAGTGAGCCGCGCGGCGCGGGCGTTCAACACGATGCAGCAGCGGCTTGCCACGTTCATCCGGGACCGCACGCGTGTGCTCACGGCCATGTCGCATGACCTCAAGACCCCGATCACCCGGCTGCGGTTGCGCGCCGAATTGCTCGATGCGCCGGAGCTGCGCGCGAAGTTCGTGAAGGATCTGGAGGAAATGGAGTCGATGGTGCAAGCGACGCTCGACTTCATGCGCGGCCTCGAAAAACGCGAGCCGGCGCAGCCGCTCGATGTCACGGCGTTGCTCGAGAGTCTGCAGGAGGACGCCCGCGAACTGGACGGGAAGGTTCGTATCGAGGGCCATGCACTGAAGCCTTACCACGGCCATCCGCAAGCGCTCAAACGCTGCTTGAGCAATCTCATCGACAATGCGGTCCAATACGGCAAATCGGCGACGATCAGGGTGGAGGACTCCGCTGATCGGTTGAAGATATGCGTACGGGATGAAGGGCCGGGAATTCCGGAAAACGAGCTCGAGCGCGTTTTCGAGCCGTTTCACCGGCTGGAAGCTTCGCGCAACCGCGGCACCGGCGGCACGGGCCTGGGACTCGGCATCGCGCGCAACATCGCCCGCGCGCACGGGGGGGACATCGTCCTGAGTAATCTTCCCGCCGGAGGTCTCGAAGCAACACTCACTTTGCCCCGGCACGGCCGGCAGGCCCAGGCTGCTTCGTGAATTCGCTTTCGGGGCTGGAGATCGCCTACTGCGTCGCGGTGGTGCTGGTCGCCTACGGGCTGCGCGGCGGCACCGGGTTCGGCGGCGCGGTCGGCACACTCTTCGGCACCATGGCGAGCGTGTTTTTCGCCATGTATCTCGACGCGCGCGCTGGCGCGCCACGCGATCCGCGCGACGATGTCCGTGATGCTGCTTGCTTTGAGTGTCGTGCGCGGGATTGGCTACTTCGCAGTGGGCGAGATTACGCGCGACGCTTGGCTCGTGTTCGCGGCTGCATTTCCGCTGATGCTCGTCGGGGTCTGGATCGGCGACGGCATTCACCTCCGATTGAGCGAACTCACCTTCAAGCGGCTGGTGTGCGTCACGTTGATCGTGTGCGGCGTCCCGCTGCTGCTCAAGTAGTGAGATAGTGGGGCGACAACTTTGCCGCCGCCGCAGATATAAAAGATACGCACCCTCGATTCACGGCGATGGTCGTAAGGTTCATCTCCGCCTTGCTCGTTGATTGATTTTCCTATCGCTTATCGCTCCCGGCGGCGGTCAGCGCCCCCGAGGGTGCACGAAGACGCGCGCGTGCTCGACGTGGGTTGCGCTGCTCGTGTTACCGCAACCCGGTGCCTGTTCTTTACTTGTCGGGCGAGAGGCCGATGTCCTTGAAAAGCTTGCGCATCTTGGTGTCGTCGGACTTCAGCTTCGCCGCAAGCTGTTCCGGAGTTCCCGTCACGACTTCAGAGCCGCCTCCGGCCATGCGGTCCTTCACATCACCCTGATGCATCAGTCGCACGACGTGCTGGTTCAGGCGCTCGATCAGATGTGGCGGGGTCTTGGCCGGCGCCATGAGAAAGCCGATGGTCTCGAGGTCGTAATCCCGCAGGCCCTGGGATGCCAGCGTAGGCACGCCTGGGATTAGCGCGAACGGCTGTGCGCTGGTGACCCCCAGTGCCTTCAACCTGCCGTCCTTTATGTGGGACATCGCTCCGCCCGGGGTGGCGAATACCATGTGCACTTCGTTGGTCAGCAAGCCGAGCAGTGCCGGGCCCGTGCTCTTGTAGGGCACGCGGGAGATTTTGACATTCGTTGCGATCATGAACATCTCCGCGCCCAAGTGCAGCGAACCACCGGTTCCGCCGGTGCCGTAGAGCAAAGTCCCCGGCTTGGCTCGGGCGAGCGCGATCAGTTCATTGACGGTATTCACTTTGAGCGACGGGTGCACCACCAGCACGTTGGGCGAGCGCTCCAACTGTGAAATGGGAGCGAAATCGGTGAGGATGTCGTAATCCGACTTTTCCATCAGCGGCACGAACTGCATCGTGCTGCCGCCCACGACAAGGGTGTAGCCGTCTGGAGTTGCCCGCGCGACGATACCGCCGACGAAACGGCTCGTGCGGTTGTCCACGATCACCTGCTGGTCCAGGGCGCCGCTGAGCGCCGGCGCGATGATGCGCGCGAGATAGTCGTTGCCGCCGCCGGGCGATGCCGTGACGATGCGAATCGGCCGCGTCGGGTAATCCTGGGCATGGGCAACGCCTACGCCCGCCGCCGCGAGCAGTAACAGGGATGCGGCTGCCCGGTATGAATACATGACGAACCCTCCTCTATTGTTTGTGATGCCCACAAGTTATTCTGCCTCATTTCTCGCGGTTGAAGTAGATTGCTCGGTGATTGACCGCTGATCCCGCTCGAAACCCGCTCGGGTCGCGGTCCCCTCCCGGGGAGCAGAAAGCGGGAATAAACATAAGGCCCGTTATGCGCACTTTGCGAGTGCGAGATCTGTCGCACTTGCTACCGGCGCACGGGCTCGGCGCGGCGGAATCGGCGCCGGATTGATTTTTCTGTTGCTCTATCGCTTCGAAATAGAGAAAACCAAAACATCAAGCGCACGGGTGAGACCCCCGGATCTGGAGCCCGTGCCGGCCGCACGGCCGGGGGCGCGTCGAGCGAAACCGGACCGTTACCAGGTTGCGGGCAATTCGGTGGCCGCCCGCAGCATCAAATGCGCGTGGCTTCGGGCGCGCCGACCATGGTATAGATTTCGACGACCGCGGGCTCCTTCGCGGCGAAAGCCCTTTGCAGGGCACCTTTGATGGCACCGGGCTCTTTCACCGTTTCCGTGTGCGCTCCCAGCCCCTCGGCTACCTTCGCAATATCCCCGCTCAATTGCATCCACGGAAAATCAGGCGGCTTGTTGAAAGCTTTCGACGCCTGTACCCGCGTGAGATCGAAGCCGCCGTTGTTGAGAACAACGTAAGCGACTTTGATATTGTTCCGCACCGCGGTGTTGATCTCCATGCCCGTCATGCCGAACGATCCGTCACCCACCAGCGCGACCACCTGTTTATCGGGCGCGCCCAGTTTGGCGCCGATGGCGGCGCCGATCGACCAGCCCATGCAGCTCTGATTTCCAAAGGCCATGAAGGTCTTGGGAGCCGGGCTTTCCCAGTGGTAGCAGATCAGGCCGCGCGGGCTGCCCGAATCGTGCAACATCAGGGATTTCGCCGGATCGAGCGCGTGCATGAGCTCCCAGATCACGCGGTGGGGGTTGATGGGAACGGCATCCGATGTCAGGTCGGCCATCCATCCCTCGCGCGTCGCCTTCCTGAGGCCGGCGATTTCCTTCTTGAGCGCTTCCACCCCGCCCCAGAAATTGTTTCTCGGCTTGGGTCCGAGGGCTGCGAGCAGATCCTGCAATACCAGCTTGGCATCCCCGAGCAATGCGAGATCCACCATGTAGCTTTTGTTAAATTCAGACGGGTCGACATCGACCTGAATGATCTTCTTTCCCGCCGGCAGCGGACTGAATCCCCGCGTGCCCTGCTGGCGGAATCCGGCCCCGATTGTCAGTACGACATCCGACTGGTCCGCGCAATAGGCCGCTTGTTTCGTGTTGTAACGGGCCCGCGACAGCGCGCCCAGCCCCAGCGCCAGCGGGTGGTTTTCCGGAAACGAGCCCTTGCCCGCCAGCGAGGTCGCCACCGGGATGCCGAGCCGCTCCGCAAGCGCCACAAGCTCGGCAGTCGCATCCGACCAGATCGCGCCCGCTCCCGCCAGCACCATCGGCCGCTGCGATTTCGCAAGAAGGTCGGCTGCCCGCTCGATATCGGCGCCAGGTGCCCGGAACCGGAAGTGCTTCTGCCGCAATGGCTCATACGTCAGCGTCGCATCCTCGCAATTCGCGCTCGAAATATTGGCCGGAATTTCTATCGCTACAGGCCGTGGACGCGGCGCACTCACGATCGAGAAAGCGCGCCGCATGGCTTCCGGGATCCTTTCCACCAAAGGGACAGTCATTTCCCACTTGGTTACGGTGCGAAAAAGATCCATCAGGTCATTCTCCTGATACGCCGTGCGCCCGACGAATCGCTGCGGGACGCCACCCATGAGAAGAATGACCGGAACTGAATCCGGATACGAGTTTGCAATTCCCGACAGCGCGTTGATGGCGCCGGGACCCTGCTCGACGAGCACCACCCCTGGTTTGCCTGACATTCTCGCGTATCCGTCCGCGATGTCCGCCGCGCCTCTCTCATTGCGGCAAACGAGAATCCGGATGCCTGCCGAATGAATGGCGTCATAAAGCGCCATGGTGGAGCCGCCGGTTACTCCTGCAACAAACTCAACCCCTTCCGCCTTCAGCGCATTTGCAACGAGATCAGCACCACGCATTTGGATTACCCTCCTTTGATCATAGAGTCTGGAAATTCTGTGGCATCGAAGCCGGCCCCGCAACACAGCCCAGGGCCGTGCCCGTGTGTCGGCGCTCTCCCGCGTGCTGCGGCGCGCACCCCCGCGGCCTGCCCAGGTTCAGGCAGCGTCGTGCGACGCGTTCGAAATGATCGCCGGACGCCCGGAGCGGTTGCTCTATGCGTGGTTCGTGCCGCGCTGGATCACGACGTCGCCCACCTTGAGACTCACCTCCTGTGTGTCGAGAACCAGCACGACTTCGCCGGAGAGTATGCAACAACAATCGAGACTGCGCGTTCGCTGCATGTACGGATGCGGCGCACGCGGCGAGTAGGTCGAAGCCTGTGGCGACCCCATTGCCTGGAAGAATGCCTGAACGGCCGCTGCGCCGATTTTTCCACGCCACGCGTCATCGGGCGGAATCGTGAGGACTCGGCACACCGAACCACGCGGCGGGGGTTCGAGGGTGTGTGGCAGATGCAGCGTCTCGTACACGATTTTCGCCGGGTGGCTGTCCGTGACCCACAACCGCGCCGAGGCGAATCCCGGGCGCGCCGGATCGAAGCGCATGTCCGGTGACGGCCCGTCGCTGACGAGCGAAGACTTGCCGGGTTCGCGGTCGATGGTCACCACGCGGCGCGCCGGTTTGACGCCCGGCGGCAGAGGCTGCGTCGGGTCCGCGCGCATGACCGCATCGCTGCCCTGCGCAAGACCGAGCGGCCCGTCGACGAACTCAGCGGGAATCATGTCGAACGCCATCAGGCACCTGAGGTTCGGATGCCGCCATTGGTGCCACGCGCCGACCTGGATCACGATATCGCCCTGGTTCAACATGATCTCCCGGTCGTCGAGTATCATCACGCGCTCGCCTTCAAGCACGATGCCGTAGTCGATGCTCTCGGTCTTGTGCATCGCCGAGGTAAATGCGTTGTTGCCGCCGCGGTCCCACGCCCTGCCGGCCGGCCGCATTTTCACATCGTGCGGGGCAACCGCCTCCGGGTCCCTGGCGGGATCGTAGCCGGCGGGGCGCGGCATCGCCTGGATCACGCGGAAATGCCCGCCGTCCGGCGGGGCCGGAAATACGTAAGGCATATTCCCGTCGTCGCTCTCGCCCGCCAGCGGTGCGGGCGTGCTCGCCCACACCCACATGTCGGTATGGCCGCGGCCGGGCAGCGAACTTTCGTTCACCTTCGGCGCCGGGCCGTCCCACAGGACCTTCGATCTGCCCTGTGCGTCGTTGCCGGTCACTACGCGCCGGATCGGTTTCATCAGCCCCGCCATGTTGCCTGCTCCTCTGTCAGTGTGATCGGTGCCCGCTCAAATGCCGCCTAGTCGCCGCGCACGCCGGTTTGTTTGGCTATGCGTGCCCAGCGCGCGATGTCGGCCTTTACAAACGCCGCGAACTCCTCCGGCGTGTTGCCCGACACCTCGAGACCGAGGCCCTGCATGCGCTGCTGCACGTGCGGCTGCTTGAGCGCACGCACGATCGCCGCGTTGATCTGCGCGATGACAGGCTTGGGCGTGCCGGCCGTAACGTGCACGCCGTTCCAGGAATGATAATCGGCCGACGCAAACCCAAGCTCGGTCACGGTCGGAATATCAGGCAACTGCGCCGAACGCTTGGCGCCGGTTATCGCCAGCGGGCGCAGTTTTCCGGCCTTCACCAGCGGCAAGGAACCCTGCATGACCGTGCATTGAATATGTGTTTCGCCGCTGATCGTGGCGACCGTCGCCGCGGCCGAGCCCTTGAACGGCACGGACAGGAGGTCCATGCCGGTACTCGCTTTCAGCAGCTCGCAGCCAAAGTGCGACGACGTGTTCGTTCCGGCGTGCGCGCAGTTGATCTGCCCCGGCTTCGCCTTCGCGAGCTTGATCAGTTCAGCGAGCGTTTTTACCGGCAACGACGGGTTGGCCACGACGATTACCGGAAGCACCGTCACCAGCGTCACCGGCGCCAGATCGCGCTCGAGCTTATACGGCAACCTCGCGCCCATCACGACCGCATGAAGCGTGTATGCGCCCGTGGTGAGCAACATCGTGTAACCGTCCGGCGTAGCCTTGGAGACCGTCTCCGCCGCAATGATTCCACCGGCGCCGGGGCGCTGGTCGACAACGACCTGCTGTGCCCATTCGGCGGAGAGTTCTTGCGCGATCATCCGCGGCAGAAGGTCGGGACCGGCACCGACCACAAACCGTACCGGCTTGGTCGGAAACTGCTGGGCTGTGGCGAGACCCGAAGCGAGCGCCAGTGATGCAGCCAGTGCGAGACTCAGCCTTGAAATCGAATTCATATCAACCTCCCGTGACGATTGGTTGGCGGAAATCGCGACTGCCCCGATGCTTGATGCCGCACAGTATTCGGGTCGAGGTGCCGATCCACATGCGCGTTGCGGCCGCGCCCGTGCCGGCGAGCGAATCTATCACAACCGATCTTTTCCTGGCAAACTCGCCGGGCGGCGTCCGGCAAGCCGAATTCGTCAGAGCCTGAGGCCGCCGGGCAGCGCTCGGAAAAAGACCGGCATGATCGCGGTCTCCGTCACGCGTCCGTCCGAGTCTTTTTGCAGCAGCGTCAGCACCTGAACGCTGTCGGCGGGGCCGACCGGAGCGATCAGGCGCCCGCCCGGTTTGAGCTGCGCCACGAGCGAAGACGCGATCTCGGGGATCGCCATTCGTACGAGAATCGCGTCGTAAGGAGCGTCCGGGCGCCAGCCGTGATAGCCGTCGGCGACGTTGACCCGGATGTTGCTGTAGCCGAGCCGTTCGAGCGTGCGTCTCGCGGTTTGGGCCGCCTCTTTGTGGTACTCGACGCTGAAAACCTCTTGTGTCATCTCCGCGAGGATCGCGGTGTGGTAGCCGCCGCCGATACCGACTTCGAGCACCTTCTCCCCGTTCTTGATTCCGAGCAGATCGGTCATTACCGCAACGAGCGAGGGCTGCGAGATGGTCGCGTCGGGCCCGACGGGAAGCGGCCGGTCGAGATAGGCGTACGGGCGAAGCTCCGGCGGCGCGAACTCGTGGCGCGGTACCTTGCGCACCGCCGCGATCACGCGCGGGTCGATCGCCTGCCCGCCGGTGCGCTCGCGCATGCGGTTCACGCCCTTCTCGATCGCGTCGGCGAGGATGCCGCGCATCTTCGCGAAGTCGGCTGGTTCCTGGGCGAAGGCCGCGGAGACTACCGCCAAGGCAAGCGCGGCAAGGAGATATCTGAACTGAAACGCCATGGTGTTGAGGCCGATGCTCGCGCCGCTGGCGCGCCGTGTCAATGGGGGAAATCCCCGATTCATCAGATGGGTATTCATGCTACAACCGATCGAAATTGCACGGCGGGTGAAGCATCCTGAAGATCGCAAATCAGGCGTCATTGCCGACACGATAGCGCCACGCGCGTTGAACTACGGCGACTATCTCTGGCTTCACGGCGACAGGCTCAAGCAGCGCACCTATTTGCTGTTTCGTTCTGGCTGGCGCTGGCGCCTTAACGTTCGCGATGCTTACGTTAGCCTCCGCCGCAACAAGCCGCTTCGCGTTGTTTTGTCTCAGAGTAGCAAATGAGCGGTCGCGGCCTGCTCGCGAGGGATGGATTCTTGGAGCGTCTCGAATCAGAGGCACCGCAAAAGAAGAAATGCGAATCCGGGGTGGGCTTGCGCTATTCGCGATTCGCGAATAGAATAACCCCATGATTCTAAAGCCTCAGGACGTCGTTATCCTGCTCAAGCTGGTAGCCTTGGGTCCGCAGCCTTGGACCTACCAGCGGCTCGCTGTGGAGCTTTCGATCAGCCAGTCGGAGGCTCATGCCGGAGTGCGGCGCGCGGCCGCTGCACGGTTGATGAGCGATACCACTGCCGCAATCGGCCGGCCGATTCTTTCCGCGCTGAAGGAATTCCTCATACATGGCGTTCGATATGCCTACCCGCCCGAGCGCGGCGAGCTTACCCGCGGCATGCCGACCGGATACGCCGCGCCGCCGCTCAATAGGGTGATCGTTCAGCCCAACGAACCCCCGCCGGTGTGGCCGTACGCAGAGGGGACGGTGCGCGGCTATAAGTTTGCGCCGTTATATCCATCCGTGCCGATTGCGGCGTCACGCGACCCAAAGCTCTACGAACTGCTCGCGTTGGTGGATGCGCTGCGCGACGGGCGTGCGCGGGAGCGCAATCTGGCGGCGAAAGAATTGGAGTCGCGTCTGGCGGCTTCCGGACGGTAATGGACGATCCGAATATCGAATTGCTCACGCGCATTGCCGAGGCGCTTGGTGATCTGCGCGAGCGATTTGTCTTCGTTGGCGGTTGCGCCACGGCGCTGATCACCGACCTGCTGTTCCTCAAGATGGCGGACGAGCGCTCGCGCCCGCCGTATAACCAGCTGAGCCCGATTGCACGCGGTTACGACTGGTAGCTCTGCTCGTGCGCGACGGCGACGTGCACACGTTATTACGACTGGACTGAAAGGCTCGCATGCGCACTGAATTGATCTCCATTCCGACCGACACGATTCCGTTCGACGGCGCGTTCTACGCGCCCGACGGCGGAGCGACTGCCGGCGCGGTGCTGCTCTTTCACGGCAACACGATGAACTTCTATGTCGGGGCGCCGCGCTTCCTGCCGCCGGTGCTCACCCGCCTTGGTTTTGCGTGCCTCGCTTTCAACCGCCGCGGCCACGATATCCTTACCACACGCAACAGCCGGATCGCGGAAGGCGGCGCGCTCCAGTTCACACACGAAGCGATAGCCGACAATCGCAGCGCTGCCGCATGGCTGGCGGCGCGCGGCTTTCCGGAGCCGGTTGTAATCGGGCACAGCAACGGCGGCATGCTCGGCGTGCGTCATGTGGTGGATCACCCGCGGACCGCGGCGCTGGTGCTGCTCTCGGCCGGGCGCGGCGGCGCGCGGGCGCACGCGTCCAGTGGCACCGAGCACCTGTTCGCCGCCGACCGCCTGGAAGAACTCACCGCTCAGGCCCGCGCGCTGGTCGATGCCGACCGTGGGCGCGAGCTCATGTTCATGCCGGGATGGTGGTACGTGATCAGCGCGGAGAGTTTCCTCGACCGCATCAGCACGGTTCCAGACACAATTGCACTTGCGGGCAAGATCAAGTGCCCGGTTCTATGCATCCGCGGCGACAAGGAAAACCGGGACCGCTATCCCGCCGAAGAATTTCAGCGCTATGCCGGAGGTCCGTGCACCGTCGAAATCGTGCCCGACTGCGATCACTTCTACAACGGCCGCGAAGACAAGGTGGCCGACATCGTGGCCTCGTGGCTCGTGCAAACGCTGAAATTGCCGGTTGCGACGTGATACTGGAAGGCGTCATTCGCTTTTGATGTCCGCATCCCGGATGATTTTGCCGTACTTCGCAAGCTCGCTGCGAACGAGCGAGGCGAGGTCATCGGGCGTTCCGAGGAACGGCTCGACGCCGTGGCTTGAAAGCCGCGCATTCAGCTCCGGCTGCCGGAGTGCGGCATTGATCGCGGCGTTGAGGCGATCGACCGCGGCGCGCGGCGTGCCCGCCGGCGCGAAAATGCCGAACCAGTTGACGAGCTCATAACCCTTTACCCCCGATTCATCGATCGTCGGCAACTGCGGCATCAACGCCGAGCGCTGGAGCGTGGTTACGGCGAGCGGCCGGACCCTGCCCGCGCGAGCCTGTGGCAGCGTCGTCAGCATGGAGTCGAACAACACGTCGACCTCGCCTGCAATCAAAGCGGTCATGGCCGGTCCGGCGCCCTTATACGGGACGTGCGTCATTTTCACGCCGGCGCGCGACATGAACATCTCGGTCGCCAAGTGAGCGGTGGCGCCCTGTCCGCTGGAGCCAAAGTTGAGCCGGCGAGGATGAGGGCGGGCGATTGCGATAAGGTCTTTCACCGAGCGCGCGGGCACCGAGGGATGCACGTCGAGCACAAAGATCAGCTTTGCGAACGCGCCCACCGGCGCGAAATCCCGTACCGGATCGTAAGGCAGCTTGGGATTGAGGTGTGGATTGATCGCAAAAGCCGCCGAACTCCCCACCAGCAGGGTGTAGCCGTCGGGAGCGGCTCTCGCGCCAAACTCGGTGCCGATGGTGCCGCCCGCACCGGGCCGGTTCTCGATCACGACTTGTTGGCCGAGCAGGCCGGAAAGCTGGTGGGCGAGCGCGCGGGCTGCGACATCGGTGCCTCCGCCAGGGGCGAAGGCGACAACGAGCCGGATGGGTTTGCTGGGATAAGTAGACTGTGCTCCGGCGCTCGCCGCAATGCCCGCAAGCACAAAGAAGACCGCTGTATTGAGAACGGCCTTCATCGGCCTCGCTGCGGCCAATCGGTGATTCCTGCGCTGCCAACTGCGCCCGCAGCCTACGCACGAGCCGGCCGCGCGCAGAATCTCGTACATGCTCCGCACACCGCACACGTTCTTGAAAAGCAAGGCTCTCCTCCGATTTGTTCAAGACTCATTGCAAGCGGCCATCATCAGCTTCCGTGGGCCGCATGTCAATTACGCTACAGCTTTACTTCGCGGATTCAGCGCGGCACGAACACGCCGTGCACCATCCGGCGCGTGCGGTGGCTTCGTCGTGGAACGCCGTGTAGAATCGCCATCGACAGGAGGATTGTGATGCATACCAGTGTTTTCCCGCGGC
>Ga0156226_1459_pt1 | contig 12559 bp, 12 predicted proteins | sample RifCSPlowO2_12_FD_107874 | JGI IMG/M metagenome (GOLD analysis project Ga0156226, IMG submission 107874) | Betaproteobacteria bacterium RIFCSPLOWO2_12_FULL_62_13
CATTCGTATTCCGAGCCCGTCGTCCACCCGATTCGCATGATGATCAATTCGCGCAAGCGTGCGTCGAGCATGTTCCGCGTAGCGAGCATGTTCAGCAATCCATACACGTGCCGGACCACATCCGGGTGGCGCGCCAGCATACGAAACGCGTTCTTTCCTGCCTGGGCTTCTGCGATGCCCATCTCGCTTCCGAGACGCAGCGCTTCCTCCAGCGGTATGCATTCCATCCGGCTTTTCATGTTCGACGTCCTCCCCGCTATTCCGTCTTGATCCCGGCGAACTTGACCACCTTCGCGTTCTGCATGAGCTGGCCGCGAATGAAGGCGGCAAACTGTTCCGGTGTGCCGGTCTGGGCATCGAGGCCTTGCTTGATGAACGCTTCCTTCATCCCGGGCGTGTTGACTGCCTTGACGATCGCTGCGTTCAGCCGCGCGATGATTTCTTTCGGAACCCCTGCCGGGGCAAGCACGCCGTTCCAGCCGGTGCGCTCGTAGCCGGCCAATCCGGCCTCGTTGAGCGTAGGCACTGACGGCAGCATCGACGCACGCTTCGCGCTGCTCACCGCAAGCGCCTTGAGCCTGCCGGACGCGATGAAGGGCAGCGCCCCGGTGACGCTGGGAAAATTGATGTCGACCTCACCAGCTATCACAGCGGTGGTCGCCTCCAGTGCCCCCCGATATGGGACGTGCAGCATTTTCACGTCGGCCATCATCTTGAAAACCTCGCCGGCAAAATGCGACGAGCTGCCGCAGGCGGGACGCCTGCACTACTCCGCAGCCATCACCGCTTCTCGTCACCATTTTTCGCCAATTCTTTTCGTCACTTCCTCACTCACATGTCACCATAATGAATAATACCTCGAAAGGAGAGAAGCAAGGCTTCGCGTCGGATCATCTCCGTGAACTGTTCCGGCGTGCCGGTCTCAGCTTCCAGGCCTCGCCTGAAGCGACGCCCACAACGCCTTGCGACACCCCCTTGTAGGGAACATGGATGGTTTTGACTTTGGCGAGGGAGTTCATGAGCTCAGCCGCAAGGTGCGCGGAACTGCCGCTGCCGGACGTCGCGTAATTGAGATGTCCCGGCCGGTTGCGGGCAATGGCCACCAGTTCTTTCACGTTCCTGGCGGGCACGGAAGGATGAATCATCAGTATGAACGCGCCTGTGTCGATGATCACAGGACGGCGCGCCTCGGCGATGTTGCGTCCCGCACCTACGGTGGGTATGCCTAGCGCATTGAACGTGTCGAGCGTGTCTGAAACCGCTTCCGGTCCCCAGTCGCCCGTGTGGTTGGATGCCAGCGATAGCACCGCGGTGATTTCGAGGGCGAAGCGCATGCGCTTCCGCGGACTGCCGCCAGACTCGTCGGTGCGTTTGTTCCGGGCTGGCGACTGCACTGTGGTCGACTCCTGGTTTGAGGGCTGGCGCCGCTGCGGAACCGTGAACCAATCGTGTGCAGTGGCCTTTGGCGCTGCCTTGACAACGTCGAGGCGCGAAATTTATTATGGTTTCGTTCAATATTTCGAACGACGTTCCCAGTAACGATACCCACTCGTCGAGATCGCGTCAACGCTGCGCCTCCTGTGGCTGCAGCGCACCGGGGTCGGACACGTGATGCTCACACCGGGAGGAGATACATGTCCGAACTGCGCTTCGCCATCGTCGGCGCAGGAGCGGTCGGCGGATACATCGGCGGAAAGCTCGCCGCCAACACGATCACGCATGGACTACTCGGAGCGACGGGGCTCGACAACACGCATGTCTATCTCGGCCGCGGGAAGATCCACCGCTTGGGCGTGAAGCTGGGCGCCGAGGCTGTTGCCGTGGGACGCGCGCACGGCTACGAGCTCGGAACGATACTCGGCATCCTTGCGGACGATTGGTACGCTGCCGGTGCACGGGAAAACGCTGCCGCGTTGAAGCGCGTGCAGGACGGTCTCACCGCGTGGATGGCCACGTTGCTCGAACCGTCGCATTCTTCCGTCGGCAGGGACGTGATGCGCGGACGGCGCTCGGAAATCGATTTCACGAATGGGCTGGTCGCGGACAAAGGCGCGGAAGCAGGCGTTGCTGCGCCGACGCATGCCGCAGTAACGGAGCTTGTCCGTCGCATCGACCGTGGCGAGCTCAAGCCCGATCCCTCGAACGTCGACCACATCCCCGCGTAGCCGCGTTCATGACGAGCACACAGTGCGCGGCTTTCGCACTAATGATAAGCTGTGCCTATCATCGGCGCGGCCGTGGAAGCTCCTGAAACGCAGCGGCACTCTATTTTGCTTCCCCTGCTGGGTAAGTCGCAGCGCCAGGTAAACCCGCTTTTCCCCCACCGGGGCTCAAACATACACGAGGACTTGGGATGGAGATGGAGACAGTAGGCATAGGATTTCATTTCGAGGACCTCCCCGTGGGCCGCAAGTTCCGAACGATCGGCCGCACCGTCACCGAAGCTGACATCGTCAACTTCGTCAATTGCACCGGCATGGTCGAAGTGCTCTTCACGAATACCGAATTCCTGAAACGCGATTCCGACATCAAAGGCAGGCTCGCGCCCGCGGCTCTGGTGTACACGTTCGCCGAGGGGCTGTTGGTGCAGGCGACGATGCAGCAGACAGGTTACGCGTTCCTCAACATGCAGCTCGACGTGAAAAGCCCGGTCTTTGCCGGAGACACGATCCACGTCGAATGCGAAGTGACCGAGGCAAGACGCAGCCGGAGCAAACCCGGACGCGGGCTGGTGCGCACCAGCAACCGGGTCGTCAAGCAGGACGGCACGCTCGCGCTCGTCTATACGCCGCTACGCATGATGAAGTGCAGGCAGGAAACCGCGTAAAGCGCGAAGCTCGGGACAACGTCATGAGCGGCCCGCTCGACGGCATACGCGTCCTCGACGCCACGATCAACGTGCTCGGTCCGCTCGCCGGACAGATCCTCGGCGACATGGGCGCCGACGTGATCAAGATCGAAGCGCCCGAAGGCGATCCGATGCGCTACTCGGGCGCAGCGCGAAACCCCGGCATGGCCTCGCTCTTCATGAACACGAACCGCAACAAGCGCAGCGTCGTGCTCGACTTGAAGCGGCCCGCCGCGCTCGAAGCATTGTTGCGCCTCGTCGAGACCGCGGACGTGTTCATCCACAGCATGCGTCCGCAGACCGCGGAACGCCTCGGCATCTCGTATCAGGCCTTGAGCGCGCGCAATCCGCGCATCGTGTACGCCTGCGGCCCCGGATACCGGTCTGATGGGCCCAACCGCAACCGTCCCGCGTTCGACGACGTGATCCAGGGCGAGAGTGGGCTCGCGGCAATGATGGGACGCAATACGGGCGAGCCGCGCTACGTCCCGATGGTCATTGCCGACAAGCTGTGCGGCCACGTGCTCGCTTCGGCGATCGGCATGGCGCTTTTCCATCGGGAGCGCAGCGGCAAGGGACAGGAAGTCGCGGTTCCGATGCTGGAGACCATGCTCTCGTTCAATCTGGTCGAGCACCTCTGGACGAACTTCTTCGAAGGCGAGCGCGAGAACCTCGGCTACTCGCGTATTTTCTCGCCGCATCGCCGTCCCTATGCGACCCGCGACGGGCATATCTGCATGCTCGCGGTGAGCGACGACCAGTGGCAGCGCCTGTTTGCAGTAATCGGGCGGCCCGATCTCGCGCGCGATGAGCGCTTTGCCGAGCTGAAAGCCCGCACGCGCAATATCAATGTGCTGTACGCCATCCTCGCTGAAGAAATCAAGAACAAGACTACAGCCGAGTGGCAAGAGCTGCTTGACGCAGCGGACCTCCCCAACGGCGCCGTAAACGAGTTCAGGGACATGGCGGAGAACCCGTACCTCCGGACGACGAATTTCTTTCATCGCTATGAGCATCCTTCGGAGAGCGCGATGGTTACCACGGCCATCCCGGTTCAATTCGGGAATACGCCCGGCAGCATACGGCTTCCGCCGCCCCGTCTCGGCGAGCACACGAAAACGGTCTTGCGGGACATCGGCTACAGCGATACTGACATCGAGCAAGTGATGAACGCGCAAGCCGTCGGGTCGCCGTGAACGCGCGGGCGCCATCTACTTACGCCGCAGATCGCTGTCCGGTATGCCGGCATTGCGCAGCAGGAGACCACTGGCGGCCAAAATTGCCGAATTCGAAATGAATACAGTCGTGAACCCGAATGCCGCGCCCACGCTGCCGAAGACGATCGGGACCACCAGATGCGTGGCGTTTCTGACGGTCTTTTGCAGGCCGAACGACTCCGCTATACGGCCCGCCGGCGTCAGCACGTAGAGCAACGACATCGTCATCGGCTGGGCGCAGCCAACCCCGAGCCCGAGCAGGAACGCAATCGCCGCCAGCGCGTAGGGATTGACAAAGAACGGGAGCAACGTGAACGCAAGCGCCGCAACGAAAACGGAACTAATCAGAATCCGGGCTTCGGTCAGCTTTCTCACAAGGAACGGAATAATGCCCCGGATCACGAAAGCGGCAACCGAAACCACTCCGAGTATGGTTCCGATGGCCGACGCTGAAAGCCCGATCGCGTGGCCGTAAATCGGCATATAAAACTGGAACAAATCCTGCGCCGAGCCAACGACACCTGTGGCGATAATGGTGATGCGCACGGACGGCATACGCCACAAATCCAGTACGCTGCCGCGCGTGTCCCCGCCGGCATGCATGGCCGCCACCTTCGGCAGTGAGGCCGGCTTGAACAACAATATCGGGATAGGCGCCACCGTAAACGCAGCAAGCACCAGATAAACTTGCAGTTGGCCGATATAGTCGATGGAGAACCCGGCGATGAGCGGCCCGAGAACATTGGCGGCAGACCATCCCATCGTAATCAGGGCATAGTTGCGGGCACGTTTGTCAGCACCGCCGATGCCACCGACGAGAGCCTCCAGCGGGATGCTGAAAACCTGATGGGCCAAACCCAGCACAAAGGCTGCGACACAAAGCGTGCCAATCCCCGAAAACAGGGGCGGCAGGAGCAGTGCCGCAGTCATGACGGCAGAGCCCAGGATCACCGGCAGTCGCGGTGGCGCCCGATCTGCAAATTTGCCGATGACGATCGACAGCAGCATCGGGCACAGGGAGTAGAGTGCTATGACCACGCCGATCGCGAATTGATTGGCGCTCAACTCCAAGGCATGGAGAGAGACCGCAACCCGGCTGCCGCTGAACCCGACTTGGCTCAGAACGGACATCAACACAACCAGGTATATCGTCATCTGCGGGAAAAAGACGTTGGACGTAAAAGGAGTTGCGCTGCTACTCGGCGCAATTCTTTTCAGGCACCGGAACGACCGGCTTTGTGGGGCTTATGTTACCACCAGCACGCACTGGCGCGGCTGGAATGGCGTGCTGGCGCCGCCAGCGAGTAGGGATTGACGAACAACGGCAGCAACGTGAACGCAAGAGCCGCAATGAAAACGGAATTAGTCAGAATCCTGGCTTCGCTCAGCTTTCTCACCAGGAACGGAAGAACGCCCAGAATCAGGAAAGCGGCAACGAAAGCCACTCCGAGTATGGTTCCGATGGCGCTGAGGTCTCCCTGAGGTGGACGCTTCATATGCCCTCGGAAGCGAGGTCAGTTTGGCGGTTGAGATGGACACCCCCGGCGGCAAGATGATGCTCAAATGTCATGCCAGCATTGTCCGGATCGAGCCCCGCGGCAAGCGGGTGGGAGTCGCGGTGAAAATCACCGAATCGACGCTGGAGCCGGTTAAGCAATGCGAGCGGCAGACGGCGGGTTGATTCAGTGTTTTCCCCTGCAACACTCCCAGGATTACCGGAGTTGTTGCGCCTTCGTCCCGGGGCCGACGATGATGACAAGAGGCGATGCTCTTGGGGGGATGACAGCAACATCGTCTGGATTTTTTGCAGAAGTGACAAATTTCGTCACATTCTGCCGCATGGCCGGGGAAGTCCCACGGGTGATCAACGCGGGCGTGTGACAAATGTCACACGGCGCAGCCGTAAACAGCATGGCATGGGACTTGCTCTTGTGCGGGTGTGCTTCGAACCGGGAGCCGGTTCGAAGAAGTGCGGGTCATGAAAGACCGCAGCACCGATACCAAAGTATCGATATCTATGAACGTGACGTTGGGGTTCCCGAATCGGTAAAGTGACCCTCAGGATTGAGGAATGAGGATCGAGGACTCAGGGACTGACAACTGAAGACTGACGACTAAGAACTGAGAAAAAGCCACACCCGCAGCGATGCGGGGCGGGAAAGCCACGGGTCTTACGAGACAGCCGGGTTGCCTGAAGAAAACGGGCAGCTCGGCTTTTTTGTTTTATTGGGGCGCTCGGGGAAAACAGGGGTTGAAGCGGGTCGGGGTGGCGGTGAAAAGTTCCGAGTCGAGGTTTGAGGCGTAAGGAAGCGGCGCGCAACACGTTGAATCGTTGCACGGACGAACCGATCAACCCGGCCCACGGATTGCAGAGTAAATGGTCGTAGGCAGTCAATAGAAAGACGCTAATGAAACAGCTCGAATCAGAGAGAAAGTGAGGGATGACAATGAAACGAATCTTGGGGAATCCGGCAAAATGGTTTAGTAGCTTCTTTGCTTTGCTCTTGCTCATGGTGCTCGCCAAGGGCAGCTTCGCGGTGCATCAGGACACCGATGCCGACGGTATCGCGAACTGCGACATCGGTCAGGTGAACGGGAACTGCACGATCAATAGCGTGCACGCGATCGGGTCGAACGTGACGATCGAAGGTGACCTGATAATCACTTCGACTGGCCACATTAAGTTCACCGGCACTGTGCAAAGGACGCTCTACGTAAAGGGCAGCCTGGTCATTGAGACGAATGGGACCGACAAAGGAAAGATCAGCTACGAGGGGACCGGCACCGCGACCCCTGCAGAAATCGGGGGAAACCTGACCATAATTGTTGACGGCAATGTCACCGTGGCAGGCGAAGTGAGTGTCAAAGGCGGAAACGGGAATAACGTATTCGGCGGCGCTGGAGTTATTGGAGGGAACGGCGGAAGTCTGACCTTCAACGTGTGCGGTGACTTCACATCCACAGGCGACATTACCGCAAGAGGCGGGAACGGCGGGAACTCAACTGGACGGAATGCCACGAGCGGCGGCAATGGAGGCAGCGGAGGCGCCATCACAATCAACGTCAATGGTAACGTTGCGATCACCGCTGGCACGGTCCACGCTCAGGGTGGTATCGGGGGGAATCCTCAAGGCACCGGCCAGAATGGCGGAGATGGTACGATCACGATCAATACCCAGCAGACCGCAGTCAACACCGCTGGCGCCAATTTCAATCCCAACCCGACGGTCAATTTGAGCCAGGTGGATCCGGCTCAATGCCGTCAACCGGTACCTCAAGGCTGTAGCTTGGGCTTCTGGAAGAACCACACGGGTGCTTGGCAGGGGTATTTGCCTAATCAGACTGTCGACAGTGTGTTTGCGAACGCGCCGCCGTCCCTTGCGGGAGCAACCCTCCTTGAAGCTCTTAGCTTCCCGGGCGATAACACACTCGACGGCGCCAAGCAGATTCTCCTCCGGCAGGCCGTGGCCGCGCTCCTCAACGCCGCGCATCCGGACGTGTTCTACCCGAGAACCGTGCAGAGCGTCATAGATGATGTAAGTGCTCAGCTCGCGAGCTCGACCCGGAGCGCCATCTTGGCACTGGCGAAAGAACTGGATGCGGATAATAATCTGGGCTGCCCGTTGAATTAAGCGGCCCACGCTCTGAGGCAACCGCGACAATGCCTGGCAGCTTCGGCTGCCAGGCATTTTTTGTTCGCGGCAGGACAGCACGTGCAATGGGGTCATCAGACTCGATTGATTTTTGGTGTGCAATGGGGTCACATCGCGCGTGCAATAGTCGAGCGCTGGGGTCAGTCGAGCGCTGGGGTCAGGCCTTTACTTTGTAGTCCCCGTTTCTCGTCTCCCCTTAATGCGCACCTGTTCCGATAGGTCTCCGCTATTTTGACAATTATAAACAGAAACTTTATAATTGTCAGATGTATGTCAGGCGTTTGTTGCATTCGACGCTGTCGCAGGCCGTGAAGCAATTTCCTGCGGTCCTGATTACCGGCCCCCGGCAAGCGGGCAAGACCACGTTTGTCCTCCACGAAGCGGGGAAGGATGCCGCCTATATCAGTTTTGACGATCCCATCGAACGGCGGTTCGGCAGCAGCGACCCGCAAGGATTCCTCGACCGTTTCGGCGAGCGCACGATCATCCTTGATGAGGTGCAATATCTCCCGGAGATCCTGCCCTACTTGAAAATGCGGATCGACCGCGACCGGAGAAAAACCGGTAAATGGTTGCTCACCGGCTCTCAGCAGTTTCACCTGATGAAGAACATATCCGAATCTCTCGCCGGCCGAGTGGCCCTGCTCGAACTCCTTCCCTTCAGCGTGCTTGAACACGAGCATCAGGGGCCCCACCGTCTTGAGCGGCTGATCTGGAATGGCTGCTATCCCGAGCCCGCCCTGAACGCCGGAGTCCGCGAAATCTGGGTCCGCTCATACATCCAGACCTACATAGAACGCGATGTCCGCCAGTTGCAGAATATCAAGGACCTGCACGCCTTTAACCTGTTCTTGGGGATGGCGGCGGCGCATCACGGCCAGACATTCAATACCGCAACATTGTCTCGGGATGTGGGCGTGTCATTGCCCACAGTCAAGGCCTGGACCGGCGTGCTGGAGGCCTCGTACCTCTGCCGGCTCTTGCCCCCTTATTTCAAGAATTACGGCAAGCGCCTGGTCAAGACGCCCAAGCTCTATTTCCTGGACACCGCAATCGTATGCGAACTGACGCGGCAGCCCGGTGCAGAGGCGGCCCTCGCCGGAGCCATGGGAGGCGCGCTTTTCGAGGGTCTGATCGTGAGCGAAGCGACCAAGGTTTATTCCATGCTCGGCAAAAGGCCTGATCTTTTTTTCTGGCGCTCCCATGACGGGCTGGAAGTGGATCTGATCATCCGGATACAGGGCAAGCTGGTCCCGGTTGAGATCAAGCTGACCGCAACACCGACCGAGGGCCACCTTGAGCCGCTTCGAAGATTCAAAGCCCTCGCCGGAAAGGATGCCGCGGAAGCGGGGTTTGTGGTATGCCGGATCAAAGAGGAAAAGGCGCTTCCCCACGGCAATCGGGCGCTGCCCTGGCACCGGTTCGCAGAGTGGCTTTTTGATGCATTGACGAAGTAACGTGCGCTCCGACCTAATGAAGATGCAAGACGCCGAGCTGCGGGTCGGACCACGCTATGTCTCGGTAGCTTCAGCGAAGATATAGGGTCAGACTCGACATGAACTGCCGCAAGGAAGTAAATGGGGTCACCCATCAGCCGAGAGGCTTGCCTTGCGCCAACATATTTCTTGGCCTCAAGGGGCGCTGCCACAAGCTGGGGCACGATGGGCCGCGTCCCCGGGAAGTGGCCCCGAACTGGATCATCGAGTAAATGGGGTCGGGTTCACATTTCCTGGAAGAGGTAAGATCGGACTCGACATAAACTCCCGCGAGCATGCTGTGTCATTCACAGCCGCCGCGCCGGCAATACTTTGCGAGAAGAGTAATAGGGGACAGACCGCGGTTTCCGTGCCAGTTGTCAGTCGGCAGTTTTCAGTTGGTAGTTGTCGGTTGGCAGTTGCCAGTTGGCAGTTCGTGGGCGGTGGGGCGTGGATCGCGGTTCGCGATTCGTGGTTCGTTACTGGACCCCGGTTCCCGGCTTAAGACCTGCCGCGACAAGTTTCACCGGGGTGACGAACGGGGAAGGCCACGGGTGGCCCGGAGTTTGCTTCCAAAGGAATGGTTAAGATCTTGGCGGGCTGTCAATGAAACAACTGGTAGGGGTGATTGCGGCGATTGCGTTTTTGCCCTTTGCGGGGAGTCTGAGTGCGGCCGAATGGGACGCGCACCTTGCCGCTCTCGAGGCGGCCGCCGGGCACGGCGACCCCAAGGCCCAGACCGAGCTTGCTGTCAAATATGAGCATGCCGAGGGCGTGCCGAAGGACTTCCAGAAAGCCAACAAGCTCTACTGCCAGGCGGCGAAGCAGGGCTACGCTGAGGCGCAGTTCAACCTCGGCTGGGTGTACGCCAACGGCAGGGGTGTGGCGCGCGACGACGGCGTGGCGGCAGCGCTTTTCACGATGGCGGCCGAGCAGGGACATGAATATGCTGCCAAGCTGCTCCAGCATGTGCCTAAACAGCCGGATTTCCAATTGCCGTCCTGCTTGCTCCCTGATCCGCCAGTTGCGCCGGTGTCCGAAGAGCCCGATGTCGCCACGCGCGACCGCAGTGAAATCGAGCGGTTGGTGCAAACGCTCGCGCCGCAGTATTCAGTCGATTTCCAGCTCGCGCTGGCGGTGATCTCGGTCGAGTCCGGTTTCAATCCTACGGCCGTTTCGCCGAAGAAAGCGCAGGGTCTGATGCAGTTGATACCGGAGACCGCGGAGCGCTTCGGTGTGAAGAAGGTGTTCAATCCGGTGGAAAACATAAAAGGCGGGCTCGCCTACCTGCGCTGGCTGCTCGCGCTCTTCCAGGGCGATGTGCCCTTGGTGCTGGCGGCTTACAATGCCGGCGAGCGGGCGGTCGAAAAATACCGCGGCATTCCGCCTTATCCCGAAACCCGCGACTACGTCAGGAAGATTACTTCAATCTACAAGAAGGCCACCCATCCGTACCTGCCAGGCGTCGTCGAGCCCTCGCCGATCATGGCTCGCATAAAGCGAGCCCTGCCGCTGGATAAAGGATAAATGAGCAAGAATTGGGGCCAGGTTCACATTTCCACTAACCCCGCTCGAGGCCGCCCAGGTCTTTCGCAGACCACGCCCGCTTGGGTGGCCGCGCCCCACGTTCCAGCGCTGCCCGCGAAAAAGTGAACCCGACCCCAATGATTCGCAATTGCGGATTCGCCACGTCAGCGCGGCTCCCTCGAAGCACGCGGCACTGCGAACACGATCAGGCCGACTTCGGAAAACCGTAAAGGGTTTCGGGATTCGTGACGAGTATGCGATTGCGCGTCGCCTCGTCCGGCGCCCACGCGGCAAGCAGGTCGAAGAGCACTGCGTCGTCCGGCTTGACCGGGGGGCTCGGGTGCGGCCAGTCGCTGCCCCATACTAGGCGCTCCGGCGCCGCCCTGACGTAGGCTTGCGCGATCGTCGTGGCGTCCGCGTAGGTTGGCGGACCGATCCTGGTGTTCAAGTAGGCGCCCGAAATCTTGACCCAGGCCCGGCCTCTATCGACGAGCGAGCGAATGACGCCGTAGGCCGGGTGCGCGAGTCCCGCGGGCAGCGGAAACTGACCCATGTGATCGAAGACGATCTGCGCCGGGAGGCGCCGCAGCATGTCCGCGTGCTCGACGATCTTCTCGGCTGGCATGTTGAGCTGGACGTGCCAGCCGAGACCGGCAACTCGTTTCGCCAGCGGTTCGATCATGTCGGTCGAAACCACGGCGGTCGCCGGATTGGCCACTGTGAAGCGTATGCCGCGGATGCCGCCCTCATCGAGGCTCTTCAGCTCGGCATCAGCCACCGGCGGGCGGACGACGGCCACGCCGCGAGCGTTCTCGATGCCCAGTTGCCTGACGGCGTCGACCGTGACGCTGTTATCGGTCGCATAATTGCGCGGCTGCACGATGACGACGCGCGTCACGCCGAGGCGTTTCTGCAAGAGCCGATAATCGTCAACCGTGGCGTTCGACGGCTTTGCGACCGGCGGCGGAAAGCGCGGATCGTAGATGTGAATATGGCAGTCCGCCGCATTCGCAGGCGCTTTGAGCCTGGGTGGTTCAGTGCCGGAGGAATTCGGGACGATCTGGTGGGCGCTGCTGTTTTGCATGGGAGTCATGTATCCAAACGCCGAGTGTCTCTATTTAACATCCACGCCGGAGGCTTTGACCAATTCGCTGATTCGCTTCCTCTCCTCGCGCCGGAACGAATCGAGCACCGAGCGCGAGCCGCCGACGATGTCGATTCCCAGTGCTTTGAGCCGTTCGCCGAATTCGGGCTCCTTGACCGCCTTCACCACTTCGGTGCTCACCTTGGCCAGTATTTCTTCCGGGGTCCCTTTGGGGGCCACCAGGCTGTACCATCCGAACATCTGGTAGCCGGGTATCGCTTCGCCGATCGACGGCACGTCGGGAAGCAGTGCAGCCCGCTTCGGGCTGGTGACGCCCAGCGCCCTTACCCGCCCGGACTGGATCATGGGCAGCGCGGCCGGGAGGACCGCGTAGGTGAGATGCACCTCTTTCGCAACGGTGTCAGCGATGGCCTGTGCCACACCCTTGTAGGGCACATGCAGCATGTCGGTGCCCGTCAAACGCGTGAACAGGAACCCGGAGAGATGCTCGGTGGCACCTGCGCCGGCGGAACCATACCGGAGCGCTCCGGGCGTCTTTTTCGCGATCGCGATCAACTCGCCAATCGACTTTGCTGGGACTTCAGTATTGACCACGAGAACAAGCGGTACCGTTCCGATCAGGCTGATCGAGGCGAAGTCCTTGTCCAGGTTGAACTTGAGATTGGGGTATACCGAGGTTGCGACAAATAGCTGCGAGGTCAACATCATCCACGTGTATCCATCGGGCGCCGCGC
>Ga0156226_1463_pt2 | contig 12544 bp, 11 predicted proteins | sample RifCSPlowO2_12_FD_107874 | JGI IMG/M metagenome (GOLD analysis project Ga0156226, IMG submission 107874) | Betaproteobacteria bacterium RIFCSPLOWO2_12_FULL_62_13
TGTTCAGCATGCGGCTCGCGTGGGACCCGTGCCAGTAGACGTGGTCGTCTTCCCGCCAGTATGCGGTGGGGGTCACATAGGGCTGTCCCCCGATCGCGTAACCGATGTGGCAAATGAACCCGGCGTCGAGGATCGAATAGATGGTCTCGACATCGTAACGCGCGCGCTTGGGCAGGCGCCGCACGCGGATCTTTTCGCTTGGAGTAAAGCGCTTCACGGTGTCTCCGTCTGATGCCCCATATGTAAAAAGCGCGAGGGTAGCCAGCGTGGAAGGCAGTGTCAACGTTGGCGCCATTTCGCCTCGCGCGAACCAGGGGCACTCTGCTATAGTTTCTTTGCGGCTGGACAGACCCTTACTGAGCGTCGTGAAAATGCCTGATACCGCTCAGCCCGTTCCGGCCCGAAGCGAGACGCTCCGGGCGTTCGCCGGCACGGACACGCGAAGGCGCGTCCGAGAAATCCCGGCTCACCCCCCGCCTCTCCCGGAGGGCGAGGGGAGATGTGTGGTGCGCATGGGTTGTCACCCAATTGCACGAAGGTCAAAAAGGAGGCGAAGTGCCTGGAACCAGGGGTTTCTGCGCGTGGCGGGATTGCATCGCAACAACGCTCGGCGCCATAGCGGTGATGGCGCCAGCCGCCGCTGTCGAGTTCGACAGCCTGGTCCAGTCGAGATTCGTGCACTGCGCCTTCTACAGGAACTACGACACCGATCCCGCGACCGGAAACCTGCTCCTGATCGAAGGCAAATCGGATTCGCTGACGCATTACCAGGCGATCGACTCCGAGCGTGCGCGTTCAATCGACACGCGGATGGCGGGCGCGCGCGAGGTGAGGGTGCTGGACACCGGGAAACACCTTCACTTCATCGACAGCGTTGCGGGCATGTATATCGTGACCACGGTTTATTCCTGCATCGAGCGCGATGAGCGGCGCGGCGTCTGCTTGACCTACGGGGCGGTCAATGCGCGTCACTTCGACTCGCGCGTGCTGCTCGACCCCGACAGGGTGTTTACGGAACTGCGTGATAGCTCCGACCCGGGTTTCTGCGATTACAGTTTTGTCGGCGTGCAGGAAGCCTCGCGCCGTTGAGCGCGGGAGTGGTCTCTTACCTCCCTTCCGCCTTTTCCCCGGCGTCCGGCTTCTGCGGCGTTCACTTCAGCGGATCCTCCTCGAGACGGTTGGCGCTGTCATCCACCTGCTCGGTCTTTGTGGCGCGCGCGTCTTCGCGCAACTGCTCGGGAAGATAGGTCGCAATCCGCGGAAAGAGGATCAGCAGCGCGATCGCGATGCACTGCAGCACCATGATCTCGAACATACCCCTGTAGATCGTCGCGAGCGACCATTGCTTCACCACCTGTTTGAGGTAATAGGCCGACATCGCCACCGGCGGCGACACAAACGCGGTCTGCAGGGTCACCGCGACCAGCGCGCCGAACCAGATCATGTCGAACTCAAGCGCCGCCGCCACCGGATAGAAGATCGGCAGGAATACGAGTACGATCGCCGGCCACTCGAACGGCCAGCCGAGCAGGAATATGAGGAAGATTACGACGATCAGCATCACCATCGGCGGGAACGGCAGCGCGAGCATCGCTTCCGTGATCCAGGTCGCGGTGCCGAGGCGCGCGAACACCGCGCCGAAGATGTTCGATGTCACCGCCAGGAACAGCACCATGCTCGAAGTTGCAGTCGTGCTGAGCAGCGCCCGCTTGAGGCCGGCGTAGGTCGCTTTCCTGTAGGCCGCGGCGAGGAGCATGGCGCCCAGCGCGCCGATTGCCGAGGCTTCGGTCGGCGTCGCCAGGCCGGCGATGATCGAGCCGAGCGTCGCCGCGATCAGGCCGATCAGAGGCACGACGCCCACCAGCAGTTCGCGCAGTATTACGGGAAGCGAATGCACCCGCTCCTCTTCCGGTACCGGCGGGCCCAGCTTCGGGTTGATGAACGCGCGGCCGAGGAGGTACGCAAGATAGATGCCGGCGAGCAGGAATCCCGGCCCGAAGGCGGCGGCATAGAGCTCCGCGACCGAGACCCCGAGCACCGGGCCCATCACGATCAGCATCACCGAAGGCGGAATAAGGATGCCGAGCGTGCCGCCCGCGGTGATCGCGCCGGCGGCGAGTCTTGCGTCGTAACCGGTCCTGATCATGATCGGCGCGGCCATGATTCCGAGCACGGTGACCGCGGCGCCGACGATGCCGGTCGCCATTGCGAACACGGTCGCGGTCAGGATGACCACGGCGAACAGCGAGCCGCGCACCGGCGCAAGGAGCATCCTGAACGCGGTGAACAGACGCTCCATCAGCCCGGCCTGCTCGGTGATGTAGCCCATCAAGATGAACAGCGGCACCGCCGCGAGAAGCTCCTCCTTCATCAGGCCGATGGTCTGGAAGTAGGCGAGGTCGAGCACGATGCGGCCAAGGCCGGCGTAGCCGAAGCCAAGCGCGAGGAAGAGCAGCGTGAACGAGATCGGGAAGCCGATGAAGATCGCCCCGATCATGACGATCAGCATGATCAGGCCGAGCAGGGCCTCGCCGCTCATGCAAGTAGCGCCAGGGAGGAGAAAGGAGATGGGCGAAAGGCGTCAAACAGGGCCGTCCCCGGACGGCGTGTCTCCTCTCTCCTCTCTCCTCTCTCCTCTCGTTGCTTGTTCACACTTCTACCTTTTCCTTATGCTCCAGCTCGATGCCGGTGTGCGCGGCGTATACGCTCTTGATGGTCTCGGAGACGCCCTGGACAAGCAGCAGCACGCAGGTGAGCGGCACCACCATCTTGAAAGGCCACAGGATCGGCCGCCACGGCGTCTGCTCCGAGGTCTCGCCGATCTCGAAGGCGTACCAGCCCTCCGCGCCGCTGACGATGAGGAACAGGAGGAGCGACGGAAAGAAGAACACGATGTAAGCGGTGGAATCGATCACGCCCCGGGTGCGGACGGACCATTTCTCGAAGAAAAAATCGGTGCGGATGTGCGCTCCCTTGTGCAGCGCGTAGGCCGCGCCGAGCATGAAAATGGCGCCGTAGAGCATGTAGGTGAGATCGAACGACCACGCCGTAGGCGCGCTGAACGCGTAGCGCGCGACGACTTCGTAGGCGACGACCAGCACCAGCGGAACGTTGAGCCACGCGACCCAGGTTCCGGTCGTGTCGGTGAACTTGTCGATCGCGCGGACGATGCGGATGTGGAGCGGCGCCGGTTTAGGCATTGCTGAATCTTGGTGACGAGGGTGAGGAGTAATCGGTGCCGGCGCTCGTGATGCTGTGAGATCGTGGGATCGTGAGAGCGGGAGATCGTGAGAGCGGGAGATCGGGAAATCGAGAAAGGCCCCGGTCGCTGTCGGGCTTTGACACTGTCACGGGTTCTGCCGCCATCACGCCCTCACGCTCTTACGCCCTCACGAATGAAAAAAGGCGGTTCGTCGCCGCCTTTTTTCCTGTCTTGCGGAGGCACTACTTTTTCTTCCCTTCGGCCTTCGCTCGCGCCTTCGTCTCCGGCCAGTAATAGTTGGCCGCGAACGAGTATGGCGGAAACATGAAGCGCTTCGCGGGCACCACTTTCCCGGCATACGCCCGCTGGGATTCGAGCACTTTCTTGAAAAACGGATTCTTGGCGGACTCCTCTTTCGCGATCTCGTCCCACGCCTTGAGGAACGCGATCAGGATGTCGCGCGGCGTGCGCAGGATCTGCGTGCCGTACTTCACGCGCATTTCCTCGATCGCCTCGGCGTTCTGTTTCTGCCACTTCACCCACCAGCGCATGAAGGTTTCCGTCGCCGCGGAGCGGATCGCCTCCTGCTGCTGCGTGGTGAGGCCCTTCCACACATCCGCATTGATGATCAGCTCGCCGACGACGCTCGGCTCGTGCATGCCGGGCGTGTAGTGGTACTTCCACACCTGCGGGAGCCCCAAGCGCAGGTCCTCGATGCCGCCTACCCACTCGGCGCAATCAATCACGCCGCGCTGCGCGGAGGGCACGATCTCCCCGCCCGGCATGTTGACCGTCTGCATGCCCATGCGCTTGAAGACCTCGGCGACGATGCCGGTCTGGCGGCACTTCATTCCCTTGAAGTCGGCGAGGTTCTTGATGGGACGCTTGAACCAGCCGAACGCCTGCGGGCCGGCGGGCAGGATCGGGAACGCGATCACGTTGAGCTTGAGCTCTTTCTGGTAGAAATCCCACCATAGCTCAAGCCCCCCGCCCTCGTAGACCCATCCCATGAAGTCCATCGTGTCCATGCCGAAGGGACCGGCGGGCGTTGACGCAAACAGTGTGGCCGCCTTGTTCTTGCCGATCCAGTAATAGGTCACGGAGTGGGCGCCGTCGATCACCTTCTTGTGCGTGGCGTCGAGGACTTCGAACGCCGGCACCACCTGCCCTGCGGCGAGCGCATCGATCTTCAACTGGCCGCCGGTCAATTTGTCCACCCGCTCGGCGAAGAACTTGAAGTTGTCCTGCAACGTCAGGCTCGCGGGCCACGAGGATTGCATCTTGAGGGTCTTCGGACCCGCCGCTGGCTTCTGCTGCGCGCCGGCCGGCGCCGTGAATCCCAGAGCGGCCGCGAGCGCTATCAGCGTGAAAGTTTTTCCCGGAGCGGTGCGCATCGGGTATCTCCTTTTCCAGGGCTTATCGGGGAGGGGAGGCGGATTCGATGTTAGGGGCTTGCATTTTTGTTGTCAACGAACCTCGTTCCAAGACGTGCGCAGCCCCGGCAGCCGAGCCGCGGGAATCGGCGCGACCTTCGGGTACACTACACAGCCCATTGACTCTCGAAAAGGATAGGGACATGGACGCCGTGCCGCCCGCTGCCGCCCCAACCGGACGGCGCCTGCTGGCCATCGTGTTTCTGCCGTTCGCGGCGGCCTACTACGTCTCGTTCCTGTTCCGAAACGTCAATTCGGTGGTGTTTCCCGAGCTCACGCAGGCGTTCGACTTGTCGCCCGGCGCGCTCGGCTTTCTCACCAGCGCCTATTTCCTGACCTTCGCCGGCGGGCAACTGCCGCTTGGGATACTGATGGACCGCTACGGGCCGCGCCGCGTCAATGCGACCATGCTGCTGGTGGCGGCGCTCGGTGCCGTGGTGTTCGCGTTTGCGGCGGGCCTTCCGGCGCTCGTGCTCGGCCGCGCCCTGATCGGTCTGGGCGTCGCCGTGTGCCTGATGTCGTCCATGACTGCCTTCGTGCTGTGGTTTCCGCTGGAACGTATGGCGACGCTGGTGGGATGGATGCTGCTGGTGGGAGCGATCGGCGCGCTCTCCGCCACCAAGCCGGTCGAGCTGGCGCTGCGCGTGATCGATTGGCGCACGCTGTTCGTGCTGCTCGCCGCCTACGCGATCTGCGCCAGTCTGGCGATCTTCCTCGTCGTCCCGGAAAAGGCGGCGCCCCCGCCGCGCGGCACATTGCGTAGTCAGATCGCCACAGTGTGGACGATTCTCCGCGATCGCGGATTCTGGTCGATCGGCCTCGCTGCCGCGTTCGTGCAAGGGATCGCACTCAGCCTGCTCGGATTGTGGGCCGGACCGTGGATGCGGGACGTGGCCGGCCTCGACCGCGCGGAGCTTGCATACAACCTGTTGTTCGCCGCCGGCGCGTTCGGCGTGGGCGGCGCGCTGTGGGGCTCGCTATCCGATCGGCTCGCGCAGCGCGGCGTGGCGCCGCTCGCGATCTACTTCGCGGGCTGCGCGGCTTGCAGCGTGGCGATGATCCCGATCGTGCTCGGCTACGGAGCGGGAAGCCTGCTGATCTGGACGCTGTTCCTGGGACTGGCGCCGTTCGGGGTTCTGTCGTACGCATTTCTCGCCGCGCGCTTCCCCAGGGAGATGGCGGGACGCGTCGTGACCGCGCTTAACATGGTTACGTTCCTCGTCGCCTTCGCCGTCCAGTTCGGCGTGGGCGCGATCATCGATTTGTGGCCGGTGGTCGACGGTCGCTACGCGCTCGATGGATACCGCACCGCGTTTGGGTTGTGCTGGCTGTTGCAGGTTGCCTCGGTAGCCTGGCTGGCATATGCGGAGCGGAGTGCACTGCGGCGCGGCTTCGGGCGCCGCGCCGCGTTGCACGACGCTGCGGACCGATCCTAGCCTATTGTCGTTAGATCAAGACATTACGTCCAACGGCTCAGTGTCAGGATGACTGAAAGCGCAAGATTCGCACTCAAGGTGTCCCCGGGAGCCTCGTAACGGTATTCGGGGGGTAGCAATCAGGCGGTTTTTTGATAATAATTCATGCTTCGATTTCGTTGCTGTGCGCAATTTCTTCTCCGCCTCTTACTGCATATAGCCTGCTGCCCTATTCACAATCGTTGCGCCAGAAAGCCCTTGCGGGCGAAGTTCGCGAAGTGAGCCGGAGTGCTGACGATGCGCTTGAAACAGTCTCCGAGAAGAAAGCGGACCATGATAGATCTCAGCGCCTTCTACAGCGGCAGAGATGAGGCCTATCGAGAGGAACTCACCGACGAGATCCGCCGCAACGCTGAAGACACCGTGGCGAAGGCCAACGCGCTGCTCAGGCGCGCCGGCTTCGAATGTGTCTGCTCGGTCAATAGCGGCTGGCGTCCGAAGCGGGTCAATGCAGCGACCGAGGGCGCTTCCGCGACCAGTCACCACGTTACCGGACGGGCGGTCGATCTTCCCGACCCCGATCGCACGTTTGCGGCCTGGTGCGTAGAGAACCTTGAAGTGCTCGCCGAGATCGGGCTGTGGATGGAGGACCCGCGCTGGACCTATGACGAGAACGGCGAGCACTGGGTGCACGTCCAGACTGTGCCGCCCAGGTCCGGCCGGCGCATATTCATTCCGTCCACGGCGCCGGCCAGGGATCCTGGTTTTCCCGTGACATGGGCATGAGTTTTCTGCCCGGCCTCCCGCAAGGAGAGGCGGATTGTGACGCAGGCGAGTATCAGGAATTGCGTATTTGCACGGCGCGCGTCACTGCGCGTGTTTGCCCGAAAGTGGGAACGTAGACCGAGTGGGTTCCCGGCCCGCCGGCCACGATGATGCCGATGTCTTCCGGCTTGGCGGAAATCGGCAGCCTGGTGTGCGGCTCGATCTCCCCCAATTCAGGTCCGCGCGTGTGCCTGGCGCGCGCGTAATCCTTTGCGGCAAATCGGGACGCGAGCAAACCGGAGTGCTCCCAAAGCCGGCGTTTGACGTCCGCTTTTGTGAACCCGCCGAGCTTCAACACTTCGGCGTGTTCCGGAGACAACACCACCCACGGTTGTCCCCCGAAATGGTAGTCGTTGCTCGTCGGAAACGTCATGCTGTCCGCGATGACGCGCAGCAAATCCTCGGCGTCCTTTGCGTGTGAATTCATGTTGAGCGTGCCGGCTGCCCCGATCACGGTGACCGCACTCTCGTCCGGCGCCAGGCCGCGCTCTACATGCAGCGGCTCCCACGGACTTTCGAGCTCGTTCTCGGCGCAGCAGAAGCTGTGCTTTCCCGGCTGTCCATGGGTTGCGCGGTCCATTTCGCCGGGCAGGGCCCCTCCAATATTCTGGAGAACGAGCCTGAGCGCGCGGCCAATGGTGGCGTTTGCCGGTGTTCCCTGGCCCAGGCAGTTGAGCCGTCCGTTCACTCCGATTTCGCGGGCGATCGGGCCGTTCACAACAATCCAAGGTGCGGCCGGATTCGTAGTGGCCTGTATCCCTTGCAGGTTGAAACAACGGTCGGCCACCGCTTCGACGGCTGCCAGCAGGATCGGCAGGTATTCCGGCCGGCACCCCGCCATCACGGCATTGATCGCGACGCGTTCGGCCGTAGCGACGCCGAAACCTGGTGCGATGGCGGCGATGACCTCGTCGGGCGCGCAGCCGGCGTGACGCAACATCCGCGCCACGCGCTCGACGGTAGGCGGAACGAGCGGCAGTCCGTCGCTCCAGCGCCGTTGCTCGCAGAATTCGTTGAAGGCTTCGAGATCCGCGGGGGCTTCGATTCGTTGAGCCCGCTCGGCTGAGCTCGACGGTCGGTTCGCAAGCCCCTGCGCCCCGGTGCCGGGACTGAGCGCCAGGCGGGCGATCTCGTCCGCACATCGTTCGGCGATTTCCCGGACCTCATCACGGGTGCGCAGGCCGAAAGGATGGGGAATGACGGCGATGGGAAGATCGGGACAGCCCAACGCCCGCAGTTGAGCGCGCCCCAAGGTTGTGAACGAGGTCGAGCATATGGTCAATGCCGCAACACCTTGTTTTGCCGCCTCTACACTGTCGTGGACACTCCACGACGTGCAAGAACCTCAGTCGCCGGACCCGGTGATCACCAAGTCACACTTTTCCTCGATATCCTCCAAAATATCTGCCGGCGCGGGGATCGAAGCGGCGAACTTGCGGTGTTTCACGACGGAGGCCACGCCGTACCTGCTGACGAGAAACTGCGAGATGTCGTCGACAAGATGCTGAAAGTTGGGTTTCGAATTGTCTATGAAGCCCACCACCTTGCCGCGGAGCGCGTCCAGCGGACGCCACGGATGCTCGGCCACGCTCCCGGCGAGGGCGACAGGATCAAGAATCTCCGCGGAGATGGCAAATCGCGCTGATTTCATTTCAGCCCGCCTTCGCGAACCGTGCGCGTTGCCGACTCGGTGATCGCCTTCTCGACCACCGGGCGCTTCAAATGCGGCGCGAACATTTCTATGAACGAATACATATAGCCTCTCAGGTAGTGATTTCGCCTGATCCCCACGTGAATGGTGTTCGGTTCGAATAGATGCCTTGCATCGATGCCGCGAAGGTTCCTGTCGCGTGCCCGGTCGAACGCCATGCTGGGAACGATCGCGATGCCCAGGCCGGACTCGACATAGGTCTTGATCACGTCGGCATCGATGGCGTTCAGCACGATGTTGGGGTGAATGCCTCTTGCCTCGAACGCGCGCAGTATTTTCGAGCGGCCGATGAACGAATAGTCATAAGTGATGAGCGGATAGGCGGCGAGCTTTTCCAACGTCAGCCGCTTGACCTTGAGCAACGGGTGCCGGGCAGGGGCAAGCACGATGCGCGGGAGCTGATAACACGGCAGCAGCACGATGTCTGCCGGAGGCTCGAGCGGTTCGGTTGCGATGGACAAGTCCGCGCTGCCCGAAGAGACGAGGCGGGAAACCTCGGCGGGGGTGCCCTGTCGCAGGCTCAACTGCACCTTCGGATAGCGCTTTGCAAAGCGCCTGATTATGTCCGGCAGCGCGTAGCGGGCCTGCGTATGCGTGGTGGCGATTGTAAGCGCGCCCTGGTTCTGAGCTGAGCACTCACTTGCGGCCTCCTTGATGTTTCGGGCGTCGTTGAGTGTGCGCTCGGCGAGGGAGAAGATTTGACTGCCCGCCTGACTCAGTCTCACCAGCCGCTTGCGGTTGCGAACGAAAAGTTCCACTTCGAGTTCCTTCTCCAGCAACTGGAGCTGACGGCTCAGGCCGGGTTGCGACACGTGCAGTGCCTGCGCTGCTTTGGAAATGTTCAGGTTCTCGCGAACGACTTCGCAAAGGTATCGTAGCTGCTGAAGGGTCATGCGCAAAATTCCATAACCGGAGATTTGATTAGTATAACTTTTCATTGTTTGTGCGCATATCAGGTACACGCTATAGTCTGCTCATCTGAGGAGCGAGCGAAGCACATGATGATGTTGGAGTATGAAGGGAAGCGGCTGCTCGGCTCGGTCGGCGTTCCCGTGCCGGACGGCGTCGTCATTGAACGAGCGCCGCAATCGCTGCAGGACGCGCGCGCCCGCATTTCCTCTTACCCGGCCGCGGTGAAAGTGCAAGTGCGCAGCGGCGGCCGGGGCAAGCAAGGGGGCGTGCGGCAAGTGAAGAGCGCGGAGGACCTCAGCGCCACGGTGAAGAGGCTGTTCGATACCGAGTTCAGCGCGGAGAAACCGGACGCGCTGCTGGTCGAACCTTGGCTTGCGATCGAGCGCGAGACCTACCTCGCTGTCGCGGTGGACGGCCGTGCCGATGGCTACATCGTGATGTACTCGCCGCGAGGCGGGGTCGACATAGAGGAGGGGGCGCCTCCCGTGCGCTATCCCGTAGGGGCGCCCTGGAATTTTCGCGTTCACGGTTTTCGCCAAGTACTCGAAAGCGTTGAGCAGGATTACCAATGGCGCGAGAAGGTCGTTGCCCTCGCGCAACGGCTGGTTCGCGCCGCCGCCATGCATGACTGCACCACGATTGAAATCAACCCGCTTGCAAGACTTGCCGATGGTGCCCTCATCGCAGCGGACGCGAAGGTGGTTCGCGATGAGTGGGCGCATTTCCGCAATCACGAGATCCGTGCCCGGCGCGAGGCCGAAAAGCAGCGGGCGGACGAGTTCCTGAGAGCCTGCCTCGAGATGCAGCACATGTACGTTCGATTGGATGGCAACATCGGCCTCATCTCGGGCGGCGCGGGCATGACCATGGCGGCGATGGACATGATCGCCGAATATGGCGGCCGCCCCGCGTGCTTCCTGGACTGCAGCCCGGGGCCGACCTCGACACGCGGCTACCGGCCCGCTTTCGCGATGCTCGACGCGGATCCCCAGGTGAAGGTGATACTCGTGAGTATCTTCGGCGGCGGCACGCAGATGCAGCGTGTCGCCAATTCGATGAAGGAGGTGATGGCGGAGCGCAAGAACGAGAAGCCGGTGGTGTTCCGTCTCGACGGCACCAACGTTGACCAGGTTCCGGGCATTTTCGCCCAGTTCGGCGCGCACAATCACGCGCGGCTGGAAGACGCCGTCGCCGAGGCTGTGCGTTTGGCAGGAGCCCGCGCATGAGCATCCTTCTCGACCGCACCAATCGCGTACTGGTTCAGGGCGTGACCGGACAGATGGGCACCTTCTTCGTGGAGGATGCGCGCAAGTACGGGACGGCCGTTGTCGCCGGGGTTTCTCCGGGTCGCGATGGCACGATGGTCGGTGACGTGCCGGTCTTCGGGAGCGTGCGCGCGGCACGCGAGGCGACCGGAGCCGATACCGCGATTGTTTTCGTGCCGCCGGCAGCCGTGCTGGGCGGCGCGCTGGAGGCAATCGAGGCCGGCTGCCGGCTTGTGGTCGTCACCGCCGATGAGCTTCCGGTTCTCGACGCGATTGAACTCAAGGCCGCGGCCCGGGCAAATGGGACGGCCTGGGTGGGCCCGAACTCGCCGGGCATTATTTCACCGGGTAAAGCGAAACTGGGCTTCATGCCGTCGTTCTGCTACCTGGAAGGCAGCGTCGGCGTGATATCGCGCAGCGGTTCGCTTTCGTATGAATGCTGCAAGCGCCTGACCTTGGCCGGCATGGGGCAGTCGACCGTCATCGGTATCGGAGGGGATGCGGTAAAGGGGACGACGGCTGCCGAAGCGCTTGAGCTGTTCCACAACGATCCCGAGACCGCGGCCGTCTTATACTTGGGCGAAATAGGCGGAACCGAGGAGCTTTTCGTAGCCGAGTATGCAGCTCGACCGGATGCGAAACCGGTGGCGGCGCTGATCGTTGGGGAGACGGCGCCTTCCGGCAAGAAAATGGGGCACGCCGCCGCGCTGATCGATTCCAAGGCCGACGGCCACGAAGCCAAGGTTGCACTGCTCCGCGAAGCCGGTGTGCACGTTGCTTCGGGGCTATCCGCAGTGGTGAACGCGATGCAGGAGGCGCTCTCGCGGCGCGCACGTGCCGCGCACGGCGCGGCCGCTTATTGAGTTTTGCGTAAATGGATGACAATCCATGCGACTAGAAGAACAGGGAGTGTTAGTCTTTGAGGAGGAGTCCTATTATGAAATTGCGACTTTCAGTGGTAACAATATGCCTGGGGGCGGCACTAGCCGCGCAACACGCCTACACGGCTGAACCGGCTTATCCATCCAAGCCGATCCGCGTGATCGTGGGCTTCCCACCCGCGGGGGCCGCCGACATTTTCGCGCGGCTGGTGGGGCAGAAGCTCGCTGAAGTCTGGGGACAACCGGTGGTGGTCGACAACCGTCCGGGCGCTGGCAGCACGATCGGCTCGGAAATCGTGGCCAACGCCACACCGGACGGCTATACGCTGATGGTGGTGTCCGCCAGCTACGCAACGAGCGCCGGTCTTTACCGCAAGCTCAAGTACCGCCCTATCGATTCATTCATGCCGATTACGCAGATTTCGTCGTCGCCCAATGTGTTCATTGCGCATCCTTCGGTGCCGGTGAAATCCGCCGCGGATGTGATACGGATGGCGAAATCGAGCCCGGGCAGGTTTACCATCGGCTCCGCCGGCACCGGCAGCATCACGCATCTGGCCGGGGAGCTGCTCGTGAGCATGGCGGGGATCAAGCTCGTGCACGTTCCATACAAGGGCGCCGGTCCTGGCTTGATCGCCCTTATCGGCGGCGAGATAAACCTGTCGTTTTTCTCAGTACCGGCTTCGCTTGGACACGTCAAAGCAGGACGCGTCAGAGCGCTTGGAGTCACGTCCGCCAAGCGTTCTCCCGCGCTGCCGGAAGTTCCCACCGTCGCTGAAGCCGGTGTCCCCGGGTACGAGGCGGCAAACTGGTTTGGTTTCCTGGCCCCGGCCGGCACCCCGAAAGCGATCGTCGCCAGGCTTAACCAGCAGATCGTCGATATCTTGCGTTCCCCGGACA